>Ga0210410_10001746_pt1 | contig 20037 bp, 15 predicted proteins | sample IncBWC4MmetaG_FD_161058 | JGI IMG/M metagenome (GOLD analysis project Ga0210410, IMG submission 161058) | Forest soil microbial communities from Barre Woods Harvard Forest LTER site, Petersham, Massachusetts, United States - Inc-BW-C-4-M | ecosystem: Environmental > Terrestrial > Soil >... | reverse complement strand
CGGTTTGACCGTCGCCGGCCTTTTCGTCTCGCGAATACGCGCGCCGGAAACAAGTGTCAGTCTGGAAACCTCACGCCACCGAGTTGCAGCGTCCGTTTTCCTGACGCTGGTCCTTCTTCTTCTGGTCCTTCTTGTGGCGCGCAGCCCGCGGCAACCAGCCCTCGGCTGCCTCGCAGTCCTCGCCGGTCTGCCTCTGTACCACTTCGCGCGCCGCAAGTAGGAAGACTCCAGCGCCCAAGTGCCGGCTCCCTAAGCCAGCCCGCCATAACCGATAAAACTGTTCTGATCATTATGTAGTTGGTGGCGTGGGATCGCCGCACCCGACGAACTCCATGAGCACGCGATTTCCTTTGTATTCGAGTTCATCGTGAATCCCAATCTTGCTGGTGTAGTAGCCATGCACGGTCAAACGCTTCAGTTCGCGGAAAAATCGCACTTCCGGGAGCTCGGTCAGCTGCGCGTTGTCGGAAAGCACTTTGAGAACCGCAAACTTCTCTTCCGCGCTCGCGGCAACGAACGCCTTTCCATTGTAGTGTTGACTCATCGACTCCATCAGCCGCAGCCCTTCGCGCCATAGCGCCTTCTGTTGGTCGTCCGTGCTCTCCCGGACAGTCTGTTCGATAAAATCGGCCACGTTTGCGGCTTTTGCTCCACCGGAATGGCTATCAGCGGGAATGATTGTCTCGGATAACTCTTCGATCAGCTGGTGCTGCGCCGGCGTGAAAAACCGCGCACCAGATTTCGCTTCCGCGCCCGCTGTTTGAAGCGCACTAGCAGAGGACCCTTCGGCGCTCTCGGATTCCCCCGACAATTCATCTGCTGACACCCCCGACAACGGCAAAACGGCCGCCCCCAGAACCGTCGCCGAAGTCTTTAGCCACTGCCGCCGGTCCTGCCTCAAATCAATGGGATCTTTTGTAGACATTGGCCCTCCCCAGATTCCCAGCCCATGGTTTGTCTCGGCGCAAAAACGTCTACAAATCGTTCTTGGCCAATTGATCCGCCAGGTAGTCGCACGAGCGCCAGCACAGCGCCATGATCGTCCACGTGGGATTCTGACAACTCGCATTCACAAACGCGCTGCCGTCCACCACAAACAAATTCTTTACGTCATGCGACTGCTGAAATTGATTCAGCACGGAAGTCTTCGGATCATCCCCCATCCGCGCCGTGCCCAGCTCGTGGATCGACCATCCTTCGGTAAGCACCCGGTCGCTCACAAAAATAATCTTGAAGCCTGCAGCCTCGAACATTTCCTGCGCTGTCTCCTTCATGTCAGCCGCCATGCGGTGCTCGTTATCGCCGAACTTATAGTGAAAACGCAGCGCCGGAATGCCCCATTTGTCCTTCACCACCGGATCGAGATCGACAAAATTCTCGTAACGCGATAACACTTCTCCAAACGCACCCATGGCGATGTGCGAACCCTGATTCCGTCGGATCTCTTCCTTGAACGAAGCGCCAAACCCGGGACTGTCCGTGCCCGGCGGAAACATCCCGCTTCCGCTCCCGCCTTCAAATCCATAACCCCGGATGAATTTCGGATGCTTCTCCGACAGATTGCGAAAACGCGTCAGGTAAAAACTGCCCGGCCGCCCGTCGTCAAGCGTCGGTGGTTTCCCGACGAGGTCGGTCGCCTGGCCGGCAACGTACGGTCCCATGATGTGTTCGCAAAAATTGTGCCCGACGTGGCCGCTCGAGTTGGCGAGCCCATTCGGATAAAGGCGCGATTTCGAAAGTAAAAGCAGCCGCGCCGATTCAAGCGTAGACGCCGCCACAATTACCGCCTTTCCGCGCACCGTGTAGTCCTTCAGGGTCTCTGAATCCGTGAAGTGCACACCGGACGCTTTGCCAGTTTGTGGATCGACGGTGATTTCTCGCGCCACCGAGTTCGTGCGCAACGTCAGATTACCGGTATCCATTGCGGGATAGATCAGCCCAGTAGGCGAATCAAACGCGGCGTGAATGTCACAGCCTCCTTTGCGTGAACAAGCCCCGCGTCCATAGCACCGGCTGCGATATTTATTGTGCTTCAAGCCGTCGGTGGTTACGCCCGCTCTGTACTGTGTAAGCACGCGCCCCATTTTCTGGATGCCTTTCTTGAGGGTCAGTTCCGCGCAGTTCAATTTCGTGGCCCGCTGAAACAAACTGTCCGGCAGATACGGCAGATTCTCTTTCACTCCAGTAATGCCGAGATACAAATCCACCTTATCGTAATAAGGCGCGATGTCGCTGTAGCTGATCGGCCAGTTTTCCCCGTACCCGTCGCGGTCCTTGGCCTTGAAATCGTAGTCGGAGAGCCGCAACGCCAGCCGGCCCCAGATATTTGTCTTGCCTCCCAGACACCGCGCACGGACCCACGCGTAATTCGTTCCCGTGTAGGGATTTTCCCGTTCGTTGACCACGATGTTTTTTACGTAGTCAGTGCTGCCGATATAGCTGTAAAGATTCTTTGATTTTTCAAAGCCCGGGCCATAGGGCGGCCTTCGAATCGTGTACTCATTATGATTCAGCGCATGTGAGCCGGGCGGCAGCCCTCCCCGGTGCGCGTTGTCGTAAGGCCATTCCATCGAACGCAGTTCCTGCTCGATGTTCAGTTTCTTTCCCGCCTCGAGCAGCAAAACTTGCAAGCCGTGGCCGGTCAAGACATGCGCCGCCATTCCTCCGGCCGCGCCCGATCCGATAATCACGGCATCGTATTTCTTGCGCAGGTCTGGTTCCGGCTCGGGCATGGGAAACTTCCTTTCTCTCCGCCGCAGCGACTCCACGCATTCAACAATGAACTGCCGTCTTTGTCCAGGTCAACCGTTTCAGGCTTTTTCTACTAATGGCAACCACGGCGCATGGCCTTAACAACGGAGTGATACAATTTTTCAGCAATGTCTCCGACGGACATCCCGCAGCCAAACGTCATCCGCTCCGTTCGCTTTCGCGGCATGGATCTCCTTAACAATCCGGCCTTGAACAAAGGCACCGCCTTCACCGAAGACGAGCGCGAGAGTTTTGGCCTCAACGGTCTACTTCCGCCGGTTGTCGAATCCCTTGACGACCAATGCGTCCGTGCCTATCAAGCTTTTTCTCTCAAATCGAACGACCTCGAACGCCATATCTATCTCCGCCAGCTTCAAGACACCAATGAAGTTCTCTTCTATCGGCTGCTCCTCGCTCATATCGACGAGATGCTGCCCATCGTATACACCCCGGTCGTCGCGCTCGGCTGCCAGGAGTTCAGCCACATCTATCGGCGTCCACGCGGTCTGTTCATTTCCTATCCGCTTCGCCGTTTCATTCCGGCGCTCCTCGGCAATCACCCGAATCCCGAAGTCGATGTGATCGTCGTCACCGATGGTGAACGCGTTCTCGGGATCGGTGACCAAGGCGTAGGAGGCCTGGCCATTCCCATCGGCAAGCTTTCTCTCTACACCCTCATCGGCGGAATTCATCCTGCGCGCACTCTGCCCATCGTTTTGGACGTTGGCACCAACAACGAGGAACGTCTCCGCGACCCGGAATACCTCGGCTGGCGTCACTCGCGCATCACCGGCGCCGACTACGACAGCTTCATCGACGCCTTCGTTCGAGCCGTCCAGCAAGTTCTTCCCACCACGCTTCTCCAATGGGAAGACTTCTCCGGCGTGCACGCGCGTCCTATCCTCAATCGCTACCGCGATCAAATGCTCACCTTCAATGACGACATTCAAGGTACTGCCGCCGTGGCCCTAGGAGCGATCCTCTCTGCCGTTCGCGTTGCCGGCTCTTCGCTCCGCAATCAAGAAATCGTTTTTCTCGGCGCTGGCTCCGCAAGCACCGGAGTCGCCGATTATCTCCGGGCCGCCTTAGTCACCGAAGGCCTCTCGGAAGAAGAAGCCCGCGGCCGCTTCTGGATGGTCGATCGCGACGGTCTTCTCCATTCCGCCCGGACGGACCTGACGCCTGAGCAGCGCATCTACGCGCAGCCTCTCAGCCGAATTTCATCCTGGCCGCACACGGGCTCGGCCAACATCGGCCTTGCCGACGTCATCCACAACGTTCGAGCAACTGTCCTCATCGGTCTCTCTACGATCGGATCTGCTTTCACCGAGCCCGTCGTTCGAGAGATGGCCGCCAAGGTGGATCGCCCCATCATTTTTCCCCTTTCGAATCCCACGGAACACTCCGAAGCCCGTCCTCGGGACTTGTATTGCTGGACAAACGGCCGAGCTCTGGTGGCCACCGGCTCGCCTTTCCCGCCCGTCCATTTCGAAGGCCGCAGCATCCCCATTTCCCAGTGCAACAACATTTACATTTTTCCAGCGGTCGGACTCGCCGTCGTCGCCTTGCAGTTCTCCGCGGGAACCGCTGGGGCCGGGCGGGTTACCGACGCCATGATGATCGCTGCCGCTCGCACCCTCGCTCGGCATTCACCGGCTTTAGAAGACCCATCTGCGCCTCTTCTCCCCGCCTTAGAGGATCTCCGCGGTCTCGCCGTGGAAATCGCTTTTGCCGTGGCCCAGGAAGCGGCACGTTCCGGCGTCGCCCCGGTGCTCGATTCTTCCGCCGCGCTCCGTTCGCGAATCCTCGCCAACCAATGGTCTCCCGCGTATCCCGCCTACGTGGCCACCTCGTCTTAAGGCGAAGGAGCCCGCGTACCGCCACCAAACCCGACGCGAAGAATTCCGCAAGTCTCTACCCCTCTTAGTTGCCCTTTGCAACACACCTCGCTCGCCTCTCCTCCTTCGGACACAACCCGCATTGGTATCCTTTTTCACTGAGCAAAGAACAACAATCGTGCGACACAAACTCGCCTACCCCTTCTATGAAAGCGCTCTCGCTCGCCCGGAGAGGCTCGCGCTTTCGGTTGGCGAGACGCAATTCACGTACTCGGCACTGCGCAAACAAGTTCAGCCGATCGCACACTGGCCCGCCACGCACTCTCCTTCGAACGCCCCTCGTGTCGGAATCCTCGCTTCGCGAACTCCAGGAACCTACTTCGGCTTCCCCGGCACCTGCTGGGCTGGCGGAACATACATTCCTCTCGGTTCGAAATATCCAGAAGAGCGCCTGCTGCAACACTTCGAACGCACTGCGCCGGAGGCGCTGGTCGTCGATGCGAACGGAATGGCACTCCTCGCGGGCCGCGTCCTCAGCTGCGGCCCACGAAATATTCTTGCTCCCGGCATTCCCGCATCATGCGAACCCCAGATCGAGGGCGGCGCAACTGACGATCCCGCGCTGAAAACGCAAATCAAGAAGCGCCTTCCGAGTTACATGGCGCCTTCCACCGTCCATCGCATCGAATCCATCCCGCTGAACGCCAGCGGCAAGGTGCACCGCCAAGACGGGGCGGAACTCGTCGTCCAGGCAAAGCTAAATGCGGCTAGCTGAACTCCAAAGCGCACTGCGGGCGCACCCCGGCGTTCGCGATGTCGCCATCGTTTCCTGCGAAGTCATTTCCGAAGAGAAAAAGCTTATCGCCTATGTTGTGCCGGAGACGAATTATTGGGAGCTGATGCTCGCTGGCACGGAAGAAGAGCGCAAGCGACTGCAAAAGTGGCGCAAGACGTTTGACTTGATGCAGTTTGGGAAAGAGGCGGCATCTTCCGCTGTGGCGTTTAACATCGCCGGATGGAATAGCACCTACACCAGGCAGCCAATTCCCGCGGAAGAAATGCGCGAATGGGTCGAGGCCACGGTGACCGAGATATTGGCGCTCCGGCCTCAGCAGGTTCTGGAGATTGGGTGCGGTACTGGCTTGCTCCTGCTGCGCATTGCGCCGCGTTGCCAACGTTACGTTGGCGTGGATCAATCGAAAGCCGCTCTCGAGCGGCTCAAAGAACAACTTGCGCAATCGACAGACGCGTCGGGTCCCACTGTGCTTCTTGAAAGATCGGCGGACAATTTTGAAGGTTTCAGCGCGAATTCATTCGATACCGTGATCCTTAACTCCGTCGTCCAATACTTCCCGAGCGTCACTTACCTGGTGCGAGTGATGGAACAGGTCGTGGAATTAACCAAGCAAGGTGGGAAGATTTTTGTTGGCGATGTGCGCAGCCTACCTTTACTGGAAATCTATGCGTCTTCCGTCGAATTGTATCAGGCTCCTCCGTCATTGCATTTGGCGGAGTTGCGAGAGCGAGTCCTTCGACGACTACGACAGCAGGAGGAGTTATTGCTCTCGCCTTCCTTTTTTCTTGCCCTCCAGCAGCGCTTCCCCAAGATCTCACGAGTGGAGGTCAAACCCAAGCGGGGACGCTTTGACAACGAACTGACTCGATTTCGGTACAACGCGGTTCTGTCCGTGGGGGGACCGGCCGAGCAATCCATCGAGCCTAGTTGGCTCGACTGGTCCGAACTTCAACTGACACTGGATTTTGTCAAGGAAGCTCTTGAAAAGCCCGAGTGCGAAATTCTTGCGCTCAAGAATATTCCTAACGCCCGATTCGAGAACGATGTCGCGGCCATGAAGGAGATCCATATGTCAGATCTGAGCCGGACTGTTGCCGACGTGAAAGAATCGGTGGTGCAGACGGGCGCTCAAGGTGTCCATCCGCAAGCTATCTGCAGCATAGCTGACGATATGGGTTTTTCTCTGGATTGGAGTTGGACGAGCCAGCAGCCGGATGGCCGCTTTGACGCATTCTTCCGGCGGATTTCTCGCCAAGCGACGGCCCGTGAGCCTGTGGTGGCCTGGCCCAAAGCGGCGACGGTCAGTGATAATTTTGCCCATCATTCGAATACTCCTGGCCAGACCAACCTCCGAGGAAAACTGATTCAAGAGCTGCTTGAATTCATCAAACAGAACCTTCCGGCAGAGATGCGCGCCGCCGATATTGTCCTGGTCGATGCCATCCCGCCGATGCCAACTACGCCGAGCGCTTCGGCGGGTAGTTGACGAGCAAGTGTAGGTATTCGGCTTGGCCGTTCATTTCGACCAGTTGTTTAGGGAGGGAAGGATGTCAAAGACCAGTCGCTCCAACGGCCCATGTCCTAAACTGTGACCAAAAGGCAATATCATTCAAGACCGCCAATTTGTTCCGGTCCGGCGCACCACTATGTTATTCGCTTAGGAGCATCTTGATCGATGAGCGCAATGCTGAGTACCAAAACGAACTACAATCTGGCCCTCCCTTTTCATGAAAACTCCGTAATGAACCCAGAGTCCCTTGCGTTGTTCGTGGGTGGAGAACGATTTTCGTACGCAGAATTGGGCAATCTGGCTAGACGTATTTCCGGCTGGCTCGGTCGAAAGACCGGCGCGGTATCGGGAAGGGTCGGAATTCTTGCGTCTCGCACCGTGGAGGCGTATGCGGGAGTGTTGGGAACACTGTGGTGCGGCGAAGCGTACGTGCCCATCAACCCGCACACCCCCGAGGACCGCTTGATTCGCATTCTGCAGATGACGAATCTCGATGCGCTCGTCGTGGACCAGGCCGGCCTGGATTTGCTCACAAACCGTGTGCTCGAATGGGCACCGGGACGGATACTCTTGGGTCCCAGTGCAAGGCCGTCGCATAGTACCCGTGAATACCTTGGGACCAGGTTTCGGAGCTTTGCGGAGTTGCCCGACGAAGGCCCCGATCAGCCCGTATTCGTGCCCGACGATGCGCTGGCGTACATCATCTTCACCTCCGGCACCACGGGCACGCCCAAGGGCGTGATGATCGAAGCCGAAAGCGTCGCTCGATATCGCGGCGTGGTGCAGGATCGCTGCGGGTTTCGACCCACGGATCGCGTCTCTCAGGTAGCTGAACTGACGTTCGATAACTCCGTGCTGGACTTGTTTGTGACTTGGGCGGCCGGGGCTGGACTCTTCGTGGTGCCTGCCTTACAACTTATGGCTCCTGCAAAGTTCATCCGCGACCACGAACTGAATATCTGGTTTTCCGTGCCCTCGACCGCTTGCATCATGGAGCGCATGAAAATGCTGAAGCCAAACTCGTTTCCGTCGTTGCGATGTTCCATCTTTGCCGGTGAGGCACTGCCCATTGCTGCCGCCCAGGCCTGGCGAGTCGCCGCGCCGAATAGCGTCGTGGAGAATTTTTACGGACCAACCGAGGTTACGGTCGACTGCATCGCGCAGCGCCTTGAAGATCCTCCGAATGTCACCAGAAACCGCGGATCGCTGGCCATCGGCAAGCCGTTCCCAGGTATTCAAGCCGGCATTGTGGACGCAAATCTCAATTTTCTATCGCCCGGCGAGGAAGGGGAACTGGTCGTGTCTGGCCGCCAAGTGGCGCGCGGTTACTTCCAGGATCCGGAACTTACGGCGGCCCGCTTTCCCACGCTCGAGGGACGCCGATGGTATCGCACGGGAGACTCGGCATATCAGGACTCTTCTGGAGCGTTTCACCACCTGGGCCGAATTGACAATCAGGTGAAAATACTCGGGAACCGCGTCGAACTCGAAGAAGTCGAGGCGCATCTGCGCGAGATTGCGGGTACAGACTTGGTGGCAGCCGTGGCTTGGCCACTCACCGACGGCCGCGCTACAGGCATCGTTGCCTTCCACTGCTCGCCCGGAGTTACCCGCGAAGAGGTACGCGATGGAATGAAAAAGCGTGTGCCTGATTACATGGTCCCGCAGCGGGTACATCAACTGGATGCTCTACCCCTCGGCGCGACCGGGAAGATTGACCGAAAAGCGCTGACGCGCATGCTGGATGAATCTCTGCTTTAGAGAGACGTGAATTCTGTTCCTCGATCGGTCGCCAGCCGTCGCGATTGTCGCCACGCTGCGGATAGATGCATAATCTGTAAAGCCATGATGCGACAGCTCAGCCTTCCTGATGGTTTAACGGTATTTTCGTTGAATGCCGATGAAACGCGTTTTGTCCATCGTGAAGTCTTTGGGGCGAGATGCTACTTGCAGCACGGCATCGAGTTGCGCGAAGGAGATTGCGTGTTCGACGTTGGCGCCAATATCGGGTTATCGGCAGTGTTTTTTCATCGCGAATGCCCTCGCGTGCGCATTTTCGCGTTCGAACCGAGTCCGGCAACATTCCAGTGCCTGAAGGCCAACATCGAACTTCACGGAGTGGATGCCCGCCTCTTTGAGTGTGGATTGGCACGGGAGTCCGGCACCGCTGAGTTCTCCTTTTACCCCGCCAACAGTGTGATGTCCGGGTTCCATGCTGATTCGAATGCGGACCGTGAGACTTCGAAGACCTATATGGTAAACAGTGGTTTGAGTCCGAAACATGCCGATCGAATGCTCGGCTATCTATTCAAGAAGGTTATGTTTCCTTGCCGTTTACGAACGCTCTCGGAGATTGTAGACGAAGAACACGTCACTCAGATTGACCTATTGAAAGTCGACGTCGAGAAAAGTGAAAGAGACGTATTGGCCGGAATTCGGGATGAGCATTGGAACTTGATACGCCAAATCGCTATCGAGGTTCACGATGAGGAGGGGGGCCTAGAGGAAGTTAAGCAACTCCTGGCGAAGCAAGGCTTTCAAGTTGCCGTTGAGCAGGATCCACTTCTGAAAGGAACTGCGCTCTTCAATTTGTTCGCGACGCGGCGGCAATGAGCGTTTCCGGTCCATAGAATGTTCACCCATTCCCGAGTGGGAAGCTCATCCTCGGACAGGTTTTGGCCACCACGCCTTACGAGTTGACTGACTCTTGCGATGCAGACCTTGCCTTGTCCAGGTGCATTTCAGAGGCCCACACGTGCACCAGCCTCGGGTTCTGGCCACAACAAACATTGCCAGGTAACTTCCGTCAGGTCGGCAAACTGCCCAATGGAGGCAAGACTGCGAAACCTAAGCCCCCGGTCTTTCGATCGATAAGAGCCTGCGAATGAATCCCTGACCTGCGTTTTGATTGAGTCCGTGCCCGAGTTTCCCGGCAGCTTGCCTGGCATCTGCGCTTCCTACCTACATCTTTGCTATGCAGATTGCCTTAAAAGGCGTTGTCGGATTCCACAATCGCCCGCTGTTCGTGGCAGAGAGCGCCGTTTCCCGATGGTAAGGTAAAAATATCGTCGCTACAGGCGCGAACCGACGCGCTTGCCGGGGGAATTCTGAAGTCAGTTCGCCAACGCCAATTAAGAGTGGCGGAATGCCGGTCGAGGGAAAGTGTTGAGCACACAAGTCGCAACTACTTCAGACGCCTTTCCGAGCCGCATCCCAAGCTGGCTGAAGAACTTCCGCATCATCCCGCGCATCGAAACCTATCCGGTCATCAACAAGCTTGCGAAAACAGCGGTCGGAAAGGCTTTGATCTTGGCGCTGTTCGCCCTGGGCCTGCGTTTTGCCATGACAGAGTGGCTTCCGCTCAGCCTGGGCCTGGCGGTAATCACGTTTCTTCCGGTGCGGCGCAGAATTCTCCTCACCATCCTCACTCTCGTTTTTACCTTTGCGGTTCCGTGGGTAAAGTGGCCGCATCCTCTTTACACTGCAGCGCTCCTGGTCTTCGTCATTGCCATCGGCGGAATGCTTTTCTTGCTGGTGATGGCGTTACCTCGCTCCTGGATCGGTCGCCATCCCGTCTTTATTCTCCTAAGCGGCTACTCGTTGCTCATCGTTTTCGCGGCTTATTTTCCAAACGACACCCACTGGTATTTGACGGTCTGGGATTTCACCGCGACGCTCGGTGCTTATCTTTGGTTCATCGCCTACTCCTTGCTGGATTGCCGTGCTACCGGCCGCGATAATCTGACTCTTCAGCTCGGAACCTACCGGCCTTTTTGGGGATCGCCGACCACTCCGTTCGTGAAAGGCTCGGGCTATTTGCGGCGAATCGAAGCCCAGGACCCCGGGCAGCTTGCCGTTACACAGTTGAAGGGGCTGAAGCTGCTGGCTTGGTCTCTGCTCATCATGCTTTTTGCAAAGTATTATTCTCAATGCGTCCATGGTTTTCTGGCCATCCCGACCTTCACGGATGCATTCTTTCACAGTGTGAGCCGCGCTCCGTATCCCTGGTACACCTGCTGGGCCAGCCTCATCACCGAATTCCTCGACAGTATGCTCGCGGTCTCCGTCATCGGCCATCGCATCGTGGCCTGCTGCCGCATGGCGGGATTCAACGCGCTACGCAACACCTACCGGCCTTTGTCTTCGCGAACCATCGCCGAATTCTGGAACCGCTACTATTTCTATTTCAAAGAGCTGTTGGTGGATTTCTTTTTTTATCCGGTCTTTCTGAAATACTTCAAGACTCGCAAGAAACTGCGCATTGTCGTGGCCACGTTTGCCGCTGCCGGATTTGGAAATGCTTTTTACCATTATGTTTTTTATCTGGACTACATCTCCCAGCTTGGTTTGTGGCGCTCACTCGCGGCGTTTCACGTCTACATTTTCTATTGCACGGTGCTGGCCACGGCCATCTGCATTTCGCAGACGCGCAAGCGCGGCCCGAAGGCTTCGGGATTTTTTCGCGGGCGCGTTGTGCCAGCATTTTGCGTCGCTCTTTTTTACTGCCTGCTCAACATTTTCAATTACACCGAGCGGACCTATCCGATCACGGAACACTTTCGATTTCTTGCGCATCTTTTTAACCTGACGACTTGAGGAAAACACATGGACCACCGGGAAGAGATTCGGAAGTTCTTGAACGAATTGCTCCTCCAGAAGGGGGACAAACAGCCCTTTGCGGACGACACGTCGCTGCTTCTCGACGGCCGTCTTGCCTCCGTGGACGCTGTAGACATCGTGGTTTTCCTCGAAGAGAAATTTGGCATGGATTTTGCCGAACTCGACTTCGACCCGACCTTGATCGACAGCGTCGACGCCATTGATGCGCTCCTCCAGGCAGCCAAAAAAATAACACCGTCATTCTCGTGAGGCCACACGACCAGCTGCGACACCATAGAATGGAGATGTGTCGGATTGCGGGAGGACAGACGGGCTTCGAACTATTCTCGAAGGTTTCCTGGCTAGCCGGCAGTCGGGACCAGCTGGAGCTGCCGTGCGCACCTTGTTTTATGCCCTTCGAGAGGAATCCAAACCCGACTACTGGTGTGTTCGCTATGCGGCTGACCGCGTAGCTGGGACCCTTGCGCGGCGTAACCGTATTCCGCGAGAGGCGTCGTCCGCTTACCGCGCCCCGTCCATTCACCTCATTGCAGGACAAGCGTTCAGTTGCGCGCGGACTGTAATGTTGTAATTTTCGTCGGCGATTTTGCAGTCATTAGGTGCTCCCATCGTAAAATCCACCTGCCGCGATATGAGCTGGACTGTTACTGCTCTTGTTCGTGGTGTACAGCGCCGAAGAGTCTGCCACCAAGAGTCGGCCACTATGGCGCGGCAGGGGATTGGCAGGAGTTCAAAAGAGCGCGCGGCGCACGGTTTGCTGACATACAATCGGGCGACCAGCGAAGAGACTCTTTGGCAGGAGCCGGCTTATGAGACTCGGAATCCGGAAAACGTTCAAGATCCTTGCGCCGGGAAATTCTCTGCGGAAGAGAGTGGCGTACAGCCTGGCGGTTGCAAGGTTTATTTTGGTGCCGGTGATTTTCCTCGCGGTGTATTACCTGTTCGAAATGGGATGGATTGTGGACCGCATCGTGAACGTGGACGCCCCGGCCGCGACCCTGACGCAGCGGGCTTCGATTGAAATTCTGGAAGCGCGGCGCGCGGAACGAAATTACTTGCTGCTGCACGACCCCGGCTACCTTGCGGCGAACCGCCAGTCACTGGGAAAAACCAGACAGATTGTGAGCCAAATACAAGAGCTTGAACCCCAAGACATGGGAGAAACACAAAAGGCGCTGGAGGCGCTTGGCGTATACGAACAAAGATTAAGCGCGGCGGTGTCCGCGGTGGAGCAGCCCGGGCAGGCGGATGCGGACCGTATCCAGGCCGTGGTGCGGGCTTACGAAAAAGATTTGAACGATTTGCTGCGAGCGGCCAAGTTGAAGAGACGCGCGCAGTTGATCGAGGAGCTACGCAACCGCGTCGGGTCGTTTGATACGCAGATCTCGGAGACGGTCCAGGCAGGGAATCCCGCGCTGGGGCCGGTCACCGCCGATTTGCAGACTTCCAGTCAGGAGGTTTTGGAGTTGCTGGGTGTGCTTGAGACAGAAAACTGGAAGAGAGTGGAAAGCGATCATCGGGAAGCGCGGCGCTTAGTGCGGTCGGCGGAGTGGGCGCTGACCATCGTTTCCGCGATCACACTTCTGTTCAGCGTGTGGGTGAGTTTTATTCTGCCGCGGCAGGTGGTGAAGCCGCTGATCAGCCTGCGCGAGGCGGTGGATCACGTGGCACAGGGGAACGGCGCGGTAGATTTCGAGATTGCGGGACGTGGAGAAGTGGCGGAACTGGCCAGGAGTGTGCAGAATTTGATTGCGCGGTTGCAGCAGAACGCTTGAGCGCGTTTTATGAGAACAACTTATGGCAAGTTGAATTGTTATTTTGCTGATGTCGATAGCCGCTTAACGAGTTCGTAGAGGAAAGCCTGCCCTTCGTAGAAGGACTCGACGCCCAGGCGTTCATCGCGGCCGTGGAAGCGAATGTCATCGCGGTCCATGAAAAATCCCTGGATGCCGTACGTGGGAATGCCGGCGGCGCGGAGATATCTGCCGTCAGTAGCGCCCATGACCATGATGGGAACGGTTGGAACGCCTGGCCAGATGCGCGTGGTGATATCACTTACGGCCTTGAGCAGGTCGGGACGCATCGGAGAAGCGGCGGCCTTGCTGAACTCGCTCAGCTGTTTGACGCTGACCTGGTCATCCGCCACGACTTTTTGCAAAGTGTTTAGGACGTATTCGGGCGCGTCTTCCGGAAGGACACGGCAATTCACGGTCGCGGCGGCGAGTTGCGGCAGTGCATTGATGGCGTGGCCGCCCTCGAGCATGGTGGCGACGCAAGTCGTGCGCAGAGTGGAGTTCCAGGCAGGAGACGCCGCCGCAACGTGTTCCATGGATTCCCGGGAGCCGGAGGCGGCCTTGGCAAGCGCGTCCTTGATAGGGCCGGTTTCGATTTTAGACATCTGCTCGAAGTAGGCCGCGGTGACTTCATTCGTCTTCAGGGGAAAGCCGAACTGGCCGAGACGTTGTAAGGCTCCAGCGAGACGATAGATAGCGTTATCGTGCACTGGCATGGAGCTATGCCCGCCCTTGTTGCGCACTTCGAAGCGGAAATTCAGGACGTATTTCTCGCTGACCTGCAAATCGTTGGATATTTTCTTGCCTTTGGATTCTTCGCCCCATCCGCCTTCGTTGAGAGCCAGTTCTGCATCGATAAGATCGCGGTGATTCTTTATTAGCCAGTCGACGCCGTTGTACGGCCCGCCGCCCTCTTCGTCGGCGGTGAGCGCGACAATGATGTCGCGATCGGGCTTGAACCCCTCCTTCTTGTACTGCATGAGGTTGGCGATCCACACAGCGGCTTGGGCTTTGTCGTCACCCGTGCCACGGCCGTAAAAGAAGCCTTCCTTTTCAAGGAATTGGAACGGGTCGGTGCTCCAGTCTTCACGCTTGGCTTCGACGACATCCATATGGGCGAGCAGGAGAACGGGCTTGCGTGCCCCACTGCCGCGGTAGCGAACCACGAGATTGGCCTTTTTGGGAATTGCTCCGCCGACGAAAATGTCGGAATCGGAGAAACCGGCGGCTTTCAACCGAGTGGCGGCCGCTTCTGCAACCGGAGTGGTAGCTCCGGTGGTAAAGCCCGACTGAATTTCGATGAATTGTTTGTAGATGTCGTGGGCCAGCTGTTTTTCGGAGTCGGGACGCGTGGTTTGGGCGTTAGCCGAAGCGCCGAAGAAAAACACCAGAAGCAAGATTGTAAAAGTGATCCCAGCTTTTGCGTTTTGCATGGTGGGATTTTTGCATGGCGGGACCGTCGAGGCAACTTTCGGACGATTGCCACGGTGCGAAAATCTGCCAAGCACGTGAACACTTCAGAGGCGCTGAACGTTTAAGCCCACTGGTAGCCCTGCTTGGCAAGCGGAAGAGAGCGGATGCGCTTGCCGGTTACGGCGAAGATGGCGTTAGAGACCGCGGGCAGGATCGGTGGAAGCGCCGGCTCGCCGAGTCCCGTGGGCGGATTGTCGGTCTTCAGAAAGTGGACTTCAATTTCCGGCGGCACCTGGTTCATGCGGAGCGGGGGATATTCATGGAAATTGTTTTGCACGGCGCGCCCGCGCTCGATGGTGATTTCATAGCCCATGAGGTGGCTGAGCCCTTCGATCACCGAGCCTTGCACTTCGTTGAGCGCACTCGTGGGATTGATTATCTGGCTGCCGACGTCGCCAGCGACCCAGACTTTGTTCACCTTAAGCCGATTATCGGAACTGACGCGAACTTCGGCGACTTCTGCGAAGTAACCGCGATGGCTGAAGTGGAACGCCACGCCCATGCCGGTGTCTTTCGGCAGTTTGCGTGAGCCCCAACTGGATTTTTCCGCGACAAGTTCGAGGACGCCGCGCATGCGCTGAGCGTTAAACAAAAAGGCCGGCGGAGTCGGCTGACCGCCGGAGGGGGCTGGCGCGCCTTCGAGTGGTGCTGTGTTCAGCAAGGCTAGGCGGAACTTCACGGGATCAATACCCGCGGCATGGGCAAGTTCATCGATGAAGGATTGCATCACAAACGCGATTCCGTTGCTCCCAGGAGCGCGCATCGCGCCTGTGGGCACACCCAACGCCATGACAGAAGCGTGCGTTGCGAAATTCGATACAAAGCGAGCAGGGAATTCGTCGGGAGAAATCTGCGCGCTAGCCGCGAAGCGCTCGCCTTCGCCAAAACTGACGAAATGATTGCGCCAAGCGAGAAGCTTGCCGGAAGAATCGACGCCGCCCTTCAAAAAGTGAAAACCCGCCGGCCGATAAAAATCATGATGCATGTCGTCTTCGCGCGACCAGAGCAACTTGACGGGCGTGCCGCCGAGTTGTTTCGCAATCCACGCACCCTCAATCATGTAGTCGTTAGTCAAACGCCTCCCGAAGCCGCCGCCCATCCGCGGAAGGTGAATGGTGACGTCGCTTTCGGCAATGCCGAGGGTTTTCGCGACCTGCGTCAACCCGCGTTGCGGCGTCTGGCTAGGAACCCACATCTCGAGTTTGCCGTCCTGAAAGCGTGCGGTGCAGTTTTGCGGCTCAAGCGGCGCGTGCGCGAGGAAAGGGTAAAAATAGGCGCCTTCCACAACCTTCGAAGTGGATTCGAGGGTGGCCTCCGCGTCGCCATCAGTACGCAGCGAGCGCGCCGGTTTTTGCTTTGAAAGTTCGACGGCGGTGCGCGCGAAACCCTCGCTACTCTGCGCGGCGGTCGGCCCTTCGTCCCATTTCACATCCAACTTTTCGCGTGCGGTCTTCGCGGTCCACCAGTGATCCGCAACGATGGCGACTCCGCAGAGAAGCCCCGTCAAATCCGTCCCGCCTTCGACGATAAATGCATGACGCACACCGGGTATCGCCTTGATGACCTCAAGATTCGCGCTCACAACTCGGCCAGCGAAAACGGGACACTTCGCGAACACCCCCCACAACATTCCTGGCAGCCTGAAATCGATGCCGTAAAGGGGTTTCCCACGAACGATGGCCTCGTTGTCCACGCTCGGAATCGACGTTCCGATAATTTTGAAATCTTTGGGATCTTTCAGCTTCACGCTAGCGAGATCGGGCGGAGCTAACGCCGCAGCCTTAGCTGCGAGTTCACCGTAACCAAGCGAGCGGTTCGTTCCGGCATGCTGCACGCGACCGGACGCGGTCGTGCATTCCGATTCCGGCACAGACCATGTTTCTGCCGCGGCGGCGACGAGAAGTTGCCGGCCTGCCGCACCCACTTGCCGCATCGGGAGCCAGTTGGTCGGCGTTGCCGTGCTGCCACCGGCAACCTGCGCGCCATATTTTGCGAAGTTGACATCACCCTGTTCGGTCCGCACATCTTTCCAATCGGCGTCGAGCTCTTCGGCGATGAGCATGGGCAGCATGGTCCGGATGCCCTGACCAATTTCCGGATTTTTCGCCGTGATGGTCACGATGCCGTCGGGCGAGATTCGAATGAACGCATTGGGAGTGAGCACGGCAGGCGGGGGCCCCTGCGGCGCTTGAGCGAGCGTCTTCTCAACCGGGTCGATATAAGCCGCGAGGAGAATCCCACCTCCGGCGATAGCGCTCACGCGCAGAAACGAGCGGCGCCCAATAGTTCTGATAGTCCTAGGGGTCACGGGTTCGAGTGATTCCAAGGTGTTCATAACGCCTCCCTACTTTAGACCGATGCTCCTCTTTCCCAGGTTTCGCGGATGCGGAAAGCAAGCCTGGGCACTTTCGACGAACAGCGGAATTATAGCGCGGGATGATCAAACTGGCAGCACGAACCGAGTGGTAGCGCGAGTCGAGGAGTTCCCGGACAAGGGTAAGTGTAGGGGCGGCGACAAGAATAGAAATCTTGCAAGCTCCAGAGAGAAATTCGTTCTAAGGACGTCACCGCATGCAACCCGGTGTCCAGAATGCTAACTCTAATGAGGTAACAACCGGAGTAAGAACGCTGTTCGTCGAGAACAGTGCCTATTACTCTCGAGACGCCCCTCCATTCCCCGGGTTGAAAAGAGCAACCGCCGAGGCCATTCCAGAAAGCTAGAGGTATCGAAAATGACCAGCTCGAACGCATTCGTTTCTCTGCCGCACGAAAATCGCAAGCCCTGGCGTTTCTTTGTTTGCGTGATGACCGCGCTTTTGCTTTGTGCGAGACATTCGTCCGCGCAGACGGCATCGCACGCACCCGGATGGGTAGTGATCACCATCGGTGACTATAAGACCCTGCATGCGAAAGCGTACCCTCCCGAGCGCGAACCGGAAGCACCTCCAGTGGACGCGACGCTAACGCGTGTCGATTACGACTTGCGCATCGACGGCGACCTCGCCGCAGGCCGCGCGAGCCTCACCGTCGATGTACTGAAGGATGGCTGGGTGCGCGTGCCGATTCCTGCAGGGTTGCTGGTGCGCGAAGCAAGACTTGACGGCAAGCTGGTTTCCCTTGTGCCCGGCGTGGCGGGAAAAGGTTCAAACCAACTCTCTGCGTTACTCTCGCGGCCCGGACGCGCCGTTTTGTTACTCGACATCGCCCTGCCTGTTGTATCGACGGCCGGCGAAGAGAGCATCTCTTTGCCTTCCACCGCATCGGGAGTCACTCGCGCTTCGGTTCGCCTCCCGAGGCAAGGCGTGGACATCAAGCTCACCGGCGGACTCTTGGCAGAAAAATCCGAGCCCGGCGCGGAAAGCAAATGGTTAGCGTACGCGCGCGGTAATGAGCCGCTGACCTTCAGCTGGAAAAGAAAAACCGAAGATCACCGCAGCAGCCAGGCGTTGCGTCTGCGCGGCTCGCTGACCGAATTGACCGGGCTCGGCGAAGACACCACCACGATCGTGGCCGAGGTCAACATCGAGGTAACTCAAGGCGCCGCACGCGAGGTTCGCATCGCACTGCCCGACAAAGTGACGATCAACCAGGTTGCCGGCGCGACGGTGGCCGACTGGGAGATGAAAGACGGACAGCTGGCGGTGACGTTTCTCGAGCCGGTCGAGGGTAACGCCAAGTTTATCGTGAGCGGAGAAACGCGAAGCCCGCGCGATGGTCAGATCGAAATCCCGCTGCTGCGCCTGCTCAATACCGAGCGCGACACGGGAGGCGTGGCGGTGGAAGTCCTCGGCGCCGGAGAGATCAATAAGTCCAAAACCGAGGGTCTCGAAAACGCCGACGCTACCGACCTGGGCGAAATAGTCTCGAGCCGGCAATCCACTTCGCTCTCTGCGTTCCGGTTCCGATCGGGCGACGCAAAGACAACAAGATCGCTCACCGTAAACGTAGCGCGCTACACCTCCCAGGCCGTGCTGATGGCCAACGTCGCCGAGGCCCGCTACAACGTCTTGATCACCAACGAAGGAAAGCTGTTGGTCGAGGCGCGATACGCGGTCCGGAATAACCAGCGCAACTTTCTGAAGATCACACTGCCTCCCGGCGCGACGCTCTGGAGCGCCTCCCTGGCGGGTCATCCGGTCCGACCGGGGCAGTCGCCTGACGGCAGCGTGCTGCTGCCTTTAGAGAAATCTCACGCGGGCGAGGAATCGCCGGAGTTCGCCGTCGAGATCGTTTATATCAGCCGCGGAACAACATGGAATGACAAAGGACAATTCAAGTTGGCGCTGCCCGCGCTAGACTTGCCGATATCGCGAACGGGACTGCTCGTTTATCATCCGCCGCTCTTCAAGGTAACGCCCGAATCGGGCTCATTCCGATTGGAAGCATACCAAGAGCCGACCTCCCGAGCGCTCGGTCCTCCTCCTCCAGGCAGAATCATGGCGCCCATAAGCGCTGGTGCTCCCGCGCCCACAGCTCCTCCTCCGCCCCCAGGTCTCGCGGACTCAGCCATCACCGACTCCAAAATAGAGGTTCGACAACTTTCCACGCAGACCCTGGTCGACAATTTTCGACTCACTCTGCAGGGTGGAAAAGCCGCAGGGATTCTTCCCATAAGGGTTGCGTTTGCTGGTTTGGGGCCGTCTCTCTATCTTGTTTCCGAACTCACAGGCGAAAACCAATCTCCAAGTACCGATCTGAATTATCAGCGCGAGAAAAAGGCAGGTGGGCGATGAAAAAAGTACTGGTAGTAGCGTTTCTACTGAGCGTCCCGTCATTTGCACAAGACAAGATCGCTCCTCCAGTTCCTCCGGCAGGAAACGTGACACTCCCCCTCGAGGAGTACAACCGCTTGCTCGAACTGGCGAACAAATCGCCCAGGAGAGTGGAGTCCGCCCCGCTGCCCTACACCATCAAACGCGGCGACTTAAAGCTTCGTGTTAGGAACGAAACGGTGATGGGAACCGTTCAGTTGCAAGGCGAAACTTTCAACAAGGGCGAAACGAAAGTCGCGCTCACCTCGGGAATGACGATTCTAGACGCTCGCCAGGAAGCGAAAGGACTGCCTCTAGAACAAGAAGGCGGCACGCAAACGGCAATTCTCGCCGGTCCCGCCGAGTTTTCCGTCGTTCTCGATGCAGGTCTGCCTTTGAACATCGAAACAGGCCGCGCTTCGTTCAACTTGCCGGTGCCGTCCGCAGGCAGTGTGCGATTGACGCTCGAAGTCCCTGGCGATCACACCGACGTGAAGTTGAGTCC
>Ga0210410_10001745_pt1 | contig 20043 bp, 24 predicted proteins | sample IncBWC4MmetaG_FD_161058 | JGI IMG/M metagenome (GOLD analysis project Ga0210410, IMG submission 161058) | Forest soil microbial communities from Barre Woods Harvard Forest LTER site, Petersham, Massachusetts, United States - Inc-BW-C-4-M | ecosystem: Environmental > Terrestrial > Soil >... | reverse complement strand
CACGAGCAACCCTCCGCATAAAAGTCATCGGTTCCCGGTAACCGATGCTTGCGGACAAGGTTTCGTGCTTGTATAGCCCGCAACATCCAACGCGCACCGGGGCGCGTAGTTCGCACGTTTCTCCACCGAGAACGGCTAATCGAGCCGCCTCGACTGGGCCAGAGAGAGCAGCAAAGGCTATTTTGAGGCTGAACCGAATAGCGGGAAAGGCGAGCCCGCCAGGTTGGGACTCCGAGCCTTGCTTGTCTGAGCCTTTGGCCTTAGTACCACAAATTCCAGACGAAACCAAGGTGAAAAATCCGACACATCGGTACGGGGCAGCTTGGCGCAAGCGCATAGCAAGCCGCAGGGCGGCTTCGTCGTCGAGGAAGACGAGTAACCGACCACATCTTTTCGCCCGCCCCGACAACCAAAAAATTCTCGAACTTCCGGGTACTACTTACAGAGGGTTGTTATGGCAGACGCGTGGATCGAAGAACGGTTCGCGGTGCGGAGAAGCGCATCGACAGGCTGGAGCCAAACCATCGCGAGGGCACGGAGCAGCGGGAAAAGATCGTCGCCGTGCGGGTGCCCCATCTGTCGCGCCGCGCGACAGGTGGGGCCTTTGAATTTCTGGAGGAGACACACTGTCACAGACCGTGCGCTCCGCCTCACGCAAGGGGTCTTGACAGCGGTTATTTCAGCGCCTAGTCTTGGATCATGGAAGTGAACCTCAGTCCGGAACTCCAGGCGAAGCTTGCCAACATCGCTGCAGAGAACAACAGCGGCGCGGAAGAGTATGTCCGGCAGCTTGTAGAACACTACCTGGACCATGACGCCTGGTTCCGCCAGAAGGTCAAGGCGGGGTTAAGGCATCTCGACCAGGGAGAGTTCGTCACCCACGAAGAAATTGGCGCGCGGATCGACCAGATATTCCGCGCGTAAATGCAGATCCGCTGGTCACCCGCCGCGACACACGACCTGTTCCGAATCATCGAATACATTCGTAGAGAAAACTCCCCGGCCGCGCAGCGCGTCGCGAACACTATTTACGAAAACATTGGTTCGTTGAGTTCGTTTCCACATCGAGGCCGGACCGGTCGGCTCGAGGGCACGCGAGAATTGCCGATCCCGTCGCTTCCATTCCTTGTTGTCTACCGCGTGGCCGAAGACACGGTCGAAATCGCGGGCGTAATTCACGGCGCCCAGCGATGGCCCCCGGAGGGTTGAATCGAAGGCGCGAAGATCCCGGACGAGCGTGCTCGGGCGCGTGGGGGTTTTTAACCCTGAAGCTTCAGGGGCTGAAGCCCACGAGCAGCGGGCCCAAACGGCCGGGCTGAAGAGTCTATGGGAGAACGCCGAAATTGAACCGGCAGCGGCTGAAGCCGCTCTCATTCCAGGCTCCTTATGGCACGGTTGAAACCGTGCCCTACAAAGATTGCGGCGTTCTCCCACAGACTCTGAAGCCCGGCCCTCCTTTAAGTGCCGATCCCTTAAGTGCCGATCCTCGCCTGACGGGTGGTCCTTCTTTGCAGTTGTTTCGAGGGTGAGAGCTTTCGATTTTCTGAGGGGTGACCCAATTTTGCGATCGTGGAAGCGCGCTCCACCGGCCAATCGATTTCCACGCGCACGTCGGCAACTTTCCGGAAGGCTGGTAGTGACTCATTTTGATTCTTAGGCCCACTTGACCCCTGATCGGAAGCCACCCATAATCGGTGCATGAGGCGCTCAAGCAAGAAACTGCCAAGTGATCCGAATCAGCGGGCCGCCGAGGTTGTGCGGCTTTCAACAGAAGAATCCTCGACGGCCATATCGGATTATCTCTCCCAGATCGGGAGGAGGGGTGGTCTAAAGGGCGGGAAAGCGCGTGCCGAAAAGCTGAGTGCGGGCAAGCGAAAGCAGATCGCTCGCCGAGCTGCTAAGGCCCGCTGGCGAAAGCCCTAAGTTTTCGACTCTGTACCGTTCGTCGAGTACCATTCTTTCAATCCCCACAATCCTCTCGCCACCTTGTAAAGGTCCCCAGTAGAGACTCCCTCTCGTCCCAACACTGTTGCGACGCTGGCCTGAGTGCATTTTAGGCCACCCTGATTCAAGGCTTTAGTGATGGCCTCCGTTGTTCGCGCGGGCTTTCCCATCATCCGCAGATATTTCGCGCCCGCACCTGGAATATTGAGGCCAGCAAACGTATCAACATCAATCCTCGTCGAACTGTGACCATTCATAGCGCCCCCGATGGTGAGCGGAGCACCACCACTCTTGAGCCAAGCTTCCATTGCAGCGATACTCTGGCCTAGCGCCATGTGTCTAGCCTTCATGTCCGCCAACACTACGTTGTAATCGACTTCAACTTTCGGATCGTGAGACCCTGACATATCCAAGCTCCTCTCTGAGACTTTTCTGTGCTATAAGAGAGAAAGGGAAACGGCCAGAGGGAGCAAGTCTCCTCACTCCCTCATGGCGTTTCTGGGGCGCTAGTTTCCTATGCCCCTTGGCGTGCCCTGTAGCGGCTGCAACCGCTCCTAAGGGCAACTGGCCTTATCAAAAGGCCACCACCTACTCTCTACCGACAGGCGGCCCTAACCGATTCTACCTCATGGGCCGCCCCGTGCCTATTCTCTATCATGAATCCATCGCGTTCGTCAAACCAATTCGATGTGATCTCAATGGTCCATCGCGTTGTATCGACTTCATCGTGTTTCATCTTGACAAGCATGAGCCGCTCAAGCATAATAGGGCATCATGAATCGCCTATCGAAAGCCCAACAAACCAAGATCATCGCGGCCCTCGTTGAGGGCAATTCGCTCCGCGCCACGGCCCGCATGTGTGACGTGGCGTTTAACACCGTTCTAAAGCTGCTCCCTGAGATTGGTAGCGCCTGCCTGAAGTATCAGGATAAGGCCATCCGAAATCTCACGACGAAGCGCATTCAGTGCGATGAAATTTGGTCGTTCTGCTACGCCAAGGAAAAGAACGTCCCCGAGGAGAGGCGCGGGGAATTTGGCTATGGGGATGTGTGGACGTGGGTTGCAATTGACGCGGATACGAAGCTCGTTCCCTCGTTCATGGTGGGCACTCGTGGAGCGTATACCGCCAAGAAATTCATGGACGATCTGGCATCCCGTCTCGCCAATCGCGTCCAGTTGACCACAGACGGGCATCGCGCCTACTTAGAGGCCGTTGAAGGTGCGTTCGGGAATGACATCGACTATGCCATGCTTATAAAACTCTACGGGCACGATTCAGAGCCGGAGACGCGCTACAGCCCTGCCGAATGCATTGGAACGGAACGGGTGCGAATCACTGGCCGTCCCAATCCGAAGCACATTTCGACTAGCTTCGTTGAGCGACAGAACCTCACGATGCGGATGCAGATGCGGCGCTTCACCCGGCTGACGAATGCGTTCTCCAAAAAAGTGGAAAACCACATGTGGGCACTCGCACTTCACTACATGCACTACAACTTCTGCCGGATTCACAAGTCTTTGCGAGTTACGCCAGCGATGGAAGCGGGAATCTCCGACCATGTTTGGTCTATTGAAGAAGTTGTTGCCCTAGTTGATAGTAGTGATAATATCGCGGCCTAAAGGTATGGCTTCGGAAGCCCTGATTCCCCGTCGGGGTCATTGGAAGCACTCGTGCTCTAGATTGAAGCTTAGAGCAGGAGAGTCTAAGAAAATTCTAAAGGCAACACTCCTGTGCTCTAAAACTAGCACAGGAGTGTGCCTTGGGGAAGCTCATAATTATGGCCGAGCCTAAAGAGAACCAAGCTGAGGGGGCAGCACACTCGGGTGCAGGGGGCGCCGCGACAGATTTGCTACCCCTCACGCAGAAATATCTGCGCGACACAGCTGAACTAATCAAGAATCTTAAAGCCCTTGGAGGAATTACCGAGTTAGAAGCGAAAATCGACAAAGTCTCCATAGACCTGAAGGAGATTAGAAGTGATCTAAATGGACTGGGAGGCCGAATCACGAGAGAAGCTGGACGGTTCGACACCGCAGAAAAACTCTTCGGACTCTTTTTAGGGGCTGCTGGATTGTTTCTAGGGGCTATCGGCGTGATTCTGACGATATTTGGTCCACCAATTGTCAGCTACATCTTGGCGCACTATCGGATAACTCCTATACCCTAAAATCAAAATGAGTCACTACCGGAAGGCTACAGAGCTTGCGGAAAAAGTAAAGAACTTTGTCAGCTTCGGCGCATGAAAAGAAAGAGAGATTCTTCGCTTTGCTCAGAATGACAAAGCGGTGTGGGAAGTTTTTCCGCAGCCTGTACAGTCCGCACGCTTGTGGTCAGCCGCCTCCCACGGAGGATTTTAGTTTTCTCGCTTGCTCCAGAATCTGCAGGATTCCGGCAGGGGCCACGCGGAGAATTGCTTCGGCGCGCACCGCCGAAACTTTTTCAGCGACGGCCACATTAATGAACTGGTTCAGGGATACTCCTTCGGACTTGGCCACCCTGCGCGCTTCGGCCATCACCGAGGCCTGCAGCCTGAGAGGGTAACTGGCTTTCTTGAAAGATCGGTTGGGTTTCCCGTAAGGCTTCATACAGAATTTAGTAAGGCATGGGGCTTGGAACGTCAAGGACTGTTCGGCGTCCAGTTTGAAAACTGTTCGAACGATATCGTTTAGCCTTCCTTCCCGGAAAGATCAAACCCTCCGATCCTCGGATTAATCGCCGGCATTGTGTTTTTCGGGCAGCATGCTTTGATGGAGGATACGGGAAACTAAAATACCGGCGCGCTCGCGGCGGTAAAATATGACGTGCTTGCCATGCTCCAGCCGGCGCAAGCCCGGGCGGATCTCGTCGCAAGCTCGGCCTAGCGCGGGATTGTCGGCCAGGGTCTGGCAAAAAACTTCAAGGTCGGTGAGGTACCGGGCGGTTTGGGCTTCGCCCCACTTGCGAAGCGTGTATTTGCCGATGCTGAGCAGATCGGCCTCCGCGCGGCGCGAAAAGCGAAATGCAGCCATAGCGAGCGCCCAGAGCTAACGCGATGATCCAGGAAGCCTGAGGGTCTTACGCACGCGCCGAAATACGTTGCCGTCGGCTACGCCGCTGGCGTCGCCGATGTCAATCGCCGCTCGTAGTCTGGCGAGCTTCGCTTCGTACTGTTGTTCCTCGCGTTCTAAAGTCCGCAGTCCGGCGCGCACCACTTCGCTGGCATTTTCGTAACGTCCGGTTTTAACCTTTTTTGCGACGAATCGGTCAAGTTCGTCGGTCAAACTAACGTTTCGAGTAGGCATAGCGCGGCCTTTCCCTAACGGAGATTCCAACACCATTATCTCACGATTGGCAAAGATTGCCAACACGACCGAGTCGCGAAGTACTCAAAGTCATGAGCGTCCAGATGATCACGCGAACGGATTCCGTATCGTGAGCTGTCCGTCGATGATTTGGCCGTCCTGAAAATCCTCGGAATAGAGGACCGCGCATCCGGACTCGAGCGCGGCGGCAATCACCAGGGCATCATAGAACCCGAAGCCGTGCTTCTCCGCGATCTTGAGCGCCGCCTCGTGGATTGCAATGCTGATGGGGAGCGGCGACGGGCACAGAACGCGAAACGCATCGAGCGCTTCCGTTACGTCGCTCCAGGGCATCTGAAGTTTCCGCCGTGCGACGGAAACAAATTCATTCAGAATCTGAACGCTGATTTTTCCTCCCGAGGATAGAAGCTCCTCGGCTTGCGCGTTGCGTGGGTCGTCCCGTGCCACGGCATAGATCAGGACGTTTGTATCGAAAAAAGCTTCAGCGCGCACTGGCTTCTTCCCGGTCAAAGACAAATCCCGGAGGCAACGGGCGCCGGAGCCTGCGCAGGCGCGCGAGCGCGCGATTCTTGCTTTGATCGCGGCGCACTTCAAAGGCACGGTCGCCGGCGATCCGGATCTCGATCTGGTCGCCTTCCTTGAGGTTTAGCGCGTCGACTACTGCCGAGGGCAGCCGCACGGCGAGACTGTTGCCCCACTTTGAAACTTGCACAAAGCCCTCCTTGATATACATATTAATTGTATATCTTAGGCCGCTCCCGCACAATCCACCCGTAAACAAAAGTTGCCATAGCAGTGCCCGTGGAATCGCCACAATCCGAGCTATCTTTCAAGCCTCTTTCGGCGTCTCCGCGTGTTAGCAACTTGGCCATCGCGAAGCTGTCTATACATTGCTCCCTGTATTGTTTCACGCCATACTTTTTGGGCAAGGCAGCCCCCGAAGCCCCACGCCTAGCCGGAGGCGCCTTCCCAAAATAGCTTTCTAATGAGCACAAACGTCACTCCGCGCGCGGACCCCGCGGCCGACTCGCCTTCGGCCTCCGCGGAACGCGATCATCTTACTCGCCGCGAGCACGGAGTCTGGCGCGCCGCGCTTTTGCTTCTTGGTTTGCTGGCGTTGGCGTTTGCGGCAACGTCGTGGGAATCCATCAAAAAGATGCCGCATCACCTCGAGGCCCTGCCGTTCGGCCTCGTCATCCTGGTTTTCCTGTTTGTCGCCTATGCCTGGCGTAAAACCAATGAAATCGCGGAGTTACGGGGACTCGTCCGGGGCATCGAGCAGCGGGCCACCACCGACCACGACAACGACCGTCTCGATCAGCTCTTTTCCCTGATTTCCAAATCCCAGCAAGGTTACCGCGACCTGATTGATACCTTCGAGGACCTGCTGTTTTCCGTCACCAATGACGGAAATATTCTCACGGTGAACCGGAGTTTCGCGGAGCTGCTCGACCTAACGTTCACGGAAGTCGTCGGGCGGAGGCTGGATGATTTTTTCGACCTTCCCGAGGCCAGCGACCGCGCGGCTCTGGAAAACTGGCTGCCGCGCTTCATGCAGCGCCGGCGGTGGACCGGTGTGGTTCGCGCGCGCGTCAAAAAAACCGGTGCGATCCGCTATTTTGATTGCGTCCTGCACGCCATCGTGCGGGACGACGCGGTGCATGGCATTAGCGGCTTCGCGCGAGATGTCACGAAGGAGCGCGAAAGCGAGACGCGCTTCACCGAACTGTTCCAAACCCTGCGCGAAGGCGTTTACCTCGCCTCCGCCGATGACCGGATCACGGAAGTGAATCCGGCGCTGGCGCAAATGCTCGGATATGACAATAAGGAAGAGTTGCTCAATCGCGAGATCGCATCGCTGTACCTCGATCCCGAGAAGCGCAACGAAGAACAAGCCAAGCTGAATGAACTCGGATTTTTGCGCGCTCGCGAGATCACGCTGAAGCACAAGCAGGACGGGCGTGAAGTGGTCGCGATGCACACGACGGCGGCGATTCTCGATCCCGCGGGCAAGTTCGTCCGCTATCAGGGCACTTTTGTGGACGTCACCGAGCAGCGCGAAATGGAGCGCCGCCTGCATCGCGAGCAGGAATTCGCCGGGCGCTTGATGGAAAGCTTCCCGGACCTGGTCATCGCTCTCGACGCGGACGCACGGTACACCTTCGTCAGCCCGCAGATCGTCAACCTTCTCGGTTTCAAGCCCGAGGAGTTGATCGGCAAAAGAATGGGCGGCCGCACCGATCCCTCGGACCGCACCGCGATGATGGAGATGTTCGACGATTTGATTTTCCAGCGACTCTCCGTCGGCGAGATCGAGTACCGCACGCAGCACAAGAACGGAGCCTGGCGCGTATTCCGCGCTTCCGCCCGGCCGCTTCATGACGAGAATGGGCGAATCACCGGCGTGATCGCATCGGCGCGGGATATTACCGAGCAGCAGCGCCTTCAGCAGCAGCTGATTCAATCCGAGCGCCTCGCGGCAATGGGGCAGATGATCGCCGGCGTTGCGCACGAGTTGAACAACCCGCTCACGGCCATTCTGGGCGTCACGGAAATGCTGCGCGACCAGTCCAAGGATGAAACGGCGACGCGGCAGCTCGACCTCGCGTACCGCCAGGCGCGCCGCGCCGCACACATCGTGCAAAGCCTGCTCGTCTTCTCGCGCCCCTCGACTCCACGAAGCACGCTGCTGCACCTGCCCGACTTGCTCCAGCGCACGCTGCAGCTTCACGAGCACTCCCTGCGCGCCAACCACATTCACGTGGATCTCGCCGCGCGTCCCGATCTCCCCACGGTGCTGGGCGACTCCAACCAGTTGACGCAGGTCTTCCTGAATCTGATTGTGAACGCCGAGCAGGCCATCCACGAAGTCCGCGATCGCGGCACGCTGCGCATTCGCCTGGGCGTTGTCGGCGAGCGGGTGCTGATTACTTTCCAGGATGACGGCGTGGGCATTCGCCGCGAGCTGCTGCCCAGGATTTTCGATCCGTTCTTTACCACGAAGCGGCCCGGCCGCGGCACCGGCCTGGGCCTCAGCATCTGCATGGCGATCGTTCGCGAGCATAACGGCGATATTTCGGCGCAGCCGTTGCCCGATGGCGGCTCGGTTTTCACTGTGTCATTGCCGGTGTGCACGGAATCCGTGGCCCTCGTCGAACCGGCCGCTGCGCCCGCCGCGATGGGGGCTGATCGAGCGGAAGCCCATGAAGCGGGTGAGCCGGCCGCGACCGCTCTTGCTCGGAAGAAAATTCTCGTAGTCGATGACGAGGAAAGCATCCTGGAACTCGTGACCGACAGCCTGGGCGCGCACGGATGTCTGGTGGATCGCGCGTCAGCTTCCGAGCCGGCGCTGGAACTCGCGCGTCGAAATACGTACGACGTAATCCTGTGCGACTTGAATTTGGTGTCCGACTCGGGCACCGTGGTTTCCGGTTTCGATCTCCACGACCAAATCGTAAAAAAGCTCGAGTCGCGCTCCGTGCCTCGCCCGATTTTTATTTTCATGACGGGTGACCTCGTCGACGCCGCCGTCGGTGAACAAGCCGGCCGCGAAGGCAATCGTTTCCTTCAGAAACCGTTCCGCATCGCCGAACTACTCACCCTGCTCAGTGATCTGCCTTCTCCCGCAGTCCTTTAGCCGAAAAATAGCGCTTCTTAACCGAATCAATCGAAGAGTTGGCCGATCTACATTTCATCTCTCCAGCCGAGTTTGCTCCACAGCAAATTGCAGCCCGAAATAATTTACCGGGCGGTGACATTTTGCTTGCGGTGACACAACGATCGATCCCTCGGGTGCGTGTATCTTTCATTCTAAATCTAATAGGGTGCGACGCCGGCGATCCCGGCTCCCCGCCCTGGATTTACGAGGTGAAACGATGCGGTCCCCTTTTTCGGTCACAGCGGGTCTCGCCCTAGGGCTCGTGATTGGAATGTTTGCGCGCACGCCCGAGGCCACCAGCCGCAACACCAGCCAGATGGTCGACGCAGCGTTCCGCGACGGCGTGTTCCTCGCGAAGCTCGACGCGCAAAACGGCAGGAAGCCGCACCTGATGAGCGGACGCTGGAGCGCGAACGCTGACCGCGCGATGTTCATCGTGGGTTACGAGCAGACGTACCAGGAATCCGCGGGCGCTCGCGAAGGGAAATCCGCGAAGGCCGACGCCGCCGAAGTCGCCGGCTACCTGGACGGAATGGCCGATGGCGCCTCCGACGGAGCCGCGTCCCACACCTTCCGCTCTGAGAAAACAGCCAACTATCTCAACGCGCGCCACGAATCAGCGCCAACCGCCGCCGACCTCGCAAAATTTCAAGAGGAGTACCGCGGCGCCTACGCAAACGGTTACCAGCAGGGCTACTACGCGAATCAAAACGCGTCTCTATGGAGCTATTACGCTCTGTAGCCGAAACAGGCTCCCTGCTGCTGACGGTGGCTGAACGGGCAGCTGTCCTTCCCTTTTGACGGCATGAACTTATCGTCCTAGAACATCTGGATCGCCGTGTCGGGGCACCTACTTTGTCGGGCGGCGGGGGTGGAAGAGGCGCGCGTCCCACTTTACGGGTTGCGGCTTGGAAGCTGTCAATAATCGAAACTGCGAGTGTCCCTGACTGACCAGGACATTTCGTTGGCGCCCGCCGGACGCTACGGAAGGCACCACGAGAACTGCCGTTCGTCTTTCGTCGTACCACCGGCCGCCGAATTCCCGGCTGGCGATACAGTCGGGCGCATCCCATCCCGGCAGATCGTCCGCGGTGATTTCTTCGATCTCGACCTCTTTGGGAATGTCAATTTCGATGAAGGCAAATCCCTTTGGAACTCGGCCAAGATTGCTGTGAACCAGCGTCTCGAGTAGCGCGGTCGCGTATGATTCCGACGCGTAGATCACGCGCTGCCCTTTTGAGTTCCAGCGCGCTCCCCCAAAAGCAGCGCCCGTCCCGTCGAAGAGCTCAAAGCGGGCGTGGGCGATCCGATATGCTCGGAGGGGCCCTTTATACAGGGAGGCCATACTGGAGGCGGTCGATTAACGACTCAACTAGGCGCGCGCCTAATTCCGTCAGGGCGCAGTCCATCGGCGTTCGGCCACCCAGTTCAGGGTGAGATCTAGTCAGCCATTCCCGCGCATCATTTTGGTCATCCCATGCAGCCTCAGCCGCGGCGATGACGCGCGCGAGGCGCTCCGTCCGTTCGCTCTCCGAACTCCGTAGCTTCCCGGCGCGTCGTTTGTAGGTGGCCTCCGGCACAACGCGGTACAAATAGCGATTCGCTTCGCGGGCCACGAGAAACACGCGCCTAACAGCCGCTCGAAGCGCCGTTTTTGGAAGCCCTTCCACCACAATTTCTTCCAGGTCCTCCGCCGAGGAAACGGACTTGCCTAGTACGAGTCTTCCCCCCAGTACACCAGCAATGCGTTCTGGTTCAACCAAGGCTCCCTCCTACTGGTATCATTATACATAAAAACTCATTCAAATGATACTGGCAGGTGCCGTCCGAGGCTCACATTTGGTCTTTGGTCCACTGAAAACGAGGAACTCCATCAAGAACCGAACCCTCCGCCCCTTCGAAAACCCCGAAGGAGCGGCCACCCCGAAAAGCAAGACCCTGCCAAAGGTTGTGCCACCCGCCCGTTTATTGCTGCACGCGATCTTGCCAACGCTTAATCAAATTTTTGATCCCTGGATCTGTCTCGCCTGGAAGGTGGTCTTGCAGAAGACTACGGGAAGCCGAAGAGTTTATGTTCGTGAGAATTAACACCGCCCGCCTTCTCATTTTGGGATCAGCGCTCTTCAAGAAACCTTTGACTGCGGGAAGGGATGGATCTCCGATCTCGGCGAGCGCCTTTGCAACGACATCGTCGTTGAGGAGCCCCTCCGTGGCCATTGTCATGACAAGCCTTTTGCAGTGAAGGAACTGCCTCCAACACCTTAAGGTGCCCGGCTAGCCGGACTGCATTCAACCAGACTTCGTTGATTTCGCCTTTGTCGATCATTTCTGGAAGCTTTTCCGTCGCTTGCTGGCGCACAGCAGGATCTTGGCTGGCAGCCTCCAAAATGTGTTTGGCAGCACGATCCGTTGTACTCGTTTGATTTAGCTTGGCGAATAGACTGGAACCGTCCTGGGACTGTTGTGACCTAGCCGGAATCGTTACGCTGCATATCATAATGAGCAGAACACAAAAAGTTCGACGCATTTGGCACCTCAGAAGAGACGGGTTAAGTTTCCGTAACCTGCCTGCGAGTTAGTGAAATCGCCGGGTGGCAGACCCTTCGAGATTTTGGAAGGGTCTGGGTTGTGACGTTTATTTTGATTTTTGTCCCGGCAGGTCGATTCCAAAATCCCAAACGTAGCCGCTGATTCCGTCGGCGGTCATTTCGACGAAGGCGTATTCGCCGGGCTCGAGGCGCTGGTCGACGGTGTAGCGGAAGACGCCGGTGGCGGGAGTCCAGGTTTGGAACTCGATGTCGTTCGTTTTATGGGATTCCTGACCGACGACGTTGACGCTGATGTTGTCGATGACGCGGCGGCCTCCCTTGATTTGCGCGCGCAGGAGGCGGAAGCGCGGCTCGCGCTGGTCGGCCGGGCGAAAGAAGAATTCAGGCTCGGCGGTCGCGAGGCGCATGGCGGCGCGCTCGCCGGGGATGTCCATAACTTTTTTTTGAGGGATCAGCGCTACTCCGCTCATGATTCTTTCGACCTCGCGGCCGGTCGATGTTTTCACTTCGGCGGTGCTCTGCTTCATTTCGCGGATTTGCTTGTCGCGGTCGAGCGCGTAGAAGCCGACGCCGTCCGGCAGAAACAGGCTTGGCTTGATTTCGAGGCTGCGGTCGACGTCGATGTCTTGAGTGAGCCGAGCCATGTTGGACGCGTGGATTTTCGCCTTCAGCTCGGCATCGCGCGCAGACTGTTCGGCTTCGCCCTTGTGCGTTGCGTCCCAGTCGACCAGGCTCGCGGGAATTTCCTCCCACTGCGAGCGCTCAACGCTCCAGTAGCGCACCCGGTCGCCATCCACCGAATACTCGCGCGCCACCTGAAACGTGCCGTCCTTCAGGATTAGTTTTTTGCCTTTGGGAATCGTCTCGGGAATTTGAGTCGGCGAGGTTGGGGCTTTTGAGTCTGCGTCCCGCTGCGGGGGCGAGGGAACGCCCGCGCGGCTCACGAGAACCCCCGGCAGCGCAAACAGAAGCGTTGCGACAAGAGCTGCGACTTGGGCCGAGCGTTTCATGCGAATGGTTCCTGGCCTGGCTCGCTACCACTGGATTTACGATGCCGCGCAGGGCAATTCGGTTTTTTCGACTGTCTGGAGGATAACGCTTAGACGCGGCGGCGCGCAATGGAGGTGTAGTTTAGGTGGGTCAACTCCCTGAGGCCACTAGTGCTCGCAGCGTGGGTGGAGCGCGGTGAGAACGCTTAGATCGGTGTTGGTAAACAGCCAGCGTTCCGCCTGGCCTCCCGCAGCACCGGCGGCGCGCACGGGCGAGCCGAGATGCTTACTGCGCGCGACAGCGCGAAGATGTTCCGTGCAGATTCCCGTCAGAGTGGAAATTTCGTCTTCGGTGAAGACTTTCTGCGTGGATTTGACAGTGATCATTTTCTGAGCCCTTTTCACGAATGCGTTTTTGCACCCTGCTGGTGGCCTAAATCCGCCATGCTTGCGCATTGCCGGTATACTTCGACATCGGCGGAGCCGCACTCGTCTTCACATTATCTAAGCATTTGATTTGCCTTTCCGAGGTTGTGGCTCTCTCTTGCATCTCCAAATTCGCAAGCGTTACGAATCAGGAGATTTAGCTGAAATTACAGTCGGAGAAGAAGAGTCGCGAGAGATACCATCTGGTGTCTCAACATTAAAAGATGTGCCATTTTTTGTAACCAGCTACGTAATTTTGTGCGCCCGCGCTGTAGCGCCCAGATTTCTTTGCGGTTGGGCACACGGCCTAGATCGAAAGTCCTGTCGCGAAGATTTGACTTGGATGCTGGCCCTCGACGCCCACCTGCCAACCTGAAGGTTGGCGCTACAATTCTTTGCCGCCGCCTTGCTCAAACGCGTGGGCAATTTGCAGGACGCGGTCTTCGCCGAATGCCGGGCCGTAGATTTGGAGCCCGACGGGCAGGCCCGCCGAGGTCTTCCCCGAAGGCACCGAAATGCCTGGGACCCCGGCGAGCGATCCTGTAACGGTATAAATATCCGCCAGATACATTTGCAGGGGATTGGCCGTGCGCTCACCGAGCCGGAAGGCCGGCACCGGCGACGTGGGAGTGACGATGGCGTCGACTTTTTGGAACGCATCACGAAAATCCCGCGCGATCAGGGTGCGTACCTTTTGCCCTTTCAAGTAGTAAGCGTCGTAGTACCCGGCCGAAAGAACGTAGGTCCCCAGCACAATGCGCCGTTTCACTTCCGCGCCGAAGCCGCGCCCCCGCGTTTTTTGATACATCTCGATAAGCGTGCTGCCCGGAACGCGCGGGCCGTACCGCACGCCGTCGTAACGCGCGAGGTTCGAGCTCGCCTCGGCCGTGGCGATGATGTAGTACGCCGCGATGGCGTAATCCGTGTTCGGCATGCGGATGGACACGCGCCGGCAGCCGAGCTTTTCGAGCAGCGCGATCCCGGCCTCAATCTTTTTCCGCACTTCGGGATCGATCCCCTCGCCGAAATAATCATCGGGGATGCCGATGCGCAAGCCGTGCAAGGGCCGCCCCAAGCCCGCGACGTAATCCGGCACGGGGATAGAGGCCGAGGTCGAATCGCGCGGATCTCGCCCGGCGATAGCGGACATCACCGCGGCGGCATCGCGCACGGTGTTCGCAAAGGGCCCAATTCGATCCAGCGATGAAGCGTAGGCGATCAGACCGTAGCGCGAAACGCGGCCGTAGCTTGGATTCAGCGCCGGGACGCCGCAAAACGAACCGGGCTGGCGGATCGATCCGCCGGTGTCCGTACCGAGCGCCGCCACGGCAAGATTCGCCGCGACCGCCGCTGCTGAGCCTCCGCTTGATCCCCCAGGGACGTGATCGGTGGCCACCGGGTTGCGCACTGGGCCGTAGGCGGAGTTTTCGTTGGAACTCCCCATGGCGAATTCGTCGCAATTGGTTTTGCCGAGGATGATGGCCCCATTGCGCTCGAGGCGCTCCACGGCGGTAGCGTCGTAAGGCGGCCGGTAACCCTGGAGGATGCGCGAGCCGCAGGTGGTTGGGATGCCGTGCGTGCTGATGACGTCCTTGATCGCGACCGGCACGCCGGCGAGCGGAGGGAGCGCGTCGCCTGCGGCTATGGCTGCGTCAATCTTGTCCGCTTGCGCGTAGGCGCGCTCGGGCGAGAGCGCGAGAAAGGCGTTGAGTTCGCCGTTCCGCTTTTCGATGCGCGCGTAGAAATCCTTCACCAGCTCTCGCGCGGAGATCCTTCGCGCATCGAGCGCCGCGCGGACTTCGGGAATCGTCCATGTGGTAGAGGCGCTCACTTTTCGATCACCCGGGGAACACGGAAATACGGCGCTTCGGGATCGGGCGCGCCTTGCAGCACTTCGGTAATCACGTCGGCGCGAACGACGAGGTCCTCGCGCAGGGCCGAGTCATCCTCGGTGGCCGCCACCACTTGCGCCAGCGGCTCGACCCCCGACGTGTCGACTTCATTCAACTTCTCAATGTAGGTGAGAATATCGTCGAGATGGCCGCGATAGCTGTCCACCTCGGCGTCAGTCAGCTCGAGGTTGGCAAGCGCCGCAACCTTCAACACGTCTTCCTTGCTGATTTTCATGGCTCTTTCCGATGTAGCGATTTCGACCGCAGGATTTTAGCACAGGTGGCCGAAGTGGCCTTTCATGCGGCGGGTGTGGCCGAAGACTGCATCTATAACGAGTTCATCGCCATGCTAAACAATTGAAACTAAACATGTTAAGTCCAGCTATTGCGTTCCAGTACCCCGATACCAAAAATATTGATGCGAGCCGCCTATCGTTCTTTTGTTCCCGCGCATATAGATTCAAAGGGCGATCAATTTTCAGACGGCTGATTTTTGTGGGTGAGGAACAGGCGAATGCCCTCCAGGTCACTCCTTTCGTTTTGGGCTCCGTATTTGCGGCCGACGATACGCTCCGCGCCGTTGAATCGCTCGGCGGAGGACTCACGCCCGGCGGCGAATCCCGCGGCGCGCTCCGGGCTTCTCCTCAGCACGGGTCTTGCATATTCGCCGCGCGACCGCGCCTTGAGCGAGACGGAATCGAATCCCGGGAAGCGCGTGGGAGCTCGTCTGGAATTCCCGTCCCTTCCTTCTGCGGCGGACGCGACAGGAAATCTGTTGCTTCCATTCGATGCGGTTGTATCGCAAGGGCCGGATGAAACTTTGGAGGTCTCTGCGTCCAGCGAGTCTAAGAGAAACGAGGAAGATTTCCCCGCATGGCCTTCCGCGGGCGAGCTTGCCAGGATTCGGGAGAAAATCGTGTTCGAGATTTCGGCCGCGCTGAATTTTCAGGTCGAGGAGCAAACCGCCAGGGAAACAACTGCATCTTCCCACATGAATGATACCGAGGTGAATGCGATCGGCGATGGGGCGCCTGCCGCGCCGCTCCTCAGCGTTCCCAGTGAACACGAACCGAAATGGCAGAACAATTTCCTTTCGCATTTCGGACTTCAGGAACAACCGTTTGACGTTGCGCCCGATCCGGCCTACCTCTACTCGAATTCATCGCATCGCGAGGCGCTGGCGTCGCTCAAGCGGGGGATCGAATATTCTCGGGGATTTATGATGCTCGTGGCCGAGCCGGGCATGGGCAAGACGACGCTTCTGAACCGGCTGATGGAGGAATTGTCGAATTCCGCGCGGGTCGTGTTCTTGTTTCAGACGCAATGCACGTCCCACGAGCTGCTCTGCTACATCTTGAATGAATTGGAAGTGGACCACGCCGGCATGGACTCCGTGGCGATGCATCGCGCGCTCAATCAGGCCCTGTTCGAGGAAATGCTGCGCGGGCGGCGGTTCGTGCTGATCGTGGACGAGGCGCAAAATCTGGACGCGCCGGTGCTCGAAACGATTCGCCTGCTCTCCAATTTTGAGACGGCGCACTCGAAGCTGATTCAAGTTGTTCTCGCCGGGCAGCCGCAACTGGCGGACACGCTGATGAAGCCCGGCCTCGTGCAATTGCGCCAGCGCATCGCGACTCTTTCGAGTTTGAAACCGCTGAGCGCCGCTGAAATCGCGGAGTACGTCGAGCATCGGCTGCGCGTCTCCGGCCGGATTGGCCAGCCGCTTTTCACCAGCGAAGCCGTTGCGCAGATCGCCGAAGCCAGCGGCGGCGTGCCGCGAAGCATCAACAATTTGTGCTTCAATGCGCTAGTTGCTGGCTACGAACGGGGTCTCGAAACGATCGGCGCGGAAATTGTGAAGGAAGTCTCCGCCAAGTTAGATTTCGCAGCGGTCGTCCGAAGCGCAGAAACGAATGCGTCACTACAAACGCCCGGCGTACTCACAGTGAGTGCTCCCGCCGTTCCAGAGGTCCACACGCCCGCCGCGAGCACAGCCGCTGATGATGCGACGGCTGTAAAAGTCTCCGATCCGCTCGTCGCGTCGGACTCGAAACCCGGAGCCGTTCTCATAGGCAGCCTCACCGAAAAAGTCCGCAGCCAAGGCTGGAGCAAACGGCCCGAGTACAGAATCCTGGTTACGCTCGAACGCGATCGGCTGACCGGCCTGCCCGTCGCAGACCGCTACTACTGCTGCAGCCTCTATGTGGACGAGACGAACGCCGCCGCGCTACAAACCGGCAAGCCGGTCCGCATCAAAATCGAGCAAGACTAAACATCGCGAGTGAGCGACTCGGTCCACATCTCGAATTCGACTTGCCGACATCAACTCATTTGTAGTCCGGCACTACTGTCGGATCATAGTCGAATTTCACCAAACCATCGCGGTAGTCGATATGGATCGTCATCAGCTTGAGCGCAGGCAAGCCGATAAGTCCGGAAATCTCGACACCGGCGCCGTAACTGATTCGCGAGAGATCCATTACGGCAGCTTCTCGCGTGCTCATGTTCTTGTCCGCGAAGCGAATGGTGAAAACCCCGCCGGAATAAACGTGTTCCACTTCCCCATTCAGCCCAAACACTTTCCGCTCGGGCGATTCGTATATTCGGCGTATCTCGGTCGCAGCATCCTCGGAAAGAATCGTAGCTTCGGAACCGGTGTCGATAATGAATAGCTTGGACGCATTTTTGTCGATCAGTCCGAACACGATAAGATCGTGGCCCGAGCGAAAAACCGGAAACCAGCTCTGCATTTCCGGCGCGATATAGCGGTCCTTTGGCCCAGTCGTGGCCTGCTTCGCAGCAGGGCTGATGCCTTTCGAGTCGATTGGTTGTGACTCGCCGTTCGGGTTGGCTTCAATACCGTCGTCCGTCTGGGGGGGCGGAGCCTGCATTTCCGTTCGCAAACTGGCCGCGGGAGCGGCCTCGCCCGGACGAACCGGCAACGGAGAAAGTTCCAGGGAGTGTCGGGGAAAGTCGATGCTTACCAGAAAGTCCTCAAAAATATCGGTGCCCACGAGCCCGTCCACATTTCCGACGTATTTGCGGTCGCTGACATCGACCGGGCAATCGCGAAATTCGAGGTTTCCGACGCGGATACTGGCGGCGTACGCGAAGTAGCCTCCCTGCGGCCCGTGATCTCCAAGTCCGTAGACTTCATTCCGCTCTTGCGAGCTCAGGCCGGCCCTTGCGGCTATCTTGCTGCTGATATAGAAGCCGCTCGAACCGGAATCGAGCTCGAGCTTCGCGTCCGCATTATTGAGCTTCGCCATCAGCGCCCATGACCGGGTCCGGAGCTGCTCGCCCAAGATGCTCTCAAGTGGAAGTTTGGTCGAGTTCACTCCGGAAACGAGGCGGCATCGGTGCTGTGGTTCCGCGCTGATCTTTTCCAAGCGGTCCAGATATCTCTCCAAGTCCTGGTGTTGTTTCTCATCGAGGCCCTCAGGCTCGTTCAAATATTTTTTGAGTTCGTTGATCCTTTGAGTGAGGGGCAAAGTCTCGACCCACGCGCTCTGAATGTCCGGGTCACCAGGATCCAGCGCGTGCGCGGAAGTGATTTCCTTCCTCTCGGTCGCATACATAGAGTTCAGCCGCGAGAGACGCGCGCGGATCAGATGCACACGCGCATAGCAGATGTCCGCGTTATACGCTGCAGTTGCGCTCTCACCCGATTCGACGACCAGTCCCTGCCGATACTGCACTTCCGCGAGCGCCGTCAGAAGAACCGCCGACTTGGGCTCGGTCGTCAGCGCGGATTTAATCGCAGCTGCAGCATCCGAGACCTTTTGCTGACGCAAGAGGGATTGCACCAGCCCCACCACCGTCGCCGCATCGCTGGGATTGTCAGTGAGAGTCTGACGGTACAGGGTTTCGGCCTTAGGAAAGTCGCCATGGAGGTAAGCGTCCTGTGCGGGCGTGGGCGCGTGCGGTTTCGCCACACGGCACGAATCAGCCTGCGCAGGACGGGAAAATCCGAAGAGAAATGCCGCACCAGCGAGAAGATATTGAGCACGGCGAGTGGAAGTGAACGCCGCGAACCACGCGACACGCAGTGTTCGATTCATCTCAGAGTACAAAGCTCTTCGGGTTAGATAACACCTAAAATACTAGCGGGACAATATTAATCTACCATTAATGTCCGAAGCCCGGGAGTCTGGTTTCCGCTTGGCGAAACGAGCCCTGGATTGCGCATAAGTCTAAGACCATAGAGCGCCACTACGCCAGCAATCCTGGATTCTTTAAGTACTTACCGATCAATGTATCAGCGGTTCGGTAGGTGAGCGCCAGAATCGTAGGCGTAGGATTCGCTGCGCCGCTGTTGGGGAATGTGGACGCGCCAATGACGAACAGGTTGGAAATGTCCCAGTGTTGCTGCTGGAGGTTGACGACGCCGCGATCCGGGGTCGCCGCCATGATCGTGCCGCCCTGGAGGTGCGTGGACTGGTAGCGCGTGACGTCGTAGTTGCCGTAGCCGGGGAACGGGTTCACTTCTTTCGCGCCCATGGCGCGGCCGATCTCAACCATCTTATTGTTCATGAACTCGACGATTTTTCGCTCGTTTTCCCGCCAGTTAATCGTCATGCGCAGGAGCGGATCGCCGGCCGGATTTTTGTATGTCGGGTCGAGATCGAAATAGTTGCCGACGTACGGAATGTGTTCGCCGCCGAATCCGATATTGGCTACGCGGTCGTACCATTCGATGGACGCTTTCTTCCAGGCCGAGCCCCAGCGCGGAACCTTCAGCGAGCGTGGAAGCTCGCCGAACGCCGACACGGGCTGCGTGCCCGTCATCGTCGCGCCAATCACGCCGCCTCGGATGAAGCCAACGTTGCTGTGGTCGAAGACGTCCGCATCAAAATCGGCCATGCGGATTCCCGTTCCGCCGGCGCCCATGAACCGGTTGAGCGGTTTGTCCATGAACACATTCACGCCGAACTGCAGCTGATGCGTGAGATTTTTTCCGAGCGTCCCCTTGCCGGTGGATGGGTCGTAAGGCGTGCCAATGCCGGAGAGAAACAGCAGATGGTTGTTGCCCAGCGTGTACGTCGCCAGAATCACCAGATCGGCGGGTTGGAAGATTTCCTCGCCGGATTCATCGAAGTATGTGACGCCGCGTGCCCGTCCGCCGTTCGGGCCGTTTTCGTGTCCTTTTTCATGGATGATGCGGCGCACCGTGACGCCGGTACGCAGCGACACGCTCTTCCGCTTTTGCACCACGGGCAGATAGACGCTGCTGGGTTGAGCCTTGGCGCCGATCATGCACGGCGTGCGCTCGCAGAATCCGC
>Ga0210410_10001744_pt1 | contig 20046 bp, 18 predicted proteins | sample IncBWC4MmetaG_FD_161058 | JGI IMG/M metagenome (GOLD analysis project Ga0210410, IMG submission 161058) | Forest soil microbial communities from Barre Woods Harvard Forest LTER site, Petersham, Massachusetts, United States - Inc-BW-C-4-M | ecosystem: Environmental > Terrestrial > Soil >... | reverse complement strand
CAAAGAGCGACTTCGACGTCGTCTACATGAAGATGCAGCGCCCCCGGCGAACCTGGAATCCACGGGTTCAGGCCCGGTACCTTGCCTTGTTTCCTTCTGTGCTGCTTTCTTTGCGGAGGCTGATCCGCGAGAAGGGGATCCACCTTGTTCATTTCAACGAGCTCATGGACTTCGTTGCGGGGATCGCTGCCCGGTCGTGCGGCGTTCCGTGCGTATGCCACGTTCGCGCGCACCGCCTCTCCAACCCCTACCGGTTTGCGTTGCTCTCGATGCTGAAGTCCACTGTTGATGCCATCGTTGTTCCTTCCCGGTATACGGGGGAGTGGATCAAGGCCGAGGATGCCAAGATTGGTGAACGCGTGCGGCTGATCCATGACTACGCCTGGGACGTGAACGAATCGCAGCCTGAGGCCAATGGTGATGAGTTTCGCCGCGAGCTCGGTCTCGCCTCCGGACAGATCCTGGTGACGTTGGTTTCCAAATTGACTCCCTCAAAGGGGCATGAACAATTCATCCGGGCGGCGGAAAAAGTCCTCAAGGTGGCCAGCGATATCCGCTTCGCCGTCGTTGGCGGGCCGATTGAAGGGCGTGAACGCGATGCGGATGAGATTACGTCAATGGGTGAAAAGCTCGCGCCCGCTCCAGCACTGCGTTTTGTGGGGCCGCGGTTTGATCTTCCCTCTGTCTATGCCGCCTCCGACATTGTCGTTCATTGCCCGACTTTTCCAGATACCTTCCCAACCGTGGTCTTGCTTCCCATGTTCGCCGGCAAGCCGGTTATCGGCAGCGACATCGGCGGGATCCCCGAGCAGATTGACCACGACAAAACCGGCGCGCTCGTTCCTCCTGGCGATCCAGATGCTCTCGCAAACGCCATCCTTCAACTGGCGAGCGACCCCGCCAAACGCGAATCCTTGGGTTCAGCTGCGAGGAACGCAATAAATGAAACGTGGCTACCGGAAACCCAGGGCCGCCTTCTCGCGGAGCTGTATTCCGAAGTGATCCAACGTAGTGAGGCACAATCGGGTTTGCTGGCCCGTCGGCGGGCAGTTCCATTGGACTAAGAAACATCTATGTTGACCTTTTGATTGTTCACCTAGTCAAACTGGAAAGTAAAGGAAGTCGATTCTCGTGGCAAATCGCATCGCACTTACGCTCGTCTTTGTACTCTCTTTCTTAACTTATTTGGCCCCAGACTTGACGGCGTCGGTTCAGCTGGCCCCCTTGGTTCTATTTGCCGTGCTAGTCGTTGTTCGGGTGCTTTTCTCTCTCTCCAACCTTCGCGCGTTGGGATCGCTTTTGGAACTCGACGGCTTGCTATTCGTAGTCTTTCTCTCGCTCTTGATGATCGGGCCATCCATGGCATCTTCTTATGACAAATCCACTGCGTATGCGCTGCTTATTTCGGCCTGCCTGATTCTCGCCCGACTGTACACGGCGGTCGTTCCGATTCGCGAGGTGCTCGAAGCGTTTTTCTGGTCCGGGATCGTGTCCGTGGCGTTGTTCGTGCCCTTAAGCTTTGCTACTCTCATGCAATCCATTCAAACGCTGGACAGATTTGGGTACGTAAACCTTCAAACGAATCTACTGGCGTTCTTGTTGACAGGGTACCTCTGCGTCATGGCCTGGAAGTTTTTCACTGGCGGATGGCACATGAAGACCCTAACTGGAGCGCTTAGTCTGTCCTGCGCCGTGATGATCTTCTTCACCTCCTCGCGAGGAGCGTTTGTCGGATGTCTTGTAGGCTGTGGTTTTGGAATAGGGATGGTTTTCCTGCGGTCGGACAAGGAACGGCGGAAATGGCTTTTCCGACGAATCGCGCTGGCCGCAGCCTTGTTGATAGGAACGCTCCTCATGTTCCACGATCTTCCCACCGCGAAAGACGCTTATGATTTTACGGATCAGGTCCTTGCAATTTCCAATCCTCAGCGAGGGATCGATTCAGGATTTAGCGGCCGGTTCGGTATCTGGAAGAACACCATGGGCCCCTTGTCCAATGGAGGATGGCTGCTCGGTCGGGGAATGAGATCCTCGGAGTCTCTCTACCCCATGATTGACAACAGCTATCTGGTGATTCTATATGAGCTTGGATTATTTCCATTAGTTCTGATCACTTGGAGATTCCTGAGCATATTGCGGAGATTCCTGAGAGCGTATTTTGGCGCTGTTAGCGAGTCTCAAAGAAACCTGCTTCTTGCCTGCTCTCTATTGATTGTCACTCTGCTGACAATCAACATCGTCGATCGCTTGCTATTTGCCGTGGGAAATCCATATTCCCTGTTGGCGCTGCTTTTTTTCGCGGCTCCAACCTCGGCCATAAGCCAGGAATTGGAAGCGCCCGCCCATGAACCAGAACGGTTGGGTTTCATCCCTAAGCAAACATGTTCAAATCTTCAGCCCTCGTCCTGATGTGCCGGTCAAAACTGGTGTTGAATTCCGCACAAGGTTGATTGTCATCGAGAGAACGAGTCGTCTGGTGCCGCGGAGGCGGGAAGACATGCTTGGTGATCTCTATTATAAAGCGAAATCATTCGTGCGTCCGATTACGCAACATCGCAGGCTCTTAGAGCGGGCAAAGTATCTCGGAACAAATATCTTATCTGCCCAGGAGGGCAATGACCTCATCGCAAGTTCGATGGGGAAGGCACTTGCAATAGGCAAGATCGGTTCTTCTGAAATGGCTGCGGTGCGTCACTGTTGGAAACACGCCGATTCCAATGGTCATTGCGAAACCTGGGGGTGGGAGGGTAAGAACCTGTATCGCATCGCCGGTGTGTACCCGCCTGAACCAGCGATTCTGTCCCGATTCTGCGCGATATATGAGGAAGCGCTCACGCATCTGGATGTGCTGGGCGTGTGGTTCAACTTTGGGGAAAACAGAGCCTGGCGGCGGTTTGCCCCCGATGCAACACTAACCGCCTTGCGAGCACTTGAGCCTTACTATCACGAACGACCCTGGAGCAAGCATTTGGCGGGCAAGCGCGTCCTTGTCGTAACTCCCTTCGCCGACACGATCCGTGCGCAATACCTACGCCGGCGAGAATTCTGGCGCGCAAAGCCAGAAGTGCTCCCGGAATTCGATCTCCTGACTCTTCGCACGCCGCAAAGCGCTTACTTGGTTCCGGCGGAGTATCCCGATTGGTGCGTCGCTCTGGATGCCTTGCGCGAGCAGATGGCCTCGATGTCCTTTGATGTCGCGTTGGTTGGCGCCGGAGCCTGGTCCATCCCGCTTGTGGCGCACGCGAAATCCCTGGGTGCGTGGTCTTTCCATCTCGGGGGTGCAACGCAAATACTTTTCGGGGTAAAGGGCAAAGCCTGGGAAAACTTGAATCCGCAAGTAGCTGCCTTCTTCAATGAAGCGTGGACCCGCCCTTCGCCCGCTGAGACACCGCAGGCAGCCCACGAAATCGAGGGTGGCCGGTACTGGTAAAGCAGATCATGGCGGGGAAGCTAGGAAAAAGGCAAATTAAATTCCGATGATTGACACCAACAGCGCTTTTGGGAGAGTCGCGCGCTTTCCTCTGAGATTACTGCCAGCCAGCCTGGTCGTGCCAGTCATTCACGGGCCGCTTCGGGGAAGTAAGTGGATTGTGGGGTCTGCCCACCACGCTTGCTGGCTGGGTATCTACGAACAAGAAAGGCAGAGGCAGATCGCCGGTGAACTGAAGCCCGGGAGCGTTTTTTACGACGTTGGCGCAAATGTAGGTCTCTACTCTCTCTTGGCGGCACGGCTAGACCCTATTGGAAGAACGTATGCCTTCGAGCCTCTGCCAAAGAACGCATGGTACCTTCGCAGGCATCTCGAATTCAACGCGGTACACAACGTAAAAGTATTTGAACTAGCTATTTCTGACAAAGTTGGGACGGATGTTTTTTATGAGGCCGGGGATCGGGCGATGGGGCATTTGGGACAGGGTGGCAATCTCTCTGTCCGTACCGAAACTCTCGATTCTCTCTTGCAGAAGGAGGAAATTTCCCCGCCACACTACATCAAGATGGACATCGAAGGCGCTGAGTTACGCGCTCTTCGCGGGGCCAGCAACTGCATTCAACTGCACCGGCCGGTGATTTACCTAGCCACTCACGGCCGAGAGGTACATGAAGGATGTTGCCAGTTGCTCGAATCTTGGGGATATACCTGCACGCTGCTCGGGGTGTTTGCTAATGATAGAGGCGAAATCGTCGCAAGACTCGAAAACTGAAACGGGCTTCGTATCCGCATTCGACCGCAGAACTTAAACTTAATTTCAAAAGTGGAAAGAAGCTTCGATGAAACTGCAGGGCAAGTCCTTGCTCCGACACGCAGTGGATCGCTTAGTGAACCAAAATCCGCGAGTCCGTAGGCTTCTCTTAAATGTGTTTTTCCCCGATCGCGACGTGGATATCGAACTCTGCGGGTCGCACCTTCGGATCAATACGAGAAAGGAATCCGGCTTCTTCAGGGCCGCCAAACTGGCACAGTCCAATTGGGTGCTGCGACATGAACTGGGTGTTTTGACTACCCTCGCCTGTCTGCTGGAGCCAAATGACACATTCGTGGACATTGGAGCAAACGTCGGGCTCTACGCATCAATTCTCTCGCGGGCAAGTTCTGCTTTCCCGGAGCTGAAGGTTTATGCCTTTGAGCCCAATCCGGACACAGTGAAGCGTCTTCGCGAATCGCTCGTAGGCACAAACGTTCAGATTTTTGATTGCGCTTTGTCCGATCAGGAGGGCGAACTGGAATTCTGCGAAGGAGCAGGATCCGCTACCTTCGGCGTAAAACAAGAGGGAAACTCTCCGCAGATCAAGAGTCAATCGGTTCGAATTAGAGCAATGACGCTTGACAGCGTGTGCATAGAGGGCGATTCAATCGTCCTGAAGATTGATGTTGAGAACCACGAGGCCGAAGTGCTCCGGGGTGCGCGGCAACTGCTAAACTCCGGCCGCGTCAAAGCGGTGTACGTTGACAGTTTCGCAGACCAGACAATTCCTGCGGCTCTGCGGACGATGGGCTTCCAACTCTTCGACGGACATACACTCAAATGCAGCGAGTCTACCTCTAGCTTGCTCGCTATACACGATAAGCACCTGACCCGCTGGGCGGGTTCGCGCCGCTTGAGTGCGGTCGGATAGATACTGCGCTCTCAACGACCATCGTTTTACAACTAGCCATGCAACAAACTACAAGGAGACCATTGTGAACGCAGGAAGAGGACAGCGCGGATGAAAGTGGCACTACTGACCGAAGTCTTCCCCAGAAACATGGGATACCTGCAGAACTTCCTTCCCAAGTATCTGGTGCGGCTGGGAATTGATGTCCACGTGATCACCATGGACTTGCCTCCCTACTATCAAATGGAGGAAAAGGAGTTCAAAGAGACATACAACGGGTTTGCAGATTCCGAGGACCTGATTCCCGGGACCGTGGAGACCATCGAGGGATTCACATTGCATGTTCTCCGGCATAAGAAGGTGCTGGGATATATGCAAATGGACGGGCTAAGGAAAAAACTCGCCTCCATTCGCCCTGACATCGTGCAAACGATGGCGCCCATCGGGTGGATTCCCCTGCAAGCGGCTCTCGCCAAGCCGTTTCTCGGCTTCAAGCTTTTCACCGGCAATCATTTTCATGCCTCCGTTTTTTCTCTTGCGAACAAGAAACTCTCACCTTGGAACCTAGAACTCCTCCGCTGCCGGATGACGCGAACCATGCCCGGCTGGCTGGTGAGCATGTCCACGGAGAAGTGTTACGCCATTGCGCCCGATTGCGCTGACGTCGCTACTCGCTTCTTCGGGGTTCCCAGGAGCAAGATTTCTGTTTGCCCGCTCGGTGTTGACACCGAATTGTTCAATCCGGCATCCACGGAACGAGATCTCAAGAGGAGAGCGTTATTGCGCCAGCGTTTGGGATTTTCCGACTCCGAAATCGTCTGCATCTATACCGGGCGCTTTAGTGAGGACAAGAACCCGCTGCTGCTTGCGAAAGCGGTAGCGCAGCTCGCTTCCGCAGGGCACCCGTACCGCGGGTTGTTTGTAGGGAATGGCGTGCAAACCCAGGCGATTCAATCCTGCGAAGCCTGCACGGCACAACCCTTTGTCCCCGTTCACGAACTCGGCGACTTCTATCGCGCCTCGGATATCGGCGTTTGGCCGACGCAAGAATCCCTTTCGATGATGGATGCGGCTGCCTGCGGGTTGCCGATTGTCGCAAATCATACAATGACCGCACCGGAGCGCCTGGATGGAAACGGCGCGGCGTACAAGCTGAACGATTTCGGGGATCTGGTGCGCGTCCTGCTGGAGCTTCGCGACCCGGAGACCCGAAGACGGTTGGGAGCTTCTGGCGCGCAAAAGATGGCCGATGATTATAGCTGGGAATCAATTGCCACTAGGCGTCTCCGAGACTATGAAGCAGCGCTGCGCCCGACAGGCCAGAGGGAAGAAACCTTGGCTTCAGAGCGCAAGTCTCTTGCCAAAGGGTGAGCCAGGAGTGATTCAAGGCCCAGTGCGGTTGTTGAACTTCGGAGAGGTCGATATGAGTTTTGAAGGAAGCACTGGTGTTCCCGGCAGCGAGGAAGTCGAAGAGACGAGGAAAGCATTGAATGGCGCTGAAAACTTTGTCGAGGGCAGTAAACCGTAACCCCCAGGACCGCAGGGCGAATCACGGAGGAAATGCATGCGGCAAGCAGTCGTGAAAGTCTCTGAGCGCGAGTCGATTCCGATGCGAACTGATGAACCCGCGCCAAGCCATGTGCGCGAGGGAGCAGCCTGTCTTCTATGCAATGGCGCACTCGTGAAGTCTGTCGGCGAGCTGATTGACACACGGTTTGGGATCGAGGGCACATACGAAGTGTGGCGCTGCCTTCACTGCGATTTCGAGCAGATCTCGCCCGTCCCAACTCCCGGCGATCTGGGGCGACTGTACGAGTCGTACTACAACTTTGGCGGCGAGCGAGGGACCTCCTATACACGGCTCCGCGAATGGTTCTTTTCTTCTTGGCTCTACCGCATGTGGATCTTTCTCGACGGTGATATTTCGTTTCATGGACGCAAAGGCGCGGGTCGCTTGCTGGACGCGGGTTGCAACGAGGGGCGAGGGCTGAAGATTTATGCGCGCAATGGTTTTCAAGTGGAGGGCCTGGAGTTGAATCCAAGCGCTGCTGCGGTTGCACGGGAAGCTGGTTTCACCGTCCACGTGGGCGATACCACCGATTTCACCGCTCCCGCGGCTTACGATGTGATTGTTCTCTCGAATGTTTTGGAGCACGCGCCTGATCCCAAGAGAGTATTGGTCAATGTTCTTAGGAACCTGAGGCCGGGCGGCCGGCTCTGGATCAGTTGTCCGAACAGCCGCAGTTGGCTGCGGAGAGCGTTCGGCCGCTCCTGGATCAACTGGCATGTGCCATTTCACATTTCGCACTTTTCCGCAGAGACGCTTCGGAATCTATTGACCGACGCAGGATTCCAGAACGTGGAACTCCGCCAGATCACACCTGCGCTCTGGGTTGCACAGTCCTGCATCGCGTGGCTGTTCGCAAGAGAAGGCAGGAAAAACACGCGACTGCGGAACCCGTTCTTGACTCTGGGGCTGATGGTATTGGCCAGGTTTGTCCTATTCCCAGCGCTGTGGCTTGGCAATCGAATCGGACGGGGCGATTGTCTGCTGGTTGTCGCAACTAAGGCATAATGCGTGCGTATTCTCATCCACGGAATTAATTTCCATCCCGAAGCCGCTGGCGTCGGGAAGTATTCGGGAGAGATGGCCCACTGGCTCGCTGCTGCTGGGCACGAAGTCCGTGTTGTCACCGCGCCGCCATCTTTCCCTCAGTGGCGTGTCACGCCGGGATACCGTGCATGGCGCTACGACTGGCAGCCGCTTCCCGCGCAGCCAAAAAGGTTGGAAGTCTGTCGATGCCCAACCTGGGTGCCAAAGAATCCAAAGGGAATAAAACGATTGCTTCACCTCGCCAGCTTTGCGCTCAGCAGTCTGCCAGTCATGCTGTGGCAAATGCGATGGCAGCCAGACCTGGTGCTGTTGGTAGAGCCGACATTTTGCTGTGCGCCTCAGGCATTGCTAACCGCGCGATTGTCTGGGGCGAAAGCTTGGCTGCATATTCAAGATTTCGAAGTGGATGCAGCATTCGAACTGGGAGATCTAACCTCATCCCGCGGACAAGTGCTAGCCCGTGCCCTCGAGCGATGGCTGCTGCGCAAATTTGATCGAGTCTCAGCAATCTCCGGACAAATGGTTGGCCGCCTCATACTGAAAGGCGTAGATCAATCTCGTTGCGTATATTTCCCGAACTGGGTGGATACGAGAACAATCTACCCGTTCCCAAATCCTAGTTCTCTCCGACGGGAGCTTGGAATTGCAGATAACGTCGTTGTTGCACTTTATTCAGGAAGCATGGGAAAAAAGCAAGGGCTCGACCTCCTAGTGGATACTGCGCGTCAGTTGTTGCACCGCTCCGATCTGCGATTTGTCTTCTGCGGTGACGGCTCTTATCGGCGGGTTTTTGTTGAGAAGGCGAGGGGGTTGCCGAACATCACTATTCTGCCGTTTCAACCACCGGAGCGCTTGAATGAGTTGCTGAACCTGGCAGACATCCATCTTCTTCCGCAACGCGCTGGCGCTGCCGATCTGGTGATGCCGTCGAAGTTGACGGGAATGCTCGCGAGTGGCCGCCCTGTCCTTGCAACGGCTATGCACGGCACCGAGTTGGCGAACGCGGTGCAGGGACGAGGGATAGTTGTCCCACCTGGGGATCTGGATGCCTTTGCGTCAGCCCTGCTTGAGCTCGCGGCAGACAGTGATTTGCGCCTGACGCTAGGACAAGCGGCGCGAACGTACGCTGTTTCTCATTTGAACCGCGACGAGATTCTTCACCGATTCGAACGATCTATGTTGAGCGCTTGCGATATCCCCTCCCCGGATGCTGAGCCCTCGGCAGCGTTGGGAAGTGAATTTCCGGTTGAAAAAACTGCAACGGCAGCCGGAAACATCGGCGACGACTAACCCGGAAAAAATCTTGCAGTTCCTTATTCGAAAATCGAACCTTCAAGATTCAGTTAAGCGTAGGTCTCGCTAAGAGGGACACCGAAACGATTTCGCAATTCTCTCGACACAAGCCGTAATCCGAAGACAGGGTTTTGCCGATTTGGCATCTGTCCGCGATCTTCTCACCCTCGGAATAGTTGTCTTGCCGTTGTGATTGCAGTCTGGAGCCCGCTTTCCTTAGGAGATCTATGTCGACTGTCAGAATGGCACCCGAACGCCCCCCGCTGCCCTTGAACGGGAATAAGTTGTCCGGCCAGCGACCGCGAGCGAGCTTTGTGTCTCGCCAAGTAATTTGCGTCCTCGTTCTCGTTCTGACAGATTTGTCTGCGATCGCCATTTCTCTCGAGCTAGCGATACTCATAAGAAGGTATTTCGTTCCTCATGTGGACGCTTATCTCCAGCCCTCGACCTTCCCATTCCTCTACTACGTATCCTTCTGGTGGTTGTGGCTAGTGCCTCTTACATTCTTCGGCGTCGAAGGTCTTTACACGCGGCGCCGTTCACAATGGAATGAAGTCGGCCACTTAATTAAAGCGGTTGCGTTGAGTCTAATCGCCATGCTGGCAGCTCTGGCTTTGACTCAGCTTAGCCCCTTTGTGTCCCGCACTGCTATTCTTTTGACTGCGATGAATCTTTTTGTTTTCTTGCCCATTGTGCGTTATTGGACCAAGCGTATTCTGGGGACATTGGGCCCATGGAGAAAGCGGATTCTGATTTTAGGTGCAACTGACATGGCAGTGCTCGCCATGCGAGGATTGGCGGCTGACACGTTCTTGGGCTACGAGGTTGCCGGAGTGCTCGATGATAATCCCAATAAGAAAGGCAAGTGCATCGGCGCGTGTAGAAATACGCCCGTAAATATTTTGGGGAACCTTTCGGAAGCCCGCGAGCAACTGGAGCAAACGAACTCCAGGGACATATTGATCGCCATGCCTAGCCTGAGCGAGGATAAGCTACTGGCTCTTGTTCACGAGCTCCAGCCATGTTGCGACAATATCTATGTGGTGCCTCAACTATGGGGCCTTCCGATGATGAATCTGCAGGTGGACGGTTTTCTTCGCGAGCGTGTGATGATGCTCAAGCTTTCAAACAACCTCGCAAAACCTTGGAATTGTTGGTTGAAACGCGGCTTCGATTTGTTGCTCGGGACCGCCCTTACGCTGATCGCGCTTCCCATATGCGTGATCGTCGCTATTCTGGTGAAGTTGGAATCCAAGGGGCCTGCGCTATTCGTTCAAGAAAGACTTGGATATCGGGGGCGAAATTTCCTCTGTTTCAAGTTTCGGACGATGCGCGTAGACGGAGACGAAATGCTGGCGCGGTATCTGAAATCCAACCCACAGGCGATGAATGAGTGGCAAAAGTACGCCAAACTGAGGCAACACGATCCACGTCTCACGCGGCTAGGCGGCTTCCTTCGGCGATGGAGTCTTGACGAACTCCCGCAACTGCTTAACGTTTTTAACGGCGAGATGAGCCTGGTAGGTCCCCGTCCGTATCTCCCCCATGAACTAGGTCGTATCGGTATTGACCTTGACACTATTCTCTCTGCCCGCCCGGGCATGACTGGATTCTGGCAAGTGAGTGGCAAAAACCAGTTGACCCTCGAAGATCGTGTAAAGCTCGAAGCGTGGTATGTTCGTAACTGGACCCCCTGGTTCGATTGTATTGTTCTTGCCAAGACATTCAGGGTCGTCTTGTTTCCAGAGAATGGATTCCGAAGCCTAGATGTTCCAGCTAGCGAGTCAGCGTTTCCCCAGGACTCAACCTCGAAGGCGGCCCTCTCGGAGCTCGCTGCAATACCGGGTAAAAGTAGGCATCACAGCGCCGGAGTTTGAAGATAGACTTCCAACCTCAAGTGATCGCAACGCCCGATTCCCTTTACGCTTGAGCAGAAAGCATTCACCTCACGATTGCTTGAACCCGGGGCAGTGTTTGTAGTTCTCGATTTGAGGTTAGTGTAGTTGTCCGATGTCAACAGCGTCTTCAACTAATAAAATAGAACAATCAGTAAGGTAAGTCCCTTTCCGCTTTTCATCGGTTTTCCTTCCTTAGTTCATTCCTCATCCTTGGCGCCGTACTGTCCAGAATAGCGACATCGGTCCCTGCCTCCCAACATCTCACGGAATATCTACGCTGCTTCTTACACGAAGCCCACCTCGCATGAGAATTTCCACGATCCGTTCGGCGGCATGACCATCCCAGAGTGAGGGCGTTCGGCCTTTCTTACCGTCTCCTCGAAGGATCTGCTCCGTAGCCTCCACGATTCTGGAGGGATTTGTTCCTACCAGTACATTTGTGCCCTGTGAGACAGTTACCGGGCGCTCGGTGTTTTCACGCAGGGTCAAGCAAGGGACGCCGAGGACCGTGGTTTCTTCCTGGATACCCCCCGAGTCGGTCAAAACCAGAGTAGCCTTGCTGAGCAGGCAGAGAAAATCGAGATAGCCCAGAGGCTGAATAAGGCGGAGTTGCGGGTGGTGCTTGATGCCGCCTTGGCTGAGTCGGTGCTGAGTGCGGGGATGGACGGGGAACACTATGGGCACCTGTTGTGCAATCGTATCGATGGCGCCGAGGAGCTCAACGAGTTTTTCCATAGAATCGACGTTGGAAGGGCGGTGAACCGTCAGAACGGCAAAGGATTGCCAGCCTTTACCGTTGCGGAGTCCGAGCTCATCACCGATGCGAGATTGTTGGGCAAAGGGAAGGAAGTGAAGGAGCGAATCAATCATCACGTTCCCCACGAGATGGATAAATTCGCGGGGTCGTCCCTCTCCAAGGAGATTGTCGACTGCTTCATCTTCCGTCGCAAAAAGATATTCGGCTAGGGCATCCGTAAGAACTCGATTAATTTCTTCCGGCATGGAACGATCAAAGCTGCGCAGGCCAGCTTCCACGTGGGCCACAGGGATTCCCATTTTGACCGCCGCCAATGAAACGGCAATGGTGGAATTGACGTCCCCAACCACAAGAACAAGGTCGGGGCGCTGTTTCAGAAAGATAGGCTCGACGCGTTTAAGAATTTCTCCCGTCTGCTCCGCGTGAGTACCCGAACCGACTCCAAGATTGATCTGCGGGGCAGGAATGCCCATCTGGCGAAAGAAAATGTTCGAGAGGTTTTCGTCGTAATGCTGACCAGTGTGGACGAGTAAAGGCTCGATTTCTGGATGGCGTTGCATTTCCCTAATGATTGGAGCGATTTTGGGAAGATTTGGGCGCGCCCCTACGATATTGATGATCTTAAGACGAAGACTCATGGCTTATGTTTTCGGTTGCTCTATGAGTATAGCATTCAGGCTTCGGATTCCCTTTTTCCCAAACCTCTCAATTCCCATACATCGACCTGAATCGAGCCGCCTCCAAGCAGGGCGGAGCAGTTAAACCGCGTGTTATCCGGAGCAGGCATTAACAGGAAACAAAAGCATCGGGCAAAGAAACGGCAAGAGAAGGAACGGCGCAGTCATGAAAACGAGACCGCTAGTAAGCCAGCCGAAACGAAACCTGTCCAGGCGGGGCGTCCACACCCCCCTTACGGTCACTTTCAGCTTCGTTGTGACACTCGTGGCATGCATTGATCTCTAATGGAAGATTACTTAACCGGATATTTGTTACTGGTAGTGTCATACCACAAAGCGGACGATGAGAGCCTTTGCGTACCAGGAAAGCGTTTCACAGGACAGAGAACGCAGTCCGAATGCGGGAAGAGCGGCTAAGGACTCACTCACAGCTTGCGCCTGGAAAAATGGTGAACGCAAGATTAGGGCCCACGACCCACCGTCTGGAGGTCGCGTGTTTCCCTCCCACGGGTGACAAACAACGACATTGAAGCGAATCATCATGGGAGTCGTTTCTTGTCGCTTGACGAGCCTTCGGTTCCCCAATAGCCTTCGCGGCAGGCGCAGATTTCAGTTTTGAAGGAATTTGGAGATAAGGCCGAGGGGGCAGAAGTACGTCGTTCAACCGGCTCGGTGAATTACACATGTCATGGGAAGACCCCGGTAATCCAACTACGCGAGCAGCCGCAGTCGAATACGTAACATGAAAGGGTAGAGAACGCTTGAAACGGACTAAGACAATGTTGACAGTTGTGGCCATAGCGGCCGGGCTCTCCGGATGCGGTACCGCTCCAAATCAAGATCCGCAATCTGCCACCAATCCTAGGGGTTTTCTTCAAACGGCGATCCGCCAAGAACTGGAAAAGCCTTACGCAGAGTTTGATTTCGTCAACAGCGGTCTGCCGGAACTTCACGCCAAACCGTTTTTCGAGGACGCTTACGCGGTTATGGCATTGGCTAGAGTTGGCGGTGCTGAAAATATCCGAGTTTCAAAGATTTGGGCCGACCGGATGCTCGATTATCAAGCAAAGATGATCCCGTCCGGTGCTTATTACCTGAATTATTACCGGAAACCTGGTCAACGGGACGGTGACTGGTATACAGCGGACGCTAGCACAATAGCGTTGGCGATTTTGAAAGTATACGAGGCGACGGGAGATTCCCGCTATCTGGATTCGGTAAATCACTACATCTCGTTGGTCGAAGCGAGATTTCTGAACTCTGATTTCGGTGTGAATAATGGATATTGGGGTAATTATACTGACTCTTGGTGGTCCTCGACGGCAAATTACGGAAGTCTCGTTCTTGAACTCTATCAAGTGACACGAAATCCGAAGAATCTCACCCGAACATTTGAGCTGCTAGCGTGGTTGGATAAAGTAGGGCTGAACGGCTTTGTCTATCCAAACATCAGCACAGGCGGACCAGCGATAGTTTTTTATGTTGGGTTGTTTGTCGGGGCGGCTGAGAAATTTGGAATTCCCAAAACAAAGCTTGGAAGCGATCTTCGGGGATGGTTCATTGGTCATCCAGCATCAAATGTCGACGAGTTCCAGTCGTTTTCCTATATTTCAGGGTTTCCGGCAATTACGGATCGTCTTGAGGAGGACGTGTTAGCCCTTGAGCAACTCCGAATGTCGGATGAGTTTGTCCGGCTAGAGTTCGACAAGAACTTGGACGTGCATTGGTGTCATGCTGTGTGGAATTTGTACGCCCATACGGAGCTCGACGCAGGAGAAACGGAATCGTCAGGTGTCGCGCTCATTGGTGCTCAGACCCCACGCCGTTGAGCTTATCCTGTTGGGCACGTCGTTTCTACCGACGCCCTCCGTGACGTTTGCCGTGACAACCGACGCAAAGCGTAATCAAGTTGTCCATCACATCGTCACCACTCTGGCTCCGAAATTTCATGTGATGGACCTCCAGGCCCTCCATGGAACCACACTCTTGACACCGCCAACCATCTCGCTCCAGGACCAGGATTCGGAGTTTCGTGTACTCTTCCGGGCTCAGTTTAAGCCTGGGTCGCCTTTGACGTAGACGCGTCGGATTTATTGAGCTCTGCATAGTCGAATCTATTGTTGCATCTCTCCCAGCTTGGCCCCCGCCAGAAAATCAGCGCATATCATCTCCAGGCAGTAACCCCGAGACTTGTTTGAGCCGAGCATCAACCCAACAGTTTCGAGCGCCTCTTCGATCACCGGCAGCTGGCTTTTGTACACTTTGAAATATAGGATCTCGTGCGGCTCGGTTTCCTGCCCGCTCAGGTGCCGCGCGACCTCTTGAATTCTTCCCTGGGCATTGAGCTGGCCCTGTGCACCCAGGGTGCACAATCGAATCCCTGCCCTTCCTTGCGGGCAACCTTCACCAATTCCCTCGCTTTGGTCCATCCCATCAACTTTAGTTCCGGTTTGGCGATCCGCGGTAGCTGCTCGTGGATCGCCATCAGGTAATAGGCTTTTCGCCGCGATTCCGGAAAGCGCTTCTCCAGAAATTCATCGAACGACTCCAACTTCTCTAACCTCCAGTATTGCTTCGACCTGACCTCGCACAGGTACTGCCCCAACTCCACAAACCTCGCGTCTTTCTCTTGCTCTTTGGTCTTCTCCCAACTCAAGATCTCATCGATCTTGCCCAAGACGAAGACCGCCCGCCGATGATTCAATTCCGGTGTCACGGCAGTTCGTCCGTTAGTCCACAAGCTCGTCAAGCCAATCAAGATCGCTCGCTCCTGGTCTGCGGATAAGGTTGGCTGCTACCAACTGCTCGTTATTCAGGCAGAGTCCCAGATGTGGGCAACTCAGGCAGCCGTTTTGGGGAAAGCGGATGCCAGTGTGCGAAACAAACTGAGCCCCTTCGATCTGGCCGATTGTTGTCTCCACGAGGCGCCCGAACTCTTGACGCTGCTCTTCCGAGATCGTAGCTCTCAAGTATTGAATCTCGGGAGCATGCTTCCTGACGAAGACGACCAGAGCTACCTCCGAGATCCCGCTGATCCAGGAATAACAAATAAGTTGCGGGTCGAGCCCGAGCAATCCCTCGGGTTCCGTTGGGTAGCGGCTGGTCGCGGTCTTCCAGTCGATCAGGCAGTGCTGACCATCGATCTCCCCGATGGCATCAAGATAGGAGACGAATTCGCTCCCGGTCGGCAGTGCCCGCAGCATTTTGATTTGTAGATTCGTCTTCGGATTGTGAATCCGCACGCGATTATCCCGCGCAAATGTTTCGAGCAAATGGACGCCCTGGTGGAAGAGGCGGTCCCAGGATTCTCCTTTGCGGAATTCAAAAGGAGCATCGCGGTACGCGCCCCATTCTTTGAAGAGCGCAGCGGCGCTATCCTCTTGTCCAAAGTAGGCACCCAGCGCTTTTTCAAAGCAGCGACCGAAGACCATCGCGGCCCGTGCTTCTTTTTCCCGCCATCCATCCAAATAACGGTAGCGGTAGCTACGAGGACAGCGGAGGTATTGGCTAATTTGCGTGTAGCTATAGACCATCGCTGCCTCCCTGCCCATCGCTGTGGGCCAGTGATGTGCATTCGAGGGCCTCCCAGTCTGCTTAAGGAGCGAAAGAATCGAGATTTTGGTACGCGCGGCCGTTCAGAGTTGTGTAAGAAGTCCGAATGACTCCGCGAAGATTGCGCAGCGCTTTTTCATCGACTTGGTCATCCCTGAGTAGTTGCGCGTCGTACCCAAAATCTCTAAGGAACCAATTGAGTTTCCAGAGAGCTCTTTCGGTGCAGTACAACCGTCCCGTCAGCAGCCTGGTTTCGAAAGGTTTTGGTTCCAGAATCGCAAATTGGATCTCTACGAATGGTTTCTGTGGATGCCACCGGTAGCGAGCCCTTTCCACGCGGACAAGGAACAATCCATCGAGCTTGCTTTCGACTCCCTGCTGATTCAAATGCAGGCCTTGAATCTGCCGCCTCATAGCTTGACCTCCACAGGTTGAGAATAGGAATTGAGTTTGCATACCAGACTGTCCCTGTTTTCATTTGCGGCGGCCGCAAGGTGGGAGATAAAGGACTCAATTAAATCGCGACTGGCATCTTTGATGGTGGGTGTGCCGCAGAAGTCCGCGGCGTACGCTTTGACCAGGATGGGATCGAGATTGTGCTGGCGGATTAAGACGCATAGGCGGTCGCGCAGCTTGGGTTGCCCGTTATTCGAACCATTCGAGTTAGGAGGCTTTATGGACTGGCTTTTTTCCCCGGCAGGACTTGGCGAGTTGGTCAGCCAGCCCAACTCCTCAACGGAGCAGAGTCCGATCCCGTAGGCTTTGCGCAGGGCTCTATTGACGGCTCGCGTCTCGGCAACCCGCATCTCGGCGCCGCGAACGAGGGGGGACGTATTTGTAGGGTCGGCATCGCCGTAACCGACGAAACCCCTTGAGACAGGACTCTTATAGACTGTCGCCCTAAAAACCCAACGGTTGGCACGAGGATCAGAGAGAGCGCCCTGAAGGACAGTCTTGATTCCGGAGCATCGACGCCTCTGCGCAATCCGCAGGAGCCCTGAATGCGTGACATACCACCTGTTCTCAAGCAACTGCAGATCTCCAGCCGTAACCGAAAGCGCAAACCCATCGGTCAATTGTTTCAGAGACTCGATTGTGGCTGCGGACAATCGCCCCCAAATGGCCCTCGCTCGCCGAGCGTTTGTGCGCCAGCCTGCAGGTGTACGTTTCATGGGTATTTTCCTTTTTAATTGCAAGATACAATGCAGTGCATTGCGATGCACAGTATCGCAATGCACGTGTTACTTGTCAAGTCGTTTTGTCGCTCGAAAATCGACCCGTCAGCATGATAGAATTCGGAGCAAATGAAGAAGGACACACAATTCACATTTCGAATTCCTTCAGACTTGAAGAACCGTTTGGAGGAGATTGCTTCGACCGAAGGCCGAAGTCTGGCTCAAATCTGCGAGGCCTTTCTTAGGGCTGGATCTGAGAGCTACAAAAAGAAGGGGTTTATTTTCTTACGGCGCTTTCTCTCCCGCCCAACGAGAGAACCTTCCAAATAATCTTCCGTTTCAACGGTTCCTCGAAATGCACTACCGGACAGCGCAGAAACTGGCTCCTTGATGACGGCGCACGCGGATGTTGACCTCAGGTACCACTTCGCAATCGACATTACTTCCGGATTGCCGACTATCCGGGAGTTGACACGATATTCGTAATTCGTAAACACAACCGCGTTTATCGGTACCAATCCGAAGGACGGTCGATAACTTCCGGCTTGCACATCATAATCCCGAGGTGCGCGACCGTTAGCTGGCGCACTCAAATTCGTCTCGCCCCATTGGGCTCGGGTTACCCCCCATCAGCAAGGTACGGCGAGCCGGGTGCACCATGTCTTGGAAGCGCGGGTCGGACAGAAGCTCGTCGAATCGTGGATCCACCCCGATGTCGATCAGTTAAGTGGAGCGGTCCTGAAAAGCATTGTGGCGAAGAAGTGTCTCTTGACTACGCCTTCGCCTTATCGAGCGGCACCCAGATCGTACCCAGCGGGTAAGGGCCTGCCACCCGCCCTATTGCAACTTCGCGTACTCGGACTTGGCGGGCGATGCGGATGGGACTGCGGAGCCTGAGGACTGTGAGTCATTTCTGGCTCAGCAGATAGAGGTCGGCATGGCCGCCAGGGCGCGCATAGACAATAGTGGAAAGGTCCCGAGAAAAATCCGAAGCGTTCGTATCATACGACAGGGTAAAAGCAAAGGGGATCCTGACCGCGACCTGAGGTTCACCGATAAGTTTGCCGTCTCGCCAAAGCTGACGGTAAATCGCGACATCATTGCGAGAAGCAGCTTCGTACAGGAACGACTTACCATCACGTGCAAAAAGTCCGCCGAACGCTGTTGCGGGACGTAGGAAGGTGCATTTCCTGTCGGAGGTGGAGATTTCGTAGATTCCCGTTTTTCCCCCTTCAAATATCATGGCAAGGAGGTACCTCCCACTGGGGTCGATGTCAGTGGCTGCGCCACAGTTGTCGACGAACTTCTCCAGATTCGAGCCATCCACATTGATTTTCCAAACCATGGGCCTTGAGGAAACCTTTTCGGTGCCACTCACGTAAAGGTATTTCTGGTCCGGGCTCCATATTGAATTCATCGGGCCATTTCCCAACGGTGGAAGCTGGTGAAGTCCGCTGCCATCGGCCGAGATGATGTAGTTCTTGGCGCTTGAGTCGGTGGCCGTCTCACAAAAAGTCAGCTGTGAACCGTCCGGTGACCAATCCCCGGTCCACAGGGACCCTCCGGTGGCTAACCTCACTTTGTTGGTGCCGTCAATGTTCGAAATCCACAGCTCGTTGCGTTCCTTTGCGAGGAGCGTAATGAACATCACGCGCTTTCCGTCGGGCGAGATGATTGGTTGAGTCGCGTTCTCGGACACAATGTCCGTGGTTTGTTTGGAATGAACGTTGTAGGCGGTCAGCAACCCGGTGGACTTGCCATTTACAAAGTAAATCCCTCTTCCTCCCGGGTCTGGCATGGGCGAGAAGTCCGCTCCGGCTCCGAAAGTAATCTGTGTCAGAGTTCGGTCTTGCAAGCTGTACTTCCAAATGTTCGCAAGCCCATCTACGGTGCGGCTGAAAAGAACAGCCTTTCCTGGTTCGTCCCATACGACATCAAACGCATTTCCAGACACCTCTCCAAGATCAAACGCCTTATGGCTGGTTAAGTTGACTCTATGAAAACGGAAATTGGTTGAATTCCCTTGACGGCTGACCACAAGCAGGTCGTCGCCGCCCGGAAACAATAGAAGCGGGATGAAATCCAGGCCATTGTTTTCCTGGTTGAACACGGTTTCTTCATTCAGCCCGGTTTTATCAGCCCGATATATTGCAGGACTATCCGACTTCACATAAAAAATTGAGGAGCCATCCGGAGATTGGACCATAAAGCTAGCGGATGCAACATGGCGCGGCCTACCCCCGAGTGTGGGTACGGCGAGTATTTCGTCTTGTCCAAGAGTCCTCCTGTAATAGACTTCCTTGCCATCGGCCGAGAAATCCTCCACAAACTTGTCGCCTTCGTCGTTCGTGAGCTGAAGGGGCTCGCCCCCAGAGGTAAGCATGAGGAATACCTCCGCCACTCCGTTTAGCGGTGATACAAACGCCACGGTATGGCCGTCGGGAGAGAGTTTCGCCTCGTTCATCGGTTTGTTCCACTGGCTGATTTGCGTAACCTTTGCTGGGCCCGGAGTTTTCGAACGGGGCCAAAAGTAATACGTCGCAAAGACTGCTGCCACGAGTGCGCAGCAAGCGGCCACGACGGCGTATCGCTTGCGCGCAGCCTCTGTCGCCGGCCCACTGGCCGCGCTCGAGCGAGCTGCAGGCCCAGCTGCGAGTCCCGGAACGGCTCCGCTCCTCGATGCAGAAATTCGGCCCGAAACCGTATCGCGTCGCAGGCGCTTCAGATCCGCGCGCAATTCGGAGGCGGACTGATAGCGGAGGTCACGCTCTTTCTCGAGCGCCTTGTTGATGATGCGCTCGAGCTCTGCCAGAACATCCGGATTCAGCCGTACCGGAGCGACAGGGTCGTTATGCAGAATCGCGTCGGTAATCACTCCCGATGTTTCCCCACGAAAGGGGAGAGCGCCTGTCGACATCTCATACAACACCACACCAAGTGAAAACAGGTCGGTTCGGGCATCTAGCTCTTTTCCGCGCACCTGCTC
>Ga0210410_10001743_pt1 | contig 20052 bp, 22 predicted proteins | sample IncBWC4MmetaG_FD_161058 | JGI IMG/M metagenome (GOLD analysis project Ga0210410, IMG submission 161058) | Forest soil microbial communities from Barre Woods Harvard Forest LTER site, Petersham, Massachusetts, United States - Inc-BW-C-4-M | ecosystem: Environmental > Terrestrial > Soil >... | reverse complement strand
AGACCTGGTCACGCATGACATCGGCAATATGGTCGGTTATGCGTTGGCTGCTCAATATCCGGACCGGGTCACGCGTTGGGTGGTGATCGATGCGCCGCTGCCGGGAATAGGCGATTGGGACAACATCGTCCGCAGCCCGATGCTGTGGCACTTCGATTTCCGGGGTCCTGACGAGGAGCGCCTGGTGCGGGGCCGGGAGCGCATCTACCTCGATCGCTTCTGGAACGAGTTGTCCGGAGACCCCAAGAGGATCGATGAAGATACGCGGCAGTACTATGCCGCCCTGTACGCACGGCCGCAGGCGATGCACGATGCCTTCGAGCAGTTTGGGGCACTCCGCCAGGACGCCGCCGACAACAAGGCGTTGCTTGCCAAGGACGGCAAGCTCACCATGCCTGTGTTTGCCATCGGTGCCGAGAAGTTTTTCGGCAAGAACATGGCCGATCATATGCAGTTCGTCGCCAGCAATGTCACGGGCGGCATCGTGCCCAATTCCGGGCACTGGATCATGGAGGAGAATCCACAGGCCACCATCAAGCTGGTTTCAGATTTCCTCGCCGAGTAGGCTTGGGCTTCAGACAATCTGACCCGAGCATTTGGATTCAACCCGGCAGTTCGCGCTCAAGATGTTGCAACAGCTTCCGATGGCCAGGGGCAAGCTCAATCGGTCCGGAATAACTCAACCCAGGAGAGTAATTCAATGGAAGCAATCGGATTGTTAGTCACGCTCGAAGCACGCCAAGGCAAGGAGGCCGATGCCGAGACATTTCTGAAATCGGCTCAGCCCCTCGCGCTCAATGAGAGTGGAACGCTGAAGTGGTATGCGATAAAGATTGGGCCGGGAAAGTTCGGCATCTTTGACACTTTTGCAAACGAAGGGAGCCGCAATGCCCACCTGAGTGGCGAGATTGCGAAGGCGTTGGGCGCGCGCGCCAACGAATTGTTCGCGACGCCCCCGCAGATTGACAAGGTGGAGATTCTCACAACCACACCTTTAAAGAACTAGGTGCGAGTGGTTTGAATTCGCCAGATGCCCAACGAATCGCGCGGAGATTGCGGCGAGACTCATCAACGTCAAACCACCGGCCAACGATATTTAATTGCCGGAACGGCAAGGAGATTTGAAATGAATCAACACTCGCTACGGCGTCTCGTCTATGCCACTTTGCTGGCGACGCTGGCAACACCACAAGCTATCTGGGCCCAGGCGAAAGCCGCCCCTCCGATTGACGGCATTATCGGAAAGCTCCAGTCATTTGATGGCAAGTCGCTCGACGTTCAGACGCCTTCGGGCGTGGTCCACGTGATTGTCAAGCAACCTCTCACGACCTATAAACAGAATCCTCCGATCTGAGTCATGTTGCTTCTGCACCTTATGTCGGCGTCGCGTCGGCTGAGGAAACGGACGGAAAGCAGATTGCGAAACATATCTTCATATTTCCCGCGGAATTGAGAGGAGCCGCGGAAGGCAGTGTAATTACCGATCCCCCAGGTGCAACCTCTCACAGCAGAATGACCAACGGTACAATCTCTCGCCCGGCGCACTCACGGATGACGAACGGAACAGTTCAGAAGAGCGGCGGTACTTCCCTCGTCGTGAACTATCAGGATGGTTCCCAAACGATCTCCGTACCGCCGGATGTGCAGGTCACAGTAGTCGTACCTCAAGAGGTCACTTTCAGCCCGGGCGATGTCGTTTACGCGACGACTCAGAAACACCCGGACGGAACAGTTGAGACGGACAAGATCTTTCAGTTCATTCCAGCGGCTGCGTCCAACTAGGCAGGGCTGTTGAGGTTTCAGAGGGTGAACTCTTCGTCGACATTCAGTCATGAATCGAACTCCGCGAGCACGTTACTGGCAGAGCCTGGCGTGCTCGTGGTCAAACGACACCATTTCCTCGTACGGTGGAGTCACTGGTTGAACGTGCCGCTCCTTCTAGGCCTTATTCTGAGCGGCATCTCCATTTACTGGGCTTCGCCGATCTATCAACACAAGCCAGACCCGATCACTGGAAATTTCGATGTGGCTGCGGACATTGGAATCTGGATTTGCGCCCATGTCCCCGGTCAACACCACTACGCCAGCCCGCCCGATTGGCTCTACAACCACTTGAGTCTAGGTCCGGGCATGTTGGCACAGGCCCTGCGCATTCATTGGTTGTGCGCCTACTTATTCATGCTGAACGGCGTGGTCTACGTTGCAGGGCTGCTCATGGGAGGAGGGTGGCGCTCCTCGCTCCCACGCCGGACGGATCTAGTCGATGCGCTCAGGGTGCTTCGATACTACCTTGGCGTTCCCTTCGCCAAACTAACTCGCCGACAACGGCCTCATCCACATTTCAATACAAAGTACAATCCGCTTCAACGCGCAGCGTACTTTTCTGTTCCCGTTACCGGGTTTCTTTCGGTCGCTACGGGTTGGGCGATTCATAAACCGATGCAACTCCATTGGGTGGCTGCGCTCTTTGGCGGCTTCAACGCAGCGCGCGTATGGCATTTCTGGCTTATGTGGATCTTCTTCATGTTTCTTGTGCCGCACGTGATTCTGGTTTTCACCGACGGGTGGGACACGTTGCGCAGCATGATCGTGGGCTGGTCAACCAAATTAGACCGGCCGGAGGTCAACGCGAATGAATAGTGATGAGAAAGGCAATTCATCAGAACAGAAAGTTATGCCTTCGTCGGATTTGGAACCAAACCCGGTGATGGCAGAGTTACCGGGGACTGGCCCTAAAGGAGCTGATCCTTCCATCCCGATTGGTATTGAGAAGCCCGAGACTGTTGAAGCGACCGAACATGAAGCGGATACAGAAGGATCGTCTTCGTTGATAGTAGAACCTGCGCCGCGAACGGAGGATGTTGTTCAACACATTGCAGCGGAGCCCTACTTCCTGAAGAAACGCCAAAGCTTCTCTGAAGAGCAGCCTTTCCCCGCAATTGAGATGACCTCTGCGGCCTTGCGGTTTAGGACCCGGCGCGATGTTCTGTCATTCAGTATTGGCGCGGTGGCAGTTGCAGCAGGTGCCGGACTTCTTTTACCAGAAAACACATTCCGTCGTTTGGGTGTGCGTCACGATATTGACGCTAGTGGAAAAGTGTGGGTGCTGAACCAAGCGTTGCGGCTCGACGATGACGTGGCTGAAGCACTCTACTCGCGAAATCGAATGGTGCCCACGTACACCAAATCTCAGACAACTCCGATCAAGAACAACTACAACGGAGCCACTCCTGATCCTGGCTATATTGCAGGATGGACTCTGACTCTGGATGAGCTCGCTTCCGGCTTGACCGTTTCTCTCGATATTCGGAAGCTTTTGAATCGCTTCCCGATGCATGAGCAAATTACCCGGTTGGTTTGCGTCGAGGGCTGGAGTGCGGTCTCATGGTGGGCCGGTCTGAAATTCGATGATCTGCTTCGTGCCTTTCCGCCGATTTCGCAGGCAAAATGGGCTCGAGTGGAGTCGTCCGTCAATCTCGACGCTTCGGGAAACCCTGATCCCTACTTTGTCTCTATCGACTTGGCGACGGGACGCCATCCTCAGACGCTGCTCGCTACACACCTCAGCGGTCAGCCTCTCACGGTGGAACATGGAGCGCCGCTCCGCCTTCTGTTACCCATGAAACTCGGCCTGAAGAACGTGAAGGCCATTACGCGCATTACCTATTCCGCGGACGAGCCAAGAGATTACTGGGCTCAATTTGGGTATTCCTCGTACGACGGAATCTAGGGACGTCAAACCCGGGCGACCACTGCTGAGAAAACTGACTGATTGGAAAGAAATTCGTCTCTATACTGGACAGCAAAGGCAGGACGCATATGGACGCAGATGACTTGAGGATTGTAGACGCAGTGGCGAGAGTCGGCAGCATGAACCGGGCTGCTGCTGAACTGAACATGGTGCAATCAAATGTCACCGCCCGCATTCGCCTCCTGGAGGAAGAGCTCGGCGTTCAACTATTTGTCAGGCATAGCCGTGGTGTGGAACCGAGTGAAGCGGGTCGACGCCTTCTTTCCTACGGGGAGCAGATACGTACCTTGTTTCAGCAAGCCATCTTGGCGGTCAAAGAAGATGGAACTCCAAAGGGAAGACTGCGCATTGGAATGCTTGAGACCACGGCTGGACTGCGGCTGCCCACACTCGTGGCCCAATACGCGCAAAAGTATCCGAAAGTCGAACTGGCCATCGTGACCGGTACTACCACCTCTCTGATCCATCAGGTGGCGGAACGGGAATTGGATGGTGCCTTTGTGGCAGGGCCTGTCCATCATCAAGAGCTCAGCGAGGAGCCACTGTTTCACGAAGAGCTCGTCCTCGTCAGCCCTTTGTCAATCCAGGACTTCGACGACCTTGCCAAGGTTGAAAATCTCAAAGTGATTGTGTTTCGGCAGGGTTGTTCGTACCGTCAAAGGCTCGGCTCTATCCTCGATGGGCTAGGTATTCGCCACGTGGTGATGGAATTTGCATCTCTTGACGCCATCATTACCTGCGTCAGCGCAGGCGTAGGCATAACGCTGCTACCGAAGGCGCTGGTGGACAAACTCTGGACAGATCAGTCCGTAACCGCGCATGAACTCCCAGTGGACCAGGCGCAGGTAGAGACGGTATTTGTCAGGAGACAAGATCGTTATCCGACGAGTGCGCTCAACGCTTTCTTGAAAATGAGTCGTCAGATCTCGAACATCGAAGTCCCAGATCGTCAACTGGAAGCTATCGACTAGAGCGATAGCGGGTATCAGAACAAATCGTGCCTCATCAGCAATCGCCCCTCGCATCAATATTGCAGCTTGAACGCAGCAGGGCAGGTGGCCGGCTCAAATTGGATATGGATCCTGGCAAACCAATTCGTATTCTGACCGTCGAGGATCACCCTGTCTTTCGTGCAGGCTTGACCACGATCATTACGTCAGAGGCAGACTTGCTTCTAATTGGCCAGGCGACGAACGGCGTGGAGGCGATCGCCGAGTTCCGTCTTCACCGTCCCGACATCACTCTGATGGACCTTCGGCTTCCGGGCATCAATGGGACAGATACACTCATAGCCATTCGAGGAGAATACTCGCACGCTCGCATCATCATGCTGACGACTGCTGACGGTGATATCGACATTCAACGGGCAATGCGGGCGGGAGCTTGGGGCTACATTCTTAAAAGCACGCCCCAGCAAGAAATATTGAAGGTGGTGCGTTCGGTCCATGCGGGCCGCCGGCAGGTTCCACCGGATGTGGCAGTCCGACTCGCTGAGCATTTGGGCAAGGAAGATCTTACGACTCGGGAAATAGAGGTGCTCCGGCTCATTCGAGATGGCTACCGCAACAAGCAAATTGCCGATCAGCTGACAATCGCAGAGACCACCGTCAGTTTCCACATTAAGAATCTGGTGGATAAACTGGAGGCAAACGACCGAACGCATGCGGTAACCATTGCGCTCCGACGCGGCTTGCTGCAGATCTGATCAAAGTGTCAGACCTGTAGAAAATGCAGGGTGCCGGCTGGAGATTTGGTGTATCGCATAAGCCAACCGGCCCGTAACGTAAACAGAGATCAGTCCCTGTTCGGCTCCTTAGGAAGCTCCGTGTGACCATGAGATCAAGATATTACCGGCGAGACTGCCGTTGAGACCCCGGAACGTCGCACATATTCTTTTGATTTTCCTGCTCTGCGTACTCACCTGCCGGACAGCGTCCGCCCAAATGCGCGACCAGACCCTTAAACAATTGGTCCATACGGCTTGGAGTGAGAAAGAGGGTGCGCCGGGTGGGATTTTAGCATTGGCGCAAACTCAGGACGGATACCTTTGGCTGGGGACCGACAGCGGTCTCTACAGATTTGATGGCGTCACTTTCGAGCACTATAAGCCACAATCGGGGGCGACATTTCCGGTTGGTCCTGTGTATTCGCTTCTGTCCTTGCCGAATGGCGACCTTTGGATCGGTTTCGATGACGGAAAGATCTGCTTCCTGAGGAATGGAACGACCATCGACTATACGACACTTGAGGGGGTGCCACGTGGAAGGATTTTAGGTCTCGAGCAGGATAGGGACGGCACGCTTTGGGCTGCGACAAGTAGCGGGTTGGGGCAGCTTATAGGCAACCGTTGGAAAAAGGTCGGAAAAGATTGGAACTTCCCCGGGAGGTCTGCTCAAGCCGTCTTTCTCGATCGTCAAGGAACTCTTTGGGTTGCTACCGAAGACACGCTCGTCGTTTTGCGATTGCACTCCAGGACATTTCAGCCAACGGGAATACCCATCCAAAGGGTAGCTCAGCTAACGCAGGCGACAAGGGGGAAATTATGGATGGCCGAAACATCAAGATCTGTTCGGCCCGTCCCTTCGCGCGGCGATCGCCTGTCCTCGCACTCCACAGAAATTCAAGTCGGATCTGGAAGATTGCTTTTTGATCGGGAAGGTGGACTTTGGATCACTACGTTTGGCGATGGCATCCGCCGAGCCCCAACTCCCGAACGATTAAGCGGAAAAATCGGAGAATTCAGCAAAGCGGTTGAGAGCTTTACGACCAAAGACGGCTTAACGGATCAATCCGTCAGTGCCATCATTCAGGATCGCGAAGGAAATATTTGGATTGGCACAAACAGCGGTCTGGATCAATTCCGGCTAGGCAACATACAGCCAGTTGCTCTGCCCATTAAGGGCAGCCAAGCCACTTTCGCCGCGGGCGATGATGGCGACCTTTGGGTGAACACTCTAGGCTCCATGATTCATTTCCACGGATCCCGAACATCGACCACGAAGAGTGTTCTCACAACCCGTAGTGCCTATCGCAACCCACGCGGATCTCTGTGGTGGGTCGGTACTGTTGGTCCACAGAGCGTTGTTAGTCTCTTTCGTCTGGAACATGGGCGCATGTCGAGATATCCGTTGCCTAAAGGAAGCTTTGTACCTGGTTATTCTTCGGCTGCGGTGTATGTTACGGAAGATCGCACTGGAGTTCTCTGGGTGGCCATAGAAGGACACGGCTTGTTCAGTTTGAAGGAGGGAATCTGGAAGGAGTTCGTCACTCCGCCGTGGCTCACAGAACTAACTCCCACAGCGGCGTATACGGATTGGATGGGGCGTGTGTGGTTTGGATACAGGGGAGGGACCACGATCACTCTGGCTGGGACTACGATACAACAAATCTCTTCGAATGAAGACTCCGCGGTTGGGAGTGTTCAAGCAATCAATGGCCACAACAAACATGTATGGCTCGGAGGCCAACTCGGGCTTGCATTCTTTGACGGACACCGTCTCCGACCGCTGCTTCCTGGAGATGCACCACGTTTTGGAAGGATTTCAGGAATTGAGGAGACATCCGACGGCAGCCTGTGGTTGTGCGAAAGCCGAGGCATCGTCCACATCGTTTCCGCCGAAGTACGCAAGAGTTTGAATAATCCTGCCTATCGGGTTCGATACGAACTTTTCAATTCACTCGATGGTCTTCCCGGATCTTTCCGTGGTCTTGGGCAAATCGCAAGAGAGGTTCAGGGAACCGACGGCCGCCTTTGGTTCATGGCCACTGACGGCCTTGCCTGGGTCAATCCCGCAAGAATTTCGAAGAATGTTCAGCCTCCTCCTGTCTCAATACGGTCTGTCACCGCAGATGACAAACAATTCGCCCTGGGCGTCAATGTAGCGATGCCGGCTCGCACAAGTGATGTCCGGATTGATTACACTGCTTTGAGTTTATCGATACCCCAGCGAGTTCGGTTTCGTTACAAGCTGGACGGTTCGGACAAAGACTGGCAAGACGCCGGTACTCGGCGCGAGGCCTTCTATACGAACCTTGGTCCCGGAGCATATCGATTTCGAGTAGTTGCGTGCAACAATGACGGCGTCTGGAACGAAGAAGGCGCGACCCTGAATTTCAGTATTGCTCCTGCTTGGTTCCAAACCACTTGGTTCCGCGCCCTTTGCGCTGCCGCAGCTCTGTCGATAGTGTGGGCCTTCTACAAGTGGCGCGTGCAGCAGGTCGCGCGAGCGGCGAGCGCCCGCTTCGACGAACGATTGGCGGAACGCACTCGCATCGCAGGAGAACTCCATGACGCATTTCTTCAGACGGTCCAGGGGAGCAAATTGGTTGCAGATCATGCACTGAATAAGTCTAACGACCCAGCCCAGATGCATAGAGCGCTGGAACAGCTGTCCGAGTGGCTGGCTCGAGGCATAGAAGAAGGGCGGACAGCACTGAATTCGCTACGTTCATCAGCTACACAGACAAACGATCTTGCCGACGCCTTCCGGAGAGCGACGGAGAATTGCTTTGTCCCCGGACCCATGGCGGTTAAGTTTTCCGTGATCGGCAATTCTACAGATATGCACCCAGTCGTCAGGGACGAGGTCTATCGCATCGGATACGAGGCCATACGGAATGCATGTCTGCATTCTTCAGCCAGCCAATTGGAGATCGAGCTCAAGTATACGCGGGATCTTACGCTGCGTGTTAGTGACAACGGCATAGGTATCGAGCCGTCGATTGCAGATAAGGGCAAGGATGGACACTTCGGGCTGCTGGGTATGCGAGAGCGGGCGGAACGGATTGACGGGAAACTGACACTGCTTACTTCGTCCTCCGGGACTGAAATCAAGCTGGTGGTGCCTGGAGGCATAGTCTTCCGGACGCTTTCGCGGACGTGATGTTCGGCTGACGGTCTTTTTGTTTCTCCGGGCCGTTGGCGGTCGGCAGGACAATCCGCAGCGAGCACTGCGCCCTACGGTTCCAAATCGTCTCTTTGTTGCGAGTTCACCTTTGTTGCCCAAAGGCGTCGTCATCCTGGAGATGATTAAGTGTGCCCTCGCTGCCGCACATAATCGTCAATCTTCGCGACGTACTCCACGAGTCGGACCCTTCATGGAACGAAGAATGGCAGTAGATCCTCATTTGTCGATTTGCCGGCTCGTGGCCTGCAGACAATCCCGACCAAGTCCCAATTTGTCGGTTCCTCAGCAGAATTCTCTGACTGCGTGTCCGGTTCATTTCCGCTGCCTCGTTGTAGCGCACAGAACCTGCAAAAATCACAGGCCCAACCCTATGCTTTCTGGGGTGTCGTAGAAATCTGTATCCCTCTACCTTGTGTATGGAGCAAGGATTCAAAGAACTAGAAATCTTCGATCAGATCGTTCCACAGGAGCAGCCCAGATTTTCGGCAGAACCGCGATTGATGTCCATTTGCATTGGAGACCTTATGAACACCGAGCAGCGTCAAAAGCCATTCGGCAAAGTAGGTGCATGGTCCGTCACTCCCTTGCAACGCTTGCCGGGTCGAGTCATTGAAGGGCCGCAGTATGAGGAACCGACGCAAGGACCGGAGGAATGGCGAGATCTCCTGAGGAGTTTGCAGCAGTGGGTGTGCGAACTACTCATCAAGAATCAGGAACTCAGAATGGCACTTGAATCGGCGGCGGCGCAAGAGAAGGAGAAGCGGGATGGCTATAGCACTTGATTTGCTTTGTTGGGTTTTACAGCTCGGACCGATCTTCGTGCTTTCGTTCAGCTCCAATCCGCTTAGGCTCCAACCCGTGCCACCATCTCGCCAGGCGCATGCTGAGGAACAGAAAGGCCCAAGCAAGGACTTCGTATTCGCAGAGCGTGGATAAGAGTAAGGAGTACTCCCCCCAGAAGTCGCTCGCCGCTGCCTGAAAAAAGAGGAGAAGCTATGACCGCAGTGAAGCTAGAAGATGCCCGGCGCGTAATCAGCGCGGCAGAGAGGAAGGCCAAGGAAATTGGCCAGCCAATGAACATCGCGGTGGCTGACGAAGGCGGAAACATCGTAGCGCACGTTCGTATGGACAACGCATGGATTGGCAGCATTGACATCTCGATGAAGAAGGCCTACACGTCGCGCGCATTTGACATTGAAACGAAGGAATTGGCAAAGCATTCTCAGTCGGGAGGCGAATTCTTCGGCATTCATGCTTCAAACGACGGCAAAGTCATGGTTTTTGCTGGCGGTGTCCCGCTGAAGCTCGATGGCAAAGTAGTGGGGGCGATTGGCGTCAGCGGTGGATCTGGCGATCAGGATCATAACGTCGCAGCGGCCGGCGCCGCCGCGTTCTAGCCCCGCCGCAGAGAGCAGTAGACCCGCAAGAAAGGACTCATCTATGTCGCACCATTATTCCGGCCCTGACTTCGGCTTTCCTCAAGGAGACGCCCGACTGGACTTCACCGATCTGTATGTCTTTCCCAAACCGGGGGACACGGGGAAATCCATCCTGATTATGAATGTTCATCCGTCTGCCGGCGAAAACCCGCCAGGGCCTACAACCCTCGAGCCTTTCGCGCCCGAAGCACTGTACGAGATCAAGATCGACACCGATGGTGATGCGGTTGCCGATATCGCATACCGAGTGCGCTTCTCTGCCTTCGAGCATGGCGCGCAAACTGCGATTCTCCGCCGCATTGATGGCCCGGAAGCCGCCGGTACCGGCGATGGCGGCTTGGTGATCGTTGAAGGGGCACCAGTTTCAATTGGGCGCTGGGCGAAAGTCACAGAGGCTGGTGATACCCGCTTCTTTGCCGGCTGGCGCAGCGACCCCTTTTTCTGCGACGTCGAAGGCGCGAAGAACAACTTGCAGTTCGCTGGCGACGATTTCTTCGTTGACAAAGATGTGTGCAGCATCGTTTTGGAAGTACCTAACTCTGCTCTTGGAGCGACAGAGGTTCGCCTGTGGGCGCGCACTCTTACTCAAGGTAATGGCGGCTGGATCCAAGTAGAGCGCGGTGCGCGGCCTGCCCAAGCTGTCTTGCTTGTCGAAGAAAGAGATGCCTACCTCAGCGGTGAACCATCGAGCGATGGCCGCTTCCTTGCTCCTTTCGCGCACGCTCTGGAGCACACAGGTGGATATACGTCGGCGGAGGCGAAGCGCGTGGTGGAAACATTGCTGCCTGATGTTCTGCCTTATGACCCTACACGGCCGGCGTCATTTCCGGAAAACGGCCGGACACTTACCGACGACGGATTCGACTTTTTCATCCGCGTTCTCACAAATGGAGAGGTCCCGGTGGACAACGTAGGACCTCATCGCGATCTGTTGCTCGAATTCCCCTATGTGGGACCGCCTCACCTGGAGCCGCGGAACGAAATCAACTCCTTACACGATCGCAACACAACCCCTAAACATGAAGTCCAGACGGTAACGAGGTAACAACCATGAAAGATCAGAATCACACAGCAGCTAAGACCACTCAGATACATCTGGTGAAGCACACGCCCGAGTATTGGCGAGTCACGTTCGACAACCCGCCGCTCAACATCTTCGGTCCAGAGATGCTTCCGCAAGTGAACGAGATGATTACGGCAGTCGAAACTGACGAGCGGGTTAAGGTCGTGGTTTTTGACAGTGCTGTTGAAGGATTCTTTCTGATTCATTTGGATTTTCTTGCAAACCTTAACGATTTGGCCCATCTCCCTCCGGGACCCACCGGATTGCATCCTTGGCCCGAGATGTTGGTGCGCTTAAGTCGTGCACCTGTCGTATCGATAGCGTTGATTCGCGGGCGGGCGACTGGTATGGGAAGTGAGCTTGCCCTGGCCTGCGACATGCGTTTTGCAAGTAGCGAGAGAGCCATCTTGTCGCAGTTTGAAGTTGGTGCCGGTCTGGTGCCTGGCGGTGGCCCTATGGCGCGACTCACGCGCCTCATGGGGAGAGGACGCGCCCTGGAATTGATTCTAAGCGCCAACGACATGCCGGGCGACTTGGCCGAACGCTACGGCTATGTGAATCGATCATTGCCGGATGCAGACCTTGATGGCTATGTCGATGCACTTGCCGCCCGAATCGCCTCCTTCGACAAACAGACACTTATGGATACCAAGCGCCTTATCAACGTGGCTAGCTTGCCGCTTGATATCGAACTCCAATCCGGATGGGACGCGTGCTTGGCTTCCATGGCACGACCAGCCACTCAGGAGAGGATCAAAAAGCTGATAGAGCGAGGATTTTGCAAACCGGGCGATGCGGAGAATCGTTTGGGAGATTTCGTGGGACAGATTGGGCGTTAAGGGTCTCTTCGCATCAAGGAGCAACGTGCGTTCGTGAAGGAGCAGAACGGCAGATTCATTGGGCAGAGGAAGTACTCAATACACCGTTTTCCAACTACACGCCCTCGTTACGGTGAGCGTTTTGCTCACGGTGCGGCGGTGGAAACCGTGAGACAACTGTGCCTCGCCCCGACAAAGAGAAAACCATGAGCAGGAATATTGAAGGCAAAGTAATCGTGATCACGGGCGCGAGTAGCGGACTCGGTGAGAGTACCGCGCGCCACTTGGCAAAGCTGGGCGCAACGGTCGTTCTAGGAGCGAGACGTAAGGATCGGCTTGATGCAATTGTGAAGAACCTTCAGACCGACGGCGCAAAGGCGCTTGCCGTGTCGGTCGACGTAACAAATCGAGCGGACGTTGAGGCTTTGGTGCAGAAGACTGTCGACACATATGGAAGGGTCGATGTTCTGGTCAACAATGCCGGTATTATGCCAATCGCGCCGCTCTCTCTTCTGAAGGTCGACGAGTGGGACCGCATGATCGATCTCAACATCAAAGGCGTACTATACGGAATCGCTGCCGCTTTGCCGCACATGAAACAGCAGAAGAACGGGCACATCATCAACACTGCTTCTGTCTTCGGCATCAAGATGTTCGCGCCTGGCGGGACCGTTTATTGCGCCACAAAGGCAGCTGTCCGCATCCTGACCGAGGGCTTGCGCATGGAAGTCCATGGCACGGGATCCGGACCACTGTCATTTCTCCCGGAGCGGTTGACTCAGAGCTGAAGGCAAGTACTTCCGACGAAACATCTTCAAAGATGGTCAATGAACTATTCGAAGCATGGGCCATTCCTGCTGAGTCCATCGCTCGCGCAATTGCCTATGCCATCGAACAGCCGGCCGATGTAGATCAATGAAATCGTGGTGAGACCGACTGCTCAGGAGTTTTAGCGTCGAATCGTATCTGCACGTGATGGTTTAAGGCCGAACAACGTATCCAAATTTCACTCACTATACCTTGCCGATTGTGGCTGGCGTCCGGAGAAAACTAACGATGAATATTGATCAGAGATTCAACTCAATAGCTGACCCAAATCAAGAAGTGACGAAGGTGCTCTATACCGCCAAAACCCATACTTCAGGCGGCCGACGTGGTGGCATCTCTCGCAGTGATGATGACCGCTTAGATCTTAGGTTCGGGGCTCCCGGAGTTCCAGGAACCGGTACCAATCCGGAGCAGTTGTTTGCCGCTGGCTGGTCGGCCTGTTTTATCAGCGCGATGGGGCATGTGGCCAGCAAAATGAAAGTTAAACTGCCACCTGACACTGCCGTCGATGCCGAAATTGACCTCTGCAATTCTGGTGGCACCTACTTCCTCCAAGCGCGGCTTAACGTCAGCCTGCCCGGCTTGGAGCGCGAAGTTGCACAGGCCATTGTGGAGGCCACGCACGCCGAGACTTGTGCATACTCGAATGCTACCCGGGGCAACATCGAGGTCACGCTGAACGTGGTGTAATCCGGACCTATTGAGAACCATCTGGCTCACAATGAGCCGTCCCTCTTGCCGGTTGTGATTGCGGCAGGAGCACGGCGAACTATGACTTCAACCTTGTTCAACGAAAGAGGAGAAAATGATTCACTCGAAAACATTCCGAACTGCTTTGATTGCCATTGCAGGATTCCTACTCACAGCGACGTTTCACACGAGAGCAGTAGCTCAAGCGAGCTCCCTTCAGGGGGTCAGAAATGTCGTGATTGTTCACGGTGCGTGGGCCGATGGATCAAGCTGGTTCAAGGTGATTCCACTGCTTCAAGCGAAGGGATTGCATGTGGTCGCAGTGCAGAACCCACTGACTTCGCTGGCTGACGACGTAGCTGCCACGAGGCGCGCGATCGCATCGCTGGATGGACCGGTACTGCTAGTGGGCCATTCTTACGGCGGAGTGGTTATCACGGAAGCAGGAAACGATCCAAAGGTCGTCGGGTTGGTTTATGTCGCTGCGCTAGCGCCGTCGGATGGTGAGTCAGTTGCTTCGGTCACCAAACCGTTTCCGCCGGCCCCACTCGGCAGCGAAGTCCGGGCGGATGCTGATGGGTTTTTGACGGTGAGTCCGAAAGGAATCGCTGAAGACTTCGCTCAGGATCTATCAAACACGGACAAGCAGATATTAGCGGCAACACAGACCCCCACAGCATCAGGCGTTTTCGGAGCCACGGTTACAAGTGCAGCGTGGAAGACCAAGCCATCGTGGTGCGTGATTGCGAGCAACGACCGCGCTGTTTCTCCGGAACTTGAGAAGGCTGAAGCCGCGGCAATGAAGGCTACTTCGATCACGGTTCCCTCCAGCCACGTGCCAATGCTTTCTCATCCGGAAGAAGTCGCGGACTTGATCGAGCAAGCCGCTGCGAAATCGGAGAAACCCGTTTCGCCGCCACAGTAATAACGGCGATGATTCTTTTCGATCCCTGGCTGAAGGCTTCTATGGAAGGAGGCTGCATTTGACTAAATATGACGTGGCAATCATCGGGAGCGGACCGGGAGGCTATGTCGCTGCCATCCGCGCAGGCCAGTTGGGCCTAAAGACCATCGTGGTTGAAAAGGAACCGTTTCTGGGTGGAACCTGCCTGCATGTTGGTTGCATTCCTACCAAAGTGGTGCTGCACCACGCCGACGTTTACGACCACTTTAAGGATGCGACTGAGTTGGGCTTCGAGGTCGGCGACTTGAAAATCAACTGGGCTAACATTCTGGCGCGCAAGGACAAGATCGTCAAAAAGCACGCCAAGGGCATTGAATTTCTTTTCCGAAAAAGCAAGGTTGAGCGGGTGCAGGGGTGGGGACGCTACGAAGGTCCCGGGCACATCAGCGTGGAGAAGGACGGCGAGAAGAGCATTATCGAGGCCAGCAACGTTCTGCTTGTGAGCGGCTCGGAAGCACGCTCGCTGCCCGGAGTCGAGCCCGACCACAAAACCATTCTGACGAACCGCTCCATTCTGGAGCTGTCAGAAATCCCAAAGACGCTGATTGTCATCGGTGGAGGTGCTGTCGGCGTGGAATTTGCGTCCATCTTCAATTCCTTTGGTACGCAGGTGACCATACTCGAGGCGCTGCCTCGCGTTGTGCCGGTTGAGGATGAGGAGATTTCCGCCGAACTGAGCAGGGCCTTCTGCAAGAAGGACATCCAAATCTTCACCAACGCAATGGTGGAGTCAGTCAAGCAGGATGCCGCGAGCGTGTGCGTGATGTTCAAGGACAAGAACGGCAATGAGCAAACGCTTCAGGCGGAAAAGCTGCTACTCGCCGTCGGACGTAAACCGATGACAGAGAATTGTGGCCTGGACAAGTCGAGAGCCAGAGTCGAGCGCGGCGCAGTGCACGTGGGCCCGTTCATGGAGACTGACGAGAAAGGCTTGTACGCTGTCGGAGACATTGTCTTCGGGCTTCCGCTGCTGGCGCACGCCGCGATGATGGAAGGTGTCGTGGCAGTCACGCATATTGCCGGCAAGCCTGTACCTGAGATCAGGAAGGAACGCATTCCCAACGCGACCTATTGCGAGCCGCAGATTGGCTCGATCGGATTGACCGAAGCCCAGGCCCGCGAGGCTGGCTACAAAGTGAAAGCCGGCAAATTCCCCTTCATGGGCAACAGCAAGGCCGCCATTTTGAACGCTCATGGCGGCTTCATCAAGGTCGTTTCCGAAGAGGAATCCGGCAGAGTTCTTGGCGTCCACATCATCGGGCCGCTGGCCACGGAGATCCTGGCCGAGGCCGCGACCGTGCTGCACCTCGAGGGCACCATCGACGGGATGATGAACATGATGCACGCCCATCCGACGGTCTGGGAAGGCATGAGCGATGCCTTCGCATCGGTGCACGGATTGCAGATTCATGCGTAGCGTCACGGTTGTCGCAACGCGCTAGTATTCCACGCGGTACTCATTCCACTAAGCAAACTTGGAGTCCAAACATGAACGGTGCCTCTCTTCGCGACCCACACACAGCAGACCGAGTGATGGCGGTAGGTGACGATGGAGTCTTGGCAGCACAAATAGACTCGCCCGTAGCATTTCAAAACCTTTATGCACTCTATTCCGGTCGTCTCTATAAAACCATCGCCGGCATTACGAAGAATCCTCAAGATTCGGAGGATGCGCTACAGGACACGTTTCTGCGGGCCTACCTGGCGATCCACACCTTCCAAGGCAAATCCGGCATTTACTCCTGGCTAACACGGATCGCGATCAATTCTGCTCTCATGATTCTTCGCAGGCAGCGCGTTCGTCCCGAGGTATTGTTTGATCCTCAGCCTGATTCTCAGCTCGAGTCTCACTCAATTCAAGTCATAGACAACGCTCTGAATCCGGAGGAGGCGTGCGACTTGAATCAACGCCATTTCAGGACTCTAAGTGCAATTCGCCGTCTTGATCCCCGTCTGCGAGCGCCAATTCGGATGCAATTGATGCATGGATCCTCAATGAGGGAGATCAGTCATGCACTGAATATTTCCGTAGCAGCCGTTAAGGCCCGTCTGTATCGGGCGCGTAAACGTCTTTCCGGGGTTCATGGCCTCGATCGTTCCGCACGCACGACCAAAGGACTTGTTTGCAGAGAGCGTGGAAGGTGAAAAGGCTGGTTCCCGATTGTCGGCCGCAGCGTAACACAAAAAAGGAGAACGTATGACAACGGTGAAATTGGAAGATGCCACCACTGGCGAAGCGTTGATCGGTTCCAGAAGGTCAAGGGGGCAAGATTTCATGGGTAAAAGACTCACTCTACTGTCAATTCGCCTGTTGGTGTCCGTGAATCTTCTGTATACCGCCATCTTTCTCAAGTTTGCCGGGGTGCCAGGAGCGGTAATCCTATTCACGCGAATGTCGTCGGCGATCCACGGGTTGGTATCTCAGGCGGTAATCCGGCTAGGGTCAGGGGTGTTCGAGACTGTGGTGGCGGTTCTGCTCCTGATCCCGAAAACAGCCAGATTGGGTGCGACGCTAACGGTTGTGTGGATGACCGCCGTCGTTCTCAGTCACATTTTTGTGTTGGGCTATGGCTGGTTCTTTGTCGATGCTCTGGTGGTGATGATGCTGGCTATCTTTTATCTCCTGCTGATCCACAGGTTGTCTAAACGGGACTCACAAAAATAGTCGACGCAAGTAGTTGGATGCAGAACCGCAAAGTCCGATGATGTTAGCGCCCTCGATGGGTGTCATATCGATCGGGAACCCCTTCTTCCTGATCGGCTCTTTCGCCGTATAGCAGTTCTTTCCAAAACAGAAGGCAACAACACAAGGAGTGCCCTATGAGCAGTTCCAGCGCAATGTCTACACCGAGCCGCCGCTCGTTCTTCAAGATGACGGCAGCAGGTGCGGCTATCGCCATACCCGGCTTCGCTTTAATGAACGGGAGAGAGAGTGCTTTCGCCGATGAGAAGCCCTCCCTCAACGGCGGCGATGTAGCCATATTGCAGTTCCTCGCGGTCGCCGAGCTCGTCGAATCCGATCTTTGGGGACAATATTCCGAACTCGCGACCAACAATCCGGATTACCGCAACGCCCTTCAGAGCATCGACGAATCGCTTCCAGACTACATCGGTGGAGTATTGGAGGACGAGCGCAGCCACGCCTCCTTCATCAACGCATTCCTGGTCGCTGCCGGCAAGACGCCTATCAACCTCGACCCCTTCCGCACTTTGCCCAGCGTCCCCGTCGAGGGCGCGATGAACATCGGCCGCCTGACCAACCTGAAGAGTCTGACTGTCGATACGAGTTATTACCAGCGCTACCGCCAGGCCGGGAACCCCGACTTCGGAGATGCCTTCGCCCAGATAGCCAACATCGTCAACCAGCCCACAATTCCTACCTCCGAGTCGATTGGTGGCGATGAACTCCGTTCCATTGCACAAACCGCTGCCTTTCACTTTGCCTCAAACGAACAAGGTGGGAGCAGCCTCTACAACTCCTTTTTGACAAAAGTCACGAACCTCGACGTTGTTGCAATTCTCGCCTCCATCGGCCCCATGGAGGTTTATCACTTCGCCGTCTTCCAAACTGCCCTTGAAAGAATCCGCAGAGTCGAAGGTCACGATGGGCCGAGCTTTCCCGACATCCGGAAGAACCCGAACCGCGGCGACATCATGCCTGAACCCTGCGCCTTTCTGGATAAAAGCCTGCCCGCCTGCTCAGTTATCAGGCCCCGCAACACCAATACAGCTGGAGCGGTTGCCGCCGCGACGGGCTTGGTAAAATCCGGCCTCTTCCTGGGCCAAAGCCAGGCATTCTTCGACGCGGTGGTACCGATCGCCGAAGCAGCCGACGCCGCACTCCGAAGCTAAAACAAGTAAAAGGGCAAACCGACGTGATCGCCGGAACAACAAGGGAGAGATGAAATGTCACGCATCACATTTGACAATCAAACGCTGGGCAGCGTCACGCTGCCCTCCAATGCCCACGGACACTCTGGGTCAATGAGTATCAATCGCGCATATCACAATGTACCCCGCACAAGCCTTCACCGCAGGTTCGCTCTTGCGGTGGTCGCTCTATTGGCTGTGGCTTTTGGATCTAACCCGGCAACTCACGCTCAGGATATAGCACCACCCATCTCTGGTGCACTGGGGCAGATTCAGTCTGTCGGGGACAATTCGATTTCAATCCAGACAAAATCGGGGAATGTTCACATCAAAATTACGCGACCGCTGACAACTTATAAGGTGGTTCCCTCGGACCTGAGCCACATCACGGACAATGAGTACATTGGCGTAGCATCGACACAGCTGCCAAACGGGACATACGTGGCGAAACAAATTTTCATCTTTCCAATGGAGCTCCGTGGCGCCGTAGAAGGTAGCGTTGTAATGGATGCGCAGCCCGGCACCGCGACTCAGAGTAGGATGACCAACGGATCCGTTTCCTTGCGGGGCGCGGTCCAAGCTCCGTCTCGAATGACCAACGGAGTCGTGCAAAAGGGAAGTGGAACAACACTGGTCGTCCGCTATCAGGATGGAGCACAGACCATCTCTGTGCCGGCAAATGTTACCGTCCTAGATATTGTTCCCGGCGAGCTTGAGCTAGCGGCAGGGGAAACGGCCTACGCGAAGACAGATAAACAAGCGGACGGCACGCTCACCACGCATATGATCCTCGTGATCGGCGGGTCCCGATCGGGAAATGCGAAGTAACAGCCTTTACTCCGGGCCTCTCTAAACAAGAAAAAGAAGGAGAGAGATGAGCGCTTCTAGTTTAAGCCTGACTCCCCCGTTTACCCGGGAGTCCGCCATCCTGAAGGTCCGCAAAGCTGAAGATGGCTGGAATTCCCGTAACCCCCAGCAAGTCTCGCTCGCGTATACGCCTGATAGTGTGTGGCGGAACCGGTCAGAATTCATTCACGGTCGCGAGGAGATTGTGAGGTTCCTGATGCGCAAATGGCAACGCGAACTGAACTACCGGCTCATCAAGGAACTGTGGGCGTACGATTGCGATCGAATCGCGGTTCGATTTGCTTATGAGTTCCATGATGATTCTGGGCAATGGTTTCGTGCGTATGGAAACGAAAACTGGGAGTTTAACGTTGAAGGCATTATGCATCGCCGTTATGCAAGCATCAACGATGTGCAGATTAACGAGGCTGATCGTCTGTTCCACTGGCCCCACGGCCGCCGTCCCGATGACCACCCGGGACTGAGTGACCTCGGACTGTGAGGCTGTACTTGCTCTCAAGACTCGGTTCTAATCCTCCGTCGGCTAGGTATTCATTTGTAGTGATGGAATTGGATCTCTCGATCCTTGATCTCAACCGGCCGCTATCGACTAGAGCGATAGCAGGTATCAGAACAAATCGGGGCTCATCAGCTATCTTCCCGCGCATCTATATTGCAGCTTGAACGAAGCAGGTGGGCGCCTCAACAGGCGGCGTCGCAACGACAAGGAACATTCCTCATGTTGCCATCTGCGGCGCCGGCAGTATTGGTTTCGACAGGAGTAACAAATGGCAAACACTCAAAAGACGGTAATCGTGACGGGTGCCTCTCAGGGAATCGGCGCTGCAGTCGTGAAGGCGTTCCTTGAACGCGGCT
>Ga0210410_10001742_pt1 | contig 20053 bp, 22 predicted proteins | sample IncBWC4MmetaG_FD_161058 | JGI IMG/M metagenome (GOLD analysis project Ga0210410, IMG submission 161058) | Forest soil microbial communities from Barre Woods Harvard Forest LTER site, Petersham, Massachusetts, United States - Inc-BW-C-4-M | ecosystem: Environmental > Terrestrial > Soil >... | reverse complement strand
CGCAGTCATGGGCCTCGCAATGACGTTGGGCCTCGTACTGAATTACCTCGGCTTCAACGCGGTGAATATGCTTTTCTGGTCCGCGGTAATCAATGGCATTCTGGCGCCGCCTCTGATCCTCCTCGTAATCCTGCTCACCAGCAGCCACAAAGTGATGGGCAATCGCGTGAACCCCGCTCCACTCCGCTATTTGGGCTGGGCCACCTTCGCGGTCATGACCGCCGCAGCCGCGGGAATGCTCATCACCTCTTGAACGCCCGTGGGACGGCATTGTGTCCACAACTGCACAGACACCCGCTTTGATTGGCAATACCCTGCATTTGGTTGGGAGATGGGCCCCTGGTGGACTGATGAATCTACGGATTCTCAAATAAGCGGGGTCAGTCAGTAGATGTCTTGGTCTCCTATTCCAATTCTCAAATCCACTCTTCGGAGGTAACCGATGAAAGTGAAGGTCGCGATGGCATTACTCGCGTTGCTCCCGCTTGCTGGCACAGCTGGCTGGGCGGGGGCGCAGGACACACCCAGTGCCACTCACAACAAAACACGGACGCTCACGGGCTGCCTGCAAAAAGGCGATGACGCCAACGAGTACAAACTTACTACGGCGAAGGGCAGCACTTGGGAACTCAAGAGCAACGGCCACAACCTCAGTCACCACGTCGGCCACACAGTCAGGATCACCGGCGAGGTTTCCAATGCGGAAATGCATGGCGCGAAGGAAGATGCGAAGGCCGAGGCCAAAGAGCACGGTATGGATAAAGATTCCACCGAACATGGGCATATGAAGGTAACGAACATGAAGATGGTCAGCGACAGTTGCAACGGTAGCCGCTAAGACCGCAGGCAGAAGCTGCTAAGCCAATTGGAGGAAGTCTGATCAAGACTTCCTCCTTCTTTTAGTTTCCGGTTGGTACAACTTAATTCGGGATGGCGCAGTCAGATTCTGCGTTGGAACTTGGATTCCATCAAAGGGGACAACACGATGAAGCCAGAGACTCAGAATGAAACTGCAAGCAATGTTCACGGCCTGACGGCCAAAGGCAACGAAGGTTTACGCTCGCTGACGAGGGCGGATCTGGACAACCAGCGCAGTTGGTCGAACGCGTTCGCAACATTTGTCGTGGGAGCCGGCATCGGCGCGCTCGTTGCATTGCTTTTTGCGCCAGCCTCCGGAAAGAAAACACGCAGCTACATCACTCGTACGGCGAAGCATGGCTTGAATGATGTTGCATCCGCAGGCAAGCGATTGTCTCAACGCGCCCAGGATACCGTGGACGAAGTCAAAGACAACATCGTCGGCGTGGTCGAAGCCGGTCAAAAAGCCTACCGCACCGCAAGAGACGCCTGAGAACTTCTTGTCAGGCCATCCTTCCTCAAACACCGGCGATCAGGCCCAGCTTTACTTGCATTGAGAAAGAGGAGCTATGAAATCTGAAAAAGAAGAAATCGCGATCCTTTCCCCGGGGCAAATCTCTCGAGGCGATTTGATCGACCTCTTGAATGAAGATCTCTCGGGCGAATACCAGGCTATTATTTCGTACGTTGTGTATTCACAAGTGTTGAAGGGCGCTGAGTACATGAATATTGCCGGGGAACTTGAGACTCATGCCGCGGAAGAACTCAGCCACGCGCTGATCATTTCCCAGCAGATTGATTATCTCGGGGGCATGCCCACGGTCCAGCCCAAGCCCGTTCGGACGTCGCAGAAAGCCAAGGAAATGCTGCAATTTGATCTGGAGAACGAGATGTCCACCATTCGGCGTTATCGGGAACGCGTCCGCCAGTGCGAAGGTTTGGGTGAGTACGCGATGGCGGAACATATTCGCGAGATTCTCAAGGATGAACAGGACCATCTGATCGCTTTGGCGACCGCTCTGGGACAAGACGTCCCCATTGTGACCAAATCTTCGGCTGCCCACGCTGGTAAGTAAACCGGCGGGAACCTCCGCCCTCTGATCCGTCCACACGCGGTCCCGCTCAGTCTAAAGCGCAGGAGGCAATCCAAAGCGCCCGAGGCGCGACACACGCTAGCCCAGTGCGTACGCACTGGGTACACAACAAAAAACGTGCGAGCCCCAGAGGGGCGGCAGATGATTATGCTCGGCCGCCTTCGGGGCACTTGTTGATCAAAGCTTTTATTTTAGGGAGTGGCCGACACAATCTCAGTGAGAGCGAACTTGGGTGCCGCACCCTTGTTTTTCAAGGGTGCGGGTTTTGGCTTTTCTCCTTCCCGGCAGTTTTCCCCCATGGTCCGTTGGTGCTTTCAACGACCGCTTCGGGTATGCTCAGGAAACTGGGATTGGGAGAATGCAGCATGGAGAAACTTGACCGAATCACGATCGACGCCGCGCGGATGAATGGCGAACCGTGCATTCGAAATCTCCGTCTTACCGTCCGCCGCGTTCTTCAGGCACTGGCAGCGTACCCCGACCGCGCCGAACTCAAACGTGAATATCCGGAACTCGAAGACGAAGACATCCGGCAAGTCCTGGCGTTCGCCGCCGCTCTGGTTGACGACAAGGTTCTACCGTTTCCTCAAGCCCGATGAAATTGCTGCTCGATCAGGGTCTTCCGCGCTCTTCAGTCATTCACCTTTTCAACGCGGGTATTGAATCTGCGCACGTCGCAGAACTCGGATACGCGACGGCAAGCGATGCAAGAATTCTCGATCTTGCTGATCAGAACGGCAGTATCGTGGTCACGTTGGATGCGGATTTCCATACACTCTTGGCGATATCCGGAGCTACCGGCCCGTCTGTAATTCGCGTACGGATCGAAGGCTTGCGGGGTCAGGAGCTTGCCAATTTGCTCGTTACTGTCCTGAAAGTTTGCAAGGATGATCTCAACAATGGAGCCATGGTCTCTGTCACTGAAACCGGATTCAGAATCCGGCAGCTGCCTCTCCTCCGTTAACTGGAGTTTCTTAGTAATCGGCAAGCGGTGAAGAAGGAGAGAAAACCCAGGCTCGGGTAGCAAAAACCGGAACCCGGGCCACCCACCAGATCGCGAAACTCCTCAGCGCCCTCCTGGTCCAATAATCCATCAACGCCTCCGGTGAGCAGGGTTGATCAGGTCTTGCAAAAACTGAACTCCTTACTTTTAGGACAAGCCTCTGTGGCCTTGTCTTCTCTTTAGACGCAAGCCACGTTACCGTTTGATTTGTTCCCCATTCGGAGGTCCATGTGCCCGCCCCTGATTTTCGCATCCACGAGAACCAACTTGCTCGCACCGAGACGCTGGATGGCGTTTCTATCCGGAGCGATGTGCTCTATACGAGCGATACAGGGGAGCAAAAGGAATCTGTTCAAAAGCGCGCCAGCAAAACGCTGCGGAAACTGTGCCCAATATTGCAGCGCATCTTGCTGCCTGGCGAAGCCATACTCTTCGCAATGCCAGCCCGTAGTCCGCTGTCCGTCGCCGAACAGCTCACTGCCGCTTGGTGGACGGCGCTATTGGCAGCCTGCGTACTCGTCGTGACCAATAAGCGCATCTTGTTCCTTCCGATCAAGCGCGATGGAAGCTGGAGAGAGAGTGTCCGAGCGGTGCACTGGGGCGACCTTGGGGAAGTTAAGGCAAAAGGCCTGCTCGTTAGGAACGTCACTTTCAAATTTAAGAAAGGCTCCAAGTCCACGTACACCAATTTTCGCCGCGCTGACGCCAAAAAACTCATTGCAATAGCTTCCGCACTGCTTCCTGCCTCCTCCGGGGAGCAAACATCCATCCATGGCCCCGTTCAACTCTGTCCCGACTGCTGTGGTGTTCTGACCGAGCGGCAATATTCCTGCACCGGTTGCGGCCTGAGCTTCAAGAATGAGAAGACTATGGTCCTGCGCTCAATTTTTCTTCCAGGCGGCGGCTATTTCTATACTGGGCATCCCCTGATTGCGATTCTTCCCGCGATTGTTGAGACGATTTTTATAGTCCAAATCCTGCTCATCCTGTTCGCTGGATTCGCCTCACCCAAAGCTGTTCCTGGCCTGTTTGCCGGTCTGCTGGGTCTGGGTATTTTCTGGGCGCTCGAAACGGGAATCACAATTCTCCATTGCCGCCGTTACGTTCGTGATTTTATTCCCGAAAAACGCGATCCAACGCGCTCGCCGCAAAGTGCCATCGCCAAAATCGGAGTCTGATCGGCTAACGCTACTCCGGATCACAAGTTGCATGGAATATCCGCATGTCCGGGCGGGCGGCCGACAGAATTACCCTAGACACGATTTTGGGTGGCGCACCCTTCTTGGCTTTCGAGGGTGCGGGTTTTCACTTTTCTTTGCTTTTGTCCCGACCCGCCTGCTGCCTGCTCACTGATCGCTGATTTTTGTTTCCAACGCTCGCACTCCCATTCGAACTCTCCCCCAGTTCCGTTATCATCTTTTGTTCAACCAGTTACTCGTCGACGCTATTCACCTTTGCTATACTTTCTCCGTGATTCGCAAGTGCTTCAACTCGCCCGCCGATCCCTATGATTTTGAATGCGGCTTCGTTGCTTCTCGCCATCACGACGACCATGAATTCCTCTTGCTCCTGGCCAACGGCTAATAGCTTACGGCATAATCTTTTCCGCGATCCCCCAACTCCCGCAGATTCAACACTTGCGCGCCCCTCCCTTAACCCCTTTCCCTGCTATCTCTTCCCGGCAAAAGGGGGAGGGTCCCCCTGGTTCCACCAGGTAACGCCGGCATCCTGCCGGTCCGAACAGCAGACGGAACGCTTGCCGGCAGGATGCCGGCGCTACCCGAGTGCGGAGCGGGATGGGCGAGCCCATCCCCTACAAAGACAGCGAACCACGGGCCACGATTCTCGCCCTTGCTGGTCGCTGCTCACTGGCCACTGGCCACTTCTTATATCTCCTATATTTCCCCTGCATACGAACACCGGCCTCGTATGTCTCTTGTTTCCCCTACTTACGCAAAAACAGGGGGGTGGACCCCCTCTGGAAGCAAAACCTTAAAGCTTTGCTTGAAATGTCGGCGCGCCGACATTTTTGATTTTTCCCCTTCTTATTCGCATTTTCTTACTTCCGACCCTCTGTCTCACCCCTGTTCGCCGCGCGTTTACCCGCCGCCGCCCCAGTCGAGGTGGGCCATTTCCCCCTCCCAGCTCCGTTCTCTCGATCCATTTTCTATTTTCACTTTTCCATTTTCGTTTCTCTCCGCCCCATCTTTTCCTCCCGTTTTCCTCAGCCCACCCAAATTCGTCCCCAAACTCCCGCCCATTTCCCAGTACACTGCGCTGACAGGACCTCTATTTCCGTGAACGCGTGCCGCATCGCCGTCGGGAGCACCCGGCGGCCAAAACTTCAGGCGGTTCAGGAAGCTACCTCCAGCTTTGCCGCCAAGCTGTCTCCGCAGGCACCACTCGAAATTCAGGGTTATGAAGTTGAAAGCGGCGTCAGCCACACTCCATCTTCCCGCGAAGAGCTGATGCAAGGCGCGCGCCAGCGAGCCGAGGCATTGCACAAGATGCTCGCCGACTCCAGTGAGCGCGCCGATTTCTGCGTCGGGCTCGAGGGCGGACTCGACGTCGCCATCGAAAATGGTACTCGCCGCGTGTTTCTGGAAAGCTGGGCTTACGTCACCGATGGGGTGCGCGGACATTTCGGCTGCTCCTGCAGCATCGAAATCCCGGAGCTGCTGGCCGAAGAAGTGTTGTCGCGCGGCACCGAGCTTTCCATTGCTATCGATCGGTATGCAGGCGCTGTCGGCATTCGCGACGGGCAGGGCGCCTGGGGCGTGCTGAGCGACAATCTTGTCACGCGCCAGGAGTCTTTCCGCCTGGCAGTAGTCGCGGCGTTCGCGCCGTTCTACAATGTGAGGATGTACCGGCCAGCAGCACACGCTGCGGGGAAGAATTTGTAGTGGCCGGTCTTTAGACCGGTCAGTAGAAATGGGCCACCTTAAGGTGGCCGCTACGCGGGTGGGTTAAGGAGACGCGGCGTGGACATAGTCAAAGGAAACATGGGTTGGATCGAAGTTGTTGTCGGGCCGATGTTCTCCGGCAAGAGCGAGGAGTTGATCCGGCGCTTGCGGCGGGCGGAAATTGCGCGGCAGCGGGTGCAGATTTTCAAGCCGGCGATTGATTCGCGTTATGCGGCGAACGAAATTGTTTCGCACAACGGCCTGGGGATTCCTTCGGACAACGTCACCAAAGCTTCCGAAATTGTCGAAAAACTGCAGCCGCGGACGGAAGTTGTGGGCATTGATGAAGCGCAATTCCTTGGCGATGAAGTGGTGGACGTTTGCACCAAGCTGGCGAACCTGGGCAAACGGGTGATCGTCGCCGGCCTGGACACCGATTTTCGCGGCCGTCCCTTTGAGCCGATGCCGCGCCTGCTGGCCATCGCGGAAGAGATCACCAAGCTGCTGGCAATTTGCGTGCGCTGCGGAAATCCCGCGGTGCACACGCAGCGGCTTGTCGAAAGCGAAGAGCTGATCGTCGTCGGTGCGGGTAGCGCGTATGAAGCCCGCTGCCGCCGCTGCTTCGAGCCCAATCCTGCCCTGGCCGCACGCGAAGCCGGGCCTCTACTTCTTCGCAACCGCGTCGCAAATGCCGGCGGCAAGTAAGCCGCGGTTCCGCTATTCTAGGCTGGCGTTGTCGGGGAAATTGCCGACCTGAAGGTCTGCCACTACATTGGCCTGCTCATATCATGCGCATCGAATCGAAAGCTCCCACACGCGTTGACCTCGCCGGCGGCACGCTGGACATCTGGCCGCTGTATCTTTTCCATCCCGGCGCGCTGACCCTGAACGCCGCCATCTCGCGCTACGCGCAATGCACCATCGAAACGCAGCCCGCGGGCGATGCCGGCATCAAGCTGGTTTCGGTGGACACCAGCAATTCGGAATCCTTTCCATCGTTCGCCGCACTTGTCCGCGCAAAACACTATCGTCTGCCGCTGCTGGCCGAGATTGTTAAGTTCTTCCGCCCCGAAGGCGGCTTCACGCTGACCACAAATTCGGAGGCTCCCGCGGGCGCGGGCATTGGCGGTTCCAGCGCGATGGCTGTGGCGATCTGCGCGGCCCTCGATCGCTTCACCGGAGCAGGAAGAAGTACCGTGGACTGGATCCACATCAGCCGCGACGCGGAAGGCATTGTGATTCGCGTTCCTACCGGAACCCAGGACCACTACCCACCTGCATTTGGCGGCGCCGCCGCGATTGAGTTGCTGCCCGGAGGCGAAAGGCGAATCGAACTGCGCGTGAACCTGGACGAGCTGGAGCGCCGCCTGGTGGTTTGTTACACGGGCAAGCCGCGGCAATCGGGAATCAACAATTGGGAAGTGTTCAAGGCGCACATCGACGGGAAAAAAGCGGTGCGGAACAATATCGAGCACATTTCGCAGATCGCGCAGAAAATGCGCGTGGCTCTGGAAAGCGGCGACTGGAAAGAGACCGGACGGCTGATGCACTCCGAATGGGCGTTTCGCCGGCGCAACCTGCCGACCATTTCGACAAAAACGATTGATGCGATTATTAATGGCGCCAGGCGGCGGGGCGCGCTGGCCGGAAAAGTGTGCGGGGCAGGCGGGGGAGGTTGCGTGGTGCTCTTGATCGAGCCGGAGGCGCGGGAGCGGGTGGAAAGGGCCGTCGAAGAGAATGGCGGGGAACTGCTGCCGATGCGGATCGACCGGCAGGGCGTTACGGTGGTTTCACAATAATTTTAACCCCACTACTCAAGCGGCTCGCCGCATCATAAAATAGCGGGGTCCCGGGTGGGGTGGTACGCGTTTCGCTATGTCCAACTGGCTTCCCATCTCGTTGGTTCTCTTTTCGTTCGCCGCGGCGGACTTGCCGAAGCTGCCTCTCATGCCGGCGGGAGAACGGGGTTCTCCGGAGAATTTCCCGCCAGGAGAGAGCATTCCCATCTTGCCGGTGATGCTCGCAGATCGCGGGGAGCAATCGGGCAACGGGCAAGAACCTGCGGCGCAGAAAAACGCGAATCTTACGGAACCCTCCAAGCTGGCCCTGATCCGGTATGTTTCCGGGGAGTTCGCCAAGATGCGCAAACCCGTCCCCGGCGGAAAAGATGGATTCACGCTCTATACGGATAAGCCGCTGAACCAGGAGTATCTCGACCGAGTGGTTGCCACGCACGGCGCGGCCATCAACACCGGCGACAACGCGCAAATTACGAAACTTGAATTTCGCGAACACACGATCATCGTGGACCTTAACGGCGGCGGGCGCCCCAAGAAAAGCTGGCGGGACCGCATTCAGGTGAGCATGGGCGGGCCTTCGCAGGCGCCGCAATCCACCACCACCACGACGCAGGAACAGGGACCCGTGGGCTTTCAACCCGGAGCGGGCGGTACGCTGTACATCCAATTCCCGAAAAATATTCCCGATCTTTCGCCGGATGACCTGAAAAATATTCTTTCACCCTTCCTGGATTTCAACAAAGAGCGCTCCGCCGCGGTGCATTGGATTGACACGCTGCCTCCGGAAATGAAAAAAGCCATCACCGAACGCCACGCGATTCTGGGAATGGACAAGGAAGAGGTGACCGCGGCGATAGGAAAGCCCGACCGAAAGGTCCGCGAGCGGGACGCCGAGGGGTACGACACAGAGGACTGGATCTACGGGCACCCGCCGGACAAAACAATATTTGTGCATTTCCGCGGTGAAAAAGTAAGCTCCATCAAGCAGTACCCGCAGTAACGCAAAGCAAAATCCAATAGCAGTTCACGGCTAACCCTTGCCGTGGATCAGCGGGCTGTTCATCCAGAGATGCAGAAGCACTAACGCCGTGATTCCAACCATCAGTGTGAAATGCGTGCGCCGCAGGAGATTTGGCGCGCCCAGGCGCGCGAACCGCAAGACGACGCCCAGTCCCAGTTGAAGCAGGATCAGGCCGAGGGCCGCGGTTGCAAGCCAAAGGCCGTCGTAATTCGTGCGGGGCATGCGATGCGAAGCCATCGGAATCCATGCGTGTACGAAGGAGCCAAGTGCGACGAGGGGCGCCAACCAGTAATGGAAGGCCATGCGGCGAAGAGGCGGGCGAAAGAATCCTGACGACGAGCGGCCGTTCGCGCCGAAGCCAATCGCAGGAAGATACGGCAGAGCGATAATTACTCCGAGAAGGAGAACCGATATCCAGCCAATTACGCGAGAGGCGTCAAAGGAAGGCATTTCTGAGAGATTAAACCTCCAGCCGTGAGCCACACATATTGCCGTTTCCCCCGATTTGGAGCCAGAAGAATTTTTTTTGAAGATTTGTGATGAAAGTACAGCGTCTTCCGTTGACTTTTGCTTCTACTCCACCTAGCATTTTCTGTTCCACCCGCGGCGTATTGCTTGCCTGAAGTCTCGCCGCAATCCAGAAACCCGCACCGGAGGAAGCATGCCAATTAAGGTAGGAATCAACGGCTTCGGCCGCATCGGCCGCAATATTGTGCGCACCGCAATCGACGACAAGGACATTCAGTTCGTCGCCGTCAACGATATTACGGATGCGAAGACGCTGGCGCACCTTTTGAAATACGATTCCGTTTTGGGGAATCTGCCGCACAACATCACGCATACCGACGACACAATCAGCATCGAAGGCAAGGCCATCAAGGTTTTCAAGGTCAAGGACCCGGCGGAGATCAACTGGGCCAGCGTTGGGGCGGATATCGTTGTCGAGTCAACGGGCCTCTTCACCAAAGGACCGGAAGCGAAGAAGCATCTTCGCGCGCCGGTGAAGAAAGTGATCATTTCAGCTCCGGCGGAAGACCCGGACGCCACGTTTGTGCTTGGCGTGAACGACAAGACCTACGATCCCGCGAAGCATCACGTGATTTCCAACGCTTCGTGCACGACGAACTGTCTGGCGCCGGTGGCGAAGGTGTTGCAGGAAACGTTTGGGATTCAGAGCGGCACGATGACCACGATTCACTCGTACACGAACGATCAGAAACTGCTCGATTTGCCGCACAAGGATTTGCGCCGGGCGCGCGCCGCGGCCATCAACATGATTCCCAGCTCGACCGGCGCGGCAAAAGCGCTGCACCTGGTGATTCCGGAGTTGAAGGGCAAGCTGGATGGTTACGCGATGCGCGTTCCTACGCCAAACGTCAGCGTGGTGGACCTTACGGTTTTCGTGGAGAAGCCGGCGACGAAGGATTCGGTGAATGCGGCGCTGAAGGCTGCGGCGAATGGGCCCTTGAAGGGCATTTTGGGTTACACGCAGGAACAGTTGGTTTCCTGCGATTTCAAGGGCAATTCCCACTCCTCGATCGTGGATGCCGAGTACACCAAGGTGGTCGGAGACCGCTGCGTGAAGGTGCTGGCGTGGTACGACAACGAGTGGGGCTACTCCTGCCGGTGCCGCGATTTGATCAAGCTGCTGGCGTCGAAGTTTTGATGAGCGGCGAGGGTGCGGCGGCTAAAAGGCTGCGAGCCCAAATGAGAGATAGCAGCGATCAGATAGCAGCTCACAGGAACCTTTCGTTCAGCGCGAGAAAGTCTGCAGCGTGCAGGGCTTCCTGTTATCTGATCGCTGATCGCTGTTATCCGCTTACTGGTTACTAATTACTGATTACTGATTACTGATTACTTGCGATACGGACGAATTCATGACCAAACTCACGATTCAAGACCTTGACCTGCGTAGCAAGCGCGTTTTTATCCGCGTTGATTTCAACGTGCCGCTGAAAGATGGAGTGGTAACCGACGACACGCGAATTCGGGAAACGCTGCCCACGCTGAGGCTGGCGATGGAAAAAGGCGGGCGGCTGGTGCTTGCCTCGCATCTGGGAAGGCCGAAGGGCGGGCCCGAAGCGAAGTTTTCGCTGAAGCCCGCGGCGAAAAAACTGGAAGAGCTTCTGGGCAAACCGGTTGCCTTTGCAGCGGATTGTGTCGGTCCCGATGCCGAAGCCAAGAGCAAAGCGCTGAAGGACGGCGACGTGCTCGTGCTTGAAAACGTGCGCTTCCATCCCGAAGAAGAAAAGAATGACGAGAGTTTTTCGAAGCAGCTCGCGGCGCTGTGCGATGGCGTTTTCGTCTGCGATGCATTCGGTTCCGCGCACCGGGCGCATGCCAGCGTCGTAGGCATTACGAAATTCGTGAAGCAGGCAGCCGCTGGTTTGCTGATGGAAAGGGAACTCGCCTATATCGGCAAGGCTATCAGCAATCCCACGCGGCCTTTCGTGGCCATTATCGGGGGCGCAAAAGTCAGCGATAAAATCGAAGTGGTCGAGAATTTGATGAAGGTTGCGGACGCCATGCTCATCGGCGGAGGCATGGCATACACCTTTTTGAAAGCGCAGGGCGTCCGCATCGGCAAGTCGCTGGTCGAGGAAGACAAACTCGACCTTGCCCGCAAAATTCTGGCCGATGTGAAGCAGAAAAATTTCAAGCTGCTGCTCCCGCTGGATAATGTAATTACGCCGGAATTCAAGGCGGACGCACCGACTAAGGTCGTGGAAGTATCGGCGATTCCTGCCGATCAGATGGGGCTCGACATCGGGCCGAAAACCATCGCCGCCTACTCCGCGGAGATTGCCAAAGCAAAAACCATCGTTTGGAACGGGCCGATGGGCGTGTTTGAGATGCCCGCGTTTGCTAAAGGCACGCTGGCTATTGCGCAAGCGGTAGCCGCCGCAACCAGTGCGGGCGCCACATCCATTGTCGGCGGCGGCGATTCGGTGGCCGCAATTCACCAGTCGGGCCTCGCAAACAAGATCTCCCACATTTCTACAGGCGGCGGAGCTTCGCTGGAGTTTCTCGGCGGCCGCAAACTTCCGGGCGTGGAGGCCCTTTCCAACAAATGAGCAATTCCAAGCGGCGCCACGTTATCGCAGGGAACTGGAAGATGTTCAAGACGCAGGCGGAAACGCGCGCGTTTTTTGCGGCGTTCCATCCGCTTGTGGCGGACGTTTCGGACTGCGATATCGTGATTGCGCCTCCGGCCATCGACATACCCGCCGCAGTCGAAGCTACCCGCGGCACGCGTATCGCGATTTCCGCGCAAAACGTTCACTGGGAAAAAGAAGGCGCCTTCACCGGGGAAATTTCCGCCGGAATGCTGGTGGAAGCCGGTTGCCGCTACGCCATCATCGGCCACTCCGAACGCCGCCATATCTTCGGCGAAACCAACGAAATGGTCTTTAAGAAGACCAGGGCTGCCATCGCCGCCGGGTTCACGCCAATAGTCTGCATCGGGGAACAACTGGCCGACCGCCAGGCCGGGCGCACCGAAAACATCTGCCAGTCGCAATTTCAAGGCAGCGTCGGCGCGTTGACCGCCGAGGAATTCTCCCGTATTCTGATAGCTTACGAACCGGTCTGGGCAATCGGCACGGGCCATACGGCCACGCCGGAAATTGCCGCGGCTGTGCATCGGTTTGTTCGCCAGTGTGCGGCAGAGATGTTCAACGCCGGCCATGCGTCTGCCCTGAGGATTCTCTACGGTGGCAGCGTCAAGCCTGACAATATTCAGGGGTTGATGGCGCAGGTGGAACTGGACGGCGCGCTGGTGGGCGGAGCGAGCCTGGACCCGAAGTCGTTCGCGAGCATCGTGAAGGACTGGAAGCGGTAGGCACGAAAACGCAGGCCGCCGGTGGAACGAGATCTTACAAGTTTGAGGTGCGGGAAATGCCAGGTTGGATGAAATGGACGATCGCGCTGCTGATTGGCTTTGCGATCATTTATGTGGGATTTCACTTTTCGTGGGGCGGCTACGTGCTTACGCCCTTTTTCGTGCTGAACTGCCTAGTGCTGATCATCGTGGTGCTGCTTCAGAGCGGCAAAGCTGCGGATCTTGCCGGAGCGTTCGGCGGAGCGGGCAGCCAGACGGCGTTTGGACCGCGCGGCGCGGCGACGATTCTTTCGCAGGCGACGACGTGGTGCGCGATCATGTTCATGGTTTGCGCGCTGGCGATGGTAGTGAAGGTGGACCGCGGCCTGGGAACGGTGGGCGGCAGCTCGATCCTGGAGAAGTATTCGAAGCCGGCTCCTGCTCAGACGGCCCCTGTTGTACCGGCACCGACACCGGCGCCAATAACGCCGGCTCCCGTGGCGCCACAGTCTTCGGCACCCGCGCAGTCGCAACCGGCACCGGCGGCGCCGGCCAAGCCGTAATTTAATTTCGGGCGAATGTTTCGCCCATCGATTTCCCGCGCCTTGCCGGTTTTCTCTGGCGCGGCTACAATGAAGTCCTTACCTCTGTGCGGTCGTGGCGGAACTGGCAGACGCACCAGCTTGAGGGGCTGGCGGTAGCAATACCGTGGTGGTTCGAATCCACTCGACCGCACCAAACTCCACTGACGTTTCCATGCTTCGCGTATTTATTTCTTCTAGGGTATTTCCTGCATAGCAAAACTTTCACTGAAATGTAGTATTTCCACATATTCTTCCGATTTCACTTTTCTTGAGCTTGCCGCAACTTCTTGAACCGTGGGAAGTTCCTTGTTTTTTTTGCCCGTTCGGCATACCGGTTGCACCATAGGGCAGACGAGATTTCCCCGAGAGGAGGATCGTCAGATGACAACGATTCGAACGCAATTCAAGAAGTGGCCGGTCATTTCTGGTCTTTCGATGTTTTTCCTGACCGGTACATTCGCAGGGGCACAATCCTCGCCCGGCTCAACTCCACAAGACAACAACCGGTTCGCGCAGGATCGCGATATCACGCGAAGGGAACTTGCCAACTTCGACGAGTTTCTCGACAGCCATCGCGAGATCGCGGAGCAGGTCCGCAAGGATCCCTCGCTGCTTGATAACCAGCAGTACCTGAAGGACCACCCCGACTTGCAAAGATATTTGTGGAACCATCCGGGCGTGCGTGAGGAGGTGAAGGAGAATCCAACCGCCTTCATGCACCAGGAAAACCGCTATGACCGCCAGGAAGATGCGGCTGCCCGCGAAGCGACCCGCGAGAAACTGGCGAGCTTCGACCAGTTTCTGGACAAGCATCGTGAAATCGCCGAACAAGTTCGCAGGAATCCATCCCTGCTCGATAATCAGCAATTCCTAAAGGACCATCCCGAGCTGCAGGCGTATCTGCAGGATCACACAGGCGTTCGCAACGCCTTGAGGGAAAATCCAGACGCCTTCATGCTTCAGGAGAACCGCTATGATCGACGGGAAGATTCCCGTGATCTGGACACGACGCGCGGACAACTGGCGAGCTTCGACCAGTTTCTCGACAAACATCGTGAAGTCGCCGAGCAGGTCCGCAAGAATCCCTCGTTGCTCGATAACCAGCAATTCCTGAAGGATCATCCGGCTTTGCATGCCTACCTTCAGGACCACAAGGGTGTCCGCGAGGAGGTGCAGGAAAATCCCAACGCTTTCATGCGCCAGGAGAACCGCTATGATCGACGGGAAGATTCCCGCGATATGGACACGACCCGCGGGCAGCTGGCCAGCTTCGACCAGTTTCTTGACAAACATCGTGAAGTTGCCCAACAGGTCCGCAAGGATCCCTCGCTTCTCGATAACCAGCAATTCCTGAAGGATCATCCGGCTTTGCAAGCCTACCTTCAGGACCACAAGGGTGTCCGCGAGGAGGTGCAGGAAAATCCCAACGCCTTCATGCGCCAGGAAAACCGATTTGATCGCACCGAAGCGCAGCGCGGCGATCCGGACGCGGCTCACCGCCAGTTCGGCGAGTTTTTGGGGCATCACACGGACATCTCGCGGGACCTCGGCAAGGATCCCTCCGTCGTCAAAAAGGACGAATACGTCCACAAACATCCCGAACTTCAGGCCTATCTGAATGCGCATCCTGAAGTGCGGCAAGGACTCATGGCCGATCCTCAGGGCTTCGTTAAATCCACCCAGCAATTGAACACGCAGGCTTCACCTGCGAAAACAACTCCGGCCCCGACGACGGCTCAACCCAAACCCTAGCCTTACGAATATTGAGTTGCGCCGACTGGACGGCGGGGTTCGACCTGCCAGGTGGTCCGCACTCAGATCGTTCGCGACCGGGCAAGGAATAGGCTCGGTCGCGAACCTGCGAAAGCCATTATTTCAACGAAGGAGGCATGATGAAAATGAAGACTCCACTCAGTCTGGCCCTGATTGTGGCTGTTTTGGTGGTCCCCGGCTCCGAAGCTAAGAAGAAAAGCGAGCCGGATCGGGGCATGCTCGAAAAAATGGATGCGGTCCCTTGCGGTGCGAAACAAAAGGGACTGTCGGGTCTGGGCTCCTTCTGGGCATCCGTCGGCATTACGGACGTGCATGCCACCGAAAAACTGTGTCCGCAATATCTGGTCAGAACGGATGATATGGACTATCGCATTCGGCCCATGAACCTGAAGCATCCGGTGATTCTGCCCATTGGCCGCGAAGTTGTTATGAAAATAAAGAAGGATCGCATGCTCGTCCGAGTTTCGGACGGCGACAAGAAAATGCGCGAATACGAGGTGGTCGGAATGGAACCGGCTGCGCCACCGACGGAAAACGCATCGACGAAGCCGGCCAGCCCATAGGCTGGCTGTCTGCCCCAGCCACAACCCCCATTGCCGCGATCCAGCGGCTTCGAGTTGCTTGAGGCTCCTGCTATCATTTTGGAATGGCCCCGCAACTCTCCGAAATTGAAGTCCGCGTGCTTGGCGCGCTCGTCGAGAAAGAAAACACCACGCCGGAGTATTACCCGCTGTCGCTGAACGCGCTGGTCAACGCGTGCAACCAGAAATCCAACCGCGATCCGGTGATGACGCTGGATGAGGAGGCGGTGCGGCAGGCGTTGCGCTCGCTTTCGGATCAGGCGCTGGTCCGCTCCGCGGGCGGGGATTCGCGCGTCCCCAAATTCGAGCACCGGCTCAACGAACTTTACAATTTTCACCGGCACGAGATTGCCGTGCTCTGCGTCTTGCTGTTGCGAGGGCCGCAAACTCCGGGCGAACTTCGCACGCGAGCCGAGCGGATGTACGCGTTCGAGGATCTGGAGGCGGTGCATTCTGCGCTGCATCTCCTGATGCGCCGCGAGCCGCCGCTGGCGAAGATTCTCCCCCGTCAGCCGGGAACCAAAGAGTCGCGCTACATGCACCTCTTCTCTGCTGACATTGCACCCGTTGAAGATGAGGCAACTGAACACAGTTCGGAAGCGCAGAGCGCGTCTAAAACTTCGCAAGACGGAGACCGGGTCGCGCAACTCGAAACAGAAATTATGGAATTGAGAAGGGAACTGAACACCCTTCGCGAGCAATTCGCCACATTCCAGAAGCAGTTTCAGTGAAATGGCCCCCCCCCGCACGCGCCTTGCAATTCTGCGGCTTAGCGCTAAGATACGAGCTTAGGTTCAGAGTGCCGCCTATGGCGGAACATTATAGAAGATGGTCACTTACGACGACGGCGCCAGCGCGCCCCAACCTGCCCGTGCCTCTTTTCTTGCGCGGTATCTCTTTTCCACCCACCACAAAACGATTGGACTGCAATATCTGTGGCTCGCCTTGGCTAGCGTCCTCGTAGGCGTTGTTCTTTCCACTCTGCTGCGCGTGCACACCTCCTGGCCCGACACCGCGATTCCGTTCCTGAATGGGTTTGAAAACAGTCCCGAGCGCTACGCCGCCGTTCGCTTGCTGCACGGCTCGCTGATGGTTTTCTTTGTTCTGACCGCGGCACCGCAGCTAGGTTTCGGCAATTATCTGTTGCCGCTGCAGATTGGCGCTTCGGAGATGGCGTTTCCCACGCTGAATCTGGTCGCCTTCTGGCTGACTGTGGCTTCGCTGCTAGGGATGACCGCTTCGTTTTTTTACGTGCCGGAAATCGGGATTAATGTTTGGCTGGCAAGCGCGGCAATTTTTGCGCTTGGCGCATTGTTGAGCGCACTTAATTTCATGGTGACAACAATCGATTTGCGCACCGAGGGAATGGCCTTGACGCGCCTGCCGGTGACGGTCTGGGCCTGGTTTCTGAATTCCATTCTCAGCATGTTGATTTTCAGCGTGCTGCTGGCGGGATGCGCCGCGCTGCTTTCGGACCGCCTGCTGGGCTCGCAATTTTTCAGCGACATTTCTTTTCTGGCGGCGCAGCCGCAAAATCTGATTCGGCAGGGGAGCCTGCCGGTGCTCTGGGAGCGACTGTTCTGGTATTTTGCGCAAGCCGAAGTGTACGTGGCGATGCTGCCGTGTTTCGGGATCGTGACGCACCTGGTTTCCACATTTTCCCGCAAGCCGGTATGGAAAGAACGACTGGTGGTTCTTGCGTTGTGCGGCGTCGGCCTGGTTGGCTTCTGCGTGTGGGGCTACCACATGTTCGCCACCGGCATGAACCCCTACGCTCCGCTGGTTTTTGCGGTGCTGGCTTCTTCGCTGGGAGTCCCCGCGGCGTTTTTGCTGGCAAGTTGGCTCGGGACTCTTTGGGAAGCGCGGCTGCAGCTTACCACCGCGATGCTTTTTTCCATCGGTTTCATTTCGCTTTTTATTGCGGGCGGGCTCTCGGGAATTTTTCTGGCGAGGCATGACTTGAGCAGCGCGGCCGTCAGCGAAGACTTCGTGATCGGGCACTTTCACCTGGTGATGGGCGTGGCGGCGACGTTTGCCATCCTGGCGGCGCTTTTTTTCTGGTTTCCGAAACTTTTTGGCCGCCGGCTGAGCGAGCCGCTGGGCAAAATACATTTCTGGATGACGTTTGCGGGCGTTTATCTGATCTTTATGCCGATGCACTGGATGGGACTGCTGACGCAGTCGCGCTTGTTGTCGGATGCGCAGCGAGCCGCCCTCGCATCCGCAGGGGCTTCGATTCGAACGTTGGTTACGGTTGCTACAATTTGCACCGTGTTCGCGCAAGTTGTGTTCGTAATTAATTTCGCGCAGGCGTTGGTCCGGCGGAAAATTTCGCAAGAGGAAGATAACCCCTGGCACGCCACGACCCTCGAATGGAGTGTGGCCTCGCCGCCGCCGGAAACAAATTTCGGAGACGCCAATCCGACCGTTTACCGCGGAGCCTATGAATTTCCCGAGGGACTTGCGAACGATTTTGCTCCACAGCACCTCGCGCCTGAGCTGCTGGCCCAAAAGGTCCGCTGAACCAAAGAGAGGGATGCCATGCCGGGCTCTTCTGCAACGCACGAAATCGAATTGATCGTCGAGAAAAAGACCAGCGACGGAGGGGGAGGAAATCTTCCGCCCGCCGGGCACGATGGTGGCGGCGGCGACGACGGAAAACGTCCGCGCCACTGGAAGCCTTCGCCGAAGCGCTATTACACCGGCATGGCGCTTGGCATCGTCTCGATACTGATGTTTTTTATGGCGCTGGCGAGCGCTTTCCTGGTTCGCCGGGGAAGCGGCGATTGGGTTCCCGTTCATATCCCGACACTCATGTGGATCAATACGGTGGTCCTGCTGGCCAGCGGCGCCACTTTGGAGTTGGCTCGGCACCGGCTGGCGCAAGGCCGGCTTTCGGCTTACCGGAATTTGTGGCTGGTCACTACCATCCTTGGCGTAGGTTTCCTGGCGGGTCAAATCATTGCCTGGCGCCAGTTAGTGGCCGAGGGAATCTACCTGGCCAGCAATCCCGCCAGCAGCTTCTTCTACATTTTCACCGGGGCGCACGCGCTGCATCTGTTTGGAGGAGTTGCCGCACTAATCTACGTAGCCAAGCGCAATTTCGATCAGGCGCAGGTGACGCGTTCCGTAGCGGCGGAAGTAACTTCCTATTACTGGCATTTCATGGACGCGCTGTGGCTGTTCCTGCTGGCCCTGCTTTATCTGGGGAGATAGTCTCCTCAGCGAGCAAGCCCAGACTGCTCTTTGTCTTTAGCTTTCCGATAAATTCAACGCAGGCGGCCGGGGGGATCTGAGCCGGGAGGCAATTCGGGCACGCGCTTGCGGTCAGCAACGTTTGCCACAACTTTGGTCGGCGCGGGATGCGGGATGCCGACACCCGCGTTCCAATCCAGGTGATCTTTCGCGCAGGCGGGGCAATAGCCCTTGCCGGTGTCTTCGTCGCGCAGGCTGGCCAGTTCGTAGCACCCGCAAACGCAATCACAATATCCGGTTTCTGATGCGGTTTTCAGTGGGACGAGTGCCATTTTCGGTGCTCTGGCAAACGATAGCACGAGTTGAGCGTCGCCGAAAGGCGCGCGGAAGTAAGCAGGCGACTAATTATTCAAGTTTTTCAAATGAGCGAGGCGAAACGGCGAGCCGAGATTTTGCCGGAGTTCCGCCCAATGCTGCTCGGGAATCGAAAGAAACACTTCCACGATCTTAGGATCAAACTGCGTCCCGGCACAGCGGCGTATCTCTTCCCGCGCGTGAGACATCGGCAGGGCCTTTCGGTATGGCCGATCGCTGATCATGGCGTCCATTGCGTCGGCGAGTGAGAAAATTCGCGCCCCGAGCGGGATCTGCTCGCCGCGCAATCCACGCGGATAGCCAGTGCCGTCAAAAAATTCCTGGTGGGCAAGGACGATCTCCGCGGCGTCGCGGAGGAACGGAATCTTGGTGAGCATGTTGTACCCGATTTCGCAGTGGGTGCGCATGATGGTCTTTTCATCGTTGTCGAGTGGCCCGGGCTTGCGGAGAATGGAGTCCGGAATGGCCATTTTGCCGATGTCGTGAAGAAATGCGGCACGCGCCAGAACCGGCAGATAGGGAAGCGGCACGGGTACGGCTTTGGCGATGGAAATGGTAAATGCGGTCACGCGTTGGCAGTGGCCTTCGGTTTCGGCGTCCTTCAAGTCCAAGGCGCTCCCGAGCGCTTCGAGCGTGTCGTCGTAAGATTGTTCGAGCTGAGTAATCGCGACCGTAAGCTGCTGCGTGCGCTCGTTCACCTGCTGCTCCAGGTTTATCTGGTAGCTCTTGTTTTCCAGCACCAGCCGCCGGTGCTGCAAGGCACGCCCGACTCCCAAGAAGAGTTGATCTTTCTCAAATGGCTTCAGGATGTAGTCGTAAGCGCCGCGCCGGATGGCTTCGAGGGCGGTTGAAATATCGTGGATTGCGGTCACCATGATTACCGGAACTTCGGGATCATGATTTCGCAGCCAGTCGAGGAGTTTGATGCCGTCCATTTCCGGCATGATCATGTCGCTCAGGACCAGGTCTGGCGTCTGTCTGCGTACGCATTCCTGCGCCGCGCGGCCGTTGCTGACGGCCGTGCAACTATAGCCCCGGGACTCCAGC
>Ga0210410_10001741_pt1 | contig 20057 bp, 19 predicted proteins | sample IncBWC4MmetaG_FD_161058 | JGI IMG/M metagenome (GOLD analysis project Ga0210410, IMG submission 161058) | Forest soil microbial communities from Barre Woods Harvard Forest LTER site, Petersham, Massachusetts, United States - Inc-BW-C-4-M | ecosystem: Environmental > Terrestrial > Soil >... | reverse complement strand
AAAAAGGGAGCGCTCGAATGGAGCTGAGCGGACCCGTGCTCGTCGCGCCGCGCCAGACCGTGACTACCGCACGCAGCGGCGAAGCCGGTGCGGTCGACGATCCGTTCTTCGCCGATCTCAACAGCGAGCTGTCCGACAAGGGTTTCCTGGTCGCGGCCGCCGACGATCTGATCGCCTGGGCGCGCACCGGCTCGCTCATGTGGATGACGTTCGGGCTCGCCTGTTGTGCGGTCGAGATGATGCAAATGTCGATGCCGCGCTACGATGGCGAGCGCTTCGGCTTCGCGCCCCGCGCCTCGCCGCGACAATCTGACGTGATGATCGTCGCCGGCACGCTCACCAACAAGATGGCGCCGGCGTTGCGCAAGGTTTACGACCAGATGCCGGAACCGCGCTACGTCATTTCCATGGGATCGTGCGCGAACGGCGGCGGCTATTACCACTATTCCTATTCGGTGGTGCGCGGCTGCGACCGCGTCGTCCCGGTCGATATCTACGTGCCGGGCTGCCCGCCGACCGCCGAGGCGCTCCTCTACGGTGTGCTTCTCCTGCAGAAGAAAATCCGCCGCACCGCTACGATCGAACGCTGACGATGGATGAAGTCTTCGATACTCTTGGCCGTACAATCGCTGACGCGCTGACCGCTTCGGTCAAGGGCTACACGGTTGCGCATCATGAACTGACGGTGGAGGCGCGAGCGCGCGACATCGTTTCGGTGATGCGCTTTCTGCGCGACGATCCGCGCTGCCTGTTCTGGAATATCGTCGACGTGACCGCGGTTGACTGGCCGGGGCGCGAACAGCGTTTCGACGTGGTCTATCATCTGCTTTCGCCCAAGCACAACGTTCGTGTCCGCGTGAAGATCGCGGTGGACGAGGGCGCCTCGGTCGATTCGATCATCGGCGTCTATCCGGGCGTCGACTGGTTCGAGCGCGAGATTTTCGACCTCTACGGCGTGGTCTTCACTGGCCATCCCGACATGCGCCGGATCCTTACGGACTACGGTTTCGACGGCCATCCGCTGCGCAAGGACTTTCCGCTCACCGGATTTGTCGAAGTGCGTTACGACGACGAGCTCAAGCGCGTGGTCTACGCGCCGGTGCGGCTCGCTCAGGAATTCCGCAACTTCGATTTTCTCTCGCCCTGGGAAGGCACCGAATACGTGCTGCCCGGCGACGAGAAGGCAGGCAAAACAGGCGGCGGGCAAGAGCCCGGCAAAGGGTCATGACGATGAAGGCGACGCTCAAGCCAGGTCTTCGGCATCGCGTCACCTACACCGTGGCCGAACGCACCACGGTGCCTCACACCTACCCGGAATGCTCCATCATCGCCGCGATGCCGAAGGTCTTTGCCACCGGCTTCATGATCATCCTGATGGAGCGCGCTTGCACGGAGCTGCTCGCCGAGCATCTCGATGCGGGCGAGGGCAGCGTCGGCGTGCACGTCGATGTCAGCCATCTCGCCGCAACGCCGGTGGGCATGACCGTCACGGTCGATGCCGAATGCGTGCAGATCGTCGACCGGCGGGTGGCCTTCAACGTGAAGGCGCATGACGGGTTGGACCTGATCGGCGAGGGCCGACACGAACGCTTCGTAGTGAACTGGGATAACTTCAACGCCCGGGTGGCGGCCAAGGCCGCCCAGCTTGAACAGGTTGCCTGATGGCCGAGACCGAACGCAACTTTACGATCAACTTCGGTCCCCAGCATCCGGCGGCGCACGGCGTGCTGCGCATGGTGCTCGAGCTTGACGGGGAGGTGGTCGAACGCGTCGATCCGCATATCGGGCTTCTGCATCGCGGCACCGAGAAGCTGATCGAGCACAAGACCTATCTGCAAGCGATTCCGTATTTCGATCGGCTCGACTATGTCGCGCCGATGAATCAAGAACACGCCTTTTGCCTGGCGGCGGAAAAATTGCTCGGACTCTCGGTGCCCAAGCGCGGTCAGCTCGTTCGCGTGCTCTATTGCGAGATCGGCCGGCTCCTGTCGCATCTGCTCAATGTCACAACCCAGGCGATGGACGTCGGTGCACTCACGCCGCCGCTCTGGGGCTTCGAGGAGCGCGAGAAGCTGATGGGCTTCTACGAGCGCGCCTCCGGCTCGCGCATGCACGCGGCCTACTTTCGCATCGGCGGCGTGCACCAGGATCTGCCGCCGAAACTCGTCGACGACATCGGCGCGTTCTGCGATCCGTTCCTGAAAATGTGCGACGACCTCGAGGAGTTGCTCACCGAGAATCGCATCTTCAAGCAGCGCAATGTCGATATCGGCGTGGTGAAGCTCGAGGACGCGTGGGCCTGGGGCTTTTCCGGCGTGATGGTGCGCGGCTCTGGCGCGGTATGGGATTTGCGCAAGGCGCAGCCCTACGAGTGCTACGCCGAGATGGATTTCGATATTCCGGTGGGCAAGAACGGCGACTGCTACGACCGCTATTGCATCCGCATGGAAGAGATGCGCCAGTCGACCCGCATCATGAAGCAATGCGTGGAGAAATTGAGCGCGCCGGAAGGGCAGGGCCCCGTCCTCGCTGAGGACAACAAGATCACGCCGCCGCGGCGCGCCGAGATGAAGCGCTCGATGGAGTCGCTCATCCATCACTTCAAGCTTTACACCGAAGGCTTCCACGTGCCGCCCGGCGAAGTCTATGCCGCGGTCGAGGCGCCCAAGGGCGAGTTTGGCGTCTATCTGATCGCTGACGGCTCCAACAAGCCCTACAAGTGCAAGATCCGCGCGCCGAGCTTTGCGCATCTGCAGGCCATGGATATGCTCTCGCGCGGGCACATGCTTGCCGACGTGTCCGCGATCCTGGGCTCGCTCGATGTCGTGTTCGGCGAGGTCGACCGATGAGCGTCCGCCGCCTTGCCGAAAAACAGCCGGCGAGCTTCGCCTTCACGCCGGAAAATCTGGAGTGGGCGAAGGCGCGGATCGCCAAATATCCGCCGGGCCGGCAGCAGTCCGCGGTGATCCCGCTGCTGTGGCGCGCCCAGGAGCAGTCGGGCGGCTGGCTGCCGCAAAAGGCGATCGAGGCGGTCGCCGAACTGCTCGGCATGGCCAAGATCCGCGTGCTCGAAGTCGCGACCTTCTACACCATGTTCAATCTGTCGCCGGTCGGGCGTTTCCATGTGCAGTTCTGCGGCACAACGCCCTGCATGCTGCGTGGCGCCGACGCGCTCAAGACGGTGCTGCATCGGATGATCGGTCACGAGAATGAGGTGACCGCCGACGGCACCTTCTCGTGGACCGAGGTCGAGTGCCTGGGCGCGTGCGTCAATGCGCCGATGGTGCAGATCAACGCCGATTACTACGAGGACCTGACGCCGGAGTCGCTCGCGCGCATCCTCAACGATCTCGCGGCCGGCCGCACGCCGAAGCCCGGCCCGCAGGTCGATCGCCATTTGTCGGCGCCGGTCGGCGGCGAGAAAACGCTGACCGATCCGTCGATCTACGAAGTGACCAGACAAGCGCCGGCGCCACAGCCGTCCAGCGCCGACGCAACCGACCCGAAGCATGGCTAGAACGAGACGCGGATAACATGCTCGCCGATAAGGACCGCATCTTCAGAAATCTCTACGGCCGCCACGATTGGGGTCTCGAAGGCGCGCGTGCGCGCGGCGCCTGGGATGGCACCAAGGCGATCCTTGAAAAAGGCCGCGACGCCATCGTCAACGAGGTGAAAGCCTCCGGCCAGCGTGGCCGCGGCGGCGCCGGCTTCCCGACCGGGCTGAAATGGTCGTTCATGCCCAAGCAGTCAGACGGTCGGCCGGGCTATCTGGTCGTCAATGCCGACGAATCGGAGCCGGGCACCTGCAAGGATCGCGAGATCATGCGGCACGATCCGCATCTCTTGGTCGAGGGATGTTTGATCGCCGGCTGCGCGATGGGCGTGCACAATTGCTATATCTACATCCGCGGCGAGTTCATTCGCGAGCGCGAGCGGCTGGAAGCGGCGGTTGAGCAGGCCTACGAGGCCAAGCTCATCGGCAAGAACAACATCCACGGCTACGACTTCGACATCGTCGTCCATCATGGCGCCGGCGCCTACATCTGCGGTGAAGAAACCGCGCTCCTTGAAAGCCTGGAAGGCAAGAAGGGCCAGCCGCGGTTGAAGCCGCCGTTCCCGGCCAACATGGGCCTCTATGGCTGCCCGACCACAGTCAACAATGTCGAGACCATCGCCCAGGTGCCCGACATCATGCGCCGCGGCGCCGCCTGGTTCGCCAGCATCGGCCGGCCAAACAATACCGGCACCAAGCTCTATTGCATTTCCGGCCATGTCGAACGGCCGTGCAATGTCGAAGAGCAGATGGGCATTCCACTGCGCGAACTGATCGAGAAGCATGCCGGCGGCGTGCGCGGCGGCTGGGACAATCTGCTCGCGGTCATTCCCGGCGGCTCATCGATGCCGCTCATTCCGGCCGGACCGGATCAGGCCGACACGCTGCTCATGGATTTCGACGGCTGCCGCGAGAAGAAATCCGCGCTCGGCACAGCCGCCGTCATCGTCATGGACAAGAGCGCCGACATCGTGCGCGCGATGGCCCGCATCTCCTATTTCTACAAGCACGAAAGCTGCGGCCAATGCACGCCCTGCCGCGAAGGCATGGGCTGGATGTGGCGCCTGCTCAACCGCATGGCCGATGGCCGCGCGCAAAAGCGCGAGATCGACATGCTGTGGGAGGTCACCACCCAGATCGAAGGCCATACCATCTGCGCTTTCGGTGATGGCGCCGCCTGGCCGGTGCAGGGCCTGCTGCGGCATTTCCGCCCCGAGATCGAGCGGCGCATCGAACACTACACCGCCAATCCCGACACCGTCGGCGTTTTTGACCCGCCGCCGGTGACAGAGGCGGCGGAGTAGCTCCGATGAACGACGCGCGGCACCTCGCACAGCTCAATATCGGGCGCTTCCGCTATCCGACCGACGATCCGCGCATGGCCGATTTTATGAACAATCTCGACCTCGTGAATGGATTGGCCGAGCGCTCGAACGGCTTCGTGTGGCGGCTCAAGGACGAGAGCAACAACGCTACGAATTTTCGTCCTTTCGACGATCCGAACATGGCGGTGAATCTCTCGGTTTGGGAAAGCGTCGAAGCGTTGGAGCGCTTTGTCTGGCAGACGGTGCACGAGCGCTTTTATGGCCGGCGGCCGGAATGGTTCGACGCAATGGATGCACCGCATTTCGTCATGTGGTGGGTGCCGGCCGGTCATCTGCCGACGCTCGGCGAGGCGAAGGAGCGGCTTGAGCATCTGACCGCGCACGGCCCTTCGGATTACGCGTTCGGCTGGGAAAGCGTTCCGGCCGCGCAACTGTGGAAGACGGCGCGCTGCGGCGCCATGGACGGGCAGGCGGCATGACCAAGCTCATTGTCGACGGCAAAGAGATCGACGTTCCGCCGGAATACACGCTGCTGCAGGCGTGCGAGGCGGCCGGTGCGGAAATTCCGCGCTTCTGCTTCCAGGACCGGCTGTCGATCGCCGGCAATTGCCGCATGTGCCTGGTCGAAGTGGTCGGCGTGCCGAAGCCGCAGGCTTCCTGCGCCATGGGCGTCAAGGATCTGGCGCCGAACAAGGATCATTCGCCGAAAGTCATCTCCACGCGCTCGCCGATGGTGCGCAAGGCGCGCGAAGGCGTGATGGAATTCCTGCTGATCAATCATCCGCTCGATTGCCCGATCTGCGATCAGGGCGGCGAGTGCGATCTGCAGGATCAGGCGATGGCCTATGGCGTCGATCAAAGCCGGTTCCGCGAGAACAAACGCGCGGTCGAGGACAAATATCTCGGCGCGCTGGTCAAGACTTCGATGAACCGCTGCATCCAATGCACGCGCTGCGTGCGTTTCGTGACCGAAGTCGCCGGCATCCCGGAACTCGGCGCCATCGGCCGCGGCGAGGACATGGAGATCACCACCTATCTGGAAGAGGCGCTGACCTCCGAATTGCAGGGCAACATCGTCGATCTCTGCCCGGTCGGCGCGCTGACCTCGAAGCCGTACGCGTTTGCCGCGCGCCCGTGGGAGCTCAACAAGACCGAGTCGATCGATGTGATGGACGCGCTCGGCTCGGCGATCCGCATCGACACGCGCGGACGCGAAGTGATGCGCATCCTGCCGCGCACCAATGACGACGTGAACGAAGAATGGATTTCCGACAAGACCCGCCACGTCGTCGATGGCTTGCGCACGCAGCGGCTCGACCAGCCCTATGTCCGCAGCGGCGGCCGCCTGCAACCGGTGAGCTGGAGCGCGGCGTTTGCGGCAATCGCTGCCAAGATGGCGCGCGCCAATCCGCGCAGGGTCGGCGCGATCGTCGGCGATCTCGCAGCCGTGGAAGAGATTTTCGCGCTGAAGGATTTGATGACTCGGCTCGGTGTCGTCAATCTCGATTGCCGTCAGGACGGCGCGGCTTTCGACCCGTCCTGGGGCCGCGCCAGTTATCTGTTCAATTCGACCATCGCCGGGATCGAAAGCGCCGATGCGCTTCTGCTTGTCGGCACCAATCCGCGCCGCGAGGCGGCGGTGCTCAACGCACGCATTCGCAAGCACTGGCGTGCGTCGCGGAATTTCCCGATCGGGCTCATCGGCGCGAAGGCGCCGCTGACCTACACCTACGATTATCTCGGCGCCGGCCCGGAGACGCTCGCCGATATCGGGCGCCGCAGCTTTGCCGACGCCATGCGCAAGGCGGAGCGGCCGCTAATCGTCGTCGGTGCCGAGGTCTTCGCGCGGCCGGATGGGGGTGCGGTCGCCTCGCTTGCTGCCAAGGCCGCCATCGACCTCGGCGCGATCAAGGACGGCTGGAACGGCTTCTCGGTCCTGCACACGGCGGCCTCGCGCGTCGGCGCACTCGACCTTGGTTTTGTGCCCGCCGACGGCGGCCTGAATGCGTTGCAGATGGCGGCGGCCGGCACGCTTGATCTCGGCTTCCTGCTCGGCGCCGACGAGATCGACATCGCCCCGGGCGCGTTCGTCGTCTATATCGGCACGCATGGCGACCGTGGCGCTGCCCGCGCCGATGTCGTGTTGCCCGGCGCGGCCTATCCCGAAAAATCCGCCGCCTATGTGAACACCGAAGGCCGCGTGCAGATGGCGACGCGCGCGTCTTTCCCGCCCGGCGACGCGCGCGAGGATTGGGCGATCCTGCGCGCGCTGTCCGACGTGCTGGGCAAGAAGCTTCCGTACGACTCGCTCGCAGCGCTGCGGCAGGCGCTCTACAAGGCGCACCCGCATATGATGCGGCTCGGCCAGATCGCGCCTGGCGAGGCGGCCGATATTCAAAAGCTCGCAGCGCTCGGCGGCAACGCGGACAAGTCGCCGTTCCGGTCGAGCATCGCCGACTTCTATTTCACCAATCCGATCGCGCGCGCATCCGCGGTGATGGCCGAGTGTTCCGCCATCGCGCATGGGCGCTCGGCCATGACGGCGGCGGAGTAGGCGTGGGCATGGCCGATTTCTTCTCGGGCTACATCTGGCCGTTGATCATCATGGTGGCGGAGAGCCTGCTGCTGCTCGTCGTGCTGCTCATCGCCATCGCCTACGTGCTTTACGGCGACCGCAAGGTCTGGGCGGCGGTGCAGATGCGGCGCGGCCCGAACGTGGTCGGCCCGTGGGGAACGCTGCAATCCTTCGCCGACCTGCTGAAATTCGTGCTCAAGGAGCCGGTCATTCCGGCGGGCGCCAACAAGGGCGTGTTTCTGCTCGCGCCGCTCGTCACCTGCACGCTGGCGCTTGCCGCGTGGGCGGTGATCCCGGTCGGCGCCGGCATCGTCATTTCCAACATCAATGTTGGCATTCTCTACATCTTCGCCATCTCCTCGCTCGGCGTGTATGGCGTGATCATGGCCGGCTGGGCGTCGAACTCGAAATATCCGTTCCTGGCGGCGCTGCGCTCGGCAGCGCAGATGGTGTCTTACGAAGTCTCCATCGGTTTCGTGATCATCACCGTGCTGCTCTGCGTCGGCTCGCTCAATCTCACCGACATCGTCGAGGCGCAGCGCGATCATGGCGTCGCGAGTTTCATCGGTCTGCCGTGGCTCACGATCCTGAACTGGTACTGGCTGCCGCTGCTGCCGATGTTCGTGATCTTCTTCGTCTCGGCGCTCGCCGAGACCAACCGCCCGCCATTCGATCTGGTGGAAGCGGAGTCGGAGCTCGTCGCCGGCTACATGGTGGAATATGGCTCGACGCCGTACATGATGTTCATGCTCGGCGAGTACGTGGCCATCGCCACCATGTGCGCCATGGCGACCATCCTGTTCCTCGGCGGCTGGCTGCCGCCATTCCCGGTGCCGCCGTTCACTTGGATCCCGGGTCTCGTCTGGTTTGTGCTCAAGGCAACTCTGGTGTTCTTCATGTTCGCCATGGTGAAAGCCTTCGTGCCGCGCTATCGCTACGATCAATTGATGCGGCTCGGCTGGAAAGTGTTCCTGCCGATTTCGCTCGCCATGGTCGCCATCGTCGCCGGCGTCCTCATCGTCATCCGAGGCTGACATGCGCCTAGATCAAGCAGCCCGTTCCGTTTTCCTCACCGAATTCGTGCAGGCGTTCTTCCTGTCGATGCGATACTTCTTCAAGCCGAAGTCGACCATCAATTATCCGTTCGAGAAGAACCCGCTGTCGCCGCGTTTCCGCGGCGAGCATGCGTTGCGCCGCTATCCGAACGGCGAGGAGCGCTGCATCGCCTGCAAGCTGTGCGAAGCGATTTGCCCCGCGCAAGCGATCACCATCGAAGCCGGCCCGCGCCGCAACGACGGCACCCGCCGCACCACGCGCTACGACATCGACATGGTCAAATGCATCTATTGCGGGCTGTGTCAGGAAGCCTGCCCGGTCGATGCCATCGTCGAGGGGCCGAACTTCGAATACGCCACCGAAACGCGCGAGGAACTCTACTACGACAAGGAACGCCTGCTCGCGAACGGCGATCGCTGGGAGCGCGAGATCGCCAACAACATCGCGCAAGACGCGCCGTATCGCTGAGACGCCGCGCCCATGATCCTGCAAGCGATTTTCTTCTACCTCTTCGCCGGCGTCTGTGTCGCCTCAGCGATCATGGTCATCGCCGCGAAGAATCCCGTTCACTCGGTGCTGTTTCTCATCCTCGCCTTCGTCAATGCCGCGGGCCTGTTTGTTCTGCTGGGCGCCGAATTCCTGGCGATGATCTTGATCGTCGTCTATGTCGGTGCGGTCGCGGTGCTGTTCCTGTTCGTGGTGATGATGCTCGACGTTGATTTCGCCGAGTTGCGCCAGGGCTTCCTTAATTACTTACCGATCGGCGGCGTCATCGGCGTTATTCTCCTTGTTGAACTCATCTCCATTGTTCTCACCTGGGTGATTGCGCCCGGTGTGCCGAAGGCGATCACCGCTCCCATTGCGGCCGACGTCTCCAACACCCAGGCGCTCGGACTCGTGCTCTATACCCGCTATGTCTACTTCTTCCAGGCCGCCGGCATGATTCTGCTGGTCGCCATGATCGGCGCCATCGTGATGACGCTCCAGCACAAGCCAGGCGTCAAACGCCAGTCGATCCCGGAGCAGGTCGCGCGCCGGCGCTCGACCGCCATCGATATCGTCAAAGTGAAGTCGGGGCAGGGGCTCACATGATCGGGCTGGGGCATTACCTTTCGGTCGCCGCGATCCTGTTCACGCTCGGGATTTTCGGCATCTTTCTCAACCGCAAAAACGTCATCGTCATCTTGATGTCGATCGAGCTTATTCTGCTCGCGGTCAACATCAATCTGGTGGCGTTCTCGACGTTCCTCGGCGACATCGTCGGCCAGGTCTATGCGCTGATCGTGCTCACGGTCGCGGCCGCCGAAGCCGCCATCGGCCTTGCGATCCTTGTTGCTTATTTCCGCAACCGCGGCTCGATTGCGGTTGAGGACGTGAATTTGATGAAGGGCTGAGCGGTATGTACGAGGCGATCGTCTTCCTGCCGCTCTTGGGCGCCATTATCGCCGGCGCCATCACGCTCGTTGGCGCGCGCAACCGGCTGCCCGGCGAGGATCCGCGGCCGCCACACCACGATCATGCCGTCCCGCTCGTGCCGGAGGCGCAGGCGGCGCATCAGCAGGACACACATGCCGAGATAGCGCATTCGTCGGACGATGAGCACGCCAGCGCGCCGCCGAGCGCCGGCTCGCAGGCGGCCGAGCTGATCACCACGACGCTCCTGTTCATCTCCTGGATCTTGTCCTGCTACGCCTTTTACGAGGTCGGCTTCGCCGGGCATGACGCCCACGTCACGATCTTCAATTTCATCACGTCCGGCGACCTGAAAGTCGATTGGGCGCTGCGCGTCGACCCGCTCACCGCCGTGATGCTGGTGGTGGTGACGACGGTATCGGCGCTCGTTCATCTCTATTCGATCGGCTACATGGCCGACGATCCGTACAAGCCGCGCTTCTTCTGCTACCTGTCGTTCTTCACCTTCGCCATGCTGATGCTGGTGACGTCCGACAATCTCGCGCAATTGTTCTTCGGCTGGGAAGGCGTCGGCGTTGCAAGCTACCTGCTGATCGGCTTCTGGTTCCACAAGCCGTCGGCGAATGCCGCTGCGATCAAGGCGTTCCTGGTCAACCGCGTGGGCGACTTCGGCTTCTCGCTCGGCATCTTTGCAGTCTTCCTTTTGACCGGCGCGATCAATCTCGAGACCGTGTTCGCGCAGGCGCCCGACCTCGTCGGCAAGAGCTTCCACTATCTCTGGTTCGACGCCGACGCGCTGACGGTGATCTGCCTGTTGCTGTTCATGGGCGCCATGGGCAAGTCGGCACAATTCCTGCTGCACACTTGGTTGCCGGACGCGATGGAGGGCCCGACGCCGGTTTCCGCCCTGATCCACGCCGCCACGATGGTCACCGCCGGTGTGTTCATGGTGGCGCGGCTGTCGCCGCTGTTCGAGCTTGCGCCCCACGCCAAGGCCTTCGTGCTGGTGATCGGCGCCACCACGGCCATGTTCGCCGCCACCGTCGGCCTGGTGCAGAACGACATCAAGCGCGTCATCGCCTACTCGACCTGCTCGCAGCTCGGCTACATGTTCGTCGCCATGGGCGCCGGCGCCTACTCCATCGGCATGTTCCACCTGTTCACCCACGCCTTCTTCAAGGCGCTGCTCTTCCTCGGCTCCGGCTCGGTGATTATCGCCATGCACCACGAGCAGGACATGCGGAAGATGGGCGGGTTGTGGCGGAAGATTCCGTTCACCTACCTGATGATGCTGATCGGCACTTTGGCGCTGACCGGCTTTCCTTTCACCGCCGGCTACTTCTCCAAGGACGCGATCATCGAAGCCGACGATACGGTCACCGGGATGGCGGCGAGCTACGGCTTCATCATGACGGTCGTGGCGGCGGCGCTGACCTCGTTCTATTCCTGGCGGCTGATCTTCAAGACCTTCCATGGCGAGCCGCACGATCATCATCATTATGAAGCCGCCCACGAGAGCCCGCTGGTGATGCTCGTTCCGCTCGCTGTTCTCGCGGTCGGCTCGATCGGCGCCGGCTGGGCGTTCTGGCACATCTTCGAAGGCAAGGGCGCCGAGGAATTCTTCCGCGGATCGCTCACATTCTCCCCGAACAATCACGTGCTGGAAGACATGGAGCATCTGCCGCTTACGGTATCGCTCGCGCCGACGGTCATGATGATCATCGGCTTCCTTTTGGCCTGGCAGTTCTACATCCGCCGGCCCGATATCCCGGAAAACCTGGCGCGCGATCAGGGCGTGCTCTACCGCTTCCTGCTCAATGCTTGGTATTTCGACTGGATCTACGACAAGATCTTCGTGCGTCCGGCGATGTGGCTCGGCCGGCTGCTCTGGAAGGGCGGCGACGGCTTCGTCATCGACGGCTTCGGGCCTGACGGCGTATCGGCGCGCGTGCTTGACGTGACGCGCAATGTGGTGCGCCTGCAGACAGGTTACCTCTACCACTACGCCTTCGCCATGCTGATCGGCGTGGCCGCTTTCGTCACCTGGTTCATGTTTGCGAGGCCGCACTGATGGCGAGCTGGCCGATCCTTTCCGTCGTCACTTTCCTGCCGATCGTCGGCGCGATCTTCATCGCCTTTCTGAACGATGACGAATCCGGCGTGCGCAATGCGCGCTGGATCGCGCTCTGGACTACTTTGGTCACCTTCGCCGTTTCGCTGATCCTGGTCTGGCGCTTCGATCCGGGCTCGGCTGATTTTCAGTTCCTGGAGAAGCGGCCCTGGCTCGGCGGCGCCACTACCTATTCGATGGGCGTCGACGGTATTTCACTGCCGTTCGTGATCCTCACCACGGCGCTGATGCCGATCGCGATCCTGGCGAGCTGGACCTCGGTGCAGACCCGCGTGCGCTCGTACATGATCTGTTTCCTGGTGCTCGAGATCCTGATGGTCGGCACCTTCTGCGCGCTCGATCTCGTGCTGTTCTATCTGTTCTTCGAGGGCGGCCTGATCCCGATGTTCCTGATCATCGGCGTGTGGGGCGGGCCGCGCCGCGTCTATGCGAGCTTCAAGTTCTTTCTCTACACGCTTCTGGGCTCGGTGCTGATGCTGCTCGCCATCATGGCGATGTACTGGCAGGCCGGCACCACCGACATCCCGACGCTGCTCCATCACGCTTTCCCGCGCGCGCTGCAGACCTGGGCCTGGTTTGCCTTCCTCGCCTCGTTCGCGGTGAAGATGCCGATGTGGCCGGTGCACACCTGGCTGCCCGACGCGCACGTCGAGGCGCCGACGGCCGGCTCGGTGATCCTCGCCGCGATCCTGCTCAAGCTCGGCGGCTATGGCTTCCTGCGCTTTTCGCTGCCGATGTTCCCGCAAGCGTCGGTCGATTTCGCGCCCTTGATCTACGCGCTGTCCGTGGTGGCGATCGTCTACACCTCGCTGGTCGCGCTGATGCAGGAGGATGTGAAGAAGCTCATCGCCTATTCGTCGGTTGCGCACATGGGCTTCGTCACCATGGGGCTGTTCGCGATGACCGCGCAGGGCGTCGCCGGCGGCATCTTCCAGATGATCTCGCACGGCATCGTTTCCGCCGCGCTGTTCCTCTGCGTCGGCGTCATCTACGACCGCATGCATACCCGCGAGATCGCCGCCTATGGCGGGCTGGTCAATCGCATGCCGATCTACGCCTTTGCGTTCATGGTCTTCACGCTCGCTAATGTCGGGCTGCCGGGCACCTCGGGCTTCATCGGCGAGTTCCTGACGCTGCTGGGCACCTTCCGCATCAACAACTGGGTGGCGACGCTGGCGACGCTCGGCACCATCCTGTCGGCCGCCTATGCGCTGTGGCTCTACCGCAAGGTGATTTTCGGCAAGCTCGAGAAGCCGAGCCTGTTCGACATCAAGGATGTCGGCTGGCGCGAAATGGTGATCCTGGCGCCGCTCGTGATCCTGACCATCGTGTTTGGCGTTTACCCTAAGCCGGTGCTCGACATGTCGGCGACCTCGGTGACGCAGCTCATCGACAATTTCCACCACGCGATTGCGAGCGTGCAGTCTGCCGAGCTGGCGAGGTAAGCGATGAATACGTCTCTCACGCTCGCCAGCATCGTCCCGCTGTTGCCGGAAATCATCCTCGCCATCGGCGCCATGGCTTTGCTGATGCTCGGCGTCTATCGCACACCGCGCAGTGAAACCTTGATCGATGCGCTGTCCATCATTCTGCTTGTCATCGCCGGCGTTGCGGTGGTTCTGTTGCCGGAGGGCAAGCTCGTCACCTTCGGCGGCAGCTTCGTGGTCGACAATTTCGCCCGCTTTCTGAAAGTGCTCGCCATTGCCGGCTCGGCCGCCGCCATCCTGATGTCGATCGACTACGACCGGCGCGAGGGCCAGCAGCGCTTCGAATATTCCGTGCTGATCGTGCTCTCGACGCTCGGCATGCTGATGCTGATCTCGGCCGCCGACCTGATCGCCCTCTATCTCGGCCTCGAATTGATGAGCCTGCCGCTGTACGTCGTCGCGGCGAGCCACCGCAATTCGCTGCGCTCGAGCGAGGCGGGGCTCAAATATTTCGTGCTTGGCGCGCTGTCGTCGGGAATGCTGCTTTACGGCGCCTCGCTGGTGTACGGTTTTACCGGCACGGTCAACTTCAGCGGCATTGCGCATTCGGCTGCCGAGGCCGGCACCGGGCTGATTTTCGGGCTGGTGTTTTTGTTCGCCGGCTTCTGCTTCAAGGTCTCCGCCGTGCCGTTCCATATGTGGACGCCGGACGTCTATGAAGGCGCGCCCACGCCGGTGACGGCGTTCTTTTCCGCCGCGCCGAAGGTTGCCGGCATCGCCATGTTCGTACGCGTTGCCGTCATGGCCTTTCCCGGCATTACCACGCAGTGGCAGGAAATCGTCGCCTTCGTCTCCGTCGCCTCGATGCTGCTCGGCTCGTTCGCGGCCATTGGCCAGCGCAATATCAAGCGCCTGATGGCCTATTCCTCCATCGGCCATATGGGTTTCGCGCTGATTGGCCTTGCTGCCGGTACCTCCGAAGGCGTGCAGGGTGTGCTCGTCTACATGGCGATCTACGTCACCATGACGCTTGGCACCTTCGCCGTGATCCTCTCGATGCGGCGCGCGGGCGGCATGGTGGAATCCATCGACCAGCTCGCTGGGCTCGCGCGCACCCATCCGGCCATGGCCTTCGCCATGGCGATGCTCCTGTTCTCGATGGCCGGAATCCCGCCGCTCGCGGGATTTTTCGCCAAGTTCTACGTATTTCTCGCCGCCATCAAGGCGGGGCTCTATGTGCTCGCCGTGATCGGCGTTCTGGCGAGCGTGGTCGGCGCCTATTATTATCTGGCCATTATCAAGGCCATGTATTTCGATGAGCCGGCCGAAGGCTTTGTCGGCATGCCGGCCGCACTCAAGGTGGTGCTCGGGGTTTGCGCGCTGTTCAACATCGTCTTTTTCATCTATCCGGCACCGCTGGTCGGGGTCGCGAGCGCCGCCGCCCGGTCGCTGTTCTAATGCGGCTTTCGGCGGCGGCGGTGGCGGCGGGCTATCGTCTGTCGGCTTATGACACGCTTGCCTCGACAAATGCCGAGGCGCTGGCGCTTGCGCGCGCGGGTGAGCGCGGTCCGCTCTGGATCGCGGCGCGGCAGCAGACAGCCGGGCGCGGCCGCCGCGGCAATGCCTGGGTCTCACCGCCCGGCAACCTCTACGCCACGCTGTTGCTGACCGATCCGGCGCCGCCGGACTGCGCGCCGCAACTTTCGTTCGTCGCCGTGCTGGCGCTGTATGACGCGATCGCTGCCTGCGCGCCGGCGCTGCGGCAGGCTCTGGCGCTGAAATGGCCGAACGATCTTCTCTGCCGTGGCGCCAAGCTCGCCGGCATTCTCATCGAGGGCGAGCGGGCTGCGGATGCGCTGGCCGTTGCCATCGGCATCGGCGTCAATTGCGAAAGTCACCCTTCGCAAACGCCCTATCCGGCGACCGATTTGAAAGGCGAGGGCGCCGCGGTTGCGGCCGAGGTATTGCTCGAAGCGTTGACTGCGACCATGGCACAGCGGCTTGCGCAGTGGCGGCGCGGCGCCGGCTTTCCCGAGATCCGCGCCGATTGGATCGCGCGCGCCGTCGGCATCGGCGGTGACATGCGCGCCCGCCTTCCGGACAAGGAGATCATCGGGCGCGGGGAGGGGCTCGATGAGCACGGCCGCCTGTTGCTGCGGCTGCCGGACGGCTCGCTTCAGGCGATCGCCGCGGGAGAAGTGTTTCCCATGACAGGCGTTGCCTGATGGCCGGCCCGGAGCTCGTTTTCGCGCCGCTCGGCGGCATCGGCGAGATCGGGATGAATCTCTCGATCTACGGCTTTGGCGACGGTCCCCGACGAAAATGGCTGATCGTCGATTGCGGCGTTTCGTTCGGCAGCGAAGAATACCTGCCCGGCGTCGATCTCATCCTGCCGGACATCCGGTTCCTGATCGAGGAGCGCCGCAACATCGTCGGCCTCGTGCTCACCCACGCGCACGAAGACCATATGGGCGCGCTGATCGATCTTTGGCCGAAGCTCAAGGTGCCGCTTTACGCCACGCCGTTCGCTGCCGCCTTGTTCGAAGCGCGCCGGCTGTCGGAGCCCGGCGCGCCGCAAATCCCGGTCAATGTCGCGGCACTGAACGGGCGGATCGAGCTTGCGCCGTTCACCGTCGACTTCGTCAATGTCGCGCATTCGATCCCGGAATCGAATGCGCTCGCGATCCGCACCACGCTCGGCACGGTGGTGCATACCGGCGACTGGAAAATCGATGCGACGCCTTTGGTCGGGCCGCCGACCGATCAAACGAAGCTCACAGCGCTCGGCGACGAGGGCGTGCTGGCGCTGATCGGCGATTCCACCAATGCCGTCCGTGAGGGCCGCTCGCCCTCCGAAGCTGAGGTGGCAAAGACGCTCGCCGAACTCATCCGCACCGCGCCGGCGCGCGTCGCGGTCACCACCTTCGCCTCCCATGTCGGGCGCATTCGCGCCGTCGCCGAGGCGGCGCGGCTCGCCGAACGCGAAGTCGTCGTGGTCGGCCGCGCCATGGAGCGGGTCGTCCAAGTCGCGCGCGAGACCGGTTATCTCGACGGCGTCCAGGATTTCCGCGAGATGCAGGCCTACGGCTATCTGCCGCCGGACAAGGTTCTGGCGCTCTGCACCGGCAGCCAGGGCGAGCCGCGCGCCGCACTCGCCCGCATCGCCCAGGACGAGCATCCGGAAGTCACACTCAGCAGCGGCGACCGGGTGATTTTCTCCGCCCGCACCATTCCGGGCAACGAGAAGGCGGTGGCGCGCGTCATCAACGGGCTGGTGATACAGGGCGTGGAAGTGATCACCGACCGCGATCACCTTGTGCACGTGTCCGGCCATCCGCGCCGCGCCGAATTGCGCGACATGATCAAATGGGTGCGGCCGAACATTCTGATCCCGGCCCACGGCGAAGCGCTGCACCTCGCCGAGCATGCCAAGCTCGCGCGCGAGGCCGGCGTGCCGCAAGTTCTCGTCTGCCGCAACGGCGATTTGGTGCGGCTCGCGCCCGGCCCGGCGCAGATCGTCGACGAGCTTCCCTCGGGGCGGCTCTACAAGGACGGTTCGCTCCTAATCGATGCGCAGGCGCCGACCGTGGCGATGCGGCGCCGGCTGAGCTTTGCCGGCCTGGTGTCGGTGGCATTGGCGTTGAGCGAGCAGGGGATGCTGGCCGCGGACCCCGAGATCGAGCTCATCGGCATTCCCGAAACCGATGCTACCGGGCGGCCGATGGCCGACGTCGCTCGCGAGGCCATCGAGGCGGCGTTCGACTCCTTGCCGAAGCCGCGGCGGCGCGATCCCGACGAGGTGGCCGAAGCCATACGGCGCGCGGTGCGTTCAGCCATCGCCGAGTGCTGGAACAAAAAGCCGACCTGCCACGTCCACGTGCTGGTCGTCTAGGTTTTTCAGGGCTTTGCCGGGCACATTGCCCGGCGGACAAACTCTTCATATTTATAACGAAATTGCGGATCGGCCCCTTCAATGTTCAAATGGTTTGCACCGCTATTGCTGTTTGCCGCTAAGCCGGAGGTATTGGTCCGCTTGCTGATTGCGGCGTTGGCTGCCGCCGTTCTGTTTTTCGGCGTCTGGCTGATCTCGAGCATCGCGGTGACCTTCGACACGCTCAAGAACCCGGCCATCGCCCTCATCTACGGGGCGGTGCTTTTGATCTTCTTTTCGCTCGTCACAGTGGTCGCATGGCTGCGTCTGCGCCGGCTGACGGCGCCGCCAAAGGCCGCGCTGCCGCAGCCGGCTCCCGAAGCCGCGCCGCTGCCGAACGAGATCGTCAGCAAGCGGGCGAAAGAGCTCGTCGGCAAATGGGATGTCGAGAGCCGCACCGCGCGAAAGCCTGCCGCACGCGTGAGTGTCGCTCCCGCGCCGGCTCCGGTGGCTCAACCGGCCGCGCAGGCGCGGGCGACGTTGCTCGTTACCGGTCCCGCCTATGCGGGCAAGACCACGTTGATCCAGAAGCTTGCTGAAGAGGGCAGCGGGCCGTCGGCGGCGACAGGCGATGTCGTCCGCTTGAAAGAGGGGAATTCGACCGATGGCGACGAGCGCCACCTCGATGCGCTGGTCGCGAGCGTCAAGCAATCCGACGGTGTCCTCTTCGTGGTCGATCAGGATTTGCGCGCGCCGGAAGTCGCCGCCATCAAGCGCTTCATCGCCACCGGCAAGCCGCTTTATCTCGTCTTGAACAAGTCCGATCAGTTCAGCAGCGGCGATCGCGACGCGATCCTGCTGTCGATCCGCGCCAAAATGCCGGCCCGCTTTCCAGGCGCTCACGTGGTGTGCGTGGCCGCGGCGCCGATGCCGGTCGAGCGCGAGGTCGAGGATGCGCGCGGCGCCGTGCGCGTCGAGGTGCGCCGTCCATCGGGCGATGTCTCAGCATTGGTGAATTTGCTCGGCCGCTCGCTCGCGCCGGGCGCGGCGCAAGCGCTCCGCTTCGAAAGCGCGCGATAGCCGGGGAAGTTCGCTCGCATGGAAGACCAATCGATTTTGCCGGATACGATCGAGGCGCTTCGCAAGCTCTCGGAGGATGCGCGGCTGCGCCCGCAGGAGCGCGCCAGCATCGAAAAGGAGATGCAGGACATCGAGGAATTCACCGCCAAGCTAGAGAACGGGAGGGTCGAGATCGCGGCGTTCGGAGAAGTGGGCTCCGGCAAAAGCGCGCTCCTCAACGCGCTCGCCGGCGAGCAGGTTTTCGCGGTGTCCGCCGAGCATGGCTCGACCGACAAGGTTTCGAAAGCGGGCTTCAAGAACACCAGGCTCATCCTGGTCGATACACCCGGCATCAACGAGGCCGCCGGCGAATTGCGCGGCAAGCTCGCCGAGGAAACGGTGCGCTACACCGATCTCGTGCTGTTCGTCGCCGACGGCGATCTCAACCGCGTCGAAGTCGATGCGCTCAAGGAGCTTTGTGATCTGCACAAGCCGATGCTGCTGGTGATCAACAAGGCGGATTTGTTGGGGCTGGCCCAGATCAAGGAAATTTCCGAGTCGATCCTGCGCAAGGTCGGGCACCGGATCGGCGCCGCCGACATCGTATTCGCCGCTGCCGCGCCGCGCGAAACCGAGCGCGAAATCCACAAGGCCGACGGCAGCGTCGAGATCGTGCGCTATCAGCCGAAGCCGAAGATCGAGATGCTGGAAAAGCGCATGCTGGAAGTGCTCGATCGCGAGGGCAAGGCGATCATCGCCCTCAACGCCAGCCTGTTTGCGACCGACGTCAGCGAGCAGATCACCGCGCTCAAACAACATGTGCGCGGCAAGGAAGTCAGGCGGCTGATCTATTATTTCATGCTCGGCAAGGCGCTGGTGGTCGGTGCCAATCCGGTGCCGGTGTTCGACGTGCTCGCCGGCATGGCGAGCGACGCGCTTATGGTACAGAGGATCGGCGCCATCTACGGTACCGATTTTTCGCTGAAGAATGCGCAAGGCATGGTGCTGGAAATCCTGCGCGCCTGGGGGCTGATGGCCGCGGCCGAATATGGATTGCATGTCGCAGCCGACCTCTTGCGCACCGTCACATTCGGCACCAGCACGGTACTCACCGCGGTGCCGCAGGGGCTCGCCGCGGCCTGGAGCACGTACGTGGTCGGCAATGCGGCGAACGTCTATTTCCGCGACGCCGGCTGGGGCGGCCGCTCTGCCAAGGAGATCGTGCAGGAGATCCTCACCGGCGCGGAAACGCAGAAGACCAGCATCCTCGCGCCGATCCGCGATCAGTTGAAAGCCAAGTTCGGGCGCTGATAAGGGATATTGTGGGATGGCTCGAGCCAGCCCGTCTGGCCCGAAATGGCCGGCCCGATGACGGCCCAGCGAAACCCATCGCTGGAGTGCCAAGGACAGATTGGTGGGTTCCGCTTCGGCTCAACCCACCTAGCCATTTGTTTGCGCATGATCTTTTCCGAAAACCGGTTTCCACTTTTCGGGATCATGCTTCAGGAAGGATGGGGACATGATCGGCAGGCTCAACCACGTCGCGATCGCCGTGCGCGACATCGGCAAGGCGGCGGCGGTTTACCGCGATGTGCTCGGCGCCGACGTTTCGGCCGCCGTGCTGCAGCCGGACCACGGCGTAAC
>Ga0210410_10001739_pt1 | contig 20075 bp, 13 predicted proteins | sample IncBWC4MmetaG_FD_161058 | JGI IMG/M metagenome (GOLD analysis project Ga0210410, IMG submission 161058) | Forest soil microbial communities from Barre Woods Harvard Forest LTER site, Petersham, Massachusetts, United States - Inc-BW-C-4-M | ecosystem: Environmental > Terrestrial > Soil >... | reverse complement strand
TTGCAGTGGCCTTGCTTTCTGTCCGAGCAGGCCTACGGCTGCTTCATAGAGTTTAGCGCGCGTTTGATAGCGTTCGTTGGCGCGGGTGACATAACGTACGGCGAGTTCGATGCCGCCGATCACCGGACGGATATTAATCGCCGGGACTGCAGATCGAGAACTCGTGTCGCGCGACTTTGCCGCGCCCTGCCACTCGCGTTCCGCTTGCTGTGCCCCTTCGGCGGTGAACTCCAGCACTTTTTTCTGAATAGCGTCGACGATCGGATATGGATCTTGACCAGTGGGCACAACGATTTGCAGCTCATCCCACAGCCACTGGCCGGATGTGGAGAAATTGAAGTAGTGGCCCTCGATTGCGAAGCTGTTCGTGAATGTCACGCGCCGTCCGGTGGGATGGCTGGAATCGGTCCAGTTACCGGTCTCCAGCAGGACGGTGTGAAACATTCCGAGCTCAACGACTTCTCCGGTTACTCCGTTAATCTCGACCCAGTCGCCCAGCCGAATTCCGTTCTTGCCCATTAAGACGAACCAGCCCAAGAATCCCACGATGAAATCTTTTAGCGCGACGGTCAGGCCGGCGCCTGCCAGCCCGAGAAATGTACCGAGCTGACTAGGCGGCCCGAAGATGACCAGCAAGATAAAAAGAACCGCAAGCACCTGCAGGCTAACTCTCGTTACTGCGCGTAACGTTTCTACTTGGCGGCGGTCCAGCGACGTCTTACCCAACAAATGCTCGAGCCATCCATCAAAGAAAACGCCGACCAGCAGGATCGCGAGAATGACCGCGATACCGATCATGCCGCTGTGCAATACGGCGCGTTGTTTTGCGGCTACGAGTGAAATCCAGCTGGCGTAGACGGCAGCGAGTTGCGTTTCGTCGGCAATCCGCTTATCGAGGATGGTCAGCGTTTTTTGATCTCCGGCACGGCGTCTTGTGGTTTGTACAAGCGCCGCGGATTCTTCTCGGCTATCAGAGGCCTGTCCCTGGGCAACTGGAGGACTTTGACTCAATTGCTGCTTTTGGGCGCTGACTTGTTTCTCAAGGGCAGCGTGTTTTGCGGAAAAGGAAGCCACTGCGGATTCTGCATCCTGCTTGGCGCGCCACAACTGCAGCTGCTTGCGGTGCCAGGCCGACCATTGCTGCACATGATGAATCAGGCCGCGTGGTTCCTCAAGCTCGCTGACCGTGACACGTGTGGTGTCCGAAGAGTGGGAGGCAGCTTCGTGCTGCTCCACCATCGTCTGAATGCGGCCTTGCGGATCGCCTCCCGCGCGTGTCAAGTCCTGCTTTGCCTCGTCCACTTCGTCTTGATCCAGTTCGAGCTGTGCTTTAGCTAAGTCGAGCTGGTCATCCAGCGCGTTTTGCTTCGAGCCGCTCGCTTTTGCTTCCGCTGCCGTAAGCGCATCGACCCGCTTCTTGGAAGAATCCAGAGCGTCTTCACCTTTTCGCAGGCGCGCCTCAATCGCTTTGGCTTCCGCGCTCAAAACGGGTGGATGCTCCTGCGCGTCCAGCACTGCTGCGGCAAACGCGAGGTCCATCTCCTTGTCGGCGAGCACCAAGGCTTGCTCGGCAAACGGCTTTTCTTCGACGGTGGTCGGCATCTTGGCGAATTGCTGCGCAGTTTGAAGGGGTCGCTGATCTACGAGTTCTGACTCGGTAGGGTTTACCTCTGCTGTGGTCGTCGGGGCCATAGAATTTGGCGTGGACGCGCCGGTGCGGACCAGCGCATATATCGTGGCGCCCAACAGTACAACCAGAATGAGGGCGGCGGTGCGCTGCTTGGATTTCATAGGGCTTTCAATTCTAACGCTTGGCGCGTATTACGCCAGCGCTTAAGAAGACGCAGCGGCGTACGAGACTAAGCGCTCTTTCGGCACATTCGCGAATGCAAGTACTGCTCCGGCAGGCGTCCGTGCATACTCTGCGGGGAGAGGGTTCATGCCCAATACTCGGCTGCCTAACTCGATTTTCTTCATGCTCATCGCGCTGGCTGCTGTGCAGTTTTTCTATTACACGCCGCGCCTTCCGGACATTCTGGCGTCGCATTTTGGAAAGGCGGGGTCCGTCAATGCCTGGCAGACCAAGACGGCGTTTTTCTCGATGGAGCTGGCGATCATTGTGCTGGCTACAGTCGTTTCGTTTAGCATTCCACGTATCATCGCGGCCATGCCGGTTTCCATGATCAATCTGCCCCACAAAGAATTTTGGCTGAGCCCTCAGCGGCGCGACGATACGCTGGCGTATATTCGCGTGTGGACTGCCTGGCTTGGCTGCGCGCTGCTGGCCTTCTTGCTTTTCGTGATGGAGTTAGTCTACCGTGCAAATTTGCACACGCCGCCGCAATTGAACATGGCTGCCTTTGTGCCAGCCCTTCTTGCGTTCGTTGCGTTCGACACCGTCGCTATCGTTCGGCTGCTCCTTCACTTCGCCAAAATTCCAGGAGATTGACCGACGAACTGATTTGTCAGCGCAAATGAAAACGCCTCCGAAATGTTCCGGAGGCGTTTCGTTTTCTAGTTTTAGGTTAGCTCGCCAGTGCTAAAGATAGTCTCGTGATGGGCCTTCCAGGAAGGCTCGGAGCTTCCGAGAACGCGAAGGATGACGCAGCTTGCGTAGCGCTTTGGCCTCGATTTGGCGGATGCGCTCGCGAGTGACTGCGAACGACTGGCCGACTTCTTCGAGCGTGTGCTCGCTGCCATCGTCCAGACCGAAGCGCATCTTGATGACCTTTTCTTCGCGAGGCGTCAGCGTCTTCAAGACGGAAGACGTCTGCTCTTTTAAGTTCAGGTTGATCACTGCGTCCGATGGCGATACTACAGCCTTGTCTTCGATGAAGTCGCCGAGATGCGAATCTTCCTCTTCGCCGATTGGTGTTTCCAGCGAAATCGGCTCCTGCGCGATTTTCAAAATCTTGCGCACTTTGGAGACCGGAATATCCATGCGCTTCGCGATTTCTTCGCTGGTAGGTTCACGGCCGAGTTCCTGCACGAGTTGGCGGCTGGTGCGCACCAGTTTGTTGATCGTCTCGATCATGTGCACCGGAATACGGATGGTGCGCGCCTGGTCAGCGATGGCGCGAGTGATGGCCTGGCGAATCCACCAAGTGGCATAGGTCGAAAACTTATATCCGCGGCGCCATTCGAATTTATCAACGGCTTTCATCAAGCCGATGTTGCCTTCCTGAATCAAATCCAGGAATTGCAAACCGCGGTTCGTATATTTTTTAGCAATCGAAACAACCAAGCGAAGGTTGGCTTCGATCAATTCTTTCTTCGCCTGCTCAGCTTCCGCTTCGCCGCGATGAATGATCGTCAGCGTGCGCTTCAACTCCGTGAGCCCCACTTCGCTGGCCTCTTCGATGTCTTTCAGCTCGGTGCGGCGGGTGCGGAGTTCCTTGCGCGCTTCCGCGGCCACATCGCCCTTGGCGACATCGACGCGGCGTTCCAGCCGGCCCGCCTCACGCTCCAGCGATTGCAGGCGCTCCACCGTGCCGCGCATTTTGTCGATCAGACGCTTCTTCTCAAATGGATTGAAATCGATATCGCGAACAGCCAGCGAAATTTCCACGCGAGTGCGCGACACATCCCATTTCGCATGAATGTACGAGCGCTTCTTGGCCTTCGGCGTCTTCTCCAGCCGAATGGCCTGCTTCAGTGCGTTGTCATACAACTTCGCGATTTTCTCAATGTGCTTGAGTGTCTGTTTCGTCTTATTCGCGATCTTCTCTTCGGTGAGCTCTTCGTCGTCGAACTGCACGATCTCTTTAATGGACCGCGCACCCTTGCGCAAATCGTCGCCAACCGCGATCAGTTCCTTAATGACAATTGGCGACCGCGTGATCGCTTTCATCACCACGAGCTGCCCGCGCTCGATGCGCTTGGCGATAGTTACTTCGCCTTCGCGCGTCAGCAATGGGACTGTACCCATTTCGCGCAGGTACATGCGCACCGGGTCGTTGGTTTTTTCCAAGGAACCGGGCGTCAGGTCGAGATCGCTCTCGCCCTCGTGCGCGTCTTCTTTGGCCACAACTTCGTGATCACCGCTCTCGGTCGACACTTCGACCGCGCGCGCGGCCTTCGCCGACGCGGCATCTTCGTAAATCTCGATGCCGTTGCGCTCGAATGTCGTGAGAAGGTCGTCGATCTCTTCCGAGGAATGCACTTCCGCTGGAAGCGAATCGTTCACTTCGTCATACAGCAGGTAGCCGCGCTCTTTGCCGACCGCAATGAGCTGGCGTACCGCGTCGTATTTCTCTTCAAGACCTGCTACAGCCACAAATCCCTCCCCAATTTCATGGTAATTCCGCCGCTTCTCGATTTTTAGGGGCAAATCTATTAGATTCGCCGAGACACAAACGGACTCGCTCGCCGGCGCGAACTGTGGGGTTATGCCCCGAAAGATCGCTGATTATTGACCGTCCTGCGGTCACCAAGAACGTAGTTTGAAGCTTGTGCACGCGTAATCGCCGCTCGCCCGTGCGTCGCCCGCCGTTTCACGCTTGGTGGTTGCCCCTGCCGCTAATCTCCTAAATTAGATGCACTTAGCGGCAAACCCGTTACCCGCGAAACCCTATTACGCTACACGTTTAAGTCCGTTGGCGTCAATGATTTAATATATGGAAATCTGTGAAAAACCGGCGGCCACTTTATTGCCTCTAGCGGGCCGCCGCCAGCCGCCGCATTAGATCCTGCTTCCTTTGCAATAAGTCGCGCAGTTCCGCCCCAGGGGGACTGGACTCTATGCTCCGCTGCACGTCGGCGAGCTGCTTTTCGGCTTGGCGGTGGCGCAAAGCGTCGACGCAACTCTGCGCTTCGTCCCAGGTTGGCTCGCTGGTTTCCTCGAAGAGGATTTCGTAGAGCAGCCTACGGTCGCGGTCCTCCAGCGCCGCCGCTATTTCGGTCGCTTGTATTGCCTGACCGGAGAGGCTGGCGACAATCAGTGCCCCGAATATCTTCTCCGTTTCAAGTCCGTGGTAAAGCTGGCTGTCTTGAAGCTCCTGTGCCAACTCCCGCCGGAACCCGTCGGCTTCGGACAGCATGCGGATTAGGAGGCGCTCCACCGGCTTTGCAGCGCGGCCTACCAACTGCGGCTGAGTTTTCACTTCGCTGCGGCGCTCTGCTGCGGCCTTACTCAATGCCGCGCGCAATACCGGCTCATCGAGCCGGAGCTGTTGTGCGATGCGCGTGGCCCATTCCGAGCGCAGTATGCGGTTCGGAATTTTTTGCACGTAGGGGAGCAGGAAATTTACCGCGCGAAGCTTGCCTTCCGCGGTCGACATGTCCATTTGCCGGGCACGCGCAATCAAATAGTCGACGTAGGGTGGTGATTCCTTCACCAGCTTCATGTAAGCGTCGGCGCCTTGCTCGCGGATGAATTTGTCGGGGTCAGCTTTTCCCGGTAGCGCCAAGACGCGCACCTCAAAATCTTGCTCGAGCAGAATCGCGATGGAGCGCTCGGTGGCCGCTTGGCCTGCGGTGTCCGGGTCGTAGTTCACGATGACACGCTTTGTGAAGCGTCCGAGGAGCTTGATTTGCGGTTCGGCGAGACTCGTGCCGCAACTTGCCACCACGTTGCTGATTCCGGCGCGCGCCACGGCGATCGCATCCATGTAGCCTTCGACCAAAACGGCGAAATCGGACCGCCGCAATGCCTCCTTCGCGCGGTCCAGGTGATACAGCACGTTGCTTTTCGAATAGATTGGCGTCTCGGGCGAGTTCAGGTACTTGGGCTGGTCATCGCCTAGTGCGCGGCAGCCGAATGCGACGATCTTCCCGGCTTCATTCGCGATGGGGAAAGTGATGCGCCTCCGAAACCGATCAAACAAGCGTGTACCATTCTGTTCGCGAGAAACGAGTCCCGACTCTGCCAACAGGTTCTCCGCGTATTTCCCTTTCAAATGTCGGAACAGCGAGTCGCCACCGCTCGGCGCATAGCCGATGCCAAACCGATCGATAGTCGCCTTATCCAATCCGCGATCTTCGAGATAGGCGCGAGCGAGCTTTCCTTCGGCGGTTCCTTGTAGTTGACTCGCGAAGAAGATTTGCGCTGCGCGGTGCATCTCCACCAGCGTTGCCCGCACGGTGCTTTGCGTGCGCTCGGCCGGTGAGCTCGGCTTCGGCTTGGGAATCGAGATGCCACACTTTTCCGCGACGATCCGCAGAGCGTCGGGGAATTCGCAGCGCTCCATTTCCATCACGAAATTGAAAATGTCGCCGCCCTTGCCGCAGCCGAAGCAGTAAAAAATCTGTTTGATGGGGGAGACGGTGAACGAGGGTGTTTTTTCCTGATGAAAAGGGCAGAGCCCGCTAAAATCCTTGCCAGTTTTTTTGAGGCGCACATATTCGCCGACAACCCGAACGATGTCGGCTTGCTGCTTGACTTTCTCCGCAGTGCTGCCAGCTTCCGCCATACGACCTATGACCGCAATTCTACAACTGTGACCGCTTTGCCGCCGCGATCTTCCGCCTCGAAGGATTGCTTGGCGACCAGCGGATGAGTTTTGAGAAATTCACCCAGCCCTTTGCGCAGGGCGCCAGTGCCATGGCCGTGGATGATTCTGACGCGCGAAAGGTGCGCTAGGGCCGCGTCATCAAGAAACTTGTCGACACGCTCGGTCGCTTCTTCGACTGTCGAGCCGATCAAATTGATTTCCTCGGTTGTTGCGACTTCTGCGCCTCGAGAACGCACCGAGACGTTTCCACCTGCCGCCTGCGCAGACGTTGCAAAAGTTGCCGCTCCCTCAATTCCGACGATCTCATCCAAAGCCACTTTCATGCGCAAAGGACCGGCTTCAATTTCCGCTGATGAACCGTCCAGCCTACGGAAAATCACGGGCTTATTGAATCCGCGCACCCGTATGCGAACGCCGGCTTGCAACCGCTCGGCGCTGACGGCTTCCACCGGCGCCGAGGTGCCCAGGTCCGCCTGCGAATCCGAAAGCGCCTGCACGACCGCTGCATTTAGCTCTTCCCTCGCCTCGCCGCGAACCTCCTGCACCTTGCGCCGCGCGGATTTCTCCATTTGGCCGCGTAGCTCGCGCTCTTTCACCGCCTCGACGACCCGCGCAACGTTGTCGTCGAAGCGCTTTTGCATCTCAGCAAACTTTTCTTCGAGGTCCTTTATGCGCTTCTGCTGGCGCTCAACCCACTGCGTTCGCAACTTCGTGCGTTCCTCTTCCAGCGCGTGGCGCTCTGCAGTCATCTGTTGTTGCATGCGGTCCAATTCGTCGCGGCTGCGATGCAGATACGCGATCAGGTCTGCGGCTTCTCGCGATTCCGGCGCGAGCAGCGATCTGGCGCGCTCAATAATCGAGGTAGCCAACCCAAGCCGCTGAGCTATCGCAATTCCACTCGAGCCTCCCGGCACGCCCACCATCAAGCGATACGTCGGCCGCAGGTTTACGTCGTCGAACTCCACGGCGGCGTTCACGACGCCCGGCGTTGTCGAAGCGTACGTCTTCAACCGATCGTGATGTGTTGTAGCCAAAACAATGCAGTTCTTCGCGCGAAATTCATCCAATAGCGCCACTGCCAACGCCGCGCCCTCCTCAGGCGCCGTTCCGGTGCCCATTTCGTCCGCGAGCACCAGCGATTGCGGAGTCGCCGCCCGCAGCATCGATTTTAGATTTAGCATGTGGGCCGAAAAGGTAGAAAGGTCCGCGGCAATGGACTGCTCATCGCCAATGTCCACCAGAACGCGGTCGAACACGGCCAGTACCGCGCGTTGCGCCGCAATGGGAATGCCCGATTGCGCGGACAACACTGCGATACCTGTGGTCTTAAGCGCCACGGTCTTCCCTCCGGTGTTCGGCCCGCTGATCACCAGAACGCGCTCGTCACCTCCGAGCGCCAGCGACATCGGTACAATCGCGCGATTTTCGCCCCGTAGCTTGTCTTCCAACACGGGATGACGCGCTGCCTCCAGGCGCAATTCGTTCTGCGCGGTGAATTCCGGCATCGCCGCGTCGAAATCGCGCGCGAACCGCGCCCGCGCAAACACGCTATCCAGTTCCGCGATTGTGTCTGTGGCTGCGATCAGCGGGCCTCGCAGCAACTGCAAGCGCTCGGTCAATTCACGAAGGATGCGCACAATCTCCGCGGCTTCCTCTTCCGCAAGCTGCACAAGCTGGTTGTTTGTCTCCACGGTCTCAAATGGTTCGAGAAAAACTGTCTGCCCAGTTCCGCTCGTGCCATGCACAATGCCCGGCACGCTGCGACGATTCTCCGCACGAACCGGAATAACAAAGCGATCGTTGCGGAGCGTGACGTAATCCTCGCCGGCGTCGGCGTTGCGCGACCGTAAAATCTGCTTTAGGGCTCTCTGAATCGAGTCGCGCGTTTGCGCGATGCTTCCGCGAATCCTTCGCAGCGCAGGGGATGCGTCGTCGCTAATCGCTCGATTCGGCAGCACGCAGCGACGAATCGCCGCCAGCGCGTCGCGAAAATCGGCCAGCGATGCGGCACGTGCCGCCAAAAGCGGAAATTTCGCGGCTTCCTCGCGAAACTGCAGTCGTAGCCATCCAACGGTTTCCAGCAGAGATGCCGCATCCAGCAGCTCTGCGGCTTCGAGTACGACGCCCGGGCCCTCGATGTGCGCGAGCCATTGCCGCGGATCGGCTAGTCCGCCAAAACCGAGTTCGCCTCCTGCGCGCAACCACTCCCGCGCTTCCCGAATTTGCGCAAACGCTGCCTCTAACGAGGGCTGGTCAATGCCAGGCTCTAACGCGCTTACGGCACGCTTGCCGAGCACACAGGTAGTGCGCAGCCGCAGCAATTCCCGCAGCTTGTCAAACTCCAAAACGTCTTGCGCTGTTCGTGCCATCATTCCTTACTTCAATTTCTCTTTTAGATGACGGGCCGCGTCCTCTGGCGTCGCGGCCACGTAAATCAGCCGCTTATTGGCCTCGCTCCACGGTGAGTGGTGGGCTAATTCCACCTCGCGGACGCATTCAATAATCGGCGTCCAAAAATTTCCCAAGACCGACAGCGGCTTCCCTGTCATGACCGATTTATTGAGCATCTCCCAAACTACGGCAAGTTCCACCAGCGTGCCAGTGCCGCCCTTGCACGCCACGAATCCGTGCGCCAGCCGGATCAATTCAAATAGCCGCTCTTGCCAAGTCGCCACGCGCAGTTCCACGTCGATCCACGGATTCGCCGGCGCGCTAAAGAAGTCCGCGGTCACTCCGTACGTCTTACCTCCGCCTTCCTTCGCCCCGCGTGATACCGCCGACATCACGCCGCCGTACCCGCCGCTGCACACGGCAAATCCGCTGGCGGCCAGAATTCGGCCAAGCTCGCGCGCCTCTTCGTACTCCGCATCGCCTTCCTGCGGCCGCGAACTCCCAAAGACGGTGACGATTCGTTCTTCCTTCATTTCCATCAATTCGTGTGCTTGTCCGCCCGGCTTCCGGACGCCGACGCCTTGCGATCAAACTCCTCCATCATTGCCAAACACAATCCATCGAGCGCGTCCGACGCCTCATGGTTTTTCCCGCCCTGATTGTTGCTCAAAAATGAAAAGATCAAGTGCCGCCCGCCGGCAGTATCCGCAAACCCAGAGCGCGTCCGCACATGTTCCACCGAACCCGTCTTCGCATGGATATGCCCAGCGCTGGCTGTGTTCTTCATCAATGTCTCCAGCGTTCCATCGACGCCTGCAACCGGCAGCGACGCGTAGTACGGCGCAAACCACGGCTGGGTCTGCGCGTACTTCAAGAGTGCCACGATGGCCCTTGGCGTGACCAAATCGTGGCGCGAGAGCCCTGAACCGTCGGTTTGAATCACATCCCCTGACGCAATTCTCGCCGCCGCATAGAAATCCTGAGGGAACTTCATCAAATCGTCCGGCGTGCTCCAGATTGCGGTATTGCGAGCAGCGGTCCGTAGCAGCATCTCCGTATGCAAATTCTGGCTGACTTTGTTCACCAACTTTATCGAGTCGCTCAGCGGTACCGACACATGCTCGGCGAGTACCGCACGCGGAGCTGCTCCAGCGCTTTCCGCAATATGCATTGACCGAACAACTCCGGTGACCTTCACTCCCCGCGCAGCTAAGAGTTGGCTCAGCAGCGCGGCCGCATGCTCTGCTGGGTCGTGAAGCGCCAGGACCAGCTTGCGCGGCGGGTTGTGCGCCGGCATCGTGCCGCGAATGACCACAATCTTTGAATTCGGCTCTCGAGTCAGCGTCAGATCGGACTTCGTATCGGCTGCCGAAGTGACCACATCGTTCTGGACAATAAAGTCCGGTGTACTCGGAACAACGATCGCCTGGACGGACGTGCCCGCCGAATCCCCAGGCGTCAGTGTGAGCGAGACAGTATTGTCGTCCACCACGATTGCGGAGACCGCTGCGCCATATTCCCAAACCATGTCGTCAATTTCCCACCCATTGGGATATGGCTCGCGAGGGAAATAGCTGTCGTCACCAACTACGTTCCCAGAAATCTCCTTCACTCCTTTCGTGACCAGGGCATCGGCTAACTCCGCGAGCACTCTCTCCGGCGCGCCGTCGAACTCTTCCTTCAGATCATAAGGGAATCTACGATTGGAGAGATTTGGATCGCCACGCCCTACTAGAAACAAATCGCCGGAAAGCACGCCCTGCGGCGAAACAGTGCCGTGCGTTTCCAGCGTAGTGTGAAAGCGATAGTCCGGTCCCAGCTTTGCAAGGGCCAGTGCCGTCGTGAAAAGCTTCATGTTGGAGGCTGGCACGAAATATTTGTCGGCATTCAGTTCATAGAGCGTCTCACCGGTTTCCGCATCGACGACCAGTAGCCCCCACTCACCTTTGTCCGCGGGCGCCGACGCAAGCAACGTATCGGCGCGCTCGGCAAATTTGCGCGCTGCCGCTGCAACGCGCGGTGTCTTGCCGTTCGAAACCTTCACATCAGTGGTTTTCGATTGTCCAGGCTGCCTGGCAACCAAAACACCGGCCGGCAACACCCCGCAAGCAAAGACCATCGCCACCGCAAATCCGACCCGCACCGTTCACCTCTGGCAAATTATGTTCGGGGAAAGTATAGTCGAAACACCAAAAATGCTTCGCTTGGCGCCATGTGTGGAGGACGCCGCTGCGGAGATACGGTTGGGAAGCTCCGCGGTTGCGCCCAGAAACCTCGGAACGTAAAATCGCACCGCCCAAAATTTCAGCGAGGTGAATTGATGTTGAAGCCGATTATGTCGTGCGTTCTGGCGCTAGCCATTGGCTTGCCGCTGTCCGCGGCAGACAACAAGAAAGAAGTGGACCGCCTGGAAAATTGTGGACTGATCCTGAAGGAAATTCTGGACATTCCCGACGACATTCCGCAGGACCTGCTCGATAAATCCGAATGCGTAATCGTCTATCCGTCCGTGCTGAAAGCCGCTTTCGTTTTGGGGGGGAGCTATGGACGTGGCGCCATGACCTGCCGCACTGGCGAGCACTTCACCGGCCCATGGAGCGCCCCGACGATGATGGCCCTTGAAGGTGGCAGCATCGGATTCCAGATCGGCGGCCAAGCCACTGATTTCGTCCTTCTGGTCATGAACGACCGGGGAGCTCATGCCATCCTCAAGAGCAAGGTCAAACTTGGCGCCGACGCCTCTGCCGCGGCAGGGCCTATTGGACGCAATGCTTCGGCTGAGACCGATGTCACGATGCGCGCTGAAATCCTGACCTATTCGCGCGCGCGCGGTCTTTTCGCAGGCGTCTCCCTCGCCGGCTCCTCCGTTCGACCTGACAATGACGCCAACGCGCGAGTCTATGGGAAGAAGCTCGAGCCAGAGAGCATCATTTTTAAAGGTGCCGTCGCTGTCCCACCATCTGCCCAAAAACTAATTGCATTGCTAAATCAGAAGTCGCCCAAAACCAAGTAGCCCGCAGTCAACGAAGGAGCCGAAAAAAGAGCGAGCAATCGTAGGGGAACGTGTGTCTTATCAGCGCATTGACTGTTGCTCATTATTGACCTATAGTCATGTACGGTCAGTGGTCACATGCGCAAGCACAAACCTCATTCCCAGGGTGCCGTTCCGGTGCCTGATCGCCGCCAGCGCCGTAGCACCGAGATTCGCGAACGCTTGTTCCGCGCCGCGCTCAACCTCTTCGCCGAAAAGGGCTTCGCCGAGACCACCGTCGAACATATAACCAACGCCGCCGACGTTGGGAAAGGTACGTTTTTCAACTATTTTCCAAGCAAGGACCATATCCTCTTGGCATTCGGCGAAATGCAGCTCGCCAAGCTGCAGGAAGCTATCAATACAGCACGCAGCACAAACGAGCCAATGCCCGAATTTCTCCGCGCACTGGGTACACGCATGACCCAGGAACCCACCCGCAACCCCGCGATTATCCGAGCGCTTCTCCAGGCCTATCTCTCGACCACCCAAGTACGCGAAGCCATGATCGACATGCAGAATCGCGTCCATGCGCTGCACACGCAAATGATTCAGCTGGGCCAGGATCGCGGCGAAATCCGCAGCGACCTCCCTGCCGCAGATATCGCTTACGTTTTTCGTCAAACTATTTTCGGCACACTCCTGATTTGGTCCCTTTATGGCGACGCTACTTTGCACTCCCGGATCGAGAGTGCGTTCAATGTGCTGTGGTCCGGCCTGGCGCCGCGTTCCGCCGTTTCAAGCACTTCTTCAAAGACGTCGTCGTCATCACGGTCACCGGAGTAGCTGTGTGAATCGCAAACGCCTCATCGTCATCGTCCTGATCGCCGCCGCTCTTGGCGTCACCGTCTACGCCGCAGGCTGGTTCCGGCACGACTCCGCGCTGCAAGGCTCTGGCACAGTGGAAGCGCACGACGTTCGCGTCGGCTCGAAGATCGCCGGGCGAATTGACAAAGTGCTGGTTCGCGAGGGAGAGCGGGTAGAAGCCGGGCAGATTCTAATCACGTTTGACGATAAGGAACTGCTCGCATCGCTCGAGCAAGCGCGTGCTGCAGCGGAAAAATCCGTCCGAGGGTATCGTCCGGAGGAAATCGCCGAAGCTCGAGCGACCCTCGAACAGGCCAAAGCAGATTTCGATATGCACAAAAATGGCTATCGCGAGGAAGACATCGACGCAGCCGAAGCTGATGTGCAGCGCGCAAAAGCCGATGAGGCTCGCACGCATCTGGATTTCGATCGCTACGAGAGTCTCGCGAAAAAGGATCTGGTCTCCAAGCAACAGCGCGACACAGCAGAAGCGAACTGGAAAGTTGCTCTCGCGCAATTGGACAACGCCAGGCACAAGCTCACGGAACTGCAACGCGGATTTCGCCCGGAAGAAATTGCCGGGTCCGAAGCGCGTTACCATCAAGCGCTCGCCACACTCGAAAAGTACGAACACGGCAATCGCCGAGAAGATGTGGAAGCGGCAAAAGCAGCACTCGCTTACGATGAAGCGCGGTACCGCGAACGCCAGGTCGTGGCTCCCAATGCAGCCTTTGTTGAGGTTTTGGACGTCCGCCCCGGCGATCTCGTCGCTCCAAATACTCCGGTCGCCACGCTGCTCGAACCCGACCAGATTTACGTGCGCATCTACATTCCGGAAACCGAGCTGGGCCACGTAAAAGTCGGCCAAAACGCGGAAATCCACGTGGATTCCTTCCCGAACAAGGCCTTCGCGGGTGTCGTTGAGCAAATCAATCAGCAAGCTGAATTTCTACCGCGGAACGTGCAGACGCGTGAAGAACGCGTTCACCAGGTTTTCGGAGTCAAGGTCCGTATCAACGATCCGTCCGGGCAAGTCCGCGCCGGAATGGCCGCCGACGTTAAGCTGAGAGCCGCAAGCTGAAAGAATACTGAGCAAAATGTCGACAGTTTCACCGCCACCGGAAGATCTTGCCATCCAAGCCGAACACTTAGTTCGGCGTTTTGGCAATGTCGTTGCCGTCAATGATGTCAGCTTCCAGGTTCGCAAAGGCGAAATCTTCGGCTTCCTCGGACCAAATGGCAGCGGCAAAACCACCGTCATCAAGATGCTCACAGGCCTGCTGCCTTTGAGCGACGGAGATGCGTATGTCCTCGGGTTGAATGTGCGAAAAGATCCCGAAGCAGTGCGCGAGCGCATCGGGTACATGTCACAAAGGTTCAGCCTATACGACGACCTTACCGTCACTGAGAATCTGCTTTTTTACGGACGTATTTATGGCCTGGCGCCCGATCGCTTGAAACGTCGCATGGATGAGATCATCCAGCTCAACAGCCTCGGTCCCTATCTAGGCCGTCTCGCGTCCCAACTTTCCGGGGGATGGAAGCAGCGCCTCGCCCTCGGCTGCGCCATGCTGCACGAGCCCAAGCTTCTTTTCCTCGACGAGCCCACGGCCGGCATTGACCCGGTCGCGCGCCGCCAGCTTTGGGATCTTCTCTTCGAGCTCTCCGGCCACGGCATCACGTTCTTCGTCACCACGCACTATATGGACGAGGCCGAACGCTGCAGTCACGTCGCCTACATTTATTACGGCAAGCTCATCGCCGACGGCACTCCCAATTCCCTCCGCCAACTTCCAGACGTGCAGCCTCCGGGCACGAAGCGCGTCGAAATCACAACCCCTGAAGTGACGCGCGCATTGCGCTTCGCTCGGCAACTCCCCGGCATTCGCAGCGCAACCATTTTCGGCCAGTCGATTCACGCGCTTGTCGAAGAACACTTCGACCTCAACGACCTTCGCGGGCAGCTCTTGAAAAATGGAATCACGGTGAGTGATATTCGCCCGCTTGAGCCGAGCCTCGAGGATGTTTTCGTCGAGCTGACCTACAAGCACCAAGCGCAAGCCGAGGCCGCCCGTGTTTGACCTGTTCCGAGGTTTCCGGGCCGTCTTCTTCAAGGAAACGCTGCACGTCCGCCGCGATCCCTCGACACTCTTCTTTTCGCTGGTGATTCCGTTGCTGCAGATGGTCGTGCTCGGCCTCGGCATCGATACCAACATCCGGCAGGTCAACACCGTCGTCTACAACGCCGATGGCCGCCGCGAAAGCCGCGAGATGATCGATCGCCTGAGAAACTCCGACACTTTCCACATTCGCCGATACGTAGAAAACGATCGCGATCTCAATAATGAAATCATCGCCGGGCGCGCTCGCGTGGGCATCAAGATTCCGGTTGACTACTCCGATCGCCTGCTGCACCAGACCGGCGCACAGGTCCTCGTCTTAATCGACGGCTCCGATTCCTCTGTGGCCGGCCAGGCCATCAACGTCACGACTGCCATTGGCCTCGATGAATCCCTTCAGCGCGTCCTCCAAAATCGCAGCGTAATGGCTGTCGAAATGCGTCCCAAGCTCCTCTTCAATCCGGATTCGCGCTCACCGAATTTCTTTCTACCAGGCCTCACCGCCGTTCTGCTCCTAAACGTAACCACTTTCCTCACCGCGTTCTCCATTGTTCGCGAAAAGGAGCGCGGCACCCTAGAGCAGCTCTTCGTCACTCCCGTGCGCCCCCTAGGCTTGCTCCTAGGCAAGCTCTTGCCCTACCTGGTCATCGGATTCGCGGAGCTCTGTGCAATCGTCACCTTCATGCGCTTCGCCTTTCAGGTTCCCATCCACGGCAACGTGCTGCTCCTCGGCCTGTTTTCCCTGCCGTACCTGTTTGTCTCTCTTTCCATCGGCATTCTCGTTTCTAGCAAGGCCAACTCACAGTCTGAAGCGATACAACTCGCCTTCCTCACCTTTCTACCCAGCATTTTCTTTTCCGGTTACATCTTTCCGCGCGAAACGATGCCGAAATTCTTTTACGTCCTCAGCTACTTCGTTCCCGCCAGCTATTACATCAACATCACCCGCGGCATCATTCTTCGCGGCGCCGGCCTCTCTCATCTCTGGCCCGACGCCCTCGCGCTCTTTATCATGGGCACGTTCTTGCTCGTTGTCGCCGCCCGTCGCTTCCAAAAGAAAGTGATCATGGCCTAGCCGTCATGTGGAGCTTCGAGCATTCCGTCGAATGCAAAGTCGAGAGGGACTTTGCCTGGCAGTTTTGGACGAACGTCAGCAACTGGCCAGCAGTTGATTCTTCCGTGGAGTCCGCGACAATCGACGGCCCATTTCAATCTGGCGCCAAGGGAACCACAAAGCCGCGCGGCAGCGAAGCTGTTCAATGGCTATTGGAGGACGTTCACCACGGCCGTAGCGCCGTGGTTGTGATCCATCTTTCAGGCGCTGCGCTCCGCTTTGCGTGGCGATTTGAGGATTGCGGAGTTCGCTCAGTGCGTATGAGGCAGCGAGTCAGCATTGAGGGTGAGCACGCGAAGGATTACATTTCCAGGGTAGCGCCTGAATTGGAGAAGGGAATGCCCGCAGGCATGAGAAGACTTGCAGACGCAATGGAGCAGCTAGCTTTGGGCGCGGCCCTTGGGCGCTGGTTTGCTCTGTTCTAGCCACAGAATATGTGAGAGGGCTTCAGTACTTTGGCGTGATTCCCAGATTGTAGAAAAGAAACGAATAAATATCCCGCGTCTGCTCCAGCCTCTTCGTCGTGCTGCTCGCAGAATGTCCGGAGTTCGTATCAATCCGAATGAGCACAGGATTGTCGTGGCTGGCCGCCGCTTGCAATCTCGCGGCATATTTAAACGAGTGTCCCGGAACCACGCGATCGTCGTGATCCGCCGTGGTTATCAACGTCGCCGGATACTTCACCCCGGCGCGAATATTGTGAAGTGGTGAATACGCATACAACGCTTTGAATTCGTCTGCATTGTCGCTTGATCCGTAGTCTGATACCCAGGCCCATCCGATCGTGAATTTCTGAAACCGCAGCATATCCATGACGCCTGCCAGCGCAACCGCCGCTCGAAAGAGCTCCGGCCTTTGATTGATAACCGCGCCGACCAACAATCCTCCGTTTGAGCCGCCTAAAATCGCCAGCTTCTCGCGCGAGGTGTACTTGTTCGCGATCAGCCACTCCCCGGCCGCGATGAAATCATCGAAAACATTCTGCTTCTTCAGCTTTGACCCCGCCTCGTGCCATTTTTCTCCGTATTCGCCCCCGCCTCGCATGTTCGCCGATGCGTACACAAAGCCCTGCTCCAGCAAAGCCAGCCGTAGCGCGTTAAATTCCGGAGCTTCGACGATGTTGAATCCGCCATACCCGGAAAGCAGCACGGGATTGTTCCCGTCCAGCTTTAGTCCTCGCCGGTACACAAGAAACATCGGAACCCGCGTGCCATCTTTGCTCGCATAGAAAACTTCTTTCGTCTCGTAATCGTCCGCCTTAAAGCCGGAGATTTCCGGCGACCGGTAAATCTTTGCCTCTCGAGAAGCAATGTCGTAACGAAATATCGTGGGAGGATAATTCATCGAGCTAAACGAAAAGAAAGCAACCTTGTCGTCGTGATTGCCGCCGAAATCCGATGCCGTGCCTACGCCCGGAAGCGCAATCTCATTTTCCATTTGTCCATCGAGGCTGTAGACGTAAACTCTGCTCGTTACGTCTTTCATGTAGGTAGCGAATATTTTCCCGCCCGCGGTTGCCACGTCCTGCAGAGTTTCCGGCTTCTCCGGAATCACATCCTTCCACGCGGAATCTTTGCTGGCCGGATCGTAGAGGGTCAATCGATAGTTCGGCGATTTTCGATTGGTCATAACAAGGAATTTGTCGCCGAGATTATCAACCACTTGAAATGAATCGTCTGAAATCTCCGGCACGATGGGAGTGAACTTCTTTACGTCCTTCGAGAGATCGCGAAAAAAGAGTGCGTTACCCTTCGAACCCTTGCCGCGCATCGCCAAAATCGCGAACCGCTCGTCTTCGGTCGTAAACATCGCGTAGAATTGCTCTGGTTTCGTTTTATCCTCGTAAATCAGCTCGTCTTCCGATTGCGGCGTGCCCAGCCGGTGATAATAGATTTTCTGAAACACGTCCTTGGAAGAAAGCTCATGCCCCTCTTTCGGCGCGTCGAAGCGGCTATAAAAAAATCCTTTCCCCGCCCAGGCCAGCGTCGAAAACTTCAAGCCCTTCAAGTCGTCGGCAGACACTTTCCGCGTGCCGACTTCCATTACATGCGCCTCTTCCCAGTCGGCTCCTCCGGTAGACACCGCATACGCGCAGTATTGGCCATCCCTGGACACCGTAAGCGCATGCAGCCTTGAAGTGCCGTCCACGGAAAACTTGTTGGGATCAAGAAGCAGTTCCGGTTTTCCCTCCAGCCCAGTCTGAACGTAAAATACGTTCTGGTTCTGCAACCCATCGTTCTTTGAAAAGAAATAAAGCTTGCTTCGGCGGAACGGCTGAACATATTTCGGATAGTTGTAAACCTGCTCCAGCCGCTTCATAACCTCGGCGCGATAGGGAATCTTGTCCAAGTAAGAGAAGGTCAGTTCGTTCTCGGCTTTCACCCACCCCGCCGTTTCCTCAGAGTGGTCGTCCTCCAGCCAGCGATAAGGATCGCTCACCTTCGTGCCGTGATAGTTGTCGGTTTGCTCCGTTTGCCGCGCTGCCGGATACTGCAAACTCTGAGCGAGCGATAAAGACGCCATCATTACGAGGGCGCCCGTAATAATTCCGGCTCGACGCGCCTGCCAATTGTTCCTTGTCATGATCTTCCTCGACCGACAAAAATTTTGCTTGATCCCCGTTTCAGGAAAACTGAGGGAATAGCTTGTGGCACAAGCTCCGAGAAATTAACACTTTGACCGCCCAGCGTAAAGGAATAGAACGCGCCAGCTAGCCTTGCCAGTCAGTTACAATCTTTTGACATCTTTGCGAACAAGCTTTTGCGGAGCCGAGAGGCTGCGGACTTGGAACAACTGAACACTCGTTGCTGCGTCGTCGGGGGCGGCCCTGCCGGCATGATGCTTGGCTATCTCCTGGCCCGCGCCGGCGTAGAGGTGTTGGTCCTCGAAAAACACGGTGATTTTCTCAGAGACTTCCGTGGTGACACGATCCATCCTTCCACTCTCGACGTCCTGCACGAGCTCGGTCTCCTCGAGAAATTCCTTAAGCGACCGCACGATGAAGTGCGCCAGCTCACCGGTTGGATCGGCGATTCACATCTGCGTGTCGCGGATTTCACGCACCTTCCCACCCACTGCAAATTCATCGCGTTCATGCCGCAATGGGATTTTTTAACTTTCTTCGCCGAAGACGCCAAACGCTACCCCTCTTTTCGCCTGCTGATGAATACCGAAGCCACGGATTTGCTTGTCGAGGACGGGCTTGTTACCGGCGTCTGGGCCAAATCAGGGCAAGGCCAGCTTGCCATTCGCGCCGGCCTCACCATCGCCGCGGATGGTCGCCATTCCATCCTTCGTCAAAGAGCCGGCCTGGAAATCATCGATCTTGGCGCGCCCATGGATGTCCTCTGGATGCACATTTCGCGCGCGGACAGCGATCCTCCTGTTACGCTGGGCCGCGTGGACGCCGGCAGAATCGTGGTGTTGCTCAACCGCCGCACGTACTGGCAGTGCGCTCTCATCATTCCCAAGGGCGCTTATGACGAGTTTCGCGCGCGCGGCCTGCCTGCGTTTCAGGCGCAACTCGCACGGTTGGCCCCCTTTCTGCGCGATCGCGTTTCAGAGCTCGCCAATTGGGATCAGATCAAACTGCTAACCGTAATGGTGGATCGCCTGAAACGTTGGTGGCGGCCCGGCCTGCTTTGCATCGGCGACGCTGCGCATGCCATGTCGCCGATCGGCGGTGTGGGCATCAATCTGGCCATTCAGGACGCCGTTGCGGCTGCTAACATTCTCGCCAAGCCACTGCAAACGCGCGCGGCAGATGACCACGAACTCGCCTCCGTCCAAAGGCGCCGCGAATTCCCAACGCGCGCCACACAGCGCATGCAAATTCTCATTCAGAACAATGTGATCAAGCGCGTGCTCCGCAGTTCGCATATTCAGGCACCCTTGCTTCTGAAGCTTGTTGACCGCTGGCCTCTATTGCAGCGGATTCCCGCGCGGCTCGTCGGCGTTGGTTTCCGCCCCGAGCATATAAAAACACCGGATATTCACTCGTCGTCATAGCGCCTTCCATTTTGGCTTTTTGCACTCACGCAGCGTATTCTGCTTTGTCGTGCTCACCTTGTTGGAGGCTGTGTGATTTGTCCCATTTGCGAGAAGCGCAAAGGCGCGCGGTTCTGTCCCGCTACGGGGGAAACGATTTGCGCCGTTTGCTG
>Ga0210410_10001738_pt1 | contig 20095 bp, 17 predicted proteins | sample IncBWC4MmetaG_FD_161058 | JGI IMG/M metagenome (GOLD analysis project Ga0210410, IMG submission 161058) | Forest soil microbial communities from Barre Woods Harvard Forest LTER site, Petersham, Massachusetts, United States - Inc-BW-C-4-M | ecosystem: Environmental > Terrestrial > Soil >... | reverse complement strand
CTGTGCGACGACCAGGGTGCATACGACCTCTTCGACGTGGTCGGGGCAGAGCTGGTCGCGGCTGTTGGGAACATGCCGAAGAACCCTCGGGAAGCCACGAGGCTCGTCATCAATCGCTGGAAGCGGTTCTGGTCCGCAGCGCCGCGCTCGGTTCTGGATGATGGGGAGATCGCGGGACTCTTCGGCGAGCTTTGGTTCATCCACGTGTGGCTAGGTCCATCGATCGGCGTGCCAGCGGCAGTAAAGACCTGGCGCGGACCGTTCGGATCGCGACATGACTTCGAATCCAAGTCGATGTCAGTGGAAGTGAAGACGACGACCGCGCGCGACCATCGAACCCATTTGATCAACGGCATTGATCAGCTTGCACGCCCCGAGAGCGGCCCTCTCCTGTTCTTCAGCCTCGTGATACTTCCGGAGCGTGGTGCAACCAACAGTCTTGTAGTACTGATCGACGCGATCAGAGCAACGCTTCAGGCAGATCCTGAACTCGCGGACGTGTTCGACATCGGCTTGTCGCGAGCCGGGTACTCCGAGGCGTTTCGCGGTTATTACGCCGAGAGGACATTTCGCGTGGCCGGCGGCCTGCTTTTTGAGGTTGATGGTTCGTTTCCTCGACTTACACGCGATCAACTTACGTCGTCGTCCCTTCTGCCCGGAGTCTCAGAGGTGAAGTACACGATAACTCTAGATTCCCTTCAGTCGCTTGCTATAGCCGAGAACGCCGACAAGGCTAGCCTGACCCTGAAGAGCCTTGCGGTTTAGGCCAGTCTCGCGGGACACCGGAGGAATGCAAACATGAGCGAGGAGCCGGAGCGCCCGTGGTGGGCTTACACCAAAGAGGAGCAGAAGCAGCGAATCGAGGCTGCGATCGATGAGTTCCTTTCACGACCTGGGGCACTGACTGATCGCCAGAAGCTGTTTCTCCGCGATGCCTTGGGGCATACCTACCGCGGCCTGTTTGGAATTGCGGCGCAAGATCTGTATTTGCTCGGAGCCCCAGAAGACGCGTGGAGTGATTCTGCGCGAGTCCTTCCGGCTATGGTCGAGGGCATCACGCGAGAGTCACTCCGACGCGTACTGGAGGCCCTCCGCCAGTCTCCGGTCCAAGAGCGCCCCGTATTCATGTGACACGGGCAGTCTCTCGGTCTTGGTAGACCTTGACGCGCGATTGATGAGTCACCCGCTCTTGCCCGGTGCCGGTTCTTGCCGTAACTGGGAAGGATTGCTCGCATCCGACGCGTTCGAGTATCTCCCAAGTACGCCGGAAGTCATCGCGGATGGTTATCTGCGCGACCTCTTGTGGAGTTGAAGCTCTTAAGCTTCGCTGATCCGCAGCCGGGCGACGACTGAGATGACTGTCAGCGCCACGACAGATAGATACAGGGATCTCAGGCCGTGAGTGGCCGCGCTCGGGCTGGCCCGCAATGCTCTGGGGACAATCGCCCCGGTGTCTCCTGACTTTGAGGTGGGAAGGAGCTCCTTTCCCGAATGACCCGCACTATGCGACTATTCGCGGCCGTCCACTTTAGGACAGTCCAACCCGGCTCGGCCCTCGGAAGCTAGGACGATGCTCGCATTGAACCGGCTCCGTCAGCGCGGCTCAAGAATCCTCGACGAGCTAATAGAAGAGGTGCCGATCCGGTTGTACGTGCGCACATTTGGCCTCGTCGTTCTCGGGTGCGCGGTACTCTACTATCTCCTGACTCCCTCCGGTCACGGCCTCTCGAGGGACCTTAAGCCGCTTGCAAACGTGACTTTCTACGATGCTCTCTACTTCAGCATCGTGACAGTCTCCTCGCTCGGGTACGGTGACTTAAGCCCGATCGGGCTCTCGAGGGCGATTGCGGGCATCGAGGTCCTTTTCGGCCTGGCTTTCATGGGAATTGTCATTGCGAAGATCACCTCGCGACGTTTGTCGTATCACGTGGTGAGGCTTTTCAGCTCCGACGCACAGAAGCGGCTGGAGGAGTTCTCCGCAAAGCTCGCGAATGCCGGACAAGGGCTGAATGCGACGATGACTGCGTTTGGGAGGATTTACCAGCAGACCCCCGCGGGCCGCCCTCCCTCAGAGGACGGCGATCAGGTCCGAAGGGAGTTTGCGACGACCGTTCTCAATCTGCAGGCGACTTGCGGAGCGCTCGCTGCCTATGTCACCTTCGAAGTTGAGCAGGGCAAGTACTTCTCCGTCGTGCCAGCAGAGTCACTGCATCGGCTAGCTGACGCCCTCGACAACGCATTCTTCACGCTCAGGCAGCTTATCATCAGCCTCCCGCCCAGCGCTCGGAACGAAGTCCTGACTGCTCAGCTTCGTCAGCAGATATCGGAGTCTGTGGCCTCACAGCGTGGAATCGGTGAAGTTGTGACACAGCACAGTGAGTCGGTCACCACCAAGGCACGCTTTGTGCGTGTCACGGAAACCTGCTCGGGGGTTCTTGACAGCTATTTCGTAATGCCGGGGGAGCGCGCGGCTCAACCCGATCAGGTGGCTGTACGTTCCGACGAGCCGGAAGGATCATGACCATGATGCAGCTCTCATGGAACAAATGCCAAGGAGACGTGTGGTGCAGCCTCGCAACGGTCAATTTGGCTCACGCGCACTTTAATCAGATGGATGGGGTCTACATCATCTGGCACGGCGGAACACAAGCTGCGACGGTTTATGTGGGTCAGGGGAACGTGAGACAGCGTCTGACTGAGCACAGAAACGATCCACGAATCCAGGCGTTCAGCTCCCTTGGACTCTTCGTCACTTGGGCTGCGGTACCCGCGGCGCAGCGGAACGGAGTTGAAGCCTATCTCGCTCGAAAGCTCGCCCCCCGCGTGGGCGAATTGCACCCCAACGCGCCCCAAATCGAGGCTAACTTGCCCTGGTAGGCGTCGCAATCCGATGCCGCACCGGTTCAAAATCGATGCGAGTTTGTAGGCCCCTCGAAATGCGCGGAAGGCCCGAGGTCACGTGATCGCCAACTCGCGTTCCCGGGGAATGGACGAGTCGACAGCATCTAGCGCGGCGGCTTTCGTGCTGCGTGGGCGCATGCGCTGGCCGAGCCGGGCAATCGAATCGGTGACCACGACGGCCGCGTCCCGGGCACGGGTCAGGTCCGTGTAAAATGACCGGTGGTTCGTCGTGGGGGAATGTGTGTCCTTTTCGAGGATGACACGCGATGCGTCCAGCCCTTGCGCACTGTGTCCTGTAACCGCATAGGCGTAGTCGAGCGATAGCGCTTGCTCGCGGGACAGCAGTAAGGGCCTTCCATCCATTCGTCGGATGAGAAGACCATCCGCGCTTAGGCCCTCAACGATGCCCCGCTCCCCGTTCCGGTAGCCCATACGCGGATCGGTGCCGATGAATCGAATACGCTCCCCGATTGCCATTTCGAGGTCCTCCACGACACCGACGGACCAACCCCTCCCATTCAGCCTTCGGGGCGACATGGTGCGCCGGCTATGATCCGAAAGCCTCAGCGTGAATCCGTCTGATAGAACGCGCTCGACCTGCGCCATGGCCCCTCGGCGCACCCCGAGGCTACGATAGTCCTTCTCGAATCGGATAGTCAGACCAGGCTCATACGCTTCGAGCCTCTTCTTCTCCGCCGCCGTCTTATCGAGCGTGCGAAACACCCGGACGGGCTCGCCCAAGCCCGCCAGCCCGAGCTCCGCGCGCACCCGCGCGTTGATGTCGCGACGCGCTTCGTGGGAGCCCGTAAGGAGAAGAGTGTTGGCCTGCGCAGTGGGCGAGAGTGCACCGAAATCCTTCGCCATGCGCGCATGGCGAACGGCTGGGATCTCGTCCTCGATGGTAGGCAGGCGACTTAAGGCCCGCTCAGGCGCATACACCGAAAGCCGCGCCGCCTCCGCGAGCGTCGCGTTCCGCTGCCTCACCATCTGGGAAAGCACGGTAGTCTCCATGCCGTGCTCTTGGAGCTGTGCGAAGCCGCGGCCTGCCTCGACGGACTCATACTGATGGCTGTCTCCGACTAGCACGGCTCTAGCGCCGGCTCGCTCAACGCGCTCAAGCGCCGCGCGAAGGGTGGAGGTTCCAACCAGTCCCGCTTCATCCAGCAGGACGACCGCGAAGCGGTTCAGCTTACTCTCCGCCTCCCGATCCAGAAGCCATCGCTTCACGGTCTGAGAGGAAATGCCCGATGACTTGAGCGCTCGAACCGCGCTATGAGAAGGGGCAAGTCCCACAAACGTAAAGCCCTCGCGCTCGGCGACCTCGCGGGCAATGCGAAGTGCGGTGGTCTTGCCCGTGCCCGCCAGCCCCTGCACGCCGATGACCCGATTTCGAGACGTGAGGACGTGCTCGATGAGCGCGCGCTGACCGGCACTGAGCTCTCGAACCACGCTCTCGTCGGCGAATTGCGCCGATGTTCCGATCGGCGGCACGCCACCCCGTCCCTCACGCTCAATCGCCAGGAGCCGCACCTCCGTCTCGAGTGCGGCGCGCGTCGTGAGCCACTGACTGGCGCCATCAGACAGAAGGTCGCCGGCAGTTAGCTGCCGATCCAACTCCGCAGTGGTCGCTTCCGCACTCGCACCCCCACGCGCCGCGCGCAAAGCCTCGACGAGAGCCTCATTGCGGGTGAACGCCGCTTGCCGCTCGCTTAAGTGTTCAACTGCGAATCGGATAGCATCCCGGGCCTGCTCGGCTTCCTGACTGATAGATAGCTGTCGCCCTTCTGTTGGAACGAATTCCATGAGTCCGATGTGCCGGCCGCGCGCCCTCCATTCGGCGCGCAGCGCGGAATGGTCGTACTCCCGTTTCGCTTCTCGTGTCAACATCGCAGCGGCGCGCTTTCTCCCTGGGGTCGACGTCTCACGCGTCAGTCCCGCGGATTCAAGCGATGTTTCTACCTCGCGCGCTCGCCGACTAAAATGCTCGATCTGCTCGCGACTGATGTGCGCGAGTTCGGGATTGCCGTGCTTGCCGGTCGTGATGCTGTAGCCCAGGTCCTTTGCACCCTTCGCGAGCTCGGAGAGGTAAGTCTCGTACATGAGCCGCTGCTCTTTGAACATCTCCGCGTTCTCAATCGAGCGCCATTGCCCGTCCGCTCGGCGCGTTACGTTCAACACGACCACGTGGCTGTGAAGATCTGGATCCCCGGCTCGGCTCGTCGCGTGCTCGAACTGCGCGATCACTGCGGAGCGGGTGAATTCGAGTCGCGTCGTCCCCTTTTCCGTCACGCGCGTCGCGACCGTCGCCTCGATCCGTTGCCGGGCGACCGCGACTGCTCTGCGATGTACGTCAATCACCCGCCGATCGCCGATGACCAGAGCCTGGATGCTGAAGGATTTCGGCGCCGAGAACTCGAAATCGGTTCCGCCGCGCCTGGGACCGCCTCCACGGTGAAGTGTCTGCCCGCCGGGAATCTGCCCTTCGATGAGCTGGGCAAAAACCTCGCGATCGACCGGCCCGGAAAGCTCCAGCGCCCGCGCGCCTTCGCCATGCCATTCACTGGGAGAGCGGTCGCGCGTGTAGTAGTCATCTCGCTCGTAGTAGGTCGCCGCGTGTCGGGCACCGATGTTACGAGCCAGGGCCATGCCTTACCCGTCCACGAACGCTGGGACGATTGGCCTCAAGCGCGTGAGTGCGACCTTGATCGGATGCACATAGCCATCGGGCATCCGGAGGTACCCGCGGCGTACGGGCAGGCACATGATTTCTGAGTAAGTGACGAGGCGGTGCATCTCCGGCTCCCAAGAGGTGGAGATGTGAGCGGTCTCGTTGAAACTCCGGGCTGGCGTCTTCGTCTTCCTACGCCGCAGAATCCTTTCTTCTCCGATGACGTCGGAGAAGTACCGCGCCGTGTCCGGATCCGCACACGCGAGCATCACTTTGGTTTTGAGATTCTGAAGCATAGTTTGCGCAACCTCGGGACCGTAGATGCCGCGGATCTGTGCTACATCCTGCACGCCAATCACCGCCGCCCCGCCTCTCTTGCGGACGAACGCGATCTCCTCCGGCAAGCTCGGAATGCGCTTCACCGCCGCAAGCTCATCGATAAACTCCCAGATGCGCCTCTTGCGGTCTTCAGGAAGGCTGAGCTTCGAGCGGATTGCCAGCTCCATCCATAAAGCGGAGAGATACTGCATAGCTGCACGCTGATCGTCGCGGAAGGTCATAAAGAGCCAGGGTCGGAAGGTCTGCCCGTATTGGCCTTTGCGGTCGTACCGCCCTTCAATCAGTGCGCGGATGGAAAATCCCGGCTCACCTGGGGCGGGCTCCCGCAAGTACCGCCAGGGCTCCAGGTACTCCATCAAGACGTTTCGCGTGTTGGCGAACATCTTCTCGTTCCCCTTCTGCGTCATGACGACGGCCGGGGTGCCCGCGGCGAACACGGCGAGCTCCTCGGGTGAGGAGATGAGGAGCGCGAGAAACTCCCGGATCGTGTTGCGGCCGTTCTCCACACATGCGCGGAAAGCGGCGGCAACGAGCTGCTGGGCAAGGCCGTGCCAGGAACGAGCCTCACCAAAGCCATCGGGGACGATCGCCCGCGCCATCATCATGTAGTCGGATTCGCTCCGAAGCTCGAGCCACGGCACCCAACATACCGAGCGCCGATCGAAGGGATTGAGGACAAAGTCACCGGTCCGGGCGATACGCGTGAGGAAGTTCGCCCCGTAGTCGATGACGATCGCCCGCTGGCTGCGCTCACCGATCGTGCGCGCCATCGAGAGTGCTAACTCGGTCTTCCCGGTACCGGTAGAACCCGCCAGCAGGAAGTGACTCGTCTCGAGACTGCGCGGGATCGCAACGCCGGCGAGGCGGATTCGTCCCACTCCAATCAGTGTGCGGAGCTTTGACGCAAGGCCGACGGCCCGACCAATCGCCGCGCCGACACCGAGGATGACAAGGGCGACAAGGAGGTTCCCGAGCAGATCCCGCTGGCGCGCCGGAACCTGAAGCATCTCGAGAGCTGCCGTGCCGCCGATGTGAAGGTCCACCATCCCCTGGTGTGCCTTGAGTACCCAGAACGCGCCGACCGCGGTCACACCTGCAGCCGCAAGAAGCACTGCGCGAACTGAACGCATAAGCTCGCTCTCGGGACCCACCGCCGCGAGACGCGGACCGGGTCCGACGCGCCGGATATCGACGGCCCTGTGAGTCCACAGGCCTTGCCGAAGCACTCCATAGAACAGCGCGCAGACGAGCGCCGCAAAGAGCGCTGACTGAAAGACGAGGAGTCGTGCGCTCTCGCGCACCTCTGGATAGTCGGACAGCGCCCGAAGAACTTCCGTTGCCCGATGGAGGTTCCGAACACTGCCCACAGGTACACGCCACTGCGCCGTGGCCGGCGAGATGGTGAGTAGCTCGGCAAGCGCCTGGGCGCGCTGCCATGGCCCACTCACGGCGACAAAGAACGCTACGGCACTCACCAGACCGATGAGTCCCACTCGGATGATGGCTGGCCCGCTCTTCACACCGACCCCTTGGGGCTCTCGCATCCGCATTGCCGCTCCCACCAGAGCTTCGCTTCCGCGAGTGCCTCCTCGCGGGCCTCTCGGACCACCTGCCCGAGCTCGCCCGGATCGCGGTACAGCCGCCGGCTCACGCGCTTGACCAGCGCCTCCGAGAAAAACGTCGAGAACGCAAGGCGTTCCACAAGTGGTGTTGCAGACTCCATGCCGTGGTGAGAGCCACTCTCTGTGCGCAAGGCGACCTGAAGATCCCGCAGTGCCTGCCCGAGGCTCCGTTGGCCCTCTCGAAGGACCCGCAGCTCGCTCGCGAGCGCGGCCGTCAACGCCTCTATCTGACCGGAACCCTCGCGCGCCACGCGCCGCTCGATCACATCCGCGAGATGCACGCTGCGCGAGACTCCGAGTGCTGCCGCCTCTCGGTCGATCTCGCGAAGGGTCTCTTTCGGCAGGCGGGTACTGGCGACCTCGGTGCTCACGGCGAACCTGTGCGCTTCAGCGCGGCGCCATCTCGTGGGACACCGTGACTGTAGACAGCGAGCGCAGCGCGTATTCAGAGACTTGGGCGTCCAGTGGGACTGATGGGTAGACGGCTCCCGCGACGTTGTAGACGGCCGTGTCTACGGACAACGCTTTGAATCTCTTGAGGGCGCGCCGCAGGCGCGCCGCAATCGAAGATTGCGTGCTGTGTCTGTCGAATACGCTCTTGCCGTGGGGAGCTCGAATCCCAGCCTCGGCGCCGATCTTCAGGGCCGCGCCAGCGGCCAGGGTGCGCACCCCTTGGGGTTCGGGGCGAAGCCCCGTCTGGGGCGACCGCGCAACGCTCGCGCCGACCTCTGTGCTAGATGCAGCCATAGGCGTAGCGCAGGCGCTCCACGAGGGCGATCGCTGGCGCCTCGCGAAACAGCGAGTCGAGACACTCGGCGAAGGATTCGAAATCCTTCGCATCCAGCCGCCACCAAGCGCGGTCCGTGCTGAGCATGAAGGCCTTGGGTTTGTCGCTCACGAGAAGCCACTCGAAGCTGCCGCCGCGTGCCTCTGTGCCGCTGCCGGCGAGTCGGGTGATTTCGGCGAGATCCTCAAGGTCGACGAGGTTGCGAACGACCACCGCGCAGTTCTGGGCTTTCAACTCGATGGTGGCCCCCATGCCATCCTCCCGAGCCAAGGGGACGAGAGTGACGTTGCCGGCGGGGATGGGGCTCGCCAGGCGAGAGGGCGCCGGAGGCGATGCCTGCTTTCGGTCGATGAGCGGCGTGCCGTGCAGGTCCCAGTACCCACGGACAGCCACCTGAAGGAGCGCCGGGACATACTGAGCCAGGGTCTTCGCTAGCTTCGTTTCGTCCGGGAACTCTGCATCGCGCAGATACGCATAGAGGTTGCGACTGGCGAATTCTGCTTGATCGGGACTTGGCCGCGCCGAGACGAGCGCGATCCACTTGTCCACGTACTCGGGCAGGGTCTTGGCGTCGATCTCCTTCGACGTCCCGAGGTTTCTCAAAAAATACTGCTCCTCAGGCTCGATGCTCTTGCCTTTACCGCCCGTGGCCAACCGCACCGCGTCCCGGAACGCACTCACATTGGCGATGAGGAGTTCTTTTGAGACGAACGCCCGCCGGGAACGTTGATAAGTTTTGTTCGCGGACTCTGCGAGGAATCGCAGATCCCCGAGTTCCAGCAGTACGCCAGAGCGCCACAAGCCCACCAGGCGCAGCAATGCCTCGTGTGCGCTCTCCCGGGGCCCGGAACTTTCGATCTCATCCAGACGCTCTTCCGCAAGGCGCCGGATTGCTTCCCCGGTGCTGAGACGTCCGCCATAGAAGGGCTTTGCCGTCGACTCGACGCGGTGGAGTGCGGACTCGAGAAATCGAACGGTGAAGTTGCGCAGGTTGTCGCTTTTCACGCTACACCCCTAACGAACGGCTGGCACAAGTCTATAGTCGCTCGCACGCGCTTGCAATCGCTTCAAGCCTGTCGCAGTATGAGAGTTGCCAAAGCCGCGGGTGATGGCGTGAAGCGACCGCCTCTGAACGCATGGAGACGAAGGAAGATGCCGCCACTGTCGGCCTCATCGAGGCCGCGATACTCCTGCGCATCAGCGAAGACTGTTTGCTCCGCAAGGCGCGGGCAGGTAGGGTCCCGGGAGCCAAGATCGGGCGGCAGTGGGTTTTCATCCGCACCGATCTGCTCGAACTGATCAGAAAGCAAGCTCGAGAGCGCGCATGCCACTCTATCGCCAACATAAGAGCCCCTACTGGTGGGTCCGATTCGCAGTCGGCGGAGTCAAAGTTAGACGAAGCACTGGCACAACTGACCGGGGAGCGGCCAACGAGTTCGAGGCGAAACTCCGTGCGGAGCTCTGGCGACAGCACAAGTTAGGAGAGCGTCCGCGGTATACATGGAAGGAGGCCGTCGAGCGCTGGTACGAGGAAGCCACCGGTCGCGAGAAAGAACGCAACCGGGAGCGACTGCGCTGGTTTGCTCAGTACCTCGATGATCTGCCACTGACCGACATCACCCCGAACCTAATCGCCAAGCTACGTGCAGTCCGCACCGCGCAGGCTGCAAAGCGAGGCCGCAATCGAAGCGATGGCCGAAGTACCGCGAACCGGTTCATGGCAATGCTGCGAGTCGTTCTCCGCAAGGCGCACCGGGAGTGGGATTGGCTCGACAAGGTGCCACCCGTGCCGATGGTGCGAGAGGAGAAGCGCGAGCCGCGGTTTCTGACGCCGGCTCAGGCCGCCGCGTTGCTCAAGGAGCTCGGCACGTGGCCGCACCTCAAGGCGCTCGCGGAGTTCAGTCTCGAGACGGGACTTCGCATGCGCAACGCCACGGGACTCACCTGGCCACAGGTCGATCTGCGCCGAAGGCTGCTCATCGTCCCCGCGGCACGGGCGAAAGCTGGAGAAACGATCTCCATACCTCTATCCGTGAGAGCGCTTGCGATTCTCAAGGCCCAGCAAGGAAAGCACGACACCTACGTCTTCACCTTCAAGCGGGCGCCGCGCGGCAGCGAGCTACCGCTGTCGGATGCGAACGGAGCGATCTTCAAGGCGGCCGCGAGCCGCGCGGGTGTCCCCTGGCTGCGCTGGCACGACATGCGCCACACTTGGGCCAGCTGGCACATCCAGGGCGGCACGCCTCCGCACATCCTGCAGGAGCTCGGTGGTTGGAAGTCCTACGAGATGGTGAAGCGCTACGGGCATCTCACGGTTGAGCACTTACGTGCCTTCGCGGAGCATAAAAAGGGCATACCAAATCGTGTATCGACTCAGAAGCACGTCTAATATGATGAATTTAAATGGAAAGGGAGGGACTCGAACCCTCGACCCCGGCATTATGAGTGCCGTGCTCTAACCAGCTGAGCTACCTTTCCACGAAGGGCGCGCATTGTCCTCAGCTGCGCCGGGGCGTGTCAAACCTGCGACCGGCGGCGGCCGCGCGCGGCGGCGCGCTATTGCCTGAGTGCCTGGAAACGCTAGAGTCTTTGTGGCACCCACCACGCGTCCTGGAGAGTCCCATGACGTCCCGCCGCACCGTGCTGAAACTCGCCGCCTGGCTGTCGACCGGCGCCGCAATGCCCCGCGTGCTCGCAGCGCCGGAGCCCGGATCACTGCTGATTCTCGGTGGCACGGGCTTCATCGGTCCGCACCTCAGCGAGGAGGCGCAGCGGCGCGGCTGGAAGGTGACACACTTCAACCGCGGCAAGACCGCTACCGGAGGCGTACCGGGCGTCGAGACGCTGATCGGCGATCGCAAGGGCCAGCTCGATGCGCTCCGCGGCCGCAATTGGGACGCCGTCATCGATGACACCGGCTACATCCCTAAGTACGTGAAGATGTCGGCGGAGCTCCTGGCGCCGAGCGTCCGTTACTGCCTGTACATCTCCAGTGTCTCGGCCTACGCGGGCTTCGCCGCGCCGAACGACGAGCATTCCGCGCTCGGCAAGCTCGCCGACCCGGAAGCCGACAAGGTCACCGGCGACACATACGGGCCGATGAAGGCGTTGTGCGAGCAGTACTCGGCGGCGGCCTTCAAGGACCGCATCAGCATCGTCAGGCCCGGCTACATCGTCGGGCCGCTCGACCCCACCGACCGCTTCACCTACTGGCCGGTGCGCGCCGCGCGCGGTGGCGAGATGCTGGCGCCCGGCACACCGCAGGATCCGATCCAGATCATCGACGTGCGCGATCTCGCCTCATTCATGATGACTCTGGTCGAATCGCGCACCAACGGCATCTTCAATGCCGTGTCGCCCCCGCGCGCGTTCACCATGGGAGACCTCGTCAGCGCGAGTCAGAAAGCTTCACCGAAGGCGGGCACGAACGCCGCCTGGGTATCGGAGGATTTTCTCGCCGCGCACTGGAAACCCGATGATCTCGACCTGCCTCCCTGGGCGCCAACCAAGGGCGAGACCGCGGGCTTCTCGCTCACCGCGATGGAGCCGGCGCGCGCGGCCGGTCTGCGCTCGCGTCCACTCGAGCAGACGGTGCGCGACACGCTCGCCTGGTTCGAGTCGCTGCCGGTGGACCGGCGTGCCAAGCTGCGTGCGGGCCTGGATTCCGCCAAGGAAGCGGACACGCTCCGCGCCTGGCACACGGACCAGAGCCAGCGCCGCCCGGCCTAAACCCCGCTTATAGCGGGCTTAAGAAAGGGGGCCAAATGCCGCTACAGGTCCTGAGCCGTAAGCATTCAGGACCCATAGATTCCCATGGTAGTTGCCACCCTCAGCAGCCTGTGCGCGGATCACCCCCCGCCCGAAGCAGCGACGCCCGATTCGGCGCCGCCGCTCAGCATCGCGCTGCTCGAGGGCGCGCGGGAGTGTGTCGAGCTGGCCCGTGACTGCATCAGCCGCGGTGCCGATCCGCGCCGGCATCTGCGTTGGGCGATGACGCGGATCCGCAAGCTCCCCGCGGCGCTCGCGCCGCCGGGCGACACGGAGATCCTGGCCATCCTGGTCGACCTCACCGAGTACATGTGTCGCGAGCTGCGCTCGGTGCACGGCGCCACGGGCCTCGCCACGCTCGAGCGCATGTATGATCTGCTGCGTGAGATCCGCGGCGCCTGGGTGACCGACGCCGGTTCGGCCGGACCGGCCTAGGCAGCGGCCATGTCGGTGCAGGAGATGCGCATGTTCGACGGCTCCGATACCGTCGTTCTCTACGATGAGCTCGCCTTCCAGGACGTCCTGCCGTTCACCTGGCGCCCGCTCCCGCAGGCGGCCGACCCGGAGGTGGCCGCGGGCTACATGGAGCGCAACGCGCGGCTGCTGCAGGCGCGCGAGGCCCTCGATCAGCTCGGCCCGGTGGCGGTGGAGAAGCCGGACGAGAACTCGCCCAATGCCGCCGACCTGCTGCGCCTCGAGCTTAAGGTAAATCTGCTGCTCGACCTCGTAGGCCAGGTGCTCGCAACCAGCCGCCCGCGCCCGCCGGCGGTGCCGGTGCGCTTCAACGCGCAGGGCGTCGTATGGCGCGGCTCGGGGCCCCTGCCGGAAGCCGGCGCACAGGGCGTCGCCGAAATCTATCTGCACGATGCCCTGGCGGAGCCGCTGCGCCTGCCCGGTCGCGTGAGCAACGTGACTCCGGACGGACACGTCAAGGTGCGCTTCGTGCCGGTCGGTGAGCCGGTGGCGGATCTGCTCGAAAAACTGTGCTTCCGGCGCCACCGCCGCCAGATCGCCGGCGCCCGTCATCCACGTCGCGGCGCTTGAGTCCCAGCAGCGGCGCTGCGTGAAGCGGTTCACGCGGCCCGCTTGTCTCTTTTCGCAAACATCAGACCGCTTCACAGTATTCCGGACACCCGTTCAGCAACATAACAGCCGCGCATAGGTCAAGGTTGACCCCGCGAGCCAACTCGGGTTGCGGTCACACAGGGACAGGTGTCAAGAAGAATGGTCGCGGCAGAAGCATTCGCGGGTTCATTCACCGGCACGCCGGGACCCTCCCAGCCGGTCAACATAACCTCCGCGCCGGATGTGCGTCCGTCGCGCATGTTGAGCGGCAACTCCCTCGCCATCCGCAGGATCACCACGCTGATCCGCCAGGTGGCCGCGCACGACTCCACGGTGCTGCTGCTCGGTGAGTCCGGCACCGGCAAGGAAGTCGCCGCACGCACCATCCACGAGCTCAGCCCGCGCCGTAACCGCCCCTTCGTGGCGGTCAACTGCGGCGCGATTCCAGCCGAGCTGCTCGAGTCCGAGCTGTTCGGCCACGAGAAGGGCTCCTTCACCGGCGCCATCACCGCACGCAAGGGGCGCTTCGAGATCGCCGAGGGTGGTACGCTGTTCCTCGACGAGATCGGGGACATGAGCGTCGCCATGCAGGTCAAGCTCCTGCGCGTGCTGCAGGAGCGCGTCTTCGAGCGCGTCGGCAACCACGTCGCCGTGCCCTGCAACGTGCGCATCATCGCCGCCACCCACCGCAATCTCGAGGAGTCGATCGCCCGCGGCAGCTTCCGCGAGGATCTGTTCCACCGCCTGAACGTGTTTCCCATCGACATGCCCCCGCTGCGCAGCCGCATCGAGGATCTGCCGATGCTGGTGCGCGAGTTCATCGCGCAGAACCTGGCCGAGGGCCGCGGCCGCGTGCAGCTGTCCGCGAGCACGCTCGCGGCGCTGGCGCGCCACCCGTGGACCGGCAATGTGCGCGAGCTCGCCAATCTCATCGAGCGTCTGTCGATCGTGTGCGCCGGCCGGGTCGTGGAGATCCGCGACCTGCCCGCGCGCTACCAGCCGGCGGACTGGAGCGACGAAGCGCCCCCGGCCGGCGACCCGGAGGGGCTCGCCGCCATGGCCGAGTCTCCCAACGCGATCGTCGCGGGCGACGAGCCAATCACCGACGCAGCCGTCATCCAGGTGCTCGAGACCGGCGACGTCGCCGAAATCGAGGTCGCAGGGGTGAATGTGGCCGCGGTCGCTGCCGGCGCGGCGGCCCCCGAGGTGCAGTTGCCGGCCGAGGGCCTCGACCTGCGCGCCTACCTCACGGCGATCGAGCGCCGGCTCATCGAGCAGGCGCTGGCGAGCACCAACGGCACGGTCGCGCACGCCGCCCGGCTCCTCAACCTGCGCCGCACGACGCTGGTCGAGAAGCTGCGCAAGCTCGGCATCGGCACCGCGGAGTCGCTGACGGAAGATTGACGCTTCGGCGGCAAGCGCCTGCCGCCATTGTGACCCGCCGCACGTTTTACCCGCCTTTTCCAGGCACGGCTCTTGCACTTCTGCCTCTGCCCGCACGGCTTGTGTGCGTGGGAGGCAAGAGATGAGCGAGAACTCCATCGATCCCCAGCCTGCTGCCGACAGGGCCGCGCGCCCCGACGCTGAGCCGGCCGCCTGCGCGGCCAACTCGCGCCGCCTGCTCGAGCTCGCGCAGCGCGTCGCCGCCACCGAGTGCACCGTGCTCATCGTCGGCGAATCGGGCACCGGCAAGGAAGTGCTGGCGCGCTTCATCCATCGCAACTCCCCGCGCGTGGCGCAGTCGTTCGTCGCCGTCAACTGCGCGGCGATCCCGGAGACCATGCTCGAGGCGATGCTGTTTGGCTACGAGCGCGGCGCCTTCACCGGCGCGCATGCCAGCCACGCGGGCAAGTTCGAGCAGGCGCAGGGCGGCACGCTGCTGCTGGATGAGGTGACGGAAATGCCGCTCGGCCTGCAGGCGAAGCTGCTGCGTGTGCTGCAGGAGCGCGAGGTCGAGCGCCTCGGCGGCCGCAGCCCCGTGGCCCTCGACGTGCGCGTGCTGGCGACCACCAACCGGCGGCTGCGCGAGGAGGTGGCCGCGGGCCGCTTCCGCGAGGATCTCTACTACCGCCTCAACGTCTTCCCCCTGGCGATGGCGCCGCTGCGCGCGCGCCGCGACGACGTGCTGCCGCTCGCCATGCAGCTGCTCGGCGCGCGCTGCCGGCCCGGTGCACCGATCCCGGCCCTGAGCGCCGAAGCGGCCCATCTGCTGCTCACCTATCCCTGGCCGGGCAACGTGCGCGAGCTCGACAACCTGCTGCAGCGCGCTCTGATTCTGCTCAACGGGCCGGTGATCCGTCCCGAGCACATCCAGTTCGAGCTCGCCAACGACGGCGCCGCCGAACCCAAGCCGGCGCCCGCCACGCCCTCCTCGCTCGCGGCCTCGCTCGATGAACGCGAGCGCGACCTGATCCTGAATGCGCTGCGCACCGGCAACGGCAACCGGCGCGAAGCCGCCGAGACGCTCGGCATCAGCGCGCGCACGCTGCGCTACAAGCTCGCACGGCTGCGCGAAGCCGGCATCGAAGTCCCGGTCGCGTGACGGAGAAGCCGCAGTCATGAGTCAGATGGAAATCGACCGCGTACTGGCGCAAATCCGCTCCCTCTCCGCGCAGCTGCACCCGGCGGCAACGCCGGCGTCGGCACCCAAGACGGGCGGTGTGAGCGAGTTCGCCAACATTCTGCGCTCGGGGCTCGACCAGGTGAACCAGCAGCAGCAGCGCGCCGGAGCGCTCGCCGACGCCTTCGAGCGCGGCGCCCCCGGCGTCGAGCTGCCGCAGGTGATGCTCGAGATGCAGAAGGCCAGCGTCTCCTTTCGCGCGCTCAACGAAGTGCGCAACCGCCTGATCAGCGCGTATCAGGAAATCATGAACATGTCCTTATGAAGAACCTGAGCCACTCAAACGCATTGCTCGCGCGGAGTGCGAGCCGGGTGAACCGCCATGGCCGCTGAAGCGACCGCCGTCGCCGCCGCCCCCGGCGGATTTCACGGGGGCCTCAGGCCGCTGCTGCTGCTGGTGGGTGTCGCGGCCGCGGTCGCGGCCGGCCTCACCATCGCACTGTGGTGGCGCGGACCGAGCTACAGCCTCCTCTACGCCAACCTGGGCGCCGAGGACCAGGCGCAGATCGCCCAGGCGCTGGATGCGGCGCAGATCCCCTATCGGCTGCAGCCGGGCTCGAACGCCATCGAAGTGGCAACCGACCGCCTCACCGACGCGCGCCTGAAGCTGGCCGGCCAGGGACTCCCGGAAAGCGGCGGCGGCTTTGCCGCGCTCGACAAGGATCCCGGCTTCGGCGTCAGCCAGTTCGTCGAGAACGCACGCTATCAGCACGCGCTCGAGACCGAGCTCGCCCGCACCATCGCGAGTCTGCGGCCGGTGGAGGCCGCGCGGGTGCATCTGGCGGTGCCGCGGCAGTCGGCGTTCGTGCGCGAGCATCATGGCGCGAGCGCCTCGGTGTTCGTGCAGTTGAAGGCCGGCCGCCGCCTGGCGCAGGAGCAGGTGCAGGCCATCATCAATCTGGTCGCCTCCAGCATCCCCGAGCTCGAGCCGGGCCAGGTCACCGTGGTCGACCAGCAGGGACGGTTGCTGTCGACACCCGACGGGCACGACGAGTTCTCGCTGCGCGAGCAGCAGTTCGACATGGCGCACCGCCTGGAAGACGACTATCGCCAGCGCGTCGAGTCGCTGCTGGCGCCGCTGGTCGGCGCGGGCCGGGTGCGCGCCCAGGTAGTGGCGCAAATGGACATGTCGGTCACCGAGGAGGCGCACGAGCAGTACCGCCCCGACAGCCAGATCGTGCGCAGCGAGCAGACCTCCGAGCAGACCACGCGCGATGGCGGGGGCTCCCAGGGCGTGCCTGGCGCGCTCAGCAACCAGCCACCGCCGGCCGGAGTCGCGACTGCGCCGCCGGCGACGAGCGCCGCGGCCACCGCACAGGCGAACGCCGCCAGCGGCGCGAAGCCCCCCGCAACCGGCTCCGCCGTCAACGCGGCGACGGGCGCGGCGGGCGCGCTCGGCATACCATCGGCCGACAGCACCTCGAAGGAGACCACCCGCAACTACGAGATCGACCGCACTCTGGCCTACACGCGCCAGCCCGCTGGCAAGCTGAAGCGTCTCACGGTCGCGGTACTGATCGACGATGCGCACACCGTCGACAAGGACGGCAAGCCGCGCACCGTCGCGCTCACGCAGGAGCAGCTCGACCACGTCACCCAGCTGGTGAAGGACGCGGTGGGCTTCGACGAAGCGCGCGGTGACGTCGTCAACGTCGTCCATTCCTCCTTTACCGAGGAGCCGCCCGCACCCGCGGGCGACCTCGAGACGCCATCCTTGTGGGAAAAGCCGCTGTTCTACGAGGTGCTGAAGATCGTCACCGGCGCCATCATGCTCATCGTGCTCGTGCTGACGGTGCTGCGCCCGCTGGTGCGCAGTCTCCTCACGACAGTGCGCACGCCGCGCATCGCCGCAGAAACGACCGACGCGCCGCTGCCCGGCGCCGCGCCCACGCCCGCAGCCGCGCTCGCGCACGAGCAGCAGCTGGCCCAGGCACGCACCCTCGTGAGCCAGGATCCGAAGCGCGTCGCGCAGGTGGTACGCGAATGGGTGGACCAGGATGCCTGAGCGCGAGCCCAATCGTAACGGTACCGAGCGCGCCGCGATCCTGCTCCTCACGCTCGGGGAGCAGGAGGCCGCGCAGATCCTGAAGCACATGAGTGCCAAGGAGGTGCAGCGCGTCGGCGCGGCCATGGCCAAGGTGAAGAACGTCTCGCGCGTCGAAGTCGAGAAGGTGGTGTCCGAATTCACCACCAACGTCGACGCGCAGACCTCGGTCGGCGTCGGAGCGGATGAGTTCCTGCGCAAGGCACTCGTAAACGCGCTCGGCGAGGACAAGGCGGCCGCGATCATCGATCGCATCAGCATCGGACGCTCGACCAAGGGACTCGAGGCACTCAAGTGGCTGGACGCCCGCGCAGTGTGCGAGCTGATCCGGCTCGAGCATCCGCAGATGATCGCCATCGTGCTCGCCTATCTCGAATCCGATCACGCGGCCGAGGTGCTGGCGCTGCTGCCGAGCGGCCTGCGCTCCGAGGTAGTGGTGCGCATCGCCTCCCTCGACGGCGTGCAGCCGAGCGCGCTCACCGAGCTCGACGACATCATCGAGAAGCAGTTCTCGGGCAATTCCGCCGCCAAGACCTCGGTGCTCGGCGGACCGAAGGCGGCCGCCGACATCATGAATGCGCTCGAGCCGAGCCACGAGAGCGCCATCATGGAGCAGATCCAGAAGTCGGACGAGGCGCTCGCGCAGCTCATCGAGGACCTGGTATTCACCTTCGACGACCTGGGCGGTCTCGACGACCGCAGCATGCAGGAGCTGTTGCGCCAGGTGCCGGGCGACGGGCTGCTGCTCGCGCTCAAGGGCGCCGACGAGCCCTTGAAGGACAAGATCTTCAAGAACATGTCGCAGCGCGCCGCCGAGATGCTCAAGGACGACCTCGAGGCGAAGGGCCCGGTGCGGGTGGCCGACGTCGAGGCGGCGCAGAAGACCATTCTGCAGACGGCGCGCAAGCTCGCAGCCGCCGGCACCATCGCCCTCGGCGGCAAGGGTGAGCAGTACGTCTAGCGCTCGCGGGTCAGGTCCATCGATTCGGCGAGCGCGCACAGGCGCGCCGCGACCTGCCCGAGCGGCAGGGTTTCCGCCGCGGCACCGATCGCCACCGCCTCACCGGGCATGCCCCACACGACGCTGGTCGCCTCATCCTGGGCGATCGTGGGACTGCCGGCGTCACGCATCTCCTTGAGGCCTATCGCGCCGTCCTTGCCCATGCCGGTGAGGATCACGCCGACCGCGTTGCGCCCGGCCTGCTGCGCCACCGAGCGGAACAGTACGTCCACGCTCGGCTTGTGGCGATTGACCGGCGAGCCGTCGTCGAGCTTGCAGACGTAACGCGCGCCGTCGCGCACGACTAAGAGATGCTGGTCGCCCGGGGCGATGTAGACGTGCCCCGGCAGGATCATCTGGCCGTCCTGCGCCTCGTAAACCGTCATCTGGCAGCAGGCGTCCATGCGGCGCGCAAACGGGGTGCTGAAGGCCTTGGGAATGTGCTGAGTGATCACCACGCCGGGCGTATCGGCCGGCAGCTGCACCAGTACCTCCTTGATGGCCTCCGTGCCGCCGGTCGAGGCGCCGATGGCGATGATGCGGTCAGTGGTGCGGAACTGACGCCGCGCCGGCGCCTTGGCGAGCACCGCATCGACCCCGAGCCGCGGCGCCACGGCGGCGGCGCCGTTCGCGGCGGCGGAGCCGGTATAGGGCCGCACCCGCGCGGTAGCGGCCGAACGGATCTTGGCGCGCAGCTCTTCGGCGTAGTCGGTAAGCGTCGCGGCGATGTCGATCTTGGGCTTCGGCAGGTAGTCGACCGCGCCGACCGCGAGCGCATCGAGCGTGACCTCGGCGCCATGCTCGGTGAGCGATGAGACCATCACCACCGGCATGGGCCTGAGGCGCATGAGATTGCGCAGGAAGGTCACGCCGTCCATCTTCGGCATCTCGACATCGAGTGTCAGCACGTCGGGGTTGAGCTGTTTGATCTTGTCGCGCGCCATGTAGGCATCGCTCGCCGTACCCACGACCTCGAGGGCGGGATCGGCCGACAGCACCTCGCTCAGGATGCGGCGCACCAGTGCCGAATCGTCCACGATCAGCACGCGCACGCGTGGCTTGGGGCCCGCGGCTCCGCGCGGGGGCTCGTTGGTCTGCACGGTGTTCCTCCCTGGATCTGGCATTTCCTGCGCGCCCCTTTAGAAGAGCTCGACGTCGCCGCCGCCGCTCTGGCGGGCGAGATCGCCCTGGTAGCGCCGCTCGCGCTCGGCGATGGCGGTGGCCTCCAATGGCTGCAGGCGCCGCACGCGTACGCGGCCACTCTCTGGAAAGTAGATGACC
>Ga0210410_10001737_pt1 | contig 20103 bp, 18 predicted proteins | sample IncBWC4MmetaG_FD_161058 | JGI IMG/M metagenome (GOLD analysis project Ga0210410, IMG submission 161058) | Forest soil microbial communities from Barre Woods Harvard Forest LTER site, Petersham, Massachusetts, United States - Inc-BW-C-4-M | ecosystem: Environmental > Terrestrial > Soil >... | reverse complement strand
CTTCTCCTCAGTAGTCCTAACCCAAACATAAAAAGAGCCGGCTCAACTCGAGCCGGCTCTTTTTTATTTGTCTACGTTCAAAATTTCATTTTCGCCAGCAGGTTTGTTGGCCCTGCGGTTCCCGCCCAGTCCGTAGCGCGCTTCGCTGCGTGCCAGGCGAGCACGCCCAGGAGAATCACCAGCACCGGCAACGCAAACAGCAAGCTAAAGAACAACCAGCAAACCAGAAGTTCCCGTACGTGGTAGAAATACAAGCTCAATCCCAACAACGGCCAAGATGGTTGAGAGACACGATTACTTTCGCGAAGCTGAAGCAAAGCGCCCTCTATCCTCCGGCCGGTGAAAAAAGCCTATTTTTTCGGGGGTTGGATGAAGTGAACGGCGAGAAGAGGAATATCGTCCGGCCCAGCCCTGCTCCCCGGTCAATACCGCTCTTACTCGCCGTCTAACAAGTCATCTTAGACGCTGCCATACCAGTCTGGCTGTCATCTTTTGGACACTTTCGCCCCTGCAGTCTATTTGGCAAAATCAGGGCAGCCATGGGGCTTCAATCTAGGTGTGGTGTTCTACTTTGAACGGGAAAGCCAAAACTCCGAGAAGAAGCGCGAAAGGCCAACTCCGTCGGCCTGCATTCCCGGCATCCATCGCAAGAACTCTTACAATACCTCGCCTCGATCGTCTCGTTGCACTATTGACAGAAAACGAGAAATGGCTTCCAGGACGGCCGCTAGCTGGTCGCGATGGGGCGAATGCCTGCAATCTCGCAACTTCAAAGTTTCCACTGGGCCTCCGGCTTTTGCGGTAATCGCATCCAACTGCGCCATCGTTCCATACTGATCCTCGAATCCTTGAATCGCCAGAACCGGGCTCTTGATTCCCGGTAGATACTGTTCAATATTCCAACTCCGAAACTCTGGAAGCAGCCACACGTTGTTCCAGCCCCAAAATGTTTTCGCCGCATCGAGATGATGCTTTCCAAGTTTCCGCGGCAGATCCGACGTTTCGAAAGCCACCTTCGCTTCCGCGATGCTCTTCAGTCCCCACTCTTCCCCGAAAACGTGCGGAGCCATAAGCACCAGCCCGCGCACCGGATTCCCGGCACCCGCATGAATAATGGCGATCGATCCCCCATCGCTGTGCCCAATCAAAACCGGATCGCGAATAGAAAGCTTCTCCAGCAGTTCGGGCAGCACCAGGAGGGCTTCGTCGTGCATAAACCGGACGTTGCGAGCCTCTTGCAGGACATCCGAGTTGCCGTGCCCGTACCGCGAGTAAACCACAGCGCCGCATCTTGTCTGCTGCGCAATTTGTGCGGGAAAATCTCGCCACAACGAGATCGAACCCAACCCTTCATGCAGAAAAACCAAAGTCGGAGCATCGCTGTCCGCAGCGGGGATGCGCTGCACCTCCAGCTTGTGCCCTTGCACCGCGACGAATAGATTGACGACCTCGAGAGCCAAGCCTCGCTCCGTTCAAATCCGCATCTTTGGCGGACTCGTTATGCCAAAATAGTTTATCAGCAGCGGATGGGAGAGTTTTCTTGCAAATCACACCGCATCGCGTGGCCCAATTTCACAGTTTCGCGGATCTTCCACAATGATTTTCTCTCTTGGGAAGGATTAACGTGGAAGAGCCACGACCAATTCCAGTCTCGCTTCCGCCAATGCGCCCGCGACACTCGAAATCCTACAACGCCGCCGCGGACTTCCTCGAATGCAATCGCGCTGCTGGCCGCGGCAACAAAATCGCCGTAATCGACGAAGCCGGAACTTATACCTACAGCGAGCTGGCCGAGCGTGTCCATCGCTGCGCCAACGCCCTGCGCGGCTTCGCACTCGAACCAGGCCAGCGCCTCGTTCTCTGCCTCCTCGATAGCATCGACTTTCCCGTCAGTTTTCTCGGTTCAATCCTCGCAGGTATGGTCCCCATTCCCGTGAACACTCTCTGGACCGCCTCCGACTGCGCCTTCATGCTCGCCGATAGCGATGCGCAAGCCGCAATCGTTTCCGAGGATCGCCTTGCCGTTTTCCAGGAAGCAGCGCGACTCTCCAACTGGAGCGGCCGAATAATCGTTTCAAGTGCAAGCTATCGCGGGGACCTACCCGCTTTCGCGCACTTACTAGAATCTGCTTCTCCGCAATCTGAGAGCTGCGCTACGTGCGAAAACGACGTCTGCTTCTGGCTGTACTCCTCCGGTTCCACCGGAAAACCAAAAGCCGCAGTCCATCTGCAAATCAGCCTGATCCAAACGGCAAAATTATTCGCGCAAAACATCCTCGGCCTTAACGAGCAAGATATCGTTTACTCTGCCGCTAAACTCTTCTTCGCCTACGGCCTAGGCAACTCCCTATCGTTTCCCATGTCCATCGGTGCCACCAGCATTCTTCACGCGGGCCGTCCGACTCCGGATGTGGTTTGCAAAATCCTCCGCGAAAAACGCTCGACAATTTTTTGCGGCGTCCCCACGCTGTTCAGTTCCCTGCTCGCTTCAAAAGATTTGCCGCGACTCGGCGAACACTCTTTGCGTTTTTGCACCTCCGCCGGCGAAGCCCTTCCCGAAGAAATTGCCCGCGCCTGGAAAAAACACACCGGCGTCGAAATCATCGACGGCATCGGCTCGACGGAAATGCTGCATATTTTTATTTCCAATCGTCCCGGCGCGGTGCGCTACGGCACCACCGGTTTCCCCGTTCCCGGCTACGACGTGCGCATCGTCGGCGATTCCGGCGACGAGATTCCGCGCGGAGAAATCGGCGAGCTGCAAGTGAAGGGACCGACGCGCGCCACCTGCTATTGGAACAATCCGGAGAAGACGCGCGAAACCTTTCTCGGCGAGTGGCTGCGCACCGGCGACCGATTTTTTCAAGACGCCGACGGTGCGTTCGTCCACTGTGGCCGCAGCGACGACATGCTCAAAGTTGGAGGACTTTGGGTTTCTCCAACGGAAGTCGAGTCGGCATTGATCTGTCATCCGGCCGTGCTGGAAGTTGCCGTCGTTGGCGCGGCTGACGAAAATAATTTGATCAAGCCGAAGGCGTTTGTCGTTACGAAATCCGGCGTCGCGGCTGACGCAAATCTTGCGCAGGAACTGCAAGAATTCGTCAAGAGCAAACTGGCGCCTTACAAATATCCGCGGTGGATCGAATTCCGCGACGAAGTTCCAAAAACGGCCACCGGCAAACTGCAACGCTTCTTGCTGCGCAAGCCCGCCGACCAAAAATAAAGAGCGGAAAACCCCAAAGCAGATTCCTCGCTTCGCTCGGAATGAGAATGATCCGTTTTGATTCAACCAACAAATCTCCCTAACGCGCGGAGCGAGCCTGCGGCGTCGTGGGCGTTGGCTCGTTGGCGGCGACGAATTCCTCGTAGGTGCCTTTGAAGTCGTCGATATGGCCGCCTTTGAAATGCCAGATGCGGGTGGCGACTTCGTCGATGACGTCGTGGTCGTGAGTGACCAGGAGGACCGTGCCATCGTAGCGCTGCAGGGCGATGTTCAGCGCGTTGATGGACTCGAGATCCAGGTGGTTGGTGGGCTCGTCGAGGACGAGGAAATTCGGTTTTTGCAGCATTAAGCGACAGAAAATGAGGCGCGCGGACTCGCCTCCAGAAAGCGCGCGCGTGGGTTTCAGCGCATCTTCCCCGCTGAAGAGCATCTGGCCCATCAGGCCGCGCAGCTCCTGCTGCGAGGCGGTGGGGTCGAATTGCCAGAGCCAGTCGATGGCGGTCATGCCTTTGGTGATGGAATCGCCGTGGTCCTGCGCGAAGTAGCCTACGGAAACTTCGTGTCCCCAGCGCACTTCGCCGCCGTCGATGGGAAAGGCCTTGGCGTCGTCGTCGATGAAACCCGGCGCATTGCGTACCAGCGATTTCAGCAGGGTGGTCTTGCCCGCGCCGTTGCGGCCCATCAACGCAATTTTTTCACCGCGCACCAGATTGGCGGAGAAACGCGGAATCACTTTCAAATCGTCGTACGCTTTTTCGACGCTGCGAATTTCCAGCGGGTGGCGGCCGGAATTGCGCTTCATGTCGAACTTGATGTAGGGGCGCTGAATGTTGGAACGGGCCAGCTCGGCGGTTTGCAGGCGCTCGACTTCTTTTTTGCGAGAAGTGGCTTGCGCGGAACGCGTGCCGGCGGAAAAGCGGGCGATGAAGTCGTTGAGCTGGGCGATTTTCTTTTCGCGATTGGCGTTGTCGGCTTCGATGCGCGAGCGAATCTGCGTCTTCGCGACGACCATGTCGTCGTAGCCGCCGACGTACATGATGATGGTTTCGTAGTCGATGTCGGCGGTGTAGGTGCAAACGCTGTTGAGAAAGTGGCGGTCGTGCGAAATGACGATGAGCACGCCTTCGTATTCGTTTAGATATTTCTGCAGCCAGTGGACGGAATCCAGGTCCAGGTTGTTGGTGGGCTCGTCGAGGAGCAGGGCCGTGGGATTTCCGAAGAGTGCTTGCGCGAGCAGGACGCGGACTTTCTGGCCGCCCTGGAGTTCGCTCATTTTGCGTTCGTGGATTTCGGCGTCGATTCCCAAACCGTCGAGCAGCGTTCCGGCGTCGGATTCGGCGGTGTAGCCGCCTTCTTCGCCGACGATACCTTCGAGTTCGCCGAGGCGCATGCCGTCGGCGTCGGTGAGATGGTCATGGGGCTTGGCGTAGAGGGCGTCGCGCTCCTGGAGAGCCTTCCAAAGCGAGGCGTTGCCCATGATGACGGTGTCGATGACGCGAAAGTCGTCGAAGGCGAACTGATCCTGGCGGAGGACGCCCATTTTCTTGGGGCGGGTGATGTCGCCTTTGGTGGGATCGAGTTCGCCGGTCAGGATCTTCATAAAGGTGGACTTACCGGCGCCGTTGGGGCCGGTGACGGCGTAGCGGCGGCCGGCCATAAAGGTGGTAGTGACGTCCTCGAATAGGACCCGGGGGCCGAAACGCATAGAGATGTTATTCACGGAAAGCATAAGCCTCTGATTATACCGTGGAATGAGTGAAGAATCGAAAAGAGCGAGTGGAAGATCGAGCGACGAAACGCGAAATTGGAAATGTCGAAATCGGGGCCATACCCCCCCTCCCCCCTAATTGCAGAAGAGTGCGCAAACCATTGAAAACAAAGGGGTGCATTTTGCGTTTTGGGGGCTAAGAGTGCAAAAGGCGAGGCTTGGATGGGGTCTAGGGGCAGAATTTTACAGGGAAGATTGGGGGAATGGTGCGCAGTGGGCGGCAAGGATTGTGGGGAATTAAACGCAGAGGCCGCAGAGGCCACGGAGAGGGAGAGGAGATGTGGATCGGCCGAGTTTTGATTGGCAAACACAGGAGAGGATAGCATGGAGGGTATCGATTGGTTAAATACTTTGCAGGGAATGGGCGAGATTAGGGGGTGAACGGCGACCGGGATGGGGTGAACGGGGAGGGCTGCAATCGCTCGGGGTAAAGGCGTTCCACACGAAGCAATGCTTCGCGAGTTTGCAGGTTGAGGCCGCCGTCTGTCCAGATTTATCGTGCTAAACTTCTGCTATGGAACTCACCATCCACATCCCGGATGATGTTGCAGAGCGGCTGTCGGCCTCCGGAAGCGATCTCTCCGGCCGGGCACTCGAAGCTTTTTCTCTAGAAGAGTACAAGGCTGGCCGGCTGACGGAGGTGCAGTTGCGGCAATTGCTGGGCCTGCAAACGCGCGACGAACTCGATGGTTTTCTGAAGGCCCATGAAGTATGGCTGAATTACACGATGGAAGACCTCGAGCGTGAACGCGCGGCCCTGCGGCGCTTGGGCTTTGGAGGCTAGATGCGGCTCGGATGCGGAGAACTAAGGTGGTCCAGCGCGGCGATAGATTGAATCAACGTGTATGACGCGGACGGTGACGAGGTGCGTCATTTCCTATTGAAGAGGCCGTTGGGCGGGCGTAGAATTTGGATATGAGCAGAATGCGCCGACCCGCTGTCATCACTTCGCCGTGGGGAACGCCGGAGGAAACTGCCCGGCTGTACGGCATCCCGAAGAAGCGCGCCGCGGAACTGAAACGCATGGTGGAAGAAAGCCTAGAGAGAAAGGGTTTTATCACTGTCGACCGATGCAGGGCTTCTGCGAATAAGAACGGGGCGAGCAGTTCTCATGGTTTGAAGGCGAAGTTCCGAGTCAATGCAGAAGCAAAACTGAAGTCTGGGAATGCCGCGCGAAGGAAAACGACGCGTGCCAAAGCAAAGATCTCGCGATAGCGTTTTCCTTAATATACCTTACGATTCTAAGTTCGAGAGCCTGTTTCTCTCCTACATTTGCGCGATACATGCATACCGCATGGATCCTCGCGTAACATTGGAAATCCCCGGAGGAACGCGACGGCTGGACCGGATTTTCCGCCTGATTCAAAGCTGCCGATATTCGATGCACGATTTGTCGCGCGTACAATTGGACCGCGCAAAACCGAGAACACCGCGTTTCAACATGGCGTTCGAGTTGGGTTTGGCCGTGGCGTGGGAGATGATGGGTCCGAGGCACGTGTGGTTTGTGATGGAGGCGGTGGATCGCAGGCTCGCGAAATCGCTGAGCGACTTGAACGGAACCGACCCGTATATTCACGGCGGGACGATCGATGGGGTGTTCCGCGAGATGGGAAACGCCCTGGTGCGCAAGGGAAGGCAACCTAGCGTTCCGGAGATGTGGAGCATTTACCGAGAAGTGCGAGGAAAAATTCCAAGTATTTTGGAACGATGCGGAGCTTCTTCTGTGTTCCAGGCGAGAGTTTTTCAAGAGATTAGCTTCGCGGCAAACGTGGCCGCGGGCGGAATCGTTAGATGATGGCGGAGATGAATACCCGGAAAGACCGCACCCTTTGAAAAAACAAAAACCAAAGGGGTGCGCCACCAGCGAAAATAAAGCGAATCTAATTGACAGGAGTACAGGGTCGAGTAGAATCGGTTATGAGGAGAAGGCAATGAGTAGCACCGCGACCGCCAAGGAGCGACCCGAAGAGCTGAGCATATACGCAGAGAGACACTTCCATTTCATGAATCTCTGGACGGTCTATCGCGACTTGCTAAGTCATAAATACACACGGTCGCTCGACTGTGAAGAATATCCTGTGGCGATCACCATGATGTTCTTGCTTTACGGCTACTTCTACAGTCTCGTGGAGGATTCGGACGAAGGACTGAATGGCTTCAGGGTATGGCGGGAGAAGCTGCCCCAAGAAGAGGCCGCGATCGCAAGGTAGAAGCACGAGTGCGGCCATTTCTGAGTCACCTTAGAGTATTTCGGAACCGGATGGGTTTTCACGGAAGCAGATCACGTGCGCACGAGTCAGCAGCGTTTGATTTGTTCAACAAACACTCGGGCACAGAGATATACAAGGCGATGGAGCAATACAAGGCGTTGGCGGCGGGGCTGTTCGGAATGGATATGGCCCTCCACGCAGACGATCCCGACCAAATAAGACGGTGTTATAAGAAGTTGGACGAGATCACCTCGATATAGGATAGGGGCTTCTGGCAGTTTTCGCTTCGATTCACGATGCCAATTGGGGCAGTGATTGCATCAGCCTGTTAAGTTGTGGGGAGCTGTGATTAAGCAAATCGAGGTTGATCTCTTTGAGAATCTGCGTCGTGATAACCCGACGTTTGAAAGTAGTGTGCTGAAGTGGGAACCCGGTCAGGATCCTCCAGATTTCGTGGGGACTCGTGAAGACGGGTCGCGGGTGGGGGTTGAATTGACAGAGTGGCTTGACGGCCATCAGGCTTCTGCCTCCATCCGACGAACCGAGGCCCTACACACGTTTTGGATTGTGCTTAACGCAGATTCACCACCCTGTCCGAAGAACTGTTCAGCAGTGCAAATTTCACTGAAGGAAGATGGGGTTCGTCTAAGCAAGAAGCATGAGAGCAGATTTCGGACAGAGTTCTTTGAGCTTTTGACCTACCTGGACGAAGAGTGGGACCGTCTGTTAGCTGGATTCCCAATGCCCGGTTGGACGGAGTTCGGTGGGTTCCCGGCTGTCGAAAAGTATGTTGCAGCCTTGACGTTCCTTACTTATCCCATAGGTCGACGTTACGAAAAACAATGGGTAATCTTCGAGGGCACAGGCGGAGCTTACTCTCCGCAGTGGGCCATGGAGTCGCTGTTCGCGAGGATTCGAGCGAAAACTTTGTACCGCGGCATTTCAGAAACCTACGGACTTTCCGATCTTGCTCTGGTCGTCCACCGTGGCCTCAAGGGAATCATGCACAACGCGCCCTACGAAGGAATGAATTTCGGCTTGAACAATATCGTCGATGAAGTCCGCGCTACGCTCGCGCAAGATGCCGGCCCATTCACGCGAATTTATCTCTACTTTGCGTTCAACGAGGGACGACTAGTACAGGTTTTGCCTCGCTGACCACCATTCGCTCCTCCGAACACAGATCCCGAATAGTGGAATCACGTCCGATTAGTTAGAGAAACTGTAGCAGGCCGGATGGCTGCGATCAGCCGCCTTTCCAAGTCGCAAGCGGCCAGGCCGGGTGTACAATGTCCGCATTCCCCAGCCCAGAGAGGTTCATTGTGATGACACTGCGGGGAATTGTGTGCAAAAGTTTCGGCGGTATCGTGGCTGTGGCTATGACTGTTGCTGTGGCCTTGACCTCAGGTGGCAGCGCTTTTGGTCAAACCAAATCGGCTCCAACGGACCCGGGCGTGCGGGGTGGCCCGGCGGGGGCGGGCGCTCCGCTGAAGGGTCTTACTGCGGACGAAACGGCGTTCTTCCAGGATGGGCAGGCGAGGTTTGCTGATATCGAGGTTGTAACCAAAGGCTTGAACAACGGACTTGGTCCGCGCTTCAATTCAAACCAGTGTCTGTCTTGCCATTCGCAGCCGGGGGCGGGCGGATCGAGCCCGGCGCAAAATCCCTTGATTGCAGTGGCCACCTTGAATGGGGCGAAAAACACGGTGCCATGGTTCATCACGCAAAATGGGCCGGTGCGTGAACCGCGTTTTAAGAAGAGCAACGGAGTCGCTGACGGCTCCGTGCACGACCTCTTCGTGATCACTGGGCGAACGGACGCTGCCGGCTGCAACATCGCGCAACCCGACTTTCTGCCCGCAGGAAATCCGCTCACCGGCCAAGGCGGGAATCCCAACATTATTTTCCGAATCCCTACTCCTGTGTTTGGCGCGGGGCTCATCGAAGCGATTCCAGACTCGGCCATCCTTGCCAACATGCGCGCGAACGCATCCGAGAAGTTGGCAATGGGTATTTCCGGGCACGCGAACGCGCACCTGAGCGGAAATGTGAACCTCAGTGGAAACGACGGGACCATTACGCGGTTCGGATGGAAGGCGCAGAACAAGTCCCTGCTCATGTTCGCCGGCGAGGCGTACAACGTCGAGATGGGAGTCACCAACCAGCTTTTCCCGCAGGAGCGCGACGAAACGCCGGGCTGTCTTTTCAACGCTACACCGGAGGACACGGTCAACTTCACGCCTGCTCCCGCGGCTGCCGGCAGTTCGAACACGGCGGTGCTTTCGGACATCGAAGCGTTTGCCGACTTCATGCGCATGCTGGCGCCGCCTACGCCTGCTCCCGCCACGCCGTCCAGCGAGAAAGGCCGCGCCACTTTTGCAAAGATCGGATGCGTCCACTGCCACACGCCCTCGCTTACCACGGGCGCAAAGATTGCGAGCGGGTCCTCGACCAGCCCGAGCGCCGCGCTTTCCAAGCAGACGGCGAATCTTTACTCTGACCTGCTCGTCCACCACATGGGCAAAGGGCTGGCCGACGGCATCACGCAAGGTGGTGCAGGCCCCGACGAGTTTCGAAGCGCTCCTCTCTGGGGCGTTGGACAACGCGTCTTCTTTTTGCATGATGGACGGACGACGGACCTGGTAAAAGCCATCCGCGAGCACCAGAGCCTGGGCAGCGAGGCAAACAAGGTCATCGAACTTTTCGATAAGTTGAGTACTCAGGAGCAGCAGGAAGTCATCGATTTCTTGCGGTCGCTCTAGCGAGAAAAGCGCTGTCAACCCTATTGGCAAACCTTTCCCTCAATGACTGGACAGCGGAATTCCCTGGAAGTGGCAGGACGAGATGCCACGCATTTCGAGATATTACCGTGACGGGGCCGGCAGGCGAAGCAATGCAGTTCATTTTAGAAAGTTGCCAACGATTTGAGATAGAGATCGCCATGGCTGCGTCGGGTGTGCCGTCCGCGCATCGCGGCCAAAGTGATAGGTCAGGCTGAGGCCGGAGAGATGGAGGGAACGCGGCCCACCAGGAAAACTTTGCCGTAGTTGAGGAAAGTCTTGAATAGCCCCGTAGCTTAAAGGACCAAGCTGTACACTCTGAATGCGAAGCGTGTCCTGAAACGCTTCCAGTTGCACGCGACCGCTCCAGAGCTGGACCAGCGAAAAGCTCGACTGCGTGAGAAACAGAGTCTTAACAATTCCATCCCGGGAAGGCGCGTCAGGCTGTGGTCAGGTTCATATACTCCAAAGGACAGGCGGCTGAAATGAATAGGGAGTTTTGCAGGAGCCTGATCGAGCAGGAAGGAAGCGGTCACTAACGGGGGCGATACCGCCGGGAGCATGGTTATGGCCGGGGCAACGGGTTCTGGCGCCAGGATGATCTGAGGAGCTGGTGTTTGTGCCGCCACGGGCGCGTGGCAACCCAAAAAGATTCCGAGTAGCACGGTGAAACGTTTGTACATCACCGGATTTCTCTTCTCTATAATTCCTGCTCTTCCCCATGGAAACGAAGGACCAGGGTTCGCCGCCCTCCAGATCCCCCTCGCTATCCCCAGCGAATAAAGGACGGACTTCGCTTTGAGGCGAAACCAGATTGCCGGGAATGAAATGAATTTACCGAAGTTGGAGTTCGTTTGTCTGTTCCAATACGGACAGAAATCCATCTGTTCGTTTTCTTACAGGTGCTCCGCGCGCGAGGCAATTACCCTGCTTGAGGATCCTGATTCTCCGGGGTCTTCCACTGCACTCGGATCGAACAAAAACCCTGGCTAAATACCGAATGGCGGGCACAAATGACGCGAAGAAGCAGGAATCCGAGCAACAAGAGGCGCCCTTTGAAAACGTCCCATATTGGACAGTAATGAAGATTGGATCTTTCTATACTGACGCTCGTGTGCCGCGGTGAATTCGGCTGCGTGAATGTGGAACATTCCGTTTTCGGCCACCAGGCAACCCATCCGATTACAGATCGCACAGACGAAGATTAGTTGGCCCGATCGACCTACCGCACGCAAAGGATCGTCAGGCGAAAGGAATCACAATGCGTTTTATCTTATCTGCTCGTTCGTTGTTTTTTGCACTGATATTGCTGGCCATATCGGGGGCATCGTCCGCCCAATATGGCGTAGGAATATCAATTCGGATCGCCCCGCCCGAACTGCCCGTCTACGAGCAGCCCATCTGCCCGGAGGACGGGTATATCTGGACGCCGGGTTATTGGGCTTACGGCGATGACGACTATTATTGGGTGCCGGGAACTTGGGTGCAGGCTCCCGAAGTCGGCTATCTGTGGACGCCGGGCTACTGGGGAGGCGACGGGGACGACTACATCTTCCATGAAGGATATTGGGGGACAGAAGTCGGTTTCTACGGCGGAATCAGCTATGGCTACGGCTATTTTGGCCACGGTTACGAGGGCGGCCGGTGGGACAACGGACATTTTGATTACAACCGTTCCGTCAGCAATGTGAACGTGACCATAATCCACAACACGTACAACACACGCGTCGAAGAGAACAGGACGAACAATCGCGTCAGCTTCAACGGCGGCAACGGTGGCGTGCAGGTGCGTGCCACGGCCCAGGAAGAATCCGCCGGGCGCGAGAGGCACATCGCTCCGGTGGCGGCACAAACGGCGCACGTGCAATCTGCCCGCACCAACCCGGAGCTGCGCGCCTCGGCGAATCACGGCAAGCCGTCGATCGCCGCTACATCCAAACCCGGAGCGTTTAAGGAAAGCGGCGCTGTAGCCGCTAGAGAAGGCGGAGTTGTTCATACCGCCCCCGCCGCAGCCGCAGCGAACAAGAATGATCGCCCGAACACTGCCGCAGCCCGACCGACCGAGAGTGCGCGCCCGGCCACGGAGACCGCTCGTCCGGCCACCGAGACCACTCGCCCGAGTCCTTCCGTGCATGCCAGGGATCTTCCGCCTGCGCAACACGTTGCCGCCCCAAATACGGGCAACGCCAAGACGGACCAAAAGTACCAGCAGCAACAGCAAAAGCTCCAAACACAGCAAGTGAAGGAGCGCCAGACACTCCAAACAAAACAGGAGCAAGATCATCAGCGGCTGCCACAGAAGCCTGCCAATGAACCCAAACAACAACAGCTAGAACAGCAGCACCAGCAGCAGACACAACAACTGGAGCAAAAGCACACCCAGCAGCAACAACAGTTGCAGCAGCGGCAGCAACCGGCTGCGCAAAAGGCTGCGCCCAAGCCGGCAGAGAAAGAAAAACCTGCTAAGAGTTAGGTAGCTGCAAGAAAAGAAGCTGGCAGAGTCTGTCAGCCTGATTACAGGAAAACGAGAGCCCCATGCTTCGAGTACGTCGAAGCATGGGGCTTTTGCGTTTTCCCAACCTCAACAGCGACAACTCGATTCGCGCCATGCGGAGCAGCCAATCATTGCAAGCATGACCATCGCAAAGTGTTCACGAAAAAACGCGAACGAATATGCGTGGATGAGCAGGCGATTTCTTATTCGAATTGCTTGCGGAAGCGGGCGAGCTGATCTTTCAGGTCGGAGACGTCGCTCTTGAGGGAGGCGACTTCGTCTTCGAGGACGGTGAGGCGGTTGGCGGTGGCTGGGCTGCTGACGATCGAGGGAACGGAATGCGAGGACGGAGTAGGTTCGTGTGTGTGGACTTCGGCTCCGTGCGATGGCGTACTGCCGGAGGTGGCGTGCGCGTCAGCGGATAAGAGTTGTGTGTAACGAGCTTCCTTGGTGCCGGGCTGGCGAAGGAGGATTTTGACCAGTGGGGGTTCGCGCTTCATGAGGAGCTGCAGGGCGGATTGCACACCGTCGAGATCTTCGAAGTGGTACATACGCTCGGTGCGGGTGCGGAGTTCGCCGGGGGTTTGCGGGCCGCGCAGGAGAAGGACGCAAAGGATGGCGATTTCGTGGCGATGGAAGTTGAAGGTTTCGTTGAGGCGGTGCTCGTATTTGGCGACGCGGCTATCGCCACCGGCGGAGCGGGCGAGGGTTTGATCGCCGAGAGAGCGCAGGGCGTGGCGGACGGCGTCTTCATCGAGATTCATGACCGGTTCGCGGTTGGATTTTTGGTTGCAGGCGTTGAGGAGCGCGTTCAGGGAGAGCGGGTAGTATTCGGGAGTGGTGATTTCTTTTTCGATGAGTGCGCCGAGGACGCGGGTTTCGATTTCGTTGAGGAGGATGTTCACGGGGAGAAATGATAGCGGAAGGATTGGGGAATTCCAAAATTTGGCGCGGAGCGGAGGGGCAAGCCCCTCCCCTACGAATCAGGAAAAAAAAGGCCGCCGCGGATGTGACGGTACGCGCAAATGGGGCGCAGCGGTGCTGCGCCCCTACAAAGGAATTTGACGCGTCAGGCTTTTTGGGCCTGGCGACGGAGGAAGGTGGGGACGTCTAGGTCGTCGGAGGGGACGTCCTGGCTTACGTCGCGGATGTTTTGCTGAACTTGGTGGACGACGTTGGGCAGCTGTTGCTGTTGGGGAGGCTGCTCGGTTACGTCGCGGCCGGCCTTCCAGGTTTTGGGAAGGAAGGAGGGCTTCTGGTTGGCGTTCTTTTTGCTGACGTCTTTGAAGCCCGCGGCGATTACGGTGATTTTGATGGCGTCTTTCATGGCGTCGTCCTGGACGGCGCCGAAAATAATGTTGGCATTTTCGTGGGCGGCTTTTTGAATGACAGACGAGGCTTCATGAACTTCGTGGAGCGTGAGGCTGGAGCTGCCGGAAACGTTGATGAGAATGCCTTGCGCGCCCTGAATGGAATTGTCTTCGAGCAGCGGGCTGGAGATGGCGCGATTGGCGGCGTCGACGGCGCGGTTGGTGCCGGTGGCAACGGCGGTGCCCATTACGGCGTAACCCTGGCCGTGCATGATGGCTTTCACGTCGGCGAAATCGCGATTGATAATGCCCGGGACGGTGATGATGTCGGAAATTCCCTGAACGGCCTGGCGAAGAATGTCGTCGGCGATGCGGAAAGCGTCGAAGAAACTGGTGCCGCGTTCGACGGTTTCCATAAGGCGCTCGTTGGGAATGACGATGACGGTGTCGACGGCGCCGATCAATTCTTGAAGAGCTTGTTCAGCTTGGAGCATGCGGCGCTTGCCTTCAAAGGCGAAGGGTTTGGTGACGACGGCGACGCTGAGCGCACCGAGTTCGCTGGCAAGCGAAGCGACCACGGGCGCGGCGCCGCTGCCGGTGCCTCCGCCGAGGCCCGAAGTGATGAAAATCATGTCCGAGCCTTCGAGCGCTTCGATAATTTTCTCGGTGTCTTCGAGAGCGGCTTTGCGGCCGACTTCGGGATTGGCGCCGGCGCCGAGTCCCTTGGTGAGCTTCGCGCCGAGCTGGAGCTTCACGGGCGCCTGCGAAAGCTTCAGCGCCTGCAAGTCGGTATTGGCGGTGATGAATTCGACGCCTTCGACCTTGGCGCGAATCATGCGGTTGATGGCGTTGCATCCGCCGCCGCCCACGCCGATGACTTTGATCTTCGCGGGCTGCAGCTCTTCGCTGAAGCTCATGCGGATTCCTGCGTCCTTTGCTGTCATATCTTCCTCGACCTTCTCCAGTTTCGCCGCGCGACGCTCGGGCAGGTTCACGAGGCACCGGCGAACATGGACTTCAATTTAGAAACGAAATTCCCCGCGCGCTGCGGTGCTGAGCGCCGCGCCTTCGCGCCATACAAAACGAGACCGACAACCGTTGCATATTCCGGCTGGGCTACCTGTTCGGGCAGATCAGCCAAACCTTTGGGCTCCGCGATGCGGACTGGAAGATGAAAGGATTGCTCGGCGAGTTCATCGAGGCCGTGCAAGCGCGCGCCGCCGCCTGCGAGAACGAAGCCGGCGGGAATCTGGCCGTCGAGGCCGGCGCGCTGGAGGTCGTCGCGGATTAATGCGAGCAATTCCATGGAGCGGGGCTCGATGATATCGGTGAGCATGTGCGCAAAAATGTTGCGCGGCGGACGGTCGCCGACGCTGGCGATTTCAATGGCTCCGCTGTCTTTGAGAAAAGAGGACGCGGCGCAAGCGTTCCGGCGCTTGATTCTTTCGGCTTCGGGGATGGGAGTGCGAAGGCCGACGGCGAGATCGTTGGTGAAATGGTCGCCGCCGACAGGTACGGCGCTGGTGTGGCGCACCACGCCGCCACCGTAGACGATCAGTTCGGTGGTGCCGCCGCCGATATCGAGCAGGCAACAGCCGAGGTCGCGTTCATCCTGCGTGAGGCAGGATTCCGCGGAAGCAAGCGGTTCGAGAACGGTGTCGTTGATGAGGATGCCGGCTTTGTTGGCGGCGGTGACGAGATTTTGCGTGGCGGCCACGGAAGAGGTGACGAGATGAACGTTGACGGAAAGTTTTTGGCCGACCATGCCGATGGCGTCGCGAATGCCGTCCTGAGCGTCCACGATGAATTCGTGGGGAAGGACATGGAGGACTTCGCGGTCATCGGGCAGGGTGATGTTGCGGGCGGCATCGATGGCGCGGCGGACGTCTTCGCGCTCGATGTCGCGGGGGCGATTGCCGAGGGTGATGCCACCGCGGCTATTGACGCCGCGGACGTGGCTACCGGCTACGCCGATTACCGCGGAGTCGACGGGGACGTTGGCGACGCTTTCGGCTTCTTCGACAGCACGGCGGATGGAGCTGACCGTGGAATCGAGATTGACGATGAGGCCCTTGCGCAAGCCCTTCGATTCGGCCGCGCCGAGAGCGAGAAATTTTACTTGTTCGTCGGCAATTTCCGCGATGAGGGCGCACGTTTTTGTGCTGCCAATGTCCAGCCCCACCAGGTATTTTTCTTTCTTCGCCAAACCTTGCTCCTGCTATGAATCTATTTTGCCGGCGGTTGCGCCCAGGCGCGAGTTGCACACGCCTTGGCATCCGGGTTCAATACCGGACGCTTGAATTGCAAATCAACGGATTGCAAACAACCCATATCCGCTTGCCAGTGCGCGAAATTGTCGAGCAGCTTGTGATATTTGGAGAGGAAATCGTTGTTGCCAAAATGAACGGTCACCGCTTGCGAATCGCTTTCCTGCACGAGGCCGGTCATCACGACTCGTAAGTCGCGGGGATCGGAGAGATCGATCTCGCTTACGTTTTTCGAGGAGCCGGCGCGCACGACGTCGATTTCTTTTATGAATTCCTGGTAGGACTGCATGCGCTTTTCGCGCTGGTCGCGCGGCAGATCTTCGGAGACACCGGTGACGATGGGGAAATTGAGATCTTCGCCTTCGGGACGGTCGAGGATGACGCCATGGGCGTCGATGAGGGCGATTTCGTTGCGGCTGCGGAGGAAGGCGATGGGCGTGCGTTCGATGAGTTCCACGCGAAGACGGTTTGGCAGAACGCGCTGGACGCTGGCGGATTCGACCCAGGGCAACTGTTCGAGTTCGGTGCGGCGCGTGTCGAGAGGAATGCGCAGGACGCTGCGATTGCGGTCGCGGGCAAATTGCTGGACGACGGCTTCGCGGCTGACGATGTGATTGCCGGTCAATTCAATCTGGTCGGGCTTCAGCAGAAGCATGTGGGGCGAATAGAGAAGAAAACGCCCTCCGACGAAAGCGATGGCCGTGCCAGCAGCGCCGACAACCGCGACAACCATGATGCGGCGATAGAACGACCAGGTTCGGCCGCCGAATTTTTTGCGGCGAATTTCGACCGGTTTTTGGCGGCGCAGATAACGGGGCTCCTCGTCAGCAAGCAGTTCCGGCCGGTAGGACTCGGCATCCGCCGCCGCGGAAGCGTTTCGTTGTATGGCCTTTACGCGTTCCAAACGACCACCTCGTTCTCGAGATCAAAACCGTAGTTTTTTTGCACACGCTCGCGAACATTGGCAATGAGAGAAAGCATGTCTTTCGCCGAAGCTTTTCCGGCGTTGACGAAAAAATTGGCGTGGCGATCGCTGACGCGGGCGTCGCCGACGCTTAGCCCTTTGAGGCCGAGTTCATCGATCATGCGGCCGGCGGAGGCGCCCGAAGGATTCTTGAAGATGCATCCGGCACTTTTTTGGCCAAGAGGCTGGCTAGATCGGCGTTTTTCGTTGCAGATACGAATCCCTTGGAGAATTTCGCGGAACGGCTTGGAGGGAAGTTCCAGTTTCACCGAGAGCATCATATCATCAGGCGCAAACGAAGTGTGGCGGTATTCGAAGGAAATTTGATCGCCATGAAGGGTTTGGATCTCGCGGGCGGCGGCGCGGTAGAGTTTCACTTCGCGGACGTAGCTGCCGATTTGCATGCCGTAGGCGCCGGCGTTCATGCGCAGGGCGCCGCCGACGGTGCCGGGGACGCCGATGAGGCCTTCCATGCCGCCAAGATCGTTCTTGGCGCAGAAGGTGACGGTGCGTCCGAGGTCGGCAGCGGCATCGACGGAGGCGATGTTGCCTTCGATTTGCCCGTCGGGATCGGGGCGGACGAGTTGAAGCATCACCCAGGGGAGTTCGCCGTCGCCGACGAGGAGATTTGAGCCGCCGCCGAGGAACTTGTGTGGGATGTGATTCGCGTCGAGCAAGGTGAGTAAGTCCGGGATGCTTTCGTGTTTTTGGATGCGCAGCAGGTCGGTGGTGCCGCCAATGCCGAGGGAAGTTTCTTCGACGAGCGAGGTGGCTGAGCGCAGTTCGACGCCCAGTTCGCGCAATGCGGCGATTAGTTTGGCATCTTCAATGCGCATGGTGCGTGGATTGCTCCGTTCCAAGTAAAACCATGAGTTCGCCGCTGGCGCGGCTTACGTTGCCGGCGCCAATGGTCAGCACGGCGTCGCCGGCACGGGCTTCCTTGAGCAAGAACTCGATGCTTTGCTGCATCGAGCGGAAATAATGGACATTCTTGTGGCCGGCTTCGCGGATGGCGGCGGCCAGCGCTTCGCTGGTGACGCCGGGGACGGCCGCCTCGCTTGCGGCGTAGATATCAGTCAGGACAAGAATGTCGGCCTGATTGAAGGCGCGGGAGAAATCGTTCCAGAGATGCTGCGTGCGCGAGTAGCGATGGGGCTGAAAAAGAACCAGCAAACGGTTGAATTTGCAGCCGCGCGCAGCTTCGAGGGTGGCGCGAATCTCGACGGGGTGATGGCCATAGTCGTCGATGACCACGACGTCGTTGACCACACCTTTGATATCGAAGCGGCGGCTTACGCCGGCGAATTTTTCGAGACCTTCACGAATCAGGTCGGCGGGAACATTCAGATAGAGGGCTACGGCCGCGGCGGCGGCGGCGTTTCGGACATTGTGGATTCCGGGTGGGTGGAGCAGCTTGAAGACTCCGAGGTCGTCGCCTTTGTAGTTGAGCCGGAACTCGCTGCCCAAGCCTTCGAGCTTAATGTCACTGATAACGAGGTCGGCTTGGCTTGAGGTGCCGTAAGTAATGATGGGGCGCTTGACCTGCGGGATGATGGCCTGGACGTTGGGCTCGTCGAGGCAGAGGATGGCCGCGCCGTAAAACGGGACGCGATTTACGAACTGGATGAAGGCGTCCTGAATGTCTTCGAGAGAAGTGTACTGATCGAGGTGTTCGCGGTCGATGGTGGTGACGACGGCGACGACGGGAGCGAGCATGAGGAAGCTGCGGTCGCTTTCATCGGCCTCGACGACGAAATACTCACCTTTACCGAGGCGCGCGTTGGTCCCGGCTTGATTTACCTTTCCACCGATGACGAATGTGGGGTCCAGGTGCGCGGCGTTCATTACCGAGGCCACCATCGAAGTCGTGGTGGTTTTGCCGTGGGCGCCAGCCACGGCGATGCCGTACTTCAGGCGCATAAGTTCCGCAAGCATTTCCGCGCGCGGAATAACGGGAATTTTCTTTTTGTGGGCTTCGACGACTTCGGGATTGTCGGTCTTGACCGCCGAGGAAGTCACGACGACGTGGGCGCCATCGGCGTTGGAGGCTTTGTGGCCTTCGTGAATTGTGGCGCCGAGATTTTGCAGCCGCTCGGTGATCGTCGAAGGCTTGGTGTCCGAACCGGAAACGGAGTAGCCCAGAGTGAGCAAGACTTCGGCGATGCCGCTCATGCCGATGCCGCCGATGCCCACGAGATGAATGCGCTGGAAATTGCGAAAGGTCACCATCATGAATTTGCCCTCGGTAAAATTCCTTGCACGTTCGCGACCTCTTCGATGACGTTCACGATGTCGCGGGCGGCATGAGGGCGGGCCAGGCCGCGCGCGGTGGTGGATAGTCTTACGATCTCTCCGGTCTGATCGAGCAGTGAGAAAATTTCGTTGGTCAGACGCTCGGGCGTGAGTTCCGGTTCGGAAATCAGGCGGCCAGCGCCCGCGCGGGACATTTCCTGCGCGTTGCGTAATTGGTGGCTGTCCGTGGCGGCTCCGAAGGGGATGAAGATGGCGGCGCGGCCTGCGGCAGCGATTTCCGCCGCAGTGATGGCTCCAGCCCGGCAAACGATGACATCGGCCCAAGCAAAACGCTCGGCCATATTCGTGAGGAAGGGCACGACCTCCGCATTGATTTCGCGCCGCGCGTACGCGGTACGTACGGCATTATAGTCGCGTTCGCCGGTCTGGTGCACGATGCTTAGATCGCTTTTGCGCGCGGCGATGCGGTCCATGGCGTCAACGAAGGCGCGATTGATGGGAAGAGCGCCCTGGCTACCGCCTGTGACAAGCAAGCGAAATGGCTTCTCCGGCGTGCGGGGAGTGATGGAAAAAAAATCGGGGCGCACGGGGCAGCCGGTAACGAGGGCTTTTTTTCCCCAAGCGCGAGCAGAAATTTCATAGCCGGTGGCGATGCGTTTCGAGAGGCGCGCGAGAACTTTGTTGGTGAAGCCGGGCTCGGCGTTGGGCTCGAAAATCACGTTTGGGACGCGGCCCAGCCAGGCGGCGAGCAGCATCGGGCCGGCAGCGTACCCGCCGACGCCAAATGCGGCGACCGGCTTATGCTTTCGAAGGACTGATTCGGCGTCCAGCATC
>Ga0210410_10001731_pt1 | contig 20130 bp, 41 predicted proteins | sample IncBWC4MmetaG_FD_161058 | JGI IMG/M metagenome (GOLD analysis project Ga0210410, IMG submission 161058) | Forest soil microbial communities from Barre Woods Harvard Forest LTER site, Petersham, Massachusetts, United States - Inc-BW-C-4-M | ecosystem: Environmental > Terrestrial > Soil >... | reverse complement strand
GCTACACGGAATTAGGCAATTTCAGCAAATCGGCGGACCTCAAGTCACTATTTACCGTGAGTGCCGACGAATCCGCGAATCAACTCCTCTGGTGGCGATTGAGCGCGCTCGCGTGCCAGCCGATGCGGGAGATTGGGCTGGCTTCATTAAAGGCGTCGGCGGGATCGAGGCCGGCCGCAAGGGTACACTCAGTCTATGGAAAGAGGTCACCGGCGAGTGCAATCAGTACGATGAAGCAAAAGGTCCGCAGATTGTTGGAATCATGGGACCGATTTTCGGTGTTAAGACCCACGAAAAAGTGTGGCGAATAGAGAAGGTCAATGGAGGGAGTGACGGTCATACGGTGAGCGGGATCACAGAAATCCGTCAGTCTCTTTCCGCCGCCCCCTCTTCCCTTGGACCCGTGTCAATAACTGTAGCGATGGGTCCGAGCCTCTCGGACCCACACGGGTGGACCAATCCGAACGAATCGAGCATGTATGGCCCGAACTAGCAGGCACACGCACAAAAAAACGGCGCCGCCGATCAATCGGCGCCTCTTCGACGATGTGATTGACTGCCTTTATGAGTACGATCTTGGTGAGGATTTGCCAAGTCACTGGCCGCTGCGCGTGCAGCGGGCAATTTATGCTGCACGCGAACGCATCATTAATCGCGGTAGAGTTTCCATGCGGCACCGTCACCGATGAAAATTCCCGGCGCGAAGTCGGCTATGGGAGCAGCTGAGCAAATCATTTCCATGATGCCGCCGCACCGGGTCTACCTCGAAGGCTTCGGCGGCACCGGTGCGGTGCTCTTGCGCAAAAGGCCGGCCGCGGTGAACGTGATCATAGAGACGGACGCCGATGCTGCAGCACAGTTGCGCGTGTCTGTGAAGTCCTGCATAGCTATGGCGGCCGAGAACGTCAACGTGATCGAGGGTGACGTGTTCGACTATGCCGCCGGATTCCTGAGCTTGCCGGATCTCGTCGCCTACTTCGATCCGCCGTACGTGATGGCGACCCGCCGCCAGGCGCGCGCGATCTACCGGCACGAATTCGACGATGCTGACCACGAACGGCTAGGCGCGATCGCGTGCCATCCGTCTGTGCGAGCTTGCATATTGATTTCCGGCTATGCCGGATCCCTCTATGAAGTACTGTTCAAGGGCTGGCGGCGCGAAGAGTTTTCGGTGATGACGCGTGGCGGTCCGGCGGTGGAGTCGGTCTGGTGCAATTTCGATCCGCCGCAAGTGCTGCACGATGCGCGCTTTGTAGGAAAGAACTTCACCGACCGACAGCGCATTCAGCGAAAGGCCAGGCGCTGGGCGCAGCGGCTCTTGTCTATGCCGCCAGGTGAGCGGTCGGCTGTGCTCGAGCACATTCAGGAACGTCTATCGGCGCCGCCGACTATGCCGTCGACCGCATCGCCGCCGTCGGCTATGGGGCCGACAGCGCCAGGCGCGCAGCGGAAACGGCGAATGGAAAACTCAATCGTGGTTGCCACACCGGTTGGTGCGTACTGGACGTGACGGGCTTTTCCCCGCACCCGGAGTTTATCGAATGGCTGATGGGCTTCCCAATTGGGTGGACCGAACATCCGCTCTCGGTAACGCAATTGTCCCTAGAGTTGCCGAAGTCATAGGCCGCGGGATCGTGGCGGTCGAAAATTTCTATGCCGCCACTGTTAAATCGGCTATTGGTGATGGACTTCACACTGTAGATTCGGCCAATGCTGCAAGCACCTAAAGGATTTATCCCGTTGAGTCTTGGCGGCGCTGCAGCAGGACTGATCGTCAACGTTAAGCACATCGTTGCTGTCGTGCAGTTAGAGGAAGAGGAACCGGATCCAAAATGGGTGCGCGACTGCGAAATTCAAAACGCAGCGTATGCAGCCAACGAAAGCAAATTTAAGATGTACCCCATCATCAATCAATATCCAATCATGCGAAAAACTGGTCGGGTCCATGTGACTGTTAGCTGGGCATCGCCGACCCCAAATCAGGCACGTGTCTCGAATTGTTCGCTTGTTCAGTTTATAGCGCGCATGGTTGAAGCCTTGGAGGAGAGCAAGTGAAACTTCTCGACGCATGCAACGAAGCCATCGAATGTCTGGAGATGTGGTGCGACTCAAAGGCAATGCGTTGGGAAGGCGAAGGTCACGATTCTGGCTACGCTCCGATATCGACGTTAGGAACTCGCATGGTGATCAATCGCATCAAACGGTGCATCGCCGAAAATCCTGGACCGCATTACACGGCGGCTGAGGTCAATGAATGGCGTCAACACTACCGGGAAACACTCATGACGCTGCACGACGAAAACAACCAGCTGCGCTCGACGGCGGCGAGTCTCTCGGCCAAGTTGGTCGCCAAAGAGGCACCGCGATCGTTTCTAGAAAAGTTTTTCAATCTACCGAAGGACTGATCATGGCTGAGTTAACTCGCGTGAAGTTGCCAACCTGCGACCGATGTTTTCATTGGGAGGCGGTCGAAATGAAAGGCCCGAACTTGACCATTGGCGCTCGCCAGATGGGCGTCTGCTACGGTGCCGCACCGACCCCGTTGCCCGTCTATGACGCACAGGGCAAGCTCACCGGCCAGCGCAATTTGCGCCCGATGACCCCGGAAGGAGAGCGGGCGTGCGCGATGTACATGCCCCTTGATTTGCCTCAAAGTGCCGCCAATGATTTGAACGGCTGATTAATTCGGCGTTTTACCGGCATTTTAAAGGGAGTTTGCAAGGGCTATGGCCAAGAAAAAGACGACGACAGTCACGACTTCGGAGGTCGTGCTACCCGATCCACCGGCGAGCGAAACGGCGCCGCCGGACCCGGCGGAACTGGATTCCTTGGACGAATGGGATGCGCTCGACGACGCGGAGGGCTTGAAGTTCCAAGTTCACAAGCTACCGACACGCGCCGGCGAGCGTGAAGCGTACTGCTACACCTACACGGGCGCCGATTTGAGTTTGGACACGATTCGCGAGACTTTCGGCGGCGGGACCTATCGGATCACGGCGCGCGATAGCAAAAATCAATACGCGGGCTCCAAGCGTGTGTCGATCATCGACTTACCGAAACCGCCGGTGACGGCGCGCGATGGTGAGTATCTCTCCAGGGGCGAGCGTTCCGGCACGGAGGCGCTGACCCTGATCATGAAGGTCATGGAGGAACAGGGGAAACTCCTGACATCGCTCTTGACCCGGCCGCCGCCCCCGCCGCAGTCGGGTCCGACGGCCTTGGAATTGATCCAGCTGATCAAGGCCATGGAGCCGAAGACATCTGATCCGATCGGCACGTTGCTCAAAGGGATTGAACTGGGCAAGAGTTTAGGCGGCGGTGGTGATGACGAAGATGGGATATTGGGATTGGGCAAGAGCGCGCTGGGTGCCCTGGCGCCGCTGATCGCGCAGCAAGCGGCGAAACCAAAACCGGCTATGCCAGCTGCGGCGCCGTCCGCGCAACTGACCGCACCGCCGGCCACTAACGGCGCGGCCGAACCCGCGGCGACACCAAAACAGGAGAACGCAGTGCCGATGGACGATATTCAGAAAAAGATTGCCTGGCTGCGCATTGTGACGGCGGATTTGGTTGCTCGCGCCTCGAGGAGCAAGGACCCGGAGCTTTACGCCGAAGTGCTCCTGGACAATTTGCCGCCGTTCATCACGGAACAGGAGATTTTCGAGCGCATGAGCGAGCCCGATGCCATCGACAAGCTCGCAATGCTCAATCCCCACGTCAAGCAGTACAAGGAGTGGTTCGAGCATTTCCGAAAAGCGGTGATCGATTCGTTTGACGAAGACGAAGAGGCGCCGCCGGAGGTAGACTCGCCCGACGCGGGGTTGGGGTGACAGCTATCGATGGAGGCGCTGATGTTGCCGGTTAAGGAGATGGCGAAGGAACTGCGCCGGGTATCAGAGGTAATCGGGCACCGTCCGGTTCTCGGGCATTGGCCGCACATGCAGGCTCATATCGACGTGCAACTACTTCAAGACGCGGCTGCCAAACTGGAACGGTATGACGAACTGTTCCGCTGGTCGAATGAGAATTGCCGGGATTGCGCCGAAGGTCGCGTGCCTCGACATGCTCAACCTCTACCAGATCCAGACTCACAATCTGATGCCTCAGGAGACGCGGGGTGACTAGAAAGTCGATAGATTTTATGCTGCGCGACGTGCGGTCCTGGCGCAACACGACGTACTCAAGCCGCCATGCGTTCCTTCGCGAAATGCGTGGCAAGCAATACGGGTACGGAGAGTTGCTCAACGCGTGGGGGTGGTTCCTGGCCGGATGGTGCGCGTCGGATCAATTCCATAAATGAACATCGTAGGCAACAGTCAAAATCTTTTTACGACGAAGCTTCCCGTCGGATACTACGATCTAGGTGGAATCAAATTTGCGATTTTTCGCCGCCCTTCGTGGCTGCAAAGACGATTCGCCAGGTGGCTCTTAGGCTGGGAATGGAGGGATGCACAATGACCATTTACCATTGGGTCTTATCTCCGCGCGAAATTATGTTTTTGGGCTGCGCGATCGGTTGGATCGCGTGTGCAGTGTGCTTTTTGTTGATCCCGTCGTGGCGCGCACGCGATGTGCGCAGCTTGGATACCGACGCGTTGCTTAAATTGACGAATGATGTGGCGCTCGAAATCATGCGCCGCAATCCAGGTCATGAGGCCGACTTCGCGCAGATGCGTTCCATGGCCGAAAATCTGGTGAAGACTCGCAAGCCTTTCGTCCCGCGCTATGATGACGATGAATGAGCCAACGCGGTTTTGGCTGGGCGCGGCGGCCCTCGCGATCGTGTGGGCGTTGGGCCTGGCTCAATGTGTGGGGACCAAATGATGTGGAAATTTTGGGCGCAAAAAAAGCAATTACGAATTCAACTTCGCATAGGCGGCCGTCTGATGTGGGACATCACGGAAGAGGAATTACGAGCGGCGGTGCTGTATAGTGGCGGCGCCGTCGAACACTCGGCACGAACACAATTCGCGAATCAACTGATTGAATTGATCGTCACCAAATACCCGTAGCACGGTGGGCGCAAAGCCCCAATTGAGCTAACCGGCCGGTGCAGTTTGAGTAGCCTTCCGAGTTGTCGGCGCAAGGGACTCTGCATCGCGCCGGTTTACTGTCAAATTTGACATAAATCGAGATTCGGTAGCACACTCCTCCTCAATTTGAGGTCTCGGAGTGTGCATGCCTTCGTTTTATCCGGCACCGCGTCCGTTCACGTTGGGCGCTCTGCCGTCGGGCCGGTTAGGCACCGCCGCGACCTTAAAGACGATGAAACGCTTAAGCCGCGATGGAGCAAAGGACCCCGGTGTTATTCAGGTCGCCTCCGAACTGGTCAAATTTCTTCCCCAATATGATCGGGTCGCTGAGGTCTCTGTGCTGCACGCGTTCGTGCGCGATTCGATCCGCTACACCAATGATCCGATTGACTTGGAATTGGTGCGCACGCCGAAAGCGATTCTGGAAATGGGCGTCGGCGATTGCGACGACAAATCAACGCTCTTGTCCTGCCTCCTCCGTTGCATCGGCCGCCCATCGCGCTTTGTTGCCGTGCAGCTGGAAGGGCTGGGCGGCTACTCGCATGTTTATGTCGAAACCCCTTTGGGAGCCACGCAAGGCGGCAAGCCGCGCTGGGTGGCGCTCGAAACAATCAAACCGGTCGGTGTTGGTTGGTGCCCCGATAACGTCACTCGCAGGATGGTAGTCCACGTATGAACACGAAAAAGCTCTTGAAATATGCGGCCTATTACACCGCGATCGCGAGTGCGTACAACTACGCACTCAACTCCTACGCGGCGGCCAATCCGACCTCCACGCTGTCACTGCCGAAGCTGCCGAACCCGGCGATCGCGCTGGTGGCCGGCGTCTTAGGCACCAACGCGCCGCTTGCGTTGACGCAAGCGACGGGCGGTTACGGATTGCTGGGCTGACATGATCGCGACTTACCAAAGTCGCATAAGCTCCGGCACGTCTGCACGGAGTCTGCGATTCGAACGCAGGTTGCACCGGCTCTCGATCAGCGAACGGGAGTCGAACCCGTCTCTGTGTCCATCTTACCACGGGCAAGCCGCAGCCCGGCGAGGGTTGCCGTGAATGACGTGATGTTGTATGCGAGGCTGAAAGACTTAGGCATGCCGGCGAACACCGCGTGGGTGACGACAGCGTATATCCGCGACAAGTTGCACCCCGTGGCGGCCGTGGCCGCGTCGAAGATTTTGCAAAAGACGAAGGCGAAGCCATCGACGTTGAAAGGATTGGGCTCGACGCAACTGGCGATGACCGGTGCAAGTGCCGGTGCGACGATTGGCAGCGCCGTGCCGGTGATCGGCACGGCGATCGGCGCCGCGGTGGGTGCCGTGGTCGGTGCGCTGATTCATCAGGGCCAGGGCGCGCAGCGTGCCGCGTTTGCTCAAGCGTTGGACCAGGCGTTGGCGCAAGTCCCGACAACCTATGTGGGTCGCACCTTGCCGTGGAGCGCATCATCCGGCGGGCTCGAGCAATTCATTTCCGCCCTCATGACGACCGGCGTATACATGAATTGGGACCCCTCATTGCTCACGAGTCCTTCGGTCAACGGCAACTGGTCGGTGACGTTCGTGAACGCGATCAAGGCGCTAGTGAGCGCGATCATCAATAACCCGGTGGGTAATACCGTCTCGGTGCCGATCACCTTCACGCCAGGCGCGAACGTGGGTCCGGGAAACTTCACTTTTGTCAATCCCGGTATCAATGTGGGGCCGGATGCCATCTCGGCGCAAATCGTCATGGGTCCATCGGGCTTGATGTATTGGATGATTAAGCATTTGGGCGAGACGGACGCGCACGCGCAAGCCAATTCCTACTCGCCAGCCGCGCAAAAAGTGTTCGCGCTCATGATCGACAAGGCCACGGCCGATGCGTTGCCGGCCTCACTCTCGACATCACTCGCGAATGCGCCGATCGTGCAAGTTCCGGCACCCGTCTCGCAAGCCGCGGCGCCGATCGTCGCCGCTGCCGTGTCGTCCGGCACCATCCCGCAACTGCAAGCACCGGCCGGTGTGGCGACACCGACGACGGTCAACACCGTCTATTCCGCCGGCACGGGTGTCGATTCGGAGCCGATCACGCAGCCGATGTCCGCTGCGGCAGCGTTGACTCAGCAACAATTAGTGACGGCGGGCCTGATGCAACAATTGTTGAGCCAGGGCGGAGCGAATTTTACCTCACCGAACGCAACGCAGCTGCTTGCTGATATCGCGGCCAATGGCGTGGAAGCGAGTCCCCAAGGACCGCCGGTGGCGAATGCGCTGCCATCGTGGGCGCTGCCGGTGGGATTGATCGGCGGCGGCGCGTTGCTCTTGGTGATGCTGCTCAAAAAATGACCTCACTCAATAAAGTTGCCGCGAAACCTGCCATCGTCCAGCCTGGCGCCTTGGGCTATTTGCTGTGGGTGCGCCGCGATCTGCCGCCGGTGTATTCGCATCTCGCGACAGTGTTCCCCGAGGTCGCGAATTTTGAGGGAGCGTTGAAGCGCCAGGCGGCGGGCCTGGGCGATGACACCGTGGATTTTACCGATACGAGTTTTACGCCCGACGTGAGCATCCCGGAGGTCGCGCCGATCTTCATCGACGCGCCGGAAATTCCTCAAGTTTCGATGCCCGTCGATTCATCAGGCTCCGCGGCCGAAGCGGCGAACGGTATCTCAAGCTCGACGCTATCGAACATCGCGGCGACCGTCGCCGCCGTGTTGCCATCCGCGTTGAAGACGGCGACCGCAATCGTCAATTCTCAAACGGCGAGCAAGACCTTGGCGACCGCGCAGCTGCAATACTCCGCGGCCGTTGCGGGTAAGTCTCCGCTGATCACCGGCATTGTCACGACACCGGCGGGCACTCAGTATTTGAGCGCCTTGAATCCATTGGGAGTCCCAAGCGATATATTGTCGACAAATCTGATCGGGTTACCGTTGTGGGCTTGGGGCCTGCTCGGTGTGGGCGCCTTGGCGCTGATTGTCGGGGCTTCGGGAGATTGATTATGAACTATCGGAAAATCCCCTTTTACAAAAACACGGTCACGCTCGACGGGCTAAAGCCCGCCTTCGTGCCGCAACACGGCTTCGGCCCGCAGTATCCCAATTCCTCTTTTCTAGGAGCGACCGCAGTGCCCTCATCAGCAACGACCGTAGTTCTTCGTCCGCAACCGAATGCTGCGCCCGGATTCCCTGGCTTTTTCGGGTGGCTCCGCGATTGGCATCCCGGCATGTACAACTACGCGAAGGCGGCATTGCCGGCGTACGTGACGCAAGCGGAAGGCCATCGCACCGGCGGCGCGACCTTGTTGGGTGCTGCCGCGGCGCGGCCGGCGAATCGCGGCAAGGTGATTACGCGCGGCTTTTTCGGCGAAGAGTCGGCCGACAATGAGAATGGCATCGTCAATGCACTCGATCCCGGCGTGCGCGGCGGATTGGGCGCGTATATGGCGGGCGCTTTCTTCGGCGAAGAGACGGCGATCGATGCAAACGGCATTCAAAACGGCATGGACGCCTCCGTCTTTCGCAAACCGCGCATGCGCACATCCGTGATGAACGGCCTGGGCGATGACTCGCCCGACTTGAGCGTCGACACATCGAACATCACCTTTGATACGCCGATCCCGACGGTCAATATCCCGGACCCGAACGCGGAAACCTCGAGCGTGGGTGTCGCGCCGGCGCCGTCCGCCGGTGCGGTGGCGAACATCGTTAGCACCCTGGCCGCCGCGGCGCCTTCCATTTTGAACACGGTCAATCAGCAGACCCTCTTCAACACGCAACTCTCTCGCGCGCAAGCGGGCTTGCCGCCGTTGAACACGTCCGCGTACGGGATCGGATCGACCTTGACGGCCGGCTCCATGTTACCGCTGCTCCTGATCGGTGGCGGTCTCGCGGTACTCTTGGCGATGCGCAAATGACGCGTGACAACGCGCAAGGCCTGGTCGTGTTGGCGGGCGCCGGGGTCGCGGCCTGGCTGATCTATCAGATCTACCAGCAAGTCAAAGCGCCGGTCGCCGCGGCCGGTGCCGCCGCCAATGCGGCGGGCAATGCCATCGCAAACTTATTCCCCGGCACATCGGCAAGTGTGGTGCCTCAAGGATCGGTCGCGCTGCCAAACGGTTCGGTGGTGCCGGTATCGAGTTTGAACAATCAGGGCTTTCAATCGGACGGCACGCTGCTGATGAGTGATGGAGTCAATTCCTACACCATTTCGAGCGGTGCGACACCGGGAACGTACACGGCGCAATACTCTGGCATCGGAGGCTTGCGCAAGGCTGGCATGCGATGAGCAAGGACGACAACACATGGCTCTGGATCGCGCTGGGCGCGGCGGCCGTGTTTTTCCTGATGCGCAAATCCCAAAGCGCGGCACCGCCGCCCGCGTTGCCCGCGCCGCCGACCTTGTTGCCGCCGCCGACCGTCACCCCGCCGCCGACACCGGACTTGACCGCTGCGGCGACGAACGCAACAGCGCCGCCTTTCTCTTCCGAAACTGATTTCGGGATCAGTGCAGACGAAGCCTGGTGAAAAAGATCCGCATTTCTAAGCGTGATTTGCACGCGACTGTGCAGCTGTACGAATCGTTCCGGGAGAAAAAGCCGCGCCGCTTGAATGTGGTGGATGTTGACATCCCGACAGTGGTGGCATGCATCGGCTATGTGACCGCGATCGACTACAACACGACGCACGGGTCCGAGGCGCAGCCGTACCGACATGCCTTCGTTAAGGGCTCGAGGCCGCTGCTATGTGTGTCCCCTGATGGCCGCCAGCTGATTTTGCTGGGCGGCCGCTACAAATTCACCGAGCGCGGCATTGTCGATCGGGATGCGAAGGGGCGCGAGGTAGAGAACAAAAGGCACGGCCGCGCAATTTGACATTTCTCTCAGGCAGCGCTTATAGTGCGCCGCAACTGGCTTACCGCTTTTATCTCTGGCCAGTGTTCCCGCCTCCCCGGTAAGGATGCGCCCCAAAGTGATTTGGAGCGCGCATGTACGAAATCGCAGTGATGAACCCGCGCTCCAAGCGTCGCAAACGGAGCCGCACTGTGAAACTGAAACGCAACGCCAAGGGCCGCTTCTTAAAGCGCGCCAGCAACCCCCGCAAAAAGCGCCGTCGGACCCGCGCGGTGAATCCTCACAAGCGCCGCAAACACCGGCGTCATGCCCGCGCTGCGAATCCTCGGCGTCGCAAGCACCGCCGCTCGAGGGCGCACAATCCACGGAGACACCGCGTGAAACACCGTCGCACCCGTGCTCATAATCCGCATCGTCGGCACCGCAAACACCGGCGCCACAATCCGCGTCTCTTTGAGGGCGCGCAAAACTCGGCCGTGAATTTGCTGAAAGAGGGCGCAGTGGGCGGCGCGGGTGCGCTGATCAACTCCGTGCTCTTGGGCTACGGCATGCCGTATCTGCCGGCGACGTTCAACTCAGGCTACGCACTCGATGCGATTCGCATCGCGACCGCGACGGGCCTGGCGATGTTGGGCAAAAAGTTCGGCGGCCGCATGGGCGAGACGGCGGGCAAGGGTGCGATTGCGGTGGCGATGTACCTGCTGTTCCGCGACATCACCGTATCGATGGCGCCGACCTTGCCGCTCGGGGACTATGAGGAGATTTCGATCGATTCGACCTCGGATCAGATCGGCGCCTACATGGACCCGGCAACAAGATTGGGGAGCTATCTGCCCGATGGCTCGATCGCCCGCCAGGGCACGGGCGCGTACATGTCAGGTCTCGGTGCCTACATGTCCGGGCACGCGCCGGATGAGTATCGCGGCGGGACCTACGAAGGCGAGTCGGACGGCTTCGTGCTCGCAGGCTCCGGCGGTCTCGATTACTGAGCTAAACCAAAAGGGGCGGGGCTGCACACCGCCCCATTAAATCCACGCGCCGAAATTTAAAAGGCGCATTTGAAGGAGTGAAGATGAAAGTTATTCGCAAAGCGGTTCTGGACATCGCGACGCTGACCGCCGTCGCAGGCCTGGCGGGCATTCGCGCCGCCACCGAGTTCGAAGACTCGTACGAGCATGACGGCGCCGTCGCGCACGCGGCCGGCTTGACGCCAACGACCAAGGCGGCACTCGCCGCGCACATGGCGCGCATCCCCGGCACGCAGGACGAAATCTATGCGCCGCTCTATGACTCGGTGGTGTACCCGGCCGCCGGCTCCAACCAGCTGACGTTCTTTGCGCTCCCGATCGGCCAGGGCGCGACCTCGGCGCCTGGCGGCGCGGGTGCGAAGACGGAAAATGACACGAACCTGACCAATGCGGGCCTCTTGCCGTTAGGGAACCGCTTCTATTGCACCGGCGTGGAAATTCATTTCTTCCCCGGTGTCAATCCCGGCACGGGCCCGACGGCCGACGCGCTTTTCATCGGGCAATTCTGGAACGACGTGTACGCGGTCGCAAAATCAGGTTGGCTGCGCTTTCGCATCCAAAACCGTGACTACGTGCTCGACGGTCCGCTGATCAATTTCCCGCCGGTAACGCGCCTGGCCGGTGTCGCGACGGCGACCTCGACCTTGACCGCGGGCGCCGCGACGTTGGACCAGATCCAATATGCCGCGTTTGCCGGCATGCCGTACAACCTGATTGGGGTGTTCATTGAGAGCAACCAGTCATTTGTGGTGACGGCCAACTGGATCGCGCCGGTGGCGCTGCCATCGACCGTTGCCGCTCGGATGTTCTTGCGGTTACGCGGTCGTCTGATCCGCGACGCGCAGTAGTCGGATTGCGGTGGGTGCGGGCGTACTGCCCGCACTCACTGCCGCTTAAAGTCGCTAGATACAGCGAAAAGGGGAATCATCGATGTCAAGCCAGCAACCGGTTACGACGTTCAATCCGCGCGAAAACGGCTCGGACTATTTTTGGTACCAGACGCGCGTCACGGGAATATCCTCCGTCGCGCCGGCCGCGACGGGCATCATCAACTTGGACGCCGACAGCAATTTCTATTGCGTCGCGCTGACCTACTTCGCCGACATCGCAGGCGCGGCGGTGGCCGAGTCCACCTGGATTCTGCCGGAAGTGACCTTGCTCCTGACGGACTCGGGGAGCGGCAAGGCGCTGATGAATGGTCCCTTGATCATTCCGGCCTTCATGGGCGATGGCAAGCGTCCGTATCGCTTCGTGCGCCCGCGGGTATTCATGGCGAACGCCTCGATCCAGCTGTCCTTCAACGGCGGCTTTATGGCCGCGGGCACGACGTACAACATTCAGGTGATCTTGCACGGCTACAAGGTCTACACGTAAGGCTATGCGCGATCGCCCATAACTAGGCGAGCTTGCATAGTCGGACTTTGATGCGGCGAGATACATCCGTCGCGAGGGGTTCGCACCGATGGGACAAAAATCCCGCTACACGCCATTGCCGGATCAGGCTTACGATCCGCGCGTCACAGATCTCTCGAAACCCTTCAACGTACCGGCGGCGACAGGGCCGCAGGCCTTGCCGGCGGGCACCTTGGTATCGGCCGACGGCATGCCGTTGCCGGGTGCTCGAGCGGGCTGGGTCAATCGCAACATCACGAACACCATCCCCGTGCAGCTGCAAACGGGCGTGAGCTTGCGCATCCTGCCGACGAACCCCAAGCGCACCGGGATCATCATCCAAAACCTGGATGCGACCGCGGCCTTGAATTTTTCGTTCTCGAATGACCTGGCGGGCAACGGGGCGCAAATCGGGGCGGGCGGTTCGGTGCTCTTGGACTTCACCTGTCCGCCGGACACGCTGTATTTGTTCTGCGGTACGGCGAATATTCGCGCGTTGGTGATGGAGTTCTCCCGCTCAGGGGTGTAGTGCATGGGCCAGATCACGAACCCAATCACCAAGGGCATCACGGTACTACCCGTGGATCAGCAGTCGGGTCCCGGCGCCGCGGCGGGCTCGACCTCAAACAATGCATTGCTGCTGGGGCAAAACGCGGGCTTAAATTCCTCGGCGAATGATCTAATTGTGTTGGGCTCGCAGAGTGGCAAGGGCGGGATCAGCGGCGCGTTTTTAAGCGGCACTATCGTCATCGGTGCTTTCTCCGCCGAAGCGTTGGTGACGCATACCGTGGTGGCGACCAATCCGCAGGCGAACATCATCATCGGCGATCAAAGCCTCCAGGCGACGACGACGATAGATTCGACCATTGCGATCGGTCAGCAAATCTATCAAAACGTCACGGGCTCCATCACCGGCAATGTGCTCTTGGGAAACGGGATCGGGTCGGGCGTGACCGGTGGCTTTTCGATCCAGCAATCGGTGTGCATCGGGCAAAATGCAGGCGGCAGTCCCGCGACCAATGAAGTGCAGTTGGTGTGCATCGGCTACAACGCACTCTCGACCAACACGGTTGGATCGGGCGGCGGCGATGTCTTCATCGGCGCACTTGTGGGCCAGGTCGCGGGCGCGTCGGGCACGGGCTTCGCGCACAACGTCGTCATCGGCTCGCAGGCCGATGTGAATGCGAATGCCACCGCCAACGTCGTCATCGGCTATCAGGCGAAGGCTTCGCAAAATACCGGCGGCGTGGGCGGAAGCAATATCGCCATTGGTGTCGCGACGCAAGCGGGCACGACGAGCGATGGGGTTGGCGGCAACATCGTCATAGGGGGCAACGCGTCGATCCCGTTATCCACGACGACCGGGCAGAACGTCATCATCGGTCAGAATGCGGGCGTCGCGTTCGTCGGCACGACACCGGCCTTAAATAAAACGCTGGTCATCGAAATCAATGCGTCGGGTGGAGGCTCGCAAAAGTGTTTGATCTTCGGCAGTTTCTCGGCCGGCAATTTGGTGTTGGGCAATTCGATCAGCGGCACGAGCCAGGACACGGGCGGCGCGGGCGCGACCAACATCGTTAAACTGATCAACGGCACGATCGGCGCGGCGGCCCCGGTGGGTGGCGGCTATTTCTACGTGACCGGTGGGGTGTTGCACTGGGTGGATTCGGCGGGCAATGACTCGCAACTCTCGGAAGGCGCCGGCCAGCTGGCAGCGAACGCGCTGCATGCGTACACCAACAACGCGGCCGCCGCGGTGGGCACCTTGACCAATGCGCCGGCCGCCGGAAATCCCACGAAGTGGATTCCGATCAACGATAACGGTACGATCAGGAACATCCCTGCCTGGTAAAGCAATATGTCAAAAGATGAAGCGGCTCCTGATCGGCAAATTCTCCTCGATCGCGCTCGTGCGGAATTGTTGCTTGACCTACTGACGCAATGCGCCGCAAAGGGGCCGCAGGCGACCACGCTGGGCGGGCTGCACGATCAGGTGAAGCGCATCGTCGACTATCATTGGCCTCCGGTGAAAAATGGATGAAGCGGCAAAACCTCATCCTCTTGATTGGCGTGCTGGTGCTCGCAGGGCTAGGCACGACAGCGGTGATCTACTTGAGTGATTGGAAAAAGCGCGCGCAGCTAAATGCCGGCGATCCACTCTTCGGGCAATTGATGGCGCTCTTGAACGCGGCCGAACAGCAGTACGGCATTCCGACCGACTTGCTCGCCCGCCAGGCCTTTCAAGAATCGAGCTTCGATCCATCCGTGATCTACGGCGGTCCCAATTCCGCGGGCGCCGTCGGTTTGATGCAGCTGGAACCGCAATACTATCCGGGCGTCAATCCCAATGATCCTGGCCAGGCAATCACGGCCGCGGCGTCCACCATGGCGGGCAACTTCAAATCATTGGGGTCCTGGGGCCTGGCGCTCGCAGCCTATGACGCAGGGATTGGCAACGTGGAGAAATACGGCGGTATCCCACCCTTTCCTGAGACGCAAAACTATGTGTCGCAAATCCTCTCCGATGTGAATGCGGAAGGCGGCGCGCAAATCCAATGAGCCGCGATTTTGCCACCGATTTTTGTATTCACGCGATAAAAGATCTATCGCCGCAGCAAGCCGCACGTGTGGGTCTCGCGCTTGATTGTGCGATTCTCTTTGGTGTCCTCGAGGCGCGCGCCGGCAATGAATCCTTGCAAGGTCCGGCGCTCGATCGGTTGTATCTGGAAAAAATCGCGAGGCTCCAAAAGCTGTGACCGGGATCATCTACGAGTTGATCATCAGCCGGTCGGGCTCGGCGACCTTGACGTGCGGCGGTGAGGTGATGTGGACCTCGGACGGAGATGAGGATTTTATCATCGATATGGATGTGCCTATCGACTTTGACGATGATGAGCAGATCGACGACGTGCTCGATTGGCTGGTGGAGCACGAATATGTCCCGCCGGATGTTGATGTCGATGTGCTCCCCGAAGAGGAGACCTTGCAAGGGTGAATACCTTCGATGCCAACGGCAAGCTCTTGGGCGATGAGACGCCAACGTCTATGCCTGCCGGCACGCCTAGCAGTCCCGCGGCGGCCGCCACCGGCCCGACGACGGTGACGTTCGATTTGAATTCCCTGCTCGAGCCGCCCTATGTGTATTTCGTCGTCGCCGGCATTGCCTTCGCGGCTTGGTGGCTCAAGGAACACACCAAATGATGTCGGTCGGCACCTGGATTGGAATCATCTTGTGCGGGTTGGTGATCACCGTGGTGATTGCCGAATGGCTGTCGGGGCCGCCCGATGGTTGATCCGGTACCCAATACGCCGAGCGCGGCGCAGTCCAACACCGGATCGGGTGTCGGCGGCTCGATCGCGGTGATCATTATCGTGCTCTGCCACATGCGCGGGATAGATTTCCCGGCCGGTTTCGAAGCGGCGATCGCGGCCGTCATCACGTGGGCCGGCGGCTTTCTGCTACCTCTTTTACCCAAACGTCAATAAGGAATTTCCATGACTCCCAGTCAACTCTTCGCTACGTTGCTCGCACTCGTAAAGGGGACTTTCGGCAAAGCTCTGATCGGTCCCGTCGTCAATTTCTTGAACGCCTTCATGGCCGCACCGCCGGTCGACACCGTACAGGGACAGGCGGTGCTGATCAGTGCCGCGGGCCAGCTGCAATTCGCGCTGGTGCAGTCCCTCGCGAGTGCCGAGCCCGCCTTCGTGCAGGCCGAACAGGCGGCCATTGCCAAAGCACTGATTGCGGAGTTGCAGGACTTCGAGGCCAAGCTGCTGGGCGCGCCGGCACCGGCACCGCCGACAACGTGAGCGAGTTCGCGCTGCAATTCGTCGCCGGTGCCGGACCCTCATCCTTTGCGATCGAGCGGTTCGGCATTGGCGTCGGCGGTTTATCGCACGTCGATCTGGTGCTCCCCGATGGCCGCTTGATGGGCGCGCGGTCGGATGTGATCACGCCACCAGGATCTCCTATAGCTATTCCAGCTGGCTTTCGCATCCGGCCGCCCGATTACGAGCGCTGGGCGCGGCGGGTCAAGATGACATTGCAGTGCTCGGCCGAGCAAAAGGATCGCGCGCTCAAGTTCGCGATGTCCCAAGAGGGCAAGCCCTACGACGATTGGGATATTTTGGGGTTCATCTTTGGACACCACTGGCACACGCAGGGTCATTGGATCTGTAGCGCGGTGGCATCGGCCACGTTGATCGCGAGCGGCCTGATTTCTGAGATGTATTTCCCGGTGGAGGAAATCACCCCTAACACGCTGGCGAGCGTTGTGAGCTCGCACGGCGCAATCTGCACATAGGAGTTTTTATGACTGACGATAGCGACGAAATCAAGACAGCGGAAATCGATGTGACTGCGAACGTCGAAACGGCCAAGGCGATTGCGAAGACGCATCCGAACGGCGTCAAAGGGGCTGCGGCCTGGCTGCATGCGCAGTGTCCCGGCGAGTTCGAATCGCCGGACCATGCGCAAGAAAGCTTGACATAACCCAAGTCGACCTCTCAAAAGTGTGACGCGGCTCGCATTCCGGGGCCGCGTTTTGTTTTACTGTGAGCACCGTTCGACAACTAATTGGGAGATTGACATGCATCACTTAGGTCACGGCGGCGGCTTTCTTCTCTTCATCGGCTTTCTCGTGTTGGTGCTGGTCCTGGCGCTGCGCGGGGGCGAACGGTCATGAGCCAGGGGCATCCACCGGCCGGGTTCACGGCAGAGCAATGCTGCCCTCACGGCCTTCCGTTCAGTTGGGGGCCGTGCCGCACGTGCGAAGCGGATGGCATCATCTCTGGCGTCGAGCACAGCGACGCGTTTAGTCTCGCAATGGCGCGCGTGGAGGAATTGAGAGAAGCGCGGCGCGCGGACCTCGCGAGGCGCGACCGTGCCGAGTGGGAATGTTTCTTTCACTTCGCGTGCGAGAATTCGCTACTCAAGAGGCAAGCCGAATGAAACCCGTCCCGCTACGAAAAGCAGAACTAATAAAGGCGCTGCGCATGATTTCCGAACGTGCTCACGCCGCCAAGTCGGAAAATGTATGGGAAAAAATCGGTGGCATTCAGTATTTGGCCGATCACGCGTTGGGATTTTATGACGCGGACGATTCGCAGGGGTCCGCCGAGAATCGACGCGAGGGCTCAGTATGAAATGGATTGCCGGTGCCGTGATTTTGCTGCTGGGCGCCGAGGTCGCCAAGTGGGCGGGTGCGGATTTGGTCGCCGTGTTCCTGGTGTGCCTGGCCGCCAATTTCGTCATGCAGCTGGAGACCAAATGATTCGCGGCGCCGCGTGCGTCGCGGTCATCCTGCTATTGTTCTTCGTCGCCGCGGTCGATGTGGCCGCCGCGGCGCTCATTCAGTTCGCTAGGGGAGAGTAGAGAAATGTTGTATCGCTTTTCGGCCGATGAGGCCGCGTTGCTGTTGGAAATCATGATCAGCCGCGTCGCGGATCTCGCCCGGTATCTACCGGAGCCGACGAACAAGGCTTTATTCCTGCAATCCTGTCGCATCGTCGCGGAACTGCATGAGCTTTATGAGCCTACAGCGCAGCCAGTCACACCGGAGCCAGGCGGCGAGAATGATATGCAACTGTCTATGGTCGACGACCTGATCCCGGATGATCGGCGGTTTGATGAAGTCGATCCGCGCGCCTCGGACCCGCGCTGCATTCACGGCGTGCGCTTCGCTGTTCCTTGCGACAAGTGTGCGGAACCGTCGATCCCGTTCTTCGTGACGGATGAGGAAAAGGCGGCGCTTGATGCGGCGCTCGAGGAGCGGCGCCAGGCGCTGGGCGGCCAATGAACCGCTCTGCCGCCAAGGCGCACCTGGAGCAGCTGGCCGCCGTGATCGCGGCCGGCATGCTCTCATCGTGGCATCGTGGCAGTGCCGGTCGGATCTTTGACGCAAAGATCATTGCGGAGGACGCCTTGAGCCATGCCCGCGAAATCATCAAAACATCGGATCGGTTTCTAGAGGGCTGGCCAGGCTTCCCCGACGGCTGATTCTCCCCGTCCGGCCAATTCACTGCATGCAGGTCGGACGTTCGGCCGTCTAGCGACGCTAGGCGGCCTCTTTTTGTCGCGCTCCGATCCTGGGACTTATACGGCGGTTTTAAAAACGGGAGGCGCTGGATCTTGGCGCACCGCACCAGGTCGCCTCCCGGCTCTCATGGCAGAAAGCTTGTGAAATTGAACACGATTTGATCAACCCGCGCAAGTTTCGTGCCAACTTATTGTCTTGTCAGCGAATTATGACAAGCGTATAAATGAAAACGCCCCGAGGGTATCGGGGCGATTTCATGGGCCGCCAAGCCCTGGAATCAGTGATGCAGCACAGGATTCCGTCCGCACATGGATTATATATCCGCCCCCCTTGACAATCAACGTATCCCCAGAAAGGCCTCGACCGGCGCGTACTGGTCCAAGCGTTACCGCACCGATCATAGGGTCTACATCGATCCGCCGCCGAAATCCAGGTGGAGCGCGACGCGCGGCGGATATTCGACCGACACACTCACGCCCTTGGATGAGGTCTACGCGCAGAAAATTTCTTCATTGCCTTATGTCATACAGCAGCTTTGTCGTCTCGAATTTTGGGATAGGTTAGGTGAGGCGTCGTGGCCGGAAAAGGAATCGGCCGCGGCCTGGCTCAAGGGGAGCGTGGCGAGCTTCGAGCGCGAAAGGCTCGATGTTGCATACGATTTCGAAGAGATAGAGACTCGCGCCAGGCGCAGCGCCGACATCTGCCGACACATTCCGACCTATGAGGGCATCAATGAGTACGTCGAAACAAAAGGGGTTAGTTTTCCCGCCATTGCCGGAAACATCTCACACCGCGGATGTATTGCTCGCGCGCGATCTAGTGGGTGGTGGCGTAGAAAATTTACTCGACTATATCGCCGATCAGCGGAAGAGAAGCTCCGTGCTACTGGTTTCATCCGTCGTCGTCGCGGACTCTATGCAAGCTCTTTTGCGGTGTCTGCGCGACGACAGCAAACGACGGCTACTGATACGTGGCTTAGAGAACGCGTTGTTAAATCAGACAGCGGCGAGCAGCTGAATTTGTTCGACGTGTGGAAAGGCTCAGTCGCCAATCCCGCGATCCGCCGCGCGGAACTGATGACACGCATGAAGGGCTTTGAGAACATTGCCAACGAACTGCTCCACGTCGCCGAGTTCATCACCTTGACCTGTCCGAGTGCGTTTCATCGATTCAACGCCGACGGCAAAGAAAACCCGCACTATGAGGGCTTCACGGTGCGCGAGGCCCAGGCCTGGTTGAATAAGATGTGGGCGCGCGCTCGAGCGAAGTTGAAAAAAGCGAGGATTTTGATCTATGGCTTTAGAGTCGCCGAACCCCACCACGACGGAACACCGCATTGGCATATGGTGCTGTTTTGCGCACCGGGTGATGCCGGCGAACTGCGGCGCGTGCTCCGCGACTATTGGCTGTCCGACCGTGGCAGTGAGCCCGGAGCGCACGATCACCGAATTAAGTTCAAAGCGATTGACTCCAAAAAAGGATCAGCCACCGGATACATTTCCAAATACGTCGCGAAAAACATCGACGGATTCGAGGTAGGGGAAGATTATGAAGCGACCGTCGCAAAATTGGATGACCAGATCGCCGCCGCTGCTAGCTCAGGCAGCGAAATTGCCGACGCGGCGCCGAAAAAAAAGCTTGCCTCAGATGCGTCAAATACTTCTGCGCGAGTCGGAGCTTGGGCGTCGCTACACGGAATTAGGCAATTTCAGCAAATCGGCGGACCTCAAGTCACTATTTACCGTGAGTGCCGACGAATCCGCGAATCAACTCCTCTGGTGGCGATTGAGCGCGCTCGCGTGCCAGCCGATGCG
>Ga0210410_10001730_pt1 | contig 20133 bp, 16 predicted proteins | sample IncBWC4MmetaG_FD_161058 | JGI IMG/M metagenome (GOLD analysis project Ga0210410, IMG submission 161058) | Forest soil microbial communities from Barre Woods Harvard Forest LTER site, Petersham, Massachusetts, United States - Inc-BW-C-4-M | ecosystem: Environmental > Terrestrial > Soil >... | reverse complement strand
GCAATCATTCTCGTTGTCGCCGCTTTGGGGACACTGATCGTCATACTGACCTTCACCGTCTCGCAAGGACTGCAGTCTTCTGGCCGGACCGGTCCCGCAACCGAGATTCGACCGATGGATGTCGCGGCCTTCCGCAATCTTGTCGATCCTGCGGAAGATGACTATTTGCGGCGGCGCCTGCCCGCTTCCGATTTTCGTCTGGTTCGCCGGGAACGTTTGCGCGCCATGGCCGCGTACGTTCAATCGGCAAAAAGAAACGCCGAAGTGCTCGTAAGGATTGCTCAGAACTCGACGCTTGCGGCGGATGCCCGGACGGCGGAAGCTGCGCGGCGACTCGAAGACAATGCGCACCTGCTGCAGCGCAACTGCATGTTCGCGATAGTGAAAATCTACATCGCCCTGGCTTGGCCCAATTCAAGCTTGGCTGCAGCGCCTGTGCTGCAAGGCTACGAAGAGTTGAACCACTCCGCGATGCTGCTTGGCAGGCTGCAGAATCCGGCTGCCACCATGCGCATCTAGACACGTCCGGATTCAATTTTGAATTCGTTGCAGTACTCCGATCCAGTTGTTACAGAAGCCGAAAACGGGTTAACTCAGAGGCGACTCTCCCCTCGATTCCGACTTGTTTTCGGGTCTCTTTCTGTTATAAAACCACCGGGATTCAATCGTCCCAGTCCAATTTGTGACTAGATCGGCAATTCTGCCGTGGGAATCGGTCCAGCCGTCTGCTCGCCTCCGCGAGTCCAAGGGAGAACCTCATGATCCGCACCGCCAAAGCTGTTTCCTTGACTGTTTGTTTCTTGTTGCTTTCCGCCATAGCCTTTGGTCAAGGAGGCGTTGCCACCGGAGATCTGCACCTCACCGTTAAAGACCCGCGGGGAAACGTCGTGACGAATGCTACCGTGACAGCCAAAGACATCGCAAAGGGCGTAGAGCGCACGGCCAACGGCGACGGCCAGGGCGGATACAGCGTGCGACAACTCGCGCCGGGTTCGTACACGGTTACGGTTGAGGTGCCTGGATTCACAAAGGTCGAAAACACCGGTGTCGCCATCACGGTTGGCGGGTTAGTGGAGCTGCCCGTCACGCTCTTGGTCGCAGGCGGCAAAGAGGTTGTGGAAGTCAGTTCTCAAGCGGAACTGGTCGAGACCTCGCGCAGTTCGACAACCGACACGATTGGGCAGCGCCGCATCGACAATCTTCCGATTAACGGACGCAACTACATCAACTTCACGCTGACGGATTCGCAGGTAGTGCGCGACAACGCGCCTAACACAGGCGCGGCTCCTACGTCGGGCCTCAACATGAGCGGACAGCGAGCGCGATCAAACCTGGTAAACGTAGATGGCGCCGATGCCACGGACAACTCCGTGAACGGCGTGCGCTCCACGGTCTCGCAAGAAGCCGTCCAGGAATTCCAAATCATCACGAACAATTACGCAGCAGAATATGGACGCGCCGCCGGTGGGGTGGTGAACATCATCACGCGGTCCGGTTCGAACGACTTCCACGGCGATGTCTTCGGCTACCTTCGCAATCGCAACTTCCAGGCGGTGAATCCTTTCAGCACGGTGCCAAATCCCGCCTACACGCGCGTGCAAGCCGGCGTAGCTTTTGGCGGAGCCATCAAGAAAGACAAGACTTATTACTACTTCGCTTATGAAGTCACCCGCCGGCATGAAACCGGATTCTCCAGCATCGGGCAAGGCAATTTCGGCCTGGCTCCCTTCGACACGACGCAGGTCGGCTTGCCTTTCGGCACCCTACAGCTAACTCCGGACCAGATCGGCTTCCTCACAAATTCGAACGTTCTCGCGGCGGAGCGAAACCCTCTGTTCGCGCAAGAGGTGGGCCAGTACGCAGGCCTTATCGGAGCTTCATCAGGTATGGCCGTGAATGGCGCGTGGCCGACCGGGATGACGGGCGGGTTCCCGAGGGTAGCGGGCTTTCCCACCAGTTGTCCTGCGCCGCCGTGCTTCGTGCCGGCGTCCTACCAGACATTGGCATCCCAAGCGGGAAATTTCCCCGTGTTTGAAGGGACAAGTCTTTACTCGCTTCGTCTGGACCAGAACGTGGGATCCAACCATCGTTTGACGTTTCGAGTCAACCTCAGCCCGAGCACGGTCACAGGAATCGAAGTCAGCGGCCAGGATCAGCCGTTCGGACAGAATGCCTACTCGCGCACATCGCAACAGACGTATCGCGACGTCGCTGGCGTCGCTCAGGATACCTGGACCATCGGCAACAACAAGGTCAACGAATTTCGCTTTCAGTATGCCCGCCGGGGACTTTCCTACTTCTACAACACGAAGATTCCTGGAGGTTCCGACCCGGCGGTCAATATCCCCGGCTTTGCCTATTTCGGACGCGAGCCTTACTCCTTCATTCAGCGGGTGGAACAACGGTATCAGTTCACCGACAACTACTCATGGAGCGTTGGCCGGCACAACATGAAGTTTGGCGGTGACCTCAACTATCTTCCCATAACCGCGATTTTCACCGTCAACTACGGAGGCGTGTACGATTTTGGCACCTTCAATGCCTCTACGTTGGGGTTTGTCTCCCCGATTCCCAACGCTCCGTTCCCCGATCTCTCGCCTGTGCAATCCTACGGAGCTGGCTTGCCTGGAGATTTCATCCAGGGCATCGGCAGCCCCAGCGACTCGTTCAAGAACATTCCGATTGGAGCGTTCTGGCAGGACTCGTGGCGCATCAATCCACACGTGACGCTGAACTATGGACTCCGTTATGACGTGGAGATTCCGCCTAGTTTCAAGCCGCCTCAGGGATTGGCGCTGCCAGCGTACAAACTCCTGGGATTGCAGAAAGGGATTCAGACCGACAAGAACAACATTCAACCTCGCATTGGCGTGGCGTGGGATCCTGCAGGGAACGGCAAGACGGTCGTGCGAGCCTCATATGGTATTTTCTACGACCACCCGCTGCTCGGCCTCTACTTTCTGGGTGACGCCTCCGATGGTTCGTCTAGCGGCCAGCTTGCCTTTGCGGGTACGTCAACCTGCTCGGGACCGGGCAATCCCGGCAATCTGAACGCGATCACGATTTTCCAGGGACTGCCGATCAACGTGGCGAGTCCGGCCAATCCTTGCGCGGCCACCCTGAACCCTGCCACTGCCACCGCACTCGGATATCTTCCCAACCAGCAGCAGTTTCAGGCTCTGAACTTCCCGCAGTCTGCTTTTCTCAACCAGAACTATCTGAACCCGTCGACTTTCCTGCCCCTCGGTTTCCAACCCTTTGGCTATCCCCAATCGAGGAATTTCGTTACGCGTACTCGCAGCAGGCGAACCTCAGCATCGAGCGCGACCTGGGTGGCGGCCTCGCTCTGAATCTCGCATACAACTTCAATGGCGGACGTCATCTGAACCGCCCGATCAACGCCAATACGATTCGCGGTGACCTAATGGTCGCCAACTTCAACGCCGCTCTCGCCGGCGGGCAGACTCCGGCGAGCCCTTTCACCGTCGGCAGCGGAGCCCTTCCCTGCGGCACCGGTGCGCTTGGTCCCTGGGTCAGTTCGGCGTTGCTGAATTTCTTCCGTCCGGGTGGCCTGAACCCTTCGATCGCGGGTGCACTGATCGGGGCGCCCGGAGGAGCGGGAATCCCTTGCGTTCAGCTCGCCGAGTCGATCGAGAGTGGTCTGGCGAGTCAGGGATTTAACGCGAATTGCGCTCCGACCGTTACCGGCGGCTTCTCCGGCTGCGTTCCATTTGGCGACATGGATGCGAACTATTCCAACGGAAGCTCGATTTATCACGGATTCAGCGCCAACTTGCGGAAGCGCTTCAACAAACACTACGAATTCCTCGCTTCTTACACGTGGTCGCATGCCATCGACGACTCCACCGATCTGCAATCGACGCTGACGCCACAGGACAGTTTTTTCCCGGGACTCGATCGTTCTACATCGCTGTTCGACCAGCGCCATCGCTTCGTCTTTAGCGGCGTTTATCAGAGCGGCAAAGTTGGCAGCGGCTTTGCCCGCGCGGTCCTTAGCGACTGGACGATTGCCCCTCTGCTGGATGTGGCCTCGGGCCGTCCATTCAACATCATCACCGGCAACGGGGACAATCTTCAGCTATCGTCTCTGACTGGCCGCCCGAACGTTACGGTCGATCCGGCTTGCGGCACGGTATATAGATCCAAGTACTCTCCCACGGGCGTACTGCAGGAACCATGCATCAACAGCTTTGCGGCCACCCTGACCACGCCGACGCTTCTCGAACTCGACGGCAATCTCGGGCGAAATACGGGGATTACACCCTGGACTGTTTTCGACGACATGCGGGTTTCCAAGCGCATTTACTTCGGCGAGCGCTTCAACCTGGACCTGATTGCCGACATGTTCAACATCGCGAACAAGATGAACGTGTCCGCCGTCAGTCCGCTGTACAGCAATGCCGGGCTGCCCACTGCGGCCTACGACCCCCGCCAGTTTCAATTCGCGATGAAGCTGAACTGGTAAAACAGCCGACGTTCGCTTCTGTCGTCTGCAGACTGCGCAGCACGGCTCTGAGATCGCGAGCTCTGAGGTATGTTTCAAGGTTTCCAAGTCTTCAACTTTTGAAACCTTGCGGCCTTGAAACCTTACGCCAGGGATCGGCGGTCCGACGGTCGGTGTTACACTTTGCGTTCACCCATCCTTGGCGTTTGCCTGGAGTTCGCTCCCCAATGCCGGAAACTGAAATGCCGACCACGCGGACTCGTGTCGTCCGCGAAAGCGATCGCGCCGTATATGATCGCGAGCCCGTGTACCGCATCCTCGACGAAGGATTTTTATGCCATGTCGGTTTTGCGGTAGATGGCCAGCCGTTCGTGATTCCGACCTCGTACGGGCGAAAGGAGGCCAGCCTGTACATTCACGGTTCGGCCGCCAGTCGGATGCTACGGCAGATGAAAGAAGGCGTTGCCGTGTGCATCACGGTTACCTTGCTCGATGGGCTGGTACTGGCGCGCTCGGTTTTCAATCATTCCATGAATTACCGCTCGGTCGTGATTCTGGGAACAGCAACCTTGGTGGACGATCCCGAGGAAAAGCTGGCTGCTCTGCGAATTTTATCGGAGCACATCCTGCCGGGACGATGGGATGACTCGCGCCAGCCCAACGAGCGCGAACTCAAGGCGACGTCGGTGCTGCGTGTGCCGATCGAAGAATTCTCGGCGAAAGTCCGCAAAGGGCCGCCCCTCGACGACGAACCAGATTATTCGTTCCCCACGTGGGCGGGTGTCGTGCCCCTGGAGGTGAAGGTGGGCGTGCCGATCGACGATGAGAGATTGCTACCGGGTAAAGAAGTGCCGGAGTATGTTCGGAAATACCGCCGTCAACACTAGAACTAGAACTAGAGGACGCTCAGATGACCCAGCGGTTCTTGCGACCTTAACGGTTGCGAGGTTTCAGTGGAGGGTCTCGAGAAATCCCCGACCAAGCAAAGCTGAAGGTGGCACCCCTCGAAATTTTCTTTGAGTGCTTCTGCCTTACGGAATCAGCAGCAGTTTTCCGGCAATCTTCCGCGCTTCCATGTCGCGATGCGCCTGCGCTGCCTCCGCTAACGAATATGTTTTTGCAATCCGCAGCTTGAGCTTGCCGTTCGCGATCATCTCGAAGAGCGCGCCGCTGCGCGCCCGCAGTTCTTCGCGAGTCGCGGTGAAGTGCGCCAGTGTGGTGCGCGCCATGTAGAGGCTTCCCTTTTCCGACAGCTTGGCCGGATCCACCGGCGGCACCGGACCGCTCGACATGCCATAGAGCACGAGCATTCCGCGCAAGCGCATCACGTTCAGATTCTTCTCAAACGTCGCCTTGCCTACTCCGTCGTACACGACGTCAACGCCTTTACCGCCAGTCAATCGCTTCACCTCAGGGTCAAAATCCTGCTGCGTAAACACGATCACTTCATCCGCGCCCGCCGAGCGCGCCAGGTCGGCTTTTTCCTGGCTGGAAGCTGTGCCAATCACGCGTGCACCGATCATGCGCGCCATTTGGACCAGCAGCAATCCGACGCCGCCTGCGGCCGCGTGGACCAGCGCCGTCTCGCCTGGCTTCAGCTTGTGGGCATCGTTCACCAAGTAGTGTGCGGTGAGCCCATGCATCATTGCCGCGGCCGCTTGTTGATCGGTCACTGTCCGAGGAACCGGGACCAGACTGTCAGCGGACGCCGCCACATACTCGGCGTACGATCCCAAAGCTCCGCTCCACGCCACACGATCGCCGACCTTCACCGTTTGCACATTTGAGCCGGCTGACGACACTACTCCGGAGCCTTCTTGTCCGGGAATAAATGGCAGCGGCGTACGCAGGCTGCCGTCGCGGAAGTGGCCATCAATCGAGTTCAGACCAGCAACCGAGACCTTCACCACGGCCTCTCCGGACTTCGCTTGGGGAACCGGAACCTCGACCAGTTCCATGACTTCGGGACCGCCAGTATGCTGTACGCGAATTGCTTTCATGGTTGCGCCTTGGGAGTAGCGCCGGGGCGGTGGCGGCTCGGCCGTCCTGGTCCGCCGCTGCGTGGGCCAGACGCGCACGCGACACCCGGCAAGATGCCGGCGCTACGCGAAATTCCTTCTACGGTATCAGCAACAGCTTGCCGGTAGTTTTGCGGCTCTCCAGGTCACGATGCGCCTGCGGTGCTTGAGCCAGAGGATAGGTATGCTCCATCCGCAACTTGAGTTTCCCGGCCGTGATCATGCCAAAGACTGCGCCCGACCGCGCCAGCAATTCCTCGCGCGTCGCGATGTAGTGCCCCAAGGTCGGCCGAGTCACGTACAGCGATCCCTTTTGCGACAGCACCATCAGATCAAAGGGAGGCACCGGGCCGCTCGATCCGCCGAACAAGACCATCGTTGCCCGCGGGCGCAGAGTGTTCAGTCCTTTCTCAAATGTCGTCTTCCCGACCGAATCGTAAACCACGTCCACGCCCTTGCCGCCGGTCAGACTTTTCGTTTCGGCTTCGAAATCAGATTTTGTGTACAGAATGACTTCGTCCGCCCCGGCCTCGCGCGCCAACTTGGCTTTCTCTTCCGTCGAGACGGTTGCGATCACGCGCACGCCGAGGTGATGCGCCATCTGCACCAATAGCAGTCCCGCGCCGCCGGCAGCGGCATGCACAAGAGCCGTCTCGTCGCGCTTCAGCGTGTAGGTATCGTGCGCTAGATAATGCGCCGTCATGCCCTGCAACATGGCAGCGGCGGCCTGCTGATCGGTCACGCCGTCAGGAATCGGTACCATACGGTCCGCGGGCACGGCGGCATACTCCGCATACGAACCCAACAGCCCGCACCACGCCACGCGGTCGCCGTTGTTCACCGTGGTGACTTCGGTCCCAACGGCGTTGACGACGCCTGCCCCTTCTTGCCCGAGAATGATGGGCAGGGCCGCTTTGTAGCGCCCCTCTCGGAAGTACACGTCAATAAAGTTAACGCCCGAAGCCGACAGCTTCACAACCGCCTCATTCGGCTTGGGCTGAGGAACCGGCAACTCCACCAATTCCATCGCCTCGGGACCACCAGGTTGTTGGACTTGAATAGCTTTCATGGTTTTTTGGATTCGTGTGTTCCGCGGGAGGACCCCGGAATCTGGTCGGCGTCACCGCAGGACTTTTCGGGCGGCGGGGCCACCATTAGGGCTCGTTGCGCACTTTCAGAGGTGCTTTAGAATCATCGGGATCCACGCCTGCCGCAGCCATGATCGCGCGCCCTAATTCTTCGGCAGAAAACATGGATCCTTCGCCGGTTCCGGAACTGGCTTGGTTCGAGTCTCGGTCCACACTCGTCGCCGCGACGAAGCGGTAGCCTCTTCCGACTACGGTCTGCAAATACTCCGGCTGAGCCGGATCATCTTCGAGCGCCATGCGTACTTTGCGGATGGCGGTATTGATTCCCTGCTCGACGTCGACAAAGACATCTTTCCCCCACAGTGCGTCGGCAATCTGCTCGCGCGTCACCAGCCGGCCCTGGTTTTCGATCAGGAACATCAGTAGTTGCAGGGGAAGACCTTCCAGACGAACCGGGCACCCGCTGCGGTACAGCTGAAAACGGCCAAAATCCAACTCGAACTCAGCGAAGCGGACTTTCTTCTCCGGCATGGAACCTCGTAACTCTCTCTCTTTGCGACGCCGACAATTCTGGTCTGCCCGGGGCGGCCTGTCAAGCCTCCCGTTCTTCATATCAATTCAGATCGCTTCATACTGGCTCTATGGACGTTTCTTCCTTTCAGGCGCAACATCGCAATAACTTCCCGGGTGCACGAAAAATTTGTCGGAGGTGCTCTATGAAAACACGAAAAATGAGGCTCGCATCGGCCTTAACGGTGAACCCGGGCTTGGCAGCGGCTCAGTTAAACAGCAGCGCGGGGATCGTGGTGCAGGTGCCATTTGAGTTCGTGGTAGCCAACGAGATCGTCCCCGCCGGTACGTATTTCTTGCAATCGGCCGCAAGGAACCAGATCCAAGGCAGCAGAACTACTTGTCGGCTGCCGGAAAGCAGGTTGGAAGCTGAGGTGCGGGCTCAGAACGGGCTCGCCGATGAAGAGATATTGCTCGCCTCTGTGAAATAGTTCGGGCCAGCAACAGTGCGGAAGGGTACGGGAATCCGGGGGGAAACTCTCGAACCCTTCCGTTTTCTGAGTTTATGTTGTCCTCGCGCCCGGTGGCATACCCACCCGGCAGATTGCCGAAAATTCCTCGAAACACGCTTCGCTCAACGCCCGCTCAATAGCCCCGCACTTATCCCTTCCATTATGTCCACCGGCGCGAGGACTTGATTGGATAAGAGTTTTTCGGGCAGAAGCCAGCGCCGGGATATAGGGGAGATAGTCCCACGCAATCCAAAGGCTGCGCTTACTCTGCTAAACTGGCACGTCTTCCGCAAGGAGTAGCTCCTATGGCAGAGCAGAAGCCGCAGACCTTCGCCAATCACACGCGCTGGGATCCGCTGTTTCACTTCTTTCTTATTCCGGTCTTCGCGTTGGGCCTGGTCATGGCCATTGTTCATTTGATCGCCCACCTAAAAGAAAGCGACTTCCGGGATAACTTCCACGCCGCCATGCTGATTTTGCTGGCTACCGCGTTGCTGATCTGGATATCCAAAACGCGTCTCTATGCGCTCAAGGTGCAGGATCGCGTTATCCGCCTGGAAGAACAGTTGCGGCTCATGCGGCTGTTGCCGGAGGCTTTGCGCTCGCGCATTCCAGAGTTGACCGAAAGCCAACTGTGCGGGCTGCGTTTCGCTTCAGACGCTGAGGTCCCCAGGCTGACAGAACGCGCTCTGAACGAAAAACTATCCCGCGCGGACATCAAGAAGTCGATCCAGACCTGGCGGCCGGATTACTGGCGCGTGTGAAAAGCAAACGTCCGACGTCCGGCTTCCGGCGTCGGGTGTCAGCGATCCGGAACTCAGTTTTACGGATCGATAAGGGGATGGAGACGCGACAACCGAGGGCAAAGGCCGATCATCCAACGAAGGAAGGCTTGATCGGGAAGCAGAAGGCTGACGCCAGGCGCCCGGTTTTCCAGCGGTAACCGCAGGGTCTGATGCCGAAAGTAACCGCGCTCTTGACCTTTTCAGCGTTGACCGGGGCGAGACCACCGAGTACGATTTTGGTAGAACCTTACGGATCTTCAGCCTAGGGAGAAGCACGTATCTCATAGAGAAATATGCGATTAGCAAAGCTCTATGTTCGGACTGCGGTGCTGGCCCTTCTGGCAATGGCGGCTTGCGCCTGCCATACCGCGCAGAAGCCAGTGTCTCTTCTGCCGCCTGCAAAGGCGCCCTCACTCAAGCCGACTGCCCCTCCTGTTCAAGTTCCGACAACGGCGGCAGCAAGTTCTCCGGCTCGGGTTGAGGATGACTCGTCTCAGAAATCGGACCGCACCGAATCCGCTCCAGCATCCGGCGCGGCGAGCACCTCGAATTCAGACCCCGTCGCCGATCTCATCGCTCGGGCCGAAAAGGAATACCAGGCTGGATTGGCGAATCATCAGGCCGGCAAGACCGAAGAAGCCAAGCAGAATTTCGACAACGCCCTCAATGCCCTGTTGAGCAGCAATCTGGACATTCGTTCCGACGAGCGCCTGCAAGAAGAATTCGATCGTGTGGTTGCGGGCGTCAATCAGCTTTACCCGGGCGGACCGGGCGCCGACACCGAGGCCCAGCAGAAGTCCGAGCCTGCGCCAATCGACGAAACCAACGGCCTTACTCCCGCGCCGGATGCGGGCGTCAAAGCCAAGGCCCAGGCCGAAATCAAGAACACAAATTCCGACCTGCCGCTGATGATGACGGACCAGGTGGCCGGCTACATCACGTACTTCTCAGGTAGGGGACGCGGTGGCTTCGAGCGTGCCTTTTCCCGCTCAGGTCGTTATCACGACATGATCGTGGCGACGCTGAAGGACGAAGGCGTTCCGCAAGATTTGATCTACCTCGCGCAGGCTGAGTCGGGATTCCATCCGCTCGCCGTTTCCCGTGTGGGGGCACGCGGCATCTGGCAATTCATGGCAAGCCGCGCCCGCGGATACGGTCTGTCACACAATATGTGGGTCGACGATCGCCAGGATCCCGAAAAGTCCACGCGAGCCGCCGCCCACCATCTGAAGGACCTCTACAACCAGTTCGGCGACTGGTATCTCGCCATGGCCGCCTACAATTCCGGCCCGGGCACGGTGCAGGCTGCGGTCAAACGCACCGGCTACGCCGACTTCTGGGAACTCTACCGCCGCAACGTTTTGCCCAAAGAAACACGGAACTACGTGCCCATCATTCTCGCCGTGACCATCATGGCGAAGAACCCATCACAGTATGGGCTGGATGAGGTCCTGATGGAGCACCCGTCGGACTATGACACGGTTACCATTAACTATCCGGTCGATTTGCGATTAGTCGCCGAATGCGTCGGGTCCACATCCGGCGAACTGCAGGATCTGAATCCCAGCTTGTTGCGTCTGACCACTCCGCGTGTTGGCAAATTCGAACTGCGTTTGCCCGCTGGGACCGAGGACGAATACCAGACCGCCATCGCCTCGATCCCGCCCGACATGCGCCTGTGGTGGCGCTATGCCACGGTTCATCCCGGCGACACGCTCGCTTCTCTGGCGCGGAACTATCACACGACGGCCAAATCCATCGCGACCGCCAACCATCTGGAAGACACCGAACTGGAAACCAACGCGAAGTTAGTCATTCCGGTCGCGCCGGGCAAACATCCGCTGAATGACAATGCGACTTATGCGCGCCGCATCACCCGCTACAAAGTTCATGCTGGAGATACGGTCGAAAGCGTCGCCGACAACTTCGGTGTTTCGCCCCAGATGTTGCGCCGGTGGAACGGCCTCCACGGCGATAGTCTCCGGGGTCGCAGAGTGCTGGCCCTGCATCTGCCGATCTCTCCGAGTGCGCATGACGCCGAGGAGGCGTCCTCGCGGACCAAGTCCAAGCGCCCCAAGACCACCGAGACCGCCACGGTTAAACCTCCTGCCACCAAGTCGGCGCTGCTCGAGCACCTGCCAACCGAGCAAGCGGCAGTTGTACATCACAAAGTAAAAAGCGGCGAGACGCTATACTCCATCGCGAATGCCTACCGAACCACTGTCGCCACCCTCAAGCGCGACAACCGCAACGTCGCGGTGATCCGCCCGGGCATGATTCTGATCGTCGAACCGAGCCGGTAAGCACCTCTACCCGCGGTGACATCACTCCGTTTCACAGTGGGTTGGTCCTGCCCTCCAGGGCACTGCCCTGACGGATGAGCAGATCGTCGATCTGCTCACCAAGGGCAACGACGCCAAAAAAGCGCGGCCCAAGAAAGCAATCGGCTGCCTTTCTGTCGACGACGCCAAGGCTGTCGCCACCTCTGAAAAGTCTCTCAAAGAGTCTTCCGCCGCAACGATTCGATCGCCCTCACCGATTGCGTGACTTTTGCACCCCGTGAGGCATCTTCGTTTGGGTCCGAGGTCTTCGGTCTCACGGCTGAGGTCTGAGGTCCGGTCTCAGCTCTGTTTTCCTTCAACTTATTCATCTCCGCTTAATATTCCTGTTACCTGCCGTTGATTTTCCTCTGCTATCTCTCAAGCCAACATCTTTCAATCTCCTCGGAGGAAAAAGAATATGAATCTCTCCCGCAGTCTGTGCGTCAGGCTGTCCGCTGTTTTACTGGCTGCAACTGTCGCTGCAGTGGGCCCCGCAGTCGCCCAGAACACCCGCCCGATTCAACGCGTTCTTCTGATCAGCGTCGATGGAATGCACGCTGTTGATTTCGTGAACTGCGCCAATGGCATCAGCACCACCAACAACGGCCAACCCTTTTGCCCAGCAATTGCTGCCCTGGGCCAGACTGGCATCAACTACGTCGCCGCCAGCACCTCAAAGCCTTCGGACTCCTTTCCCGGCCTGACGGCCATCATCACCGGTGGAACCCCGGCCCTGACCGGCGTCTATTACGACGTCGCGTATTCCAGGAATTACGATGCCCCTGCGAAAACCACGGGAAATGGTGTTTTTGGGGCGCCTGACCTCTGCACCCCCTTTGGGCCGCCAACGGGCACAAGAACCGAATATGAAGAAGGCATCGATTTCGATAAGACCAAGGTAAACGGTGGCGCTCCCGGCGCGGCACTCACGGATGGCGGGATCAACTCCATCGATCCCAAGAAATTGGTTCGCGATCCGAGTCGAGGGTGCGCGCCTGTATTCCCATGGGAATTCGTTCGTACCAATAGCATCTTCAGCGTGATTCACAGCAAGGGCGGATTCGCGGCATGGTCTGATAAGCACCCTGCCTACTCTTCCGCCGCCTCGGGCATCGGACCGAGTGCCCTCGACGATTTCTATGCACCTGAAATCAACTCCACGGTGATCGGTCTTCCGGGAGTTAAAACTCCGACAGGCATATCCTGCGCCGCAATCCGTGATAAAGGCTCCGACCTGACGTCTTGGACCAACAGCTTTGAGAACGTTCAGTGCTACGACACTCTGAAGGTGGACGCGGTCCTCAACTGGATCGACGGAAAAAATCACCTCGGCAAGGCAGCCAAAGTTCCCACCATCTTTGGCATGAACTTCCAGGCGGTTAGCGTGGGCCAGAAGCTCATTGAAGCGAGCAACCACACGACGGGCGGATATCTGGATGCCACCGCCACGCCCAGCGCGGCGCTGATCAACGAATTCCAATTCGTCGACTCCTCGATTGCGGCTTTTGTCAGCGAGTTGAAGGCAAAAGGCCTCTATGATTCGACCCTGATCGTGATCACCGCCAAACACGGCCAGTCGCCCATCGATCCGAGCCGCTACGTCGGTCAGACGATCAACGGCACTTCACCTGCCACCCTGCTCTCCGATGCGGGCTTCATTCCGTTCTCGGAATCTACCAATAACCCCACCGGCATTGGCCCGACGGAAGATGACGTCTCGCTGATCTGGCTGAAGAGCTCCTTTGACACGAACGACGCCGTCTCAATCCTCGAAGCGAACGCTTCCGCTACTGCCGGAATCGCGCTCGGGCAGATCTACTACGGTCCGTCGCTGTTCCTTGACTTCAACGATCCGACCCAGGACCCCCGCACGCCGGACATCATCGTGACCCCGAATGTCGGCGTTACTTACTCCGGCAGCCACGCGAAACAGGAGGAGCACGGCGGGTTCTCCCATGACGACACCAATGTCGTTCTACTGCTGTCCAATCCGAGCTTCCAGCCCAGGACGGTGACCGCCACAGTGGGTACTGCTCAAGTGGCGCCCACCATTCTCCGAGCCCTAGGTATCAATCCCAGCGCCCTGGACGCAGTCCGGGCGGAGGGAACGAGCGTCCTTCCGGCGGTTCAATTCTAATCGGTCCGTAAATCTCGGTTTACGGACACAGGACGCTCCTTCGGGAGCGTCCACTTTTTTGCAATCCCGAAGCGAGAACTGGGGCATTCTCGATTTCTTCTTTTCTTTACTCGCGCACTGTGATAACAGATAAGCGAACTTGACGTGATTGCAGCGCTTGCAGGCTGCACCGAACGTCGTGCTATAATCGCCCGCCGTTCCAGCAGAAGTTTCCGGTGGTCTTTTAAATTCTTCGTGCCCGCGAGCCGGACCGCACCCGGCCGCCACTGAAATCAGGAGGATCAATGACGTACAACCCCACGCTCTATGCACGTGATGAAGAAGAAGAGTTCGGCGACACAGGCGCTTACAGCGAGTCGCTGGAGGAAGATTTCGAGGAAGAAGAGGAAGAAGAGGAATCCGGCACGCCGGGTTCTGACACAACCGAACCGGAATCCATAGCGGTTCCTCCTCCACCAGCTCCTAAACCCAAGCCCGCACCGCCTGCGCCGAGCGGCGGAGGCGGCGGCAGCAAGCCAGCAGCGAAAAAGAAAGCGGCCAAGAAACCCGCTCCCAAGAAAGCCAAGAAGAAAGCTGCAAAGCCGGCTAAGAAAAAGGCTGCAAAGAAGGCCGCGAAGAAGAAAGCAGCCAAGAAACCCGCGAAAAAGGCAGCGAAAAAAGGCAAGAAGCGTCGTTAAGTCGCTGGCTGCCCGCGAGGTCCGCCAGTGAGCCACTGTTTCAGAACCGCGTCCGGATACGGGCGCGGTTTTTTCATTCCGAAAAGGTGACCGGTGCAATTTTTGAGATTCATGCCGATTCCTCTGCTCTTACTGTTGATCCAGTCTGCTGTCACGCAGAATTCTTCTGTTCCCAGATCTCCCGCCACTCCCAAGCGCCCCGTCAACGACGAATACCAGGGTGTCAAAGTGGCGGACGACTACCGCTGGCTGGAGAATTGGGACGATCCTGCGGTGAAGCAATGGAGCGCGGCCGAGAACGCGCGCACGCGCGAATATCTCGATCGTCTGCCGGCGCGCGGGGCGATCAAGGATCGACTGAAACAACTGATCGGCGCAAGCTCGGCGTCCTATTACGACCTGCAGTTCCGCGCTGGACGGTTGTTTGCCATGAAGAATCAGCCTCCGAAGCAGCAGCCGATGCTCGTGGTGATGCGTTCGGCCGACGACCCGGCCAGTGCCGCAGTCATCTTTGATCCCAATGCCGCCAGCAGCCAAGGATCGGTCTCCATGGATTTCTATGTGCCGTCTTTCGGCGGGAAGTATGTCGCGGCCGCACTCTCGGAACATGGTTCTGAAGATGCGTCAGCGCACGTTTTCGACGTCGCTACGGGCAAGGAACTTGCCGACGTCGTGCCCCGCGTGAATTTCGCCACCGCGGGGGGAAGCATTGCATGGAAGGCCGATAGCACCGGCTTCTACTACACCCGCTATCCGCAAGGCGATGAGCGTCCCGCCGAAGACACCAACTTCTACCAGCAAGTTTACTTTCACAAGCTCGGTACCGAGGCGAAGCAGGACACCTACGTCCTCGGCAAGGATTTCCCGCGCATTGCGGAGATTCAACTCCGCACCAGCGACGATGGCCGCTGGCTGCTCGCCGCGGTGGGCAACGGGGACGGCGGCCAATTCGCGCACTATGTCATGGATTTAGACGGCCACTGGACGCAGCTCACGCGTTTCGAAGATGGAATCGTCTCCCTGAAGTTCGGCGCCGATCTGGCGCTCTACCTGCTCTCGCGAAAAGACGCGCCGCGCGGACAGATTCTACGCCTGCCGCTCGTCGAGAGCGACCACGCGCAGACCAGCGTCGAAAAGCTCGATCTGGCGCAAGCCAAGGTTGTGGTCCCTCAAACCTCGGGCGGAGCCGAGGAGAGCGACCGAGCTTCGATCGAGAATTTCACTCCCACCTTTGGCCATCTCTATGTGATTGACGTGGTTGGGGGACCGTCGCGCGTGCGCGTTTTCGACACACAAGGCAAGGCGCTTCCCGCGCCCACTTTGCCGGCGATCTCCTCGGTCGGGCAGGTCGTGCCCGTGGGTGGCGGTGATGTGCTGTTCTTCATGGCAACCTATCTCGAACCGGCAGCCTGGTATCGCTTCGACGCCGCGACCGGGAAAGCTGTTCGTACGGCGCTGTTCCAGACTTCTCCCATTCACTTCGACGATGCCGAAGTTGTCCGCGCTTTCGCCACCTCGAAAGACGGGACACGTATTCCCATCAACATCATTCGGCTCAAGGGAGCGAAGCTCGATGGCTCCAATCCCACGCTGCTCAGCGGCTACGGCGGATACGGAATCAGTACGAAACCCGGCTTCGCAGGGTCGTTCGCGCGCGTTTGGCTGGACCAGGGTGGCATCCTAGTGCGCTCCAGTCTCCGCGGCGGCGCCGAATACGGCGAGGAATGGCATGCGGCCGGGAACTTGACTCACAAGCAGAACGTGTTCGACGACTTCATTGCCTGCGCCCAATATCTGATCGCGGAGAAATATACCTCGCCGTCTCATCTGGCCATTCTCGGCGGCAGTAACGGAGGCCTGCTCATGGGGGCAGCCTTCACCCAACGTCCCGACCTGTTTCGTGCGGTGGTTTCGTCTGTGGGAATCTACGACATGCTGCGGGTTGAACTCGATCCGAACGGAGCTTTTAATGTGACCGAATACGGGACCGTGAAAGATCCCGAGCAATTCATGGCGCTCTATGCATACTCGCCCTACCATCACGTCAAAGAAGGCACGGCCTATCCCGCGATTCTGATGCCCACCGGGGAAAACGATCACCGCGTCAACCCGATGCAATCGCGAAAGATGATCGCGCGCCTCCAAGCGGCCGACAGCTCCGGTCGTCCTATCCTGCTGCGCACCTCATCGAGTGCCGGCCATGGCATCGGAACCTCTCTCGACGAAGCCATCGAGCAGAATGCGGATGTTCTCAGTTTCTTGTTCGATCAGTTGGGGACTCCGTACACCGGCCCGATGACGGAACGCTGACGGATTGCTGACCTGGCAAGCCGGGGTGGTGGCTACTTCTTCGCGCCCACCGCGCCCAGGCACCTGCCGTATAGCTCAAGCAAATGTGTGGCGTAGTCTTCCGGCTTGGCGGCGGAGCCGGTGCCTTGAAACCCCACGCCCGACGAGGTGGTTCGTCCATACCCTGTCGTCATGGCGATGAATTTCATCAGATCCAGCGCAATATCTTCGTTACGGCGCGCAGCGCCCGAGCCTGTAGCGGGAGCTTCTTCCATGAATCCTTCTCCTCTTCCTCGTTCGGAAAGAATGGGTACTTCGTCGTCTTCAAAATCCTGCATACCGCACATCACTCCGCCAGCGATGATAACAGGGTCAGTGGGGAGGCGTGCGAACGCAGGACTTCGCCTTTGGGCATGAGTCCTGGGATCGCAGTCGCAAATCTCTCAGGCAGTTCCCAACTTCGCCGCCAGCACACGCATTCGCTTACGGAAAACAGAACCGGGGATTCCGAGGGCGGGACTGAGGACGAAGTTAAGACCATCCGACCAACCAGGGACACGCAGGTGAGTTGCGAACTGAGGTCCGCGTTTGACGTCCCGCGCCTCAGATCTATCGTCGTTACTTCGCCACTTCGCTCATCAGTCCCATGAAGTTCCCTTCCGAGTCGCGAAAGAACACCATCCACAAATCATGATTCGGCATTCTCGCAACCACGTGGGGCTCGTCCTCAAAACGAACGCCGTTCTCTTTCATTCTGGCGTGCGCGGCTTGAATGTTGGGGACTGCGAAGTAGAGGATCGAGCCAGGATGGTCGAATTCAGGCTTTTCCGGACGCGTCAGCATCAAACGCACTCCGCCGCAGTCGAAAAACGCGAGTCCCGGCGCGGCCTTGAAAAGCAGCTTCAGTCCGAGTGTATCTTGATAGAAAGCGCAGGCGCGGTCCACGTCCTGGGCGTTGATGGCGATTTGTCCGATGCGCGCGATTCCGACCCCCGTCGTAGCAGTATTCATATCTTGACCTCCTCCCGTCATATTAGTTAGCATAGCTAACAATATTTGGCTGCTGCCGTCAAGCGAAAAATGTGTCGGTTTGAAGATCGGTTGCCAGAGTCTCCTATGAATCCCGATGCGCTCGCGATTGCAGACCGGCTGCACTCTGCTGCCATCCACCTGCTGCGGCGCCTGCGCAAGCAAGATGTCCTCACCGGGGAAGGACCGGCTCGTCTCTCGGCGCTGTCGGTGCTCGTCTTCGGCGGTCCGAAGACACTCGGCGAACTGGCGGCAGCTGAACAGGTAAAACCGCCCACAATGAGCCGGATCGTCGGAGGGTTAGCCCGCAGCCATCTCGTTGAAATCACAAAAGATCCCCAGGATGCACGACGCGTGCGCATTCGCGCTACAGTCCGGGGCACGCAACTGCTTCAGAAAGGGCGCGAGCTGCGGATTGCCTACCTGGCCGCGCATCTCGATAGGCTTCCTCCAGAAGAGCGTGTGAAGCTGGGCGAAGCTGTGGAAATCCTTAAAAGGTTGCTTGACGACTGGGGTTGATTTCGGTTCAGCAGTAATGGCAATCCGAGTACTATGGTTACATGAAACGGGGCCGCGCCATACCCGATACTAGTGGGGTCTCAGTGTGATTATGCAGCCGAGACGTTGGCGGGGCGTAAAGCCGCTGCCATGGCGGTCGGTTTAGTCCCCTCCCTGCGACGTCAGACGCCATCAGTGAAGTTTCTGCGGAAGGTGGATGCATTGTTACGCAAACACATCGTCGTGATCGTTTCCGGCCTCCTGTGGCTGGCGCACGTCGTTGTGGTGGCTTCCCTCGGAACGAACCGTCCCGGGCCTTTCCTGTCGGACCTGATTCAGCTCACGCTGGCATTTCTGCTGATCTGTAGCATTTCAGCCGCAAGCCGCCGTTCCGAGGGGATGGCGCTGTCGTTCTGGGGGCTCACGGCTACGGCTTACATGGTGTTGTTCATTGCTCAGGGCTTCAGCGTTTACAACGATTTAGCTGCCTCGCCGCTGGTGACCAGTGTGGAAAATTTCCTTTTCTGCTTCTGGTTCGCTCCGCTTGCGATGGCGATTTTTCTCGACCCGGAAACCGAAGCCGGGAAGCTCGACGCCCTGGTCGCTCTCGATTTCTTGCAGGGCGTACTAGTTTGTGCTGCAGCTTATTTGTATTTCTTCTATCTACCTAAGTCGGAGTCACCGGGCGAAATGTCCCACTCTGTGTGGGCTCCGTATTTCGCCGGCTACGGTCTGGTTGCTTTAGCTTTCGTGCTCCGCGCTGCGACCAGTCGTTCCCAGGATGCTCGAGCCCTGTTCGGAAGAATGGGAGTCTTTCTCGCCATCTCTGGTTGCGTGGATGCCTTGTACTACTACGGACCGGGAGCAGGCCTGCATACGGGCGCATGGTTTGATCTTCTCTGGAGCGCTTTGCTGGTGATTCCTATCGTGGTTGTGACGACCTGGAAGCAGGCCGAGGATCCGGAACCTCGGTTCGAATCGCCCCGGCGCGAGAAGCGAATTTTTACGGAGCTGTTCTATCTGCTCTACCCGTTGCTGGTGCTGTTTATGTCGTTGCGCATCGCTCGCGAACGGCTGGCATTGGCGGCGACGGTGGTCCTGCTGTCGTTTATGTGTTCCAGCGCGCGCTTGCTCGTCACCCAAAACCGGCTACTGGTCGCAAAGGATGCGCTACGCCGCGAAGCATCCCGCGACGGATTGACCAGTCTGTGGAACCGGAAAGCCATTCTTGCAATTCTGGAGCGTGACTTGTTGCGTGCCGAACGCGATCACGCGCCAGTCGGCCTGATCATGATCGACGTGGATCACTTTAAGGCCATCAACGACAGCCGCGGCCATGGCGCAGGCGACGCTGTTTTGCGCATTATCGCCAGCGGCATCGCGTCAGTCGTCCGGCCCTACGATTCGGTTGGACGCTGCGGTGGAGAAGAGTTTCTGATCGTCGCTCCCGGATGCGATCTAGCGGAGACCTGGGAACTGGCCGAGCGTGTGCGTAGCCACGTCGCCGGTTGCAGCATCAACGTCGGTGGCGCGAGCGTCGAAGTCAGCCTGAGCCTTGGTGTTGCCACCTCCCAGAGTTCCGGCGACATCGAGAAATTACTGAACGCCGCTGATACCGCGCTCTACGAGGCGAAGCATGCCGGTCGCAACCGCGTCGAGCCCAGCGTGGGCCGAGCAGGCAGCGCGATCCAGGGATCCTCATCCATTCCTGCCCGCGATTTCTTGCTATAAAGCGGGCTTGCTGAATCCAACCCGTTCCACAGATCGCCGTCTGTGTTCTGCCGTATCCTCACTGCGCCAGATT
>Ga0210410_10001729_pt1 | contig 20137 bp, 22 predicted proteins | sample IncBWC4MmetaG_FD_161058 | JGI IMG/M metagenome (GOLD analysis project Ga0210410, IMG submission 161058) | Forest soil microbial communities from Barre Woods Harvard Forest LTER site, Petersham, Massachusetts, United States - Inc-BW-C-4-M | ecosystem: Environmental > Terrestrial > Soil >... | reverse complement strand
GATCGAGCGCGCCGACGTTCCTCTGGGTATCGATATGCAGCTCGATTGAAGAATTGGTGATCTTGAAAAGCCACGGCTGAGTGTTATGCGGGCTGGCGGCCAGAATCGCGGCGCGCACCAGCGCGAGTGGAGCATCGTTTCCGGTTTTGCGCCAGTCCTTCCACGGCTCGTAAGCCGGCCCCTCACCGACGCTGAAGACTCCTTGATCCCAGGCGCGCCAGACGCCTCCACCCACGACGGCGACGGTTACAATTCCTGTGCCTTTGAGGAAGGATCTCCGCTGCACGAAGCACCTCCACAGACTTTTAGCCCTACTAGACCGCTGCCCCATGCGTTCGGAATTAATGTAATGTTCCGTTCCAACCGATCTGCATTGAAGAGTCTACACCCTGGAGTGCGGATGGTCGGTAAACCGGAGTGCGACCTGTAAAGCTGCTGAAAATGATTGTCTGGAGAGGAGGAACTCGATCAGACCGCAGGTCTCATCGCGCGTAGCCTACAAGGCAGAGCGGGGAGACAACGAACTGTTCTGGAGCCCTTGGAAAATGTACCCACGCTCGCAAGAGCGGCACCGAAACCAGTCCGGTTCTTAGAGGGCTGGGCTGGCCGCTCGACAGGTATCCAGACGGGGTTCTTGGAAATCTCTTCTTGGAGTTGAATCGTGACGACGCGTCCGTGTACCCGCCGTGCACCCCGCTTCGGATTCCCACCCGCGCCTCCAATAGCTTTCGTTCCTTTGTCTTTTCTTTTGTTCGTCCTCCCCAAGCTAGCCACCACAAATCCTTACTTAAATCCCGTTCGTCCGCCGAAGCGCACTGAGAGTGCAAGTGTGGCCGCACTTGATTTGTGGAAAGATGCGCGGGATGAACCTATAATCGCGCCATTCCGATGGTTCCCACGCAATATCCTTGGCGCATCGTGGCCATCGCGGCCATCAGCCTGATAGGAAATGCTTTTCTGGGCTACTACATGCTGTTCGGGCTGGCGGCGGACGGCGTAGGTCTCGACGAACAATCTGGACGAGTTGTGGTGACGGATGTAAGTGAGCAAACGGCCGGGGCGCGCGCCGGTATTCAAGCAGGCGACCAAATCCTAAGCGTAAACAGACAGCAAATTGCGACGGTGGTGGACTGGCTGGCGCAACGAATGAATTTTGAAGCCGACCGGCCGACAGCGATTCGTGTGCGGCGCGGGATGCAGACTCTCGACTTGACGATGGTGATTCACGGGAGAATCTGGGACGAGTGGACGAATACACGGCGGGCTTCGAACGTTATTTTCCTGACCTACAAATTGATAACGTTGGCGATCGGATTGTTCGTGGTGTTCAACCGGCCGCGCGATTTTGTGTCGAGGCTGGGCGGTTGGGTGTTGGTGGTGATGGCGACGGTGTTTGAAGCGTTCCAATGGGGGCTCTCGGCGGCGACACGGGCTTTGCCACTGTTTGTGGCGGTGCCGGTGATGCTGGTGTATGTGAGCGCTGCATTTCGCACGCCGCTGCTGGCGGCATTTTTCTGCTTGTACCCAAAGCGGTTGTTCGTGAACCGTTGGCTGTGGGCGGGGTTTTGGGTCGGGCCGATCGTTGCGACGGTGTATGCGCTTTATCTTTTTGGCAGGACGGTCTACGACCCGGAGCATTTGACGGCACTGACGCCGCCGTGGGTGCTGCTTGTGTTCGGCGTGCAGAGCCTGGCGTATCTGGGGGTCGTGCTGGTGGCGCTGCCGCTGAGTTACTGGAAACTGGAAACGATGACAGACCGGCGCCGCTTCCGAGTGCTGGTGTTTGGAGCGCTGGTGGCAATGGTGTTTTATCTGCCTCGAGTGATCGGCACAGGGATGATCAATCTGAGCCCGTGGTTTTATCAATTCTTCGATTCGCCGTACGTTTATATGGCGTGCACAGTAGGCATGCTGATATTTCCGATGTCGTTTGCGTATGCGATTCTCAAGCAGCGATTGTTCGATGTGCGGGTAATCATCCGGCGAGGCGTGCAGTACGCGCTGGCGCGGAGAGTACTGCTGGCGATTCCCGTGGTGGCGATCGGGCTGCTGGTGGGGACGGTGGTTGCCCAGGGAAGGCAGCCGCTGTTTTCTGTGCTGAAGACCCATGCGGAAAGTTACGTGGCGATCGCCGCGCTTGCGGCCCTGGCATCGACACAGAGACAGAAATGGCTGTCGGCGTTGGACCGGAGATTTTTCAGGGACAAGTATGACGCCCAGCAGTTGTTCCGCGAAATCGTGGAAGACATTCGCCGGGCCGAGAGCGTGGAGGAAGTGGCGCCACAGGTGGTGGGACGCGTGGCGGAGGCATTGCATACGCAAGGATGCGGATTGTTGGTGCGCAAGCCGGGCGAGAGTGTCTATCGGATCGTAGCAGCAGCGCCAGCCGGGTCGCTCTCTACAGACTTGCCCGCGACGAACAAGTTAATCCCACTCGTGCGGATGCTGGAGTGTCCGGTGCCGATCACACAGGCGGGAACCGGTTGGGTGGGGCAGCAACTTCCGCAGGTGGACAAGGATTTTCTGCAGAAGGCGCACGTCGAGTTGCTGGTGCCGGTGGCGCTAAAGGAGGGAAGCACGGAGGCATTGCTGGTGCTGGGAGGAAAGTTGTCGGAGGAGCCCTACAGCCAGGAAGACACGGCGTTGCTGGAAAACGTGGCAAGCGCGTTGGCGCTGTTGCTGATGCGAGGCAGCGGCATGCAAGCGGGGCGGTCGTTTGAGGAGTGTCCCGCTTGTGGATCGTGTTACGACACGGGAACGACGCGATGCAATAAAGAAGGCACGGCGTTGACGCTGGTGGCGACTCCGCGGATGCTGGCGGGACGCTACCGCCTAGAGAAAAGGTTGGGACATGGGGGCATGGGAAAGGTCTACCGGGCGACGGACATGTCGTTGAACCGCGAAGTGGCGGTGAAGATGATTCGGGATGAATTTTTCGCGGACCGGAAGGCGATCGAGAAATTCCGCCAGGAATCGCAGGTGACAGGAAGCTTTGCTCATCCAAATGTGGTGACCGTGTATGATTTTGGGGTAGAGGCGGGCCAGAGAGTATTTCTGGTGATGGAACTGTTGGAGGGGATCACGCTGCGGCAGGAACTGCGAGGGAAGAAGCGGCTGGATGCGGCGAGGACGCTGGAGTTGTTCGAAGGGATTTGCGCCGGAGTGGGAGCCGCACATGCGCGAGGGCTGATCCACCGGGATCTGAAGCCGGAGAATGTCTTTCTGTCACAAAAGGATGCGAGGGAGGCCGTGAAGATAACCGACTTCGGGATCGCAAAGACCCTGCCGCAGTCCGCGGACGAAACGCGAGACACGATGACGGGAGTTGTGGTCGGAACGATGAAGTATATGTCGCCGGAACAACTGCGCGGGCGCCCGGCCTCCCCTCGGTGGGACCTGTGGGCGCTGGCCGTGATGGCGTATGAAGCGCTTTGCGGATGCGCTCCGTTCGCGGGAGACGATTCGGAGTCGCTGCGAATCGCCATCTTAGGAGTGAAATTCCCGCCGGTGACGCTACTGTTGCCGGGGGCGCCAGCCGGATGGCAGGCATTTTTCGAAGGCGCGTTTGCGCATGACGAGGAGCAGCGGGCCGAATCCGTGACGGTGTTTTGGAAGGAGCTGCGGGAGTGTTTGGAGGGTGGTGCTGCAACTTGAAAGTTGAGAAGAGACAAGCTGCAGACGCAGGAAGTGCGCGGAGGTGAATCCACGCGCGCTGAAATGTTCCGCAGTGGAACTGTATTGCAAGCCTAGGAAATTCTAACCTCGCAAGTCGTTCAATCTGCTAGAAAAAGTTCCCCTCCCGAAAGCGCTGTCTCGCGGACCGAAAATCTGCGCGAGAAGATCGCGTCGCGTCCGATCCAGACGGCGAACAAGCCTGTGTCCGTGACCATCAGCATCGGACTGGCGCTTTCGACGGAATTCACCGGATGCACCGTCGAGGAAATCATGCATCACGCCGACATGGCGCTTTATGCGGCGAAAGAGGCAGGCCGCAATTGCGTGCGGGTGGCGCAGCCTTCCGGTATCGCCAAACCGGTTGAGGAACAGCCAAAGGAAACGCGGGCGCTGATGCCCTGAGCCGCATCTTCGAACGATTATTTCGTTGACGGTTCGGAGTTACTTCATTTTGCCGCGCGAGAGTTCCATCATCTGCCGCATGGCCACGGAAGAGCCGGGGGCGCGGCGTTCGCGCCAGGCCTCCAGCCGCTTGCAGGCTTCTTCGATTCCGGAGAACAGTGTCGGGTTTTTGAACGCGGCGCGCCAGGTGGGAACGATCGTTCGCATTCGGTCCCATACAACCCATATCTCTCCATTGCTTTCGAAAAATAATTCGTCGTTTATCAGGCCACGGTTCACGATGCCCGCCACCATCTCCCAATAACTGATCACCATCCGGATGTAGGTGTTTTCCTGGCTGCCCTGCGGATATTTCTGCATCACCTCTTCGGGCGTTCCCGCGTGGAAATGGTCTACGAACCACGCACGCGCTTCCCGCAGGCGGGGTTCCCGCCGCAGATCATAGAGCCGCAGCATGAGATTTACTTCGTCATAGCTGATCTGAGACATGCGTGACACTCCTTTTCATATCCATGCGCAAGTTCATGTCAAGGGAGGCTGGACAGGGTCACCCTGGAAAACAGGAGCAGGTTTGAATTCCACGCGTTGCACGCCGCTGACGGGAATGTCGCGGCGCTGGAACTCCAATTGAATACGGCGGCGCAGCTCACGCGCTACATCGTCCTGACGGGACGGAGCGGTGCGGACCTGCAGGCGAACGGTTGAGGAGTTTTGGTCAAAACTTTGAAGCCCCAGGATGCGCGGTCCATCCACAATCGCCTGTGACCACGAGGCATCGTTGCGCAACTCCGCAGCGGCGGCTTCCAGCGCCTGCAAGGCCTTTTCCTGCGAGAGCTGCGGAGAGAGAGCGACGTCAACGAAGGCTTGCGACCAGTCGCGGCTGAGATTCGCGACGGTGCGGATGTCGCCGTTCGAAAGAGTGACGAGCGCGCCGCGGGAATCACGGACCACAGTTCGGCGCCAGGTGACGTGTTCGACCCGCCCGATGGTATCGCCGACCTGGATGGTGTCCCCGACGACGAATTGATCTTCCAGAATGATGTAAACGCCGGTGATGACGTCGCGCACCAGATTTTGCGCCCCGAAACCGAGCGCCAGGCTGGCCAGGCCGGCGAGCGTGGCCGCGGGCAATACGTTGATCCCAAACTGCGCGGCGGCGGTCAGTATAGCCACCCCCCAGACGATTTTGCTTCCCGCACTGTACAGGACTACCGCGACCGTGCGCGTTTGCTGCTCGCGTGCTTTTGCCGCGCGGGCCTCGGAGCCGGCCGGCTTGATCAGCAGGTTGGTGATCAAGCGCAGTAGGCGGTTGACCACCAGCACCACGATGAGTATGGCGACAAGACGGAAGAAGATTGCCACGCTGGTATCCGGAAAATAAGAGAGGAGACTGGACATAGGATTGGTTGAGGGGCGAGTATAACATTGGTGGAGGCGCGGCGCAGCGTCCCGGGGCTACAGGCGAGCGGCGAAGGAGGAGTTGCAGTGAAGAACAGGCGAACATTCCTGGGCGGGCTGTTGACGGCCGGATTGGCCACCCGATTTACTGGTCAATCGGTGCAGGGGCAAAACCCCAAGCTCCCTCAGGACCAGAAAACCGCGCCAGACGCCGCACCCGAAAATCCGCTGGCGCCCTCCGCGGAAAAGCGGTTGCTGGAGGAGAACGAGAAGGACATCAAGAAAAAGGTCGAGAAGCTTTACGACCTCGCGACCGAGCTGAAGGCGGAAGTGGATAAGACGGATTCGAGCAAGGTGCTCAGCCTGAACCTGGTGCGTAAGGCCGAAGAGATTGAGAAGCTCGCTCGCGACATCAAGAACCGCTCGAAAGGCTAAGCGGCAAGGTCGCCCTCTCGCCGCCCGGCCCGAACGGCACAACAACCGCTCTAGCGGGGAAGTGAAGGACAGGATAAACTATTGAAGTTGTCTGCTCGCATTTTGTGCGCCCGTAGCTCAGCTGGATAGAGCGCTTGCCTCCGAAGCAAGAGGTCGCGTGTTCGAATCACGCCGGGCGCACCATTCCTCTGTTTTCACCTTTTGGAAGATCAGGTCGAAGGGCTTTCTGTAAGTAGGATAGAGAGTTACAGCGTCAATCCCACAGTTCGAAAGTACCATTTTGAGGAGTTTGGCTCTTTCGGTGTGATTCTGCTTAACGTATAGAAAATAAGCCTTATTCGCGAGTTCTAAAATCTTCGCGGCATCCAGCAAGCGTTCGGGTCTTACCATCTCCAAACCTTGCATTGAAGTTCGAATCTGGTTTTCCTCTGCCTGCCACTCCCCGGACTTTCGCATCCAGAATTCTTCGCTGATCTTTCCATCCAGCTTGTCCTGGTAAGCCTGATCCGTTCTGCGATGCACCTGGCTTAGCCGTTGCGCCAATCGTTCACCCTGCTGCCTCCTGACCTCTTCCTCGCGGCCCTTATCGTTCAGCAAGGCCCTTTGCAACTGAGCGAGGATGTCATCTGGGATGTGAATGTCCTTGAGGATTTGTCCCAAGCGATCCCCAAGCTCCTCCTCACGCATATAGGGGAGCTCGCATTTCCCCCGGTACCCCGTGCAATGGTAGTAGGTGTACCGTCGCCTTTTGATCTCCGCCGTCACTTTGCAACTGTCGTAGGCGCACGTGAGCAGACCTCGATAAGCAAATTCATGGGTATTGTATCGGGGCTTATTGTGACCACGGAAAACGGCCTGGACTTGCTCGAAGCTTTCCACCGAAACAAGCGGAGTGTGAGTGCCGGGGTATAGCTTTCCCTCCCACCAAAATGCGCCCTTGTAAAACGGATTTTTAAGGACCCGATCTATATAACCCTTGCCGAGATTGATTCCGAATTCATCCGAGACCGTTTTCCGCAGGCTCGCCAGTGAATGTCGGCCAGAAGCGTAGAGATCAAACATCCGCCTTGCCAGGGGTGCTTTTCGCGGATCGACTTCGATAGTGCGTTCCAGCTTGTTGTTTTGATAGCCGATTGGAGGACGGCTCGGGTAAATCCCCTGTTCTGCCTTTTCCCGCATCCCCTTCCTGACTTCTTCTTTTAGGTTTTCGATGTAATTCCGGGCCATCACAACCTGGATGCCGTGCATTAACTTGGCCTGGGATTTTGAATTCTTGCAGATCACCTGCCCTTCTTTGGGCAGATGAATCTCCACGTCCAAATCCTCCAAGGTGACGCAGTCTTTGAAGTTTCGGTACAGGCGGTCGGTTTTCTCCACGATTAAAACCCGGCAACCTGGATTTTGAGGGAAAAAGGCAAGCATCTCCCCAAACTTCTTTCTCCCGGTCGTTTTCGCGGTTTCCACGTCCACGAATTCCTGGGTTATGCGGAAACCGTTTCTCAAAGCGTATTCGCGGAGAAACTTTAATTGCGCGGGAATGGAAAACCCCTCCCGTTCCTGATCCTTGCTGGAAACACGCGCATAGATAACGGCATCTCTCATTTGGTTTTTCCGTTTCCCGTTTTTCTGGCGACTCTAGCGAGTTCACCTTCTACCTTTTCGATCTCCGCGTCAACTATGAGGATTGCGTTTTCCACACCCGAATCCCGGAAAATAAGTCCGCGTTTTTCCTCCAACTCTTCTTTTTGTGCCTTCAGTTGCTGCAAACGATCAAAAAGAGCGATCCCGTAATCCGCACCGTCAGCCTTGCCTGGAATTAAGATCTCGCCTTTGACCATCTGTAACAAACGGGAGATACCGGTCTTCCCGCGAAAGAAGAGTTGAATCCCACATGGGTTGCAGACGCAATAGGGTTTCCCTCTCTTAGAAGCGAGGATCATCAGACCATCCGCGCACAGTGGGCACGGGAATTTCTTCCCCCGCAGATCCTCAAGTCCTGCTCCTGAAGGTACCAACGTAACGTTAACGTGGGCGGAATCCTGCTTTAGTTCACCCATTTATTTCTTCTCCTTTCGGCGCGGCAGTCAGAAATGGATCGCAGCGCACGTGCGCGAAGCTCATGTACGGGATGGAAACCCTTCTCTCTGTTGAGAGGGGCACCGCACAGCGGGCAGTTCTTCCACTCGCTATGCAGGTTGTCCTCGTCTCCCCCTGCAAAATCATAAAAAAGCCCTAGCGCATGCACTCTCCGGGTTCCGTGGAAAGCGACTTCCAGCCTACCGACCATTTCCGGATCATCGCTGGGAGGCTTGGAAACATACTTGAGCATGTACAGCAATGCTTTAGGGCCGATGAGCTGGGACTGCCTTATCCCTGCAACGACATGCCCAGAGACTTTCTGCCAGATCGCCTTAAGCTTTTCCTTCTCGATATAAGGGCAATACATCAGCACGTACGTATGCAGATTGGTGTTGTTGAAACCGACCTCATTGACCCAGATAGCGCCCCAGCCTTTGACTCCCTTCATCAGCAGCCGGAGGGTTTTCTTTACGTCTTTGTTAAATTTCTTGATTTGTTCCGTCGTAAGCTCGCCCGTGTTCCGGCTTGTCAGCGTAATTCCTCGCAGGCGAAACCCACGTATGGGGTGCCGACGGAAATGCTCGAGAACGGGGGAATGTTTTGCGTAAAGGCGGGCAAGCCGGCGAGGGGCGCAACGCGAGCAAAACCTGAGATCGCAGTACATGGGAGACAAGAATTCGTGCTGCTCATGTCCCTGACACCGAAGAACAATTCCTTTTCGTGCACAGTCGAGGTACCGAGCCGCCTTTCCAGGCAGACCACCAAAGATCAAAGCCTCAGCGACGTGACTCCGAAACTCAAAATCTGCATGATCTTCATCGGTGAACTTTTCGAGAGGTTTCAGGCTCGGACGGCAGAGCGTCTCCAGCTCGTAGCGGTCCGCGAGGGAGATACCCCACGCCTCAGCTTCGGCTCCAAAGCCCTCAAGCACGTTCATGCGCCCACCGTCACCGTCTGCCATTTCGACAAGGCGTAGCGCTTCCGCGCTTCGTCCGGAATGCGGACTGTGTACTCCCCAGTTGGAAACCCCAATGCCATCAGATCCGCGTGGATGAACATGAATTGGTCGGCGGGAGGATAGAAGCCGCCCATGAACCGGGGCGGCTCTTCCGCGCTCAGCGGATTCTTCCAAATCTTGTAAGCCTCTTTCAGTCTCTCCATGGCTCAGCAACTTCCTTCGAAACACTTAGTCACTAAGATTGAATTAAGTGGGGCCGCCTTCGGCGACCCCTTCCCAGCACTCAGCTTCTCAGCGGGACCTCTGGATCCAGCACCGGCAGTTAGGGCCCCTGGTGTCTCCTGCCGTACGCAGTCGCGGGATGTCAGGTCCCACCGACATAGCCCGCACATGTGGCCCAAGACACCAGGGGAACTCGAATCAAAGCGCATCGCACTTCCTCTCGTACTCGGCGAGGACGGCTTCCAGAACGCGCTGTTTGAGATCTCGTGACAGATCAAGTAGCGGGAGGTAGGTTTTCTTGCCGTTCTTCTCGACGGGAATGCGCGGAAGAGTGGCCCATGCAGGCTCACCCCGCTTCTCAAACACGGCACACCGACGAATCGTGAGGTCCCCGCTGGGCCAGCAGAGAATTACATCCGCCAACGCACAGAGCGGAGCTTTGGCATTCACAAGCGCCAAGTTGATCTTGATTTCAGTTTCCATGACGGTCCTCCACTTCATTCCACTCGCTCAACAACAAAAAGAACTCTCGAAGTGCCTCAACCTCGCCTGGCGATAGCGCACATACATTTGTGCGGCGCCCAGACTCCGGCAGATTGCTCGGGACGATGCAAACCCCGCCTTCCCCAACAACACTCGTCACATTCGTTTGTGGTGACACTGTTCCGCTAACGCCCATCAGCGGCCCCGAGCATCGAGTTTTCGGGCAGGACTTTTCGTTTCCTGCCAACTGGGAAAGTCTTTCCGCACTGACCGCGCTGACAGACGTGGTCTTTCAATGGCCTCCGGCTTCGAGTCGCCCGCAGCTTCGAGATCAGCCGACAGGAGCGAGAGCAGAAGCGAGTCTTGGCTGGTGCCCCGCACACTGCGCACACTGCAGAGGGCGAGTCTTGGATCGGGGAGCCGGTTTTGAATTCAGGTACTTCGCTCTCGGTTCGCATAAAAAAAAGAAAAAGCCAGCCAAATCGAACATTGGCTGGCTTTACCCCGTGTCCCAAACTCGCTGGCCGTGGGGCTAGCTGGCTATCGATTCTGCTCTTTGGCTATCCCCTCGCCCCCTCCACCGGTTTGACCAGGAGAAGCTTTTTCTGTTTTGTCCCGAGCAGAAGGTAGACTTTCGTTCCGTCCTGGGTTTTGAGCTTGACCGTCATCGGCAGGTCTTCCGGTTTCAATTCCAGTGACTTCATCGTGTGCCCCACTCCCTCGAATGCTCTATACTTTCAGAGCGAAGATTGCCTTAACTTTTCGTATTTTCTCATGGGTTTCAGGAACCACTGGTGCCACGGACAACGAAGCGACATAAGACTTCCGCAAAATTAAAGACCAAACATCGAAAACTTCCGCGAAATCCACCCCCCGTTTCTCGGGGTATTTCCGCGAAATTGGGTTCTGGCCAAAAAACCGCAAATAGGGCCTTGACAGCATTTGAACAAACACGAGGGCGCAAGCGTCGGATTCATCCCGAAAATGTTGTGAGGGCCGCGAACGATCTGCTTAAAATCTTGGGGGTTTGCAGAGACCAGATTGACTGGGGCAAATTGGAAATCGCTAAAACGGAAGAGCAAGCCGCATCAGCATTCGAGCGCGTACCATCGCCCGATAGAGAACGCCTCAATTTGTGGCTGGCCGCAATCCCAGAGTGGGCGCAGGAAGGAAAGTTTCCGAAGTCGAACTTGGATCGGAAGATGCGCCACCTGGCGGATTCGGTTGCAGCGGAAGGATTCTTAACCCCCAGACGCTCTAGGGACGTTTGCCTTGAGGAGAGAAAAAGGCAAGCGCAACTTGGAATGATCCTTCGGCGGGAGTTCTATATCGAATGTAGCTGTGGTTATCAGGGACCAGCGAAAGGCGGCGGTTGCCGTCAATGCGGAACAAACAGGCTTTCACCAGAGATTGAACTGGACTATCCATTTCTCCGGCAGCCCCGTTAATCGGGACGGAATGCCCCGCCGAAGCGTGAGATCTGTTGCGCATTTTAGCGTCCCTCACTCGCGAGCAATCGGTCCTACGGATAAATTCTCCAAATGCCGTTTCCGGATAGTAAAGCTCACGGTCGCCTGTCCTTCCGACTAATATTCAAGGTAGAATTTCTGACTCTGAGGTGATTGGAGGCTTGAATCCTTCAACGGAAATGCGAACGTCCCGCAATCAGGAATCAGGATGGAAAATTCAAGCGGAGAAGGAGTTTCTGAAACCGCGGATCGGAACGCAACGCGTCAAACAAAGGATCCACCTTCAGAACCAGCAGAAAATCGGATCGTTCCTTGTAGGCGGTGTCCAGCCACGCCATGGCCTGATCGTTGTTACCAAGGCCAATGTGCACCAGGGCGAAGCAAATTGCGGTCACTTTTTTCTGCTTCGAAAGCTCCGTGAGTTCATGGAGGGCTCGCATTGCGCTGGCGCGATCTCTTGCCTGCCCCTTCGCATGGCCAATTGAGGCGAGCGCCAAGGAGCCGTCGCCGGAGAGCCGCCCGAACTCTTCGAATTCCTTGATGGCCATGGAGTACATGCCTTTGGCGGCGTAGGCCCGACCCAGGCGAAGATGCGCGGTCGAGAAGTTCGGATCAATCTCAATTGTCTTTTGCGAGTACTCGATGGCTTGATCAAAGCGGTGCGCAAAATAGTGGGCCCTGGCGACGAACTGGTTGGCGAGGGGAGAAATCGGATCCAGCTCGAGAGCGGTTTGCGCTTCTGCGAGAGCTTCTTCCTTCCTTCCCAAGTCGTTCAAATACTCGGAGTACCACTCGTGGGCTGTCGCATAGTTGGGTTTGAGTGCGATGGCTCGCCGGAACTCTTTCTCGGCAGCCAGCCAGTTCCAATCGCAGCTGTACAGCACATACGCCATCGAGGCGTGAGCTTCGGCCGACTTGCTGTCCAGCTCCAAGGCCCTGCTAGCAGCCGCGCGCGCTCTTTCCATGGCTTCTGCTCTAGGGAGAACGTCGAACCCGGCCGCGCCAAGCAAACTGTAGGTATCGGCAAGTCCGCTGAACGCCGGGGCAAAATCCGGTTGTTTGTCGGCCGCTTGTTGAAAGCGCTCGAGCGCCTTTCTTAGTTCCGGGGGGTTGCGTTTGCTCCAGAAATAACGGCCCTTCAGGTAGAGTTCATACGCCTCACGGTCGACGGGCGCGGAAGCGGTCAGGCGGGCGCGCTGCTCCGGGGTTAATTGGATTTCAATCTCGTCAGCGATGGAACGCGCCACTTCGTTTTCGAGGGTCAGGATGTCACGCAAATCCCTGTCATAGGCCTTGGCCCAGATGTGCTGGTCGTTTGTCGCATCAACCAACTGCGCAGTGATGTGAACGTGGTCGCCGGAGCGTTGTACCGTGCCTTCCACGATCGCATCCACACTCAGTTCGCGAGCAATTTCCGGTAAAGGCTTTTTCGTTCCTTTGTACTGCATCGAGGATGTGCTGGAGATCACGCGCAGAGAACCGATTTGCGCCAGGTCGGTGATTAATTCCTCCGTCATTCCCTGGGCGAAATAATCTTGGTCCGGGTCATGCGAGAGATTCTGCAGAGGCAACACCGCCAGCGCATGGATGTGCCCCGCTGGCACTTTCCCGAACAGCCGCCTACGGATTCGGTCGTCCTTGAACAAGCCGAAGGCAAGGAGCAAGCAAACCAGCGCCATGCCGGAAAATAGCAACCATGGTTTACGGGCAGGATCGACTGGTATCTCTTCAGCTGCTTCTTGGGTTGGCTCTCCAGCGAATCCTTCCGTTTCCCTTTGCGTTTTTAGCCCGTGGCGGTCGCGGTCCCACCACGCCTCAATTTCGGACTTGTAGGCGTAAACGCCTGCCTTCTTCTTGTGGGAATGCCTATGGACAGGAAGGCCCTCCGACTCCCAACGCCGGACGGTTCGTTCGCTGCATTTCAGGTAGGCAGCAATTTCCTTCCAGGACGCCAAGCGGTCGTCACCCGGCGAGCTAGCAGGACCATCATTCGTTAAACCCTTTGTTTCAGAGCTCATCTGGAGGTCTTCCGTGGGGGACTTAGTGGAACGATATTGTATCGGAAACGTGGCTCGCGGAGTATCCCATTCATGGAAATGGTCAAATGCGGCCAGAAGGGGTCTGGCCGCAAGTATCCCTTGCCTCCGGGCGGGTTGGGCCTACAGTACAACGATTACGTTTCGCTAGTGTGCTGGCACAACGTCGTCCCTTGGCCATGCCCGAATCCTGAGGGAGGAAATCTCATGAGAACCCGATCTTCTGTAACCTATCTTTTCCTGTGTCTTGTTATTTGCGCTCTGATGGTAGGGGCGAGGCGAGCCAGCGCCGACTCGGTGGGACTATCCGACGGCAGGAACGTCAGTGGAGGCACTGCGTTTATCGTCTTCCCCGGGGGCGGTATAAACATTGACAATGGGGTTTCCTGGAAGTTTGTCTCCACGGTTGTGCCCTTCCCCGCATCGAATCCAACCTCCACTCAGCCGATCTGGACGAATTCCAACAACCTTGGTCTGGCGCCCGCTGACCTGACCGGCCCGGGCGGAGCGTATACGCTTTTGACAATCACGAATAACACGCTGGATTTCAGCGGCAGCGGCATTCAAAGCCAGTTGAGCTTCGCGGTCGCGGGAACGTTCAGCCAGTTCGTGGCGCTGCTGAATGGCCTGGCTGTGGGACAATCTACACAACTTTCGCTACTGACGGTGAATGGGGGAGGCTGTGTCGTCGGCGCCTGCTCCGAAGAACACGACACGTTGGTCTCAAACGGTATCTCGGGAAGCCAACAAACAGAGTCGATCGTCGGGTCTGCGTATATCACGATTATCAATGACCCCGGCATTTACGACATTACACTGACGTCGACGCCTTTGAATCCGACAACCCCTGCACCGGAGCCGGCGTCACTGCTTCTGCTGGGCATCGGACTGGCTGGTGCCGGTGTTGTCCGCCGGAGGCAGCAAAATCCGGTGCTTTCATGAGAGCTCACGCAAGGTGGAGTAAATTCTGCTATTCCCTCGGCGGTGTTCTCGGTTTTCTTTTCCTCACCGCTACTTCGGCGCGGGCAGATGGAATTGCCTTCCAACTTGTAACAAGTACGCTTACGGCGGCGAGCGGCGGGACAGTGACGTTTGATGGCACGGTCACAAACAACACTGGTGGGGACCTCAACGCTACTGACTTCTTTTTCAATTTCTTTGCGTTCGACCCCACTTCGCTGAATCCGATTCAGGATTTGGGAGTGGTGACAGACTTCCTTATTCCGAACGGAAGCACAACTGTTGACGTCTCCTTGTTCGACGTAGTGGTGGGCAGCGTGTCGCCAGGGTCGACTTTTACCCTGGAAGTCCAGCTTGAGGACGTCAATCTCGACGCGAGTGCGACCCAAACGGTGACAATAGCCGTACCTGGAACTCAATCTGTACCCGAGCCTCCTACGGAACTGTTCCTCTTGACAGGATTCCTTCCGCTTGCGCTATGGAAGTTGCGGCGCGCGTAATTCGTCAAACTCGAATCGACAAGCGCGAGATGGCAAAAAGAGTTTCTCTTCCCTCACCCCCGGTTGACCTTATTTCTTCTGAGGAGATGACCCAATGTTGCACACATGCCGCCTCGCTAGAAAACGATTGGCGATTGCCTGCCTCTGGTTGGCAGCGTTCACGGCCAAATCATCCTTAGGACAAACGATCACGCTCCAGTCAGGAACGCCGGAGGTATCGGGTGGGAATGGAAGTTTTACACTCTTTCTGCCAATTCTCAACGCTGGCACGGCCACAGCGGGATCCGTAGCTGTAACGAGCGCTACCCTGAGCGGAGTGGCAGCATCCGGATCACTTCCGCTGCAGCTCTCGGATATTCTTGCGGGCAAAGTGAGTTTCGCGAATCTGAGGTTCAATTCGGGCGCTCTAGTCACCGGAAACAAATATCTACTGACGATCCGGGGAACGTACACACTTGGGGGAACCGCGTTCGGATTCGCCATCAACCGGTTTATCCTGCTGGGAGCCCTGGATATTTTTCAGAAACCCGCGAACCCAATCACGGTGACGCCAATGCTGGATTCCAGCCATTCCGTACAAACGCCTATCAGCGCGGTGAATGGAGGAACAATTACGGCTACGGGCGCGGATGGTTCAGTATTCACTCTGACCATTCCTCCGAATGCCTTGTTAAGCGACGAGCTGATTACCATGACCCCGATAGCCAGCATAGGGAACATCCCCTTAAGCGGGGGATTCGCGGCCGGGGTCGAGCTGCAGCCGCAGGGCCTCCGATTCTTCCTTCCGGCAACATTGACCATAACGTCGCCGACAACAGCGCCCGCGGGGCAGCAATGGGGCTTCAGTTATGGCGCCTCGGGTGCGGACTTCCACATCTATCCGCTCAACCTTACTGCCGCGATCACAATGAACATTCTGCACTTCACGGGATTTGGCTGGGGAATGGCCCCTTCCTTGGGGTCCACCCTGGAGGCGGTTATAGCGTTAAAGGCGGAACAGCGGTTGGAACAGCAGATTGCACAACTTACCGAACAGGAGCGGGCGCGGCAGTTGGATCCGAACAACCAGCCGCCTTCAGACAATCCCCAATACCTGGAAAATATCGCAACGCTGCTTCAGCAAGCATACAGAGATGCTGTCCAACCGCTTCTCGATGCTGCGGTGGGCGACAGCACCTTTCTTGAGAAGGCGGCGGAAACTGCACTGGCTTGGGAAAAGACGCTGGAATTAGAAGGCTTGGCTGGCCAGGAACCCTTCAAGTCGGAAATCGCAGCGACGAAGTCCGCTCTGGTACAGCTTACCATCACTTTTTATAACAATTCGTTTGCACGTTGCCTCGCTCCAGACGGAGTGCCTTTGGTCGAATCTGCGATCATGTTTGGCGTATGGAAACAACTGCTGCTCCTTGGCCAAGACTCACTCCTTCCTAATTTCAAGACACAGCTGGCGGCCTGCGCGGCTGGCCAGTTGCTACTGACTTTTGACTCCACAATGATGGATGTGGGGGAGGTGGTGGGCAAGTTCGACTTCAATTCACATGTGCTGGCACAAGACTTGCCGATGCGGTTCGACACCACCAAGCTGGAATACACGGGAGATGGACTGCTTTCCTATCCCTCCTTCACAGGAATGTTTCATTGGCCCCCACCTAGTTTCGATTGCGGCTCTCGGTTCATCCCCGGCCCCGGAACGATTGCAGTAACTGGCGTAATAGATCTCAATGTCAACTTCTTGGCAATCCCCCAGCCAAGCGATGTGCGGGTACTTGTAACCGTAGTGCCGACCATTTCCGACCTAATCATCGCAAGCGTCGCTGGTCCGGACTCACCGTGCTTTTCGTTACCACTGAGTTCTGATAATTATATGGTTGACTACGGCATTCTTCATTACAACGGCCAGGGATCAAACGGAATTTTGCCTTACGCTGTGTTCGTCAACACGCCTACTCCGTTTGGCATCAATGGCTTCGGAGTTTCAGGAGGAGTGCTAGTCGAGCAAACCACTGTAACGCTTGCGAATCCCATGTAAGGTGCACAGATCTTTCCTCGGGTCGAGGAGCCGACATTGTTATGCAATCAATTGGCCTGTAGTTTCTACCGTGCTACAAGATCAATTCCGTCAGGAGATCAGTTTGTGGCAGGCTTGACACAAGCTCGGCAAGAAAAGTTCTAAAATCGTCCCCTAGGGCGCACCACTTTCTTTATTATTTCTTCTCAATAACTTCGAGCTTCACCCTTAAGTTGAATTGTGCGAACGTCGCGCCCCTCGGCAAGTCTTTCGAGCCTCGCGCCTCAGAACAGAATAGAACTCTAGCCCGGGCCCTTCCCCGAAAGCGAGATCTTACCCTCATGACTCTCTTTGTGAGTCTCTATTTTGTCCAATCTTCGATTTTCAACTGCTTCAATCGGTGAAAAGAACGATCGTTGGTTACCAGAACGGCTTCGGCAGCCAACGCGTGCGCCCCGATCATCATGTCCAAATTTCCCATGGGGGTCCCCGCAATCTCGAGGGCGGCCCGCACATCGGCGTAGTGCCTCGCCGCGTTGGAATCCCACGGCAGAGAATCTACTCGCAGCAAAAATTCATCGATGGCGGTTCTCAATCGTACTGCATCGCGTTTCCGTGCCGCTCCAAATAGCAACTCGGCTTCCGTAACTGCCGAAATCAGAACTTGCGACATCGGCACCTTCAGCAACCGCTCACGAACCCTCGGAACATTGCCTTTAATGATGTAACTGGCAGTATTCGTGTCCAGCAGGTAGCGTAAAGACATCAGAAGAGCTTCCGCTTCTGTGGAGGAGCGTCGTCACGCCCAGCTAGAAAATCCGAGGGCACGTCGATGCCCCTCATCAGCTCAAAGAAATCCTCCCACGACTCGGGGCGCCGCGAGAGGATCACGTCTCCCGTCGCCGGATCGCGGCGTACGAAGACCTCGGAACCCTCGAACCGATAATCCGAGGGAAGGCGAACCGCTTGGCTGCGACCGTTGCGGAACAGTTTGGCGGTACGAGTCATAACACCTCCTAAGGGATATATACCATGATATATTACAGATCGCGATAGATCAAGGCTTCGAATTGAGTGGGGATTTTTGCCGGCGGCAGGATTGACACGAATTCGGCCAGAAAAGTTCTAAGATCGTCCCCTCGGGCGCACCACTTCTTTTGTCCTTTACTCTCAATAACTTCTGACGGTAGCCTTTTGATTGTTTACAACTCTGAGGCTGATGGAGTTGCATGGTCATTAAGCTAGAATCGATTGTCTTCGTTCTTGGAATCAGTATGTACATCGCCATGCCAGTCGTGCTCGTGTGGGGCTGGGTGCGATGGAAGAAGCGTAATCAGCCGCTAACTCTGTGGTCGGCGCTGTCGCTAATCGGTTTTTCGCTAGCCACATTATCGGGCCTACTTGCCATTCTCACCGTTCTCTACGCAATTGCGATCCCATTTCGGTTTTATGACCCGTTGCTTCTCCGAATCTATCGGTGGGGACTTTTACTTTCCCTTGCCGGATTTCTGTTCGCCATCTCCGGTGTATGGCGAGCAAATCCATTGCGTTGGTACGCTCCTGCTTGTGCCGTAGGAATGTTTCTATTTTGGTTTGTAGCGGCGTCAGGCGAATAATCCGTCAAGTCTAAGGCTCCGAATCATGCTACAAGCTCAATCCGATAGGGAACTCAATCTGTGGCAACCATTCCATGAAATCGCGAAGGAAAGTTCTAAAATCGTCCCCTTGGGCGCACCACTTTTTTCGAGAAGAGAAAAGGCCAACCCAAGACCCACGTAGCAAAGCGAACGTGGGGCACCCTCCGTCTCTCTATGCTTCCTCGGAACTTGCCGCAGTGTTATCCTCGCACCGATTCATATGCCATCCAATTTTTCATTTTTGAACCCGGGCCACCCGCCGGTGCTCAGAGCACAGGCCAACTGGACTGCAACAAGCAGGAATGTGCGGCGCATGGGTGCCCATTCTAGCGGCCAGCCCACAGTCGATGGACGGAGTAAGTCACATCGCACTATTCCTCGATTCGCAGCAAGACCACTGACAACGGGCGCGGTGGTTCTCAAAAAGGATCCGGTAAAACGACTTTTCTGGACTTGACGGAACAGTTTGAAAATAATGGTATCCGCCGACATTTAAGGCGCAACAACCGCATAGACTGGAGTAGTCCCTACTCCGCTCACAGTACCCAGTTCGCGGCCGCTATTTACATCGAGTACGCCAACGACCGCATGATCAGAATCAACTACATAGAGTTGACTCTCATTACTACTGATAGCGAAACTCCAGAAGGTACGGTGGGGGTCTATAATCTTTATGAGATCCATCGTTGCTGCGTTGAGGACGGCAATCCGGTCGTGCAGTTGGCTTCCGTGGTACAACATCTTCGCGGTACCCAATCCGAGATAGATCCTATTGCCATCGGAGGAGAGAACCGGACGCTGGTTTCTCACCCAGCGGTCGTCGAGCCAGCCAGCCGAAACCCCTGCTCCTGGCCCACCATTTGCTCCTTGAATCGTGCGGTCAAGCGAGTCATGATCGATAACGCGCCCGGAAGCAATATCGCCCTTTAAGTACAGGCCGTCAGTCGTGACTACTGTGAACGTCTTTCCTTCGGGATTCACAAAGCCCGTGGCGACGTAGTGACTTTCAACGTGTCCAGGAACGTTTGTACCCGCTTCTTCGCGAAATGGACTATTAACATCCCTTATTATCGGGGAGACGCGCACTGTTTTCGATCCGCGATCCACGCTCACGAAGCGAACATCCTTTGTTCCCCCGCAAATTACGTAGACGCCATCTTCCGCCACAGAAGGAACCATCGTCGCTGAGACGCATCCGGGAAGGTCGATCTTATCTGGCAGGAATGTGTTCAGTCGAGTGTCGAAGATCTCGAGGTGGAATGTTGAATCACTGCTCGCGATCATTTTAAATAGATAGAGCCAAGCCCCATCTCGAGAAAGAACCATATTGGGAGCATAGGTCTCAATCGTAGTTAGCCACCGATTCCTATTAGGCAATTCTTTTAAAACCGCCCCAGTCGATGTGTCAATGACCTGCAATTTTCCTTCGTGCGTATTTTCCGTCTCGCTGTAGGTCAAGTACAACCGCGAGCCATCAGGAGCGACTGCGATATCAGGTTGGTAGCCGCCGTACAGCGATTCTACGATCCGGCCTTTCTCAGGGTCTAAGACAAGCACCGCGGATTCGGCTTCGTTTCGCTTCGAGTCGAGAATGTAGAGCCAACCTGAAGCCGGGCGCCCATGCCATGTGGGATTTTGCCCAAATCCAAGAGACGCGAGCGGCAACACAAGTGCGACGAATGCGCAGATTAATCGAAACGCTTTCTGGATGGTGCTCTTCATCATACGTCTCCTTACTGAATAACCCCATCTGCTGCGATGGGATACTCGTAGATTTCCAGCGCCGCTGGTTAAGTTTCCGTATTGATTGAGCCACTCGGCGAATTTTTGTCGCATCCCGATTTTGCCGACTTATTATCCATGAAAGTCCAGAAC
>Ga0210410_10001728_pt1 | contig 20146 bp, 16 predicted proteins | sample IncBWC4MmetaG_FD_161058 | JGI IMG/M metagenome (GOLD analysis project Ga0210410, IMG submission 161058) | Forest soil microbial communities from Barre Woods Harvard Forest LTER site, Petersham, Massachusetts, United States - Inc-BW-C-4-M | ecosystem: Environmental > Terrestrial > Soil >... | reverse complement strand
CTGGGAGCCGCCACCGATTCCGGGCAACTGCACCATGGAGCCGATCATGCTGGCTCCCATGAGCACCAGCACCTGCGAGCGGCGAATATTCAGAATGGCCACGCCATAGGAGTGGGCGACTTCCTGGTAGGCCATGATGATCATGAACCACATCACGAGCGAGAGCACGATCAGCGCAAGCAGCGAGAGCGGGTTATGGATGGTATTTAAGCCGCCGCGGAATTCGCGGATGCGGGTGGCGATCTTGTGTCCGAGGTTGGCGGCGAGGTGAGAGAAGCGCTGCTCGACCCAATCGGCGATGGCTTCGCCCTTCCAGTGGACGGCGACCGCGGCGAGCGAAACCGCGGCGACCAAGGCGACCAGCAGGAATCCGCCTTCGCGGAAGCGGTGGTAAAAGGGAAGCGAGCGCGGGCCAGCGGATACGAGGATGGCGCTCACCAGCAGCACCGTGAATGCTCCGAAGTCGAAGATGCGTTCGACCGCCCAGACCCCGAGCTGTGATGAGAAACTCAAGTTCTGGCGGCGGGCAATCAAATAAGGGCGAATCAGTTCGCCGGGGCGGCCGAGCAGGGCCAGGCCCGTGAAGCCAATGATGGTGGGCGCAACCAGGCTAGCGGAGGAGGCTTGCGGGCGCACCGGGCGAAGGAATATTTTCCAGCGAATGGCTCGCACCACATAGGCGAGGTAAATGAGCGCGATGCCGTGCAAAATATGCACCCACTTTTGCGGGCGGGTTTCGCGGAAGCGGGCCCAGTCGAAATTCTGCCAGGTGCGGAACTGCAGATAAACCAGTACGGCCAGCACCAGGAAGACGACGGCGTAGACCACGTATCTTTTATTGTTCATTCAGTCTTATTCATTCAGTCATGGTTCGTGCAGTCTTGCTGATTCCGTCTTGTGCGGGTGTCGATCATTTGACGCGGGGCGGAGGAGTGCACAGTTCGGACGAGCAAGCCCCCGAATGAAGGTAAATGAGAGAGCAGGCACGGTCAATGTGGCCACGATCGACGCAGGAACGAAATCTATGCAGGAACGATCAATGCAGGAACGATCAATGCGGAGATTCGGCGGTGACGGCCGTGGCGGCGGCTTTGGAGGCACGGGCACGGGCTGGGGGTTTGGTCGAGGCCTGTTTTTGTTTCGCTTCTTCCTTCCGCGCAATCTTCTCCTGGGCGATTTTCTTGGTGTTGTACTCGTGCACGATGCGGGCTACGTAGGCGCGCGTCTCTCGAAAGGGCGGCACTCCCCGATACTGCTCGACGCGTTGCGGACCAGCGTTGTAAGCGGCCAGCGCCTTGACGAGATCGAAATTGTAGCGCTCCAGAAGTTCGCGCAGATAACGGCTTCCCCCCGTGACATTGGCTTGCGGATCAAAGGCGTCGTTCACACCCAGTTGGTTGGCGGTGCCGGGCATCAATTGCATGAGTCCGCGGGCTCCTTTGGGGGAAACGGCGTGCGAGTTGAATCCGCTTTCGGCGTGTATGACGCTGTTCACGAGGTCGGGATCGAGATGATAGGCGGCGCTGGCGGAGTTCACGACCTGATTGAGAGCAGGCGCGGGAACAAATTTCGCAGATCCAGACTTCGCAGACCCAGATTTCGCAGGCCAGGAATTCGCGGATTCAGCCTTCGCAGACCGAAACGGGACGGAGATAGAGGCGTGCGCATCCGCTGGCGCCGGTAATGGCACAGGTAAGGTGAGATCTTTTTCGTAGCCGGTGATCTCTTCGGTGGGCACGTCGGTGAAGCTGGAATCGTCTGCGGCGAGAAAGAGGCGGGTGTTTGTTCCCATCACCAGACGATGCTCGTGGCGAATGCTGAAGCCGTTGCGGAGAATGGCCAATTCCGCAGCAGTCGCGGGACGAGCGAGCAAAGTTACGGCGACGGCACACAAGAACGCGACGGCCTTCGCCGCAATTCGCGCGGCTCTCTCCGTCGCAAATGGTCCACTTCGAATCATCTGATTCGACCGATCAAAGGCTGACACCGATTGCAGATCCGCGAATCTGGTCAACAGTTACCGGTTCGATCTCCTTTCCATTCAGCGCGTGCTCGATGGCGGCGGATACACCGCTCTCGGCGTTCGAGCGGGTAAGCGTCCAGCCGCGGGAGCGCAACTCCTCGGACGCATTCCCCATGATAAAGGGGTGGCCGGCGAAAGCAAGCATTTCAATATCGTTATAGTTATCGCCAATGGCCATGACCTGCTGGCGGTTAATGCGGCGGTAGTTGGCCCAGCGCTCGAGCGCGTGTCCCTTGGAGCAGCCCGCGTTGAGCACATCGACAATGGAAAGATCGCGGCCCGGGTACTCGGTGCGCACAACTGTCATGGGCAGGCCGCAGGTTTCGAGGACCTGCAATACCCGCTGCATGAGTGCGATCGGGCCGCAGAACATGGCCTGCACGGGATCTCTGGTGAGCGCATTCTCGATCGGAACCACGAACTGGATATACTGCCTATTTTTCTCCAGCCAGCGCTGGATGCTGCCTTCCAGTTCGTCCAGGCGCTCGATCACGATGGTGCCGGCAGTATCGCCGTGAAGGTCGTTGCTGTCAAAAGTGAGAACGGTCTGACCGCGAAACTCTTGCATCGCACGGACGAGCTCGCGGCAGGTCGGTGCGGGGAGCAGGTCGCGGTGGAAAGTTTCTCCGGCAAGGGAGCGGGTGACAGCCCCATTCGAACTGATCAACCAGAGATCAAATCCCAGTTGTTGAGCGATGGGCAGGGCAAAGGTGTGGCGGCGTCCGGTCACCAGGATGACCTCAATGCCTTGAGCGTGCGCGCTCCGGAGGGTTGCAAGATCGGTTTCGGAAATACGAAATTCCGGGTTGAGCAGGGTCCCATCAATGTCAATGGCAATGAGGCGAAGAGAATCGACAGGCACACACAATTTTAGCATCTGGCAGTCCCGGTGGAGCGCCGGGCGCCTCGCCCGGCCGGCACGCGACACTATCACTCCTAGTCTTCCACTCCCACCGACCACAGGCCACCGATCTGGGGACGCGGTCGTGACGCCGTCAGGGCACGGTAATCGTAGTCGTGGTTCCGAAGGGGCCGGGCGATTGGAAATCATCGCCGCAGTGATTTGCATCATTGCCCCCACCGCCGGTCAAATTGCAACCCGCACCATTGCGCGCTTGGAATTCGACGTCATAGGTGCCGGGGGTTATCGGGCCGATGACGACCATGAAGGAACCATTGCCGTGGATGTCGGTCGTGACAACGCCGAGTTCGATCGTCACGGCCGTCCTTGTTACGCCTTGCCGTGTGAGCGATGGGCAGGTACCACCACCGCCGTCAACCGGAAACTGGCCGAATGTCGCGGGAAACGTCGTGCAGAAGGGCACGATTCCGACCTGATAGAGCTTGCTGGGCGTCGCACCCACCAAGCTAAAGGTAACTGACAATTTGTGAGTCGGCGCATTCACCGACCAACTGATCTTGCTTCTCGTGTAGTTAAGCGGTTCACCGAAGAAATCCCAGCCTGCGATCCACTTCTGCATCGTTGCTGCGGAAGCCGTGCTGGCCAGCAGGAGCAACGCTATGGCCACCAAGAATATTCTTTTCATCGTTATCCTCCTTGTGCGCCGGTTAAACCGGCGAGGTGTAGTGAATGAAAAAGTCATACGAATGTGAAGTAGCGACCTACATCGGCCCTGAGTCATGCGGAGCCGCTCGCGAGGGCGGCGTCGAAGCGTTGACAAGGGAACGTGCGGGCCGGGTATCAGCCGCGTAAGACGTTTACTCCGGGACGCCGACGCTGTAAGGAGATGCGGGAGGCCCCATCCGGTAAAGCGCGTGTGGGGAAGGACTATATCACTGTTCCTGAACCTTTTCCTCCCATTTTTGTTCTCTTGGCGGCAATCGTTCCCCACGCTGAAGCCGTGCCGTTCCCAAGGCTACACTCCGCATTGTCAGTTCACCGCATAGTCAGTTCACCACCTGGTCCACCGTCTTGGACGTGCTGCCGGCGAGGGTCGCGTCGCCGCCATAAACCGCCTTTACTGCCGTTGTACCCACCTTAAGCGTCGACGTTGTGAACGTGGCCGAGCCTCCACTCAACAATCCCGTTCCCAGCACAGTCTTGCCTTTCATAAACGAGACCGTTTCCCCATTGGGCGGCGCGCCGGCTTTCACAGCAACGACTGCGGTAAAGGTCACCGCCTGTCCCGGGTTAGAGGGATTTGGCGCCGACGACAGCGTAGTGGTGGTTGGCGCCCTATGACAGGCCGCGTACATCGCGCTGATTTGGGCCGGGGTCAGCGCATAGTTCCACACTCCCACATCGTCGATGTTGCCTTGAAAGTCGCGGCCGCCAAAAACCAGGCTGTAGCCAACACTGAATTGATTGACCTTGGTACCGTTGCTGACGCCGCCGCTGAAGGGCGCAACCAGCACGCCATCCCAATAGATGTTGCGGAATCCGCTGCCGCCGCCGACGTACGTAACCGCAACCATGTGCCACTTTTTGATCAGTTTCGTTGTGTTCGGCGCGTATACCGTGTTTTCGCCGCCGCCGGTGTAGAAATACAACCGGTTGTCGTTTTCAAATTGCAGGTCAAGATCATTTCCGTTTTGCGATTCGCCGGAGATGTAGAAATATCGTCCCGCCACGCTGGGAAGTTCAGTGAGATATACCCAAGCCACCATACTTCCCGTACCCGGAACGCCACCCATTAGAGAGGTGGTCACGTAATCGCCGCCGCCTCCCGGAATCACGAGCGCCTTATTCCCTGACTCTTGTAACGGGGCTGCGGGAAGGCCGACAGTAGCGTTACCGGCAAAGGAGACTGTGTAGCCGTTTACGACGCTGCCTCCAGTCAGAGAGTCAAAGTGGAAATAGGCAAGCGGGCTCGTCCCCAGCACCACGCTGTAGTAGTCGTAGCCGGTGGGGGAGACGACATCGGGGTTATAGCCAACGTGAGCCACGTTGTATCCGGTCTGCAACCAGTTCGACGTCGTCAGCGGCGCGCCTTCGAGGGGGTCGGTTTGAGCTTGGAGCGGAAGCGCCGCTCCGGTTGTGAAAACGAAAAGGGTAAGCAATGCGGCCATGCGAAGAACCGCAACCTGTTGGCGAATGAAATTCATAGATCGTCTCCTCATCATTTCTGCGCCCTATGGGGAAATGCCGCGACGGTGTTCGTCGGCTCAAGGTCCAGACTTGTGCCGTGTGCCGCACGGCTCTGAAACGCGGCGCCAATGTGCCCCAAAATGCGGGCCATGGTCAATGCTCCGGGCGTGATCCGTACGTGCAGTGAATGTGACGAGCTAAGGGGTTTCGTTGCAGTGCAATACGCGAAGTTGTTGCCTGGGGACTGTGCTGCAGGATAGCCGCGAAACGTAAGCAAAGCGAGACAAAGTTTTATCTCCGCCGTCAATATGTTTCGATGGTAGACTTCCCGTCTCCCCCGAAGCGACTCTGTTTTATGCCTGCTAGCTCGTTGAATCGCACGCCCAATACGGTCGTACTCTTCGGCGTGTTCGAGGCCGACTTGCACGCGGATGAGTTGCGCAAAAACGGAGTTAAGGTCAGGATTCAGGACCTTCCCTTTCGTGCCCTGAAGCTTTTACTGAGCCGTCCGAACCAGATAATCACGCGCGACGAATTTCGGCAGACACTGTGGCCCGGCGACGTCTTCGTCGATTTTGATCTCGGAATCCGCAGCGCGATTAAGCGCCTGCGCGACGCGCTCGGAGATTCGGCCGAGAATCCCGTCTTCGTTGAGACCGTCGACCGTCGCGGCTACCGCTGGATTGCTCCAACGCACAGCGAACCGCCGCCGGAAACTGGGGCCAGTGCCGAGCCTGAAGACGAGGATCTCGCTACTCGCGCGCCAGTTCCCACTTCCGCCAGTCATTGGAGTTGGACTTGGAACTGGAATCGGAGTTGGAAGATCGCCGGCCTGGCCCTGGTAGCCGCCGTCGCCTTGGGAGTCTTGAGTCTGGCGCTCCTTGATCGCCACCCCAACGCCGATTCCATCGCCGTTCTCCCCTTCATCAACGGCGGTGGAGATGCCAACACCGACTACCTCAGCGACGGCATCACCGAATCGTTGATCGGCAGCCTCGCACATGTACCCCAGCTCAAGGTGAAGTCCCGCAGTTCCGTCTTCCGCTACAAAGGGAAGGATGTGGACGCGCAAAAGGTCGGCAGTGAGCTGGGTGTGTCGGCGCTGGTGAGCGGACGAGTGACAACGCGGGGGGATAGCATCGAAGTGAGCGCCGAGCTTATCGATGTTCGGGACAACACCGCAATCTGGGAGCACCACTACAGTGGTAAGGGCGTGGATATCATCTCATTGCAGATGCAGATTGCAGGCGACATCGCGGGAAAGTTGTGTTCCAAGCTCGGCAGCTCGGAAAAGCAGCAGGTCACCCGGCAAGGCACTCAGGATCCAGAGGCCTACCAGCTGTATTTGAAAGGGCGTTACGCCTGGAACAACCGGACGAGCCCTGAGCTTGCGAAGGCAATCTCCTATTTCAATCAAGCCATCGCGAAGGATCCGGGCTACGCTCTGGCATATTCGGGTCTGGCCGATGCCTATTCTGTGCTGCCGAACTACGGCGGCAATCAAAACGAGGACTATCCCAAGTCGAACGGCGCCGCCCGCAAGGCCCTGGAGTTGGACCCGACCCTGGCTCATCCTCATGCCGTTCTGGGCAGCAACGAGATGCAGTACGACTGGGACTTTGCGGGGGGAGAGGCTGAGTTCCGGAAGTCTTTCGAACTCGACCCCAACGATGCCACCGCGCGCCAGTGGTACGCCGACGATATTGCCATGATTGGGGGCAGAGAGCAGGAAGCTATTGCCCAAGTCAATCTTGCACATGAGCTTGACCCGCAATCTCCCGTCATCACCAGGGTGGTCGGGAGTGTGCTCGTCTGGACGCGGCACTTCGATGAAGCCGTTGCGGTTTGCACCAAGCTGGCGAATGACGACCCGACCTTCGCTATCGCGCAAGACTGCTTGTCGCAGGCCTATTGGGGGAAACGCATGCACTCCCAAGTCATTGAAGAATCGAAGGCCTATGCCGAGTTGTCCGGTTACCGGGTTGACGCCGAATTCGCTGCCGCCATGGCGGAAGGATATCGTTCCGCAGGCTGGCAAGGCGCGCTCACCAAAGCCATTGAATTCCGGCAGGCACAACGTAAGAATGGCTACTATTCAGCGTTGATCATTGCCACCTTCTACGCCGACTTGGGGGACAAAGAGCAGGCTTTCCGTTGGCTCAACATCGCTTATCAGGAACACGATTGGCTGCTGATTTCGTTGAACACTAACTTCAGGTTCGACCCTCTGCGTTCTGATCCGCGATATGCCGAACTGGTGCGCAACGTCGGCCTGCCGCAGTAGCCAGGCACGAATCAGCGACTCAAGCGTTGCTTCTCACACTTTCTTCGGCTGTGCGACAATCGTTTCCCACGGAGGCTATCAATGAGGTTGAGATTCCTTCTGTCGTTCCTGCTGCTGCTTCCAACATTACTTCCGGCGCAATCTGTCCCGGGAGCCGGCAAGCCTTTCGTCGTCGAATACTACTACAAGGCCAAGTGGGGGCATGCGGATGAGTTTCTGCAGCTGTTCAAGAAAAACCACTACCCGCTGCTGAAGAAACAGGTGGAGATGGGCCGCATGCTCAAGGTCTGGATGGACCAGCCGCGCTACCATACGACCGAAGACGGGCGCTGGGACTATCGCGTGACCATCGTGTTCAAGAACTCGACGGTTGCGAATGAGCCGTTCGACGAAGACGCGCTGAAGAAACAGCTTTGGCCCGACCAGGCCACATATGCGAAGGACGAGCAGCGCCGGTTTGAAATCCTTGACGGACATTGGGACGTGCCCATCAAGAGCGTGGATCCGGAAGGAAAGTAAAACGATGCCGCAGGTTCCAAAAAGATGTAAAAGATTGGTTAACCTTCCCGACGAAATCCTTTATCGCTGTCATCAGAATTTGGAGTTAGACACGTCGCAGTTGTGCCGATAAGTTGGATCATGGATAACTTGATCGGTGCGGAAGACTCGCCTGTTGATTTGCTGCACGAGATTGGCGGCCGGCTGGCGACAGCGGGCGGATTTCACGAAGTGCTGGACCGGGTGGTGGAGTTCGCCTCGGCGCTAGTGAAATGCGATTCCTGCCTGGTCTATGTGCTCGAGGGCGAATACCTGGTCCTGCGGGCTTCGAAGAACGCTCATCCCGAGGTTGTGGACCGCCTCAAACTGCGCGTCGGGCAGGGCATTACGGGGTGGGTGGCGGAACATCACGAACCGGTTGCGATTTCGGAAAAGGCGGCGCAGGATCCGCGATTCCAGTTCTTCCACGAGCTGCCGGAGGATAGTTACGAAGCGTTTCTCTCCGTGCCGCTGATGTGCCGGGGACGAGTGGTGGGAGCGATCAATCTACAGCATCGGTGTCCCCACCTCTACAAGCAGAGAGAGATCCGGCTGATTTCGGCGATCGGTTTTCTGGTGGGCGCGGAAATTGAATTGGCGCGCATGGAGGAAGTCAACTCCAACCTTACGGACCAGTTACAGACCCGAAAAGTGGTGGAACGCGCCAAAGGGATTCTGCAGCGCGAGCTCGGATTGAGCGAAGAGCAGGCTTACCTTGCTCTGCAAAAGCAGAGCCGGCAGAAGCGCAAGGCCATGAGGGAAATTTCGGAAGCGATCATTCTGAGCGAAGAAGTGAGAGAAAACACCCGCGGAGCGGATGTGTCCTGACCATTTGTTCCCTAGAGGCGCGGCTTGTCGCGTCTCGGATCACTCACAGAATTCGAGGCGCGGCTCGCGGGAGACGGGGCAAGCCCCGTCTCTACCGTCGAGTGTTTCACGCCCCACCCTTGCCCACTCCGAATTGTTGCCAACAAAAAGCCGGGAGCAGATGGCATATCTGCTCCCGGGGAGGGACAGCTGTGACCGGGATGTGGCCCGACCGCAGCTGGGCGACTTACTTCGATGCCATCTCGCGCGATTCGCTCCCGCGCGGGACGGTAAAGTGCAAAGTCATGTCGTACTCGGGGAGGACCATAGTGCTGACGAAACTCTGCCCGTTTCTCGACACCAGAGTTAGCATGGCGCTGACTTCATCCGGCTTCGGCGATTCGACGTCGTTCACCAGCATCATCGCGTTCGTGCCAGTCCCGTTGATCCCCCGCAACATGAGCAATTCGGACGGACCCTCGCTCTTAATGGAGAAGCTGTAGTCTCCCGGGCTCAGGACACACTCTTGCCAATGCACTTCGTGAGTAAGGGTGAAGCTGCCGTGTGCATCCTCGGCGGCAGCCAGAGTCGGCGGAAGGGTAAACATACTGATGCCCAGAACGGCGGCATATGCGAATTTGCAGATCAATCTCATGAAATCTCCTTTTCTGGTCTAAAAGCACACGGCCAACGTAAGACGTAAAACCAAATGGCGTGGCTTAGATTAGGTGGAGAACAACGAGGTCAGCAGATTTGCAACGCAGCGAACATGGCTGGACACAAACATTAGTTCAACGGACCCGCCACTGAGCGGGGCTCGAACTGGTAAGACTATGGAGGAATTCAGTTTGTGGTGTCCAACGAAAAAAATCGATCTGTCGAATCGGTGTAGAAAAAGGAGCTTGCTCCGTCTCAGTTGCGGCAATCCGTGACTCTACGAGAGCGCGAACGCCGCCCAATGTGCCGGAGCCGCCATTAAAGTAGGATTCCAGCGGATTCAGGCGCACGCGTTTGCAAAAAGTTCACCCGATACGAGAACATACCTGGTTTGCATCGATCCCACGGTTCCTATAAGGAAGCAGCCAAAATATGGCGAAGCTGAAAAAGTCCCCCACCAAAGAAGCGAAAAAGGCAACGGTCGAGGTGATGTCCTCAAGAAAAACGGGCAGCGGCGCCGAAGACGAGCGCGTGATCGAGCCTGCCAAGGGCAAGCTTGGAGTGATGATCCCGGGCATGGGCGCAGTCGCCACGACGTTTGTTGCGGGCGTCGAAGCAGTGCGCAAGGGCATCGCGCATCCCATCGGCTCGCTCACGCAGATGGGAACGATCCGTCTGGGGAAGCGCACGGACGGCCGGTCTCCAAAAATCAAAGAGTTTGTTCCGCTCGCCGGACTGAATGATCTGGTCTTCACCGGCTGGGACATTTTCGAAGACAACATGTACGCCGCCGCCCGCAACGCCGGAGTGCTGGAGCGCGACCTGCTCGACAAAGTAAAAGGCCGCCTAAGCGCCATCAAGCCGATGAAGGCGGTGTTCGATCACAACTACGTTAAGAAGATCGACGGGCCGAACGTGAAGAAAGGGAAGAACAAGCTGGAGCTGGCCGAGCAGCTTCGCCAGGACATCCGAGACTTCAAGAAGTCGAGCGGCGCGAGCCGGCTGGTCACCATCTGGTGTGCTTCGACCGAGACCTTCATTGAGCCGAGCGCCGCTCACCAGAGCGTGAAGGCGCTGGAAAAAGCGATGAAGGAGAATGACGAAAACATCGCGCCCTCGATGGTGTATGCCTACGCCTCGCTCATGGAGGGCGTCCCCTTCGCCAACGGCGCCCCGAACCTGACGGTGGACGTGCCGGCGATGCTCGAACTCTCGCGTGAGCGCGAAGTTCCAATTTGCGGCAAGGATTTCAAGACTGGCCAGACATTAATCAAGACCGTGCTCGCTCCCGCCTTCAAGGCGCGGCTGCTCGGGGTAAGCGGATGGTATTCAACCAACATCCTGGGTAACCGCGACGGCGAAGTGCTGGACGATCCCGGCTCGTTCAAGACCAAGGAAGAATCGAAGCTGGGAGCACTGGAGCACATTCTGCAGCCCGCTTTGTATCCCGAGCTCTATGGGAATATTTTCCATAAAGTTCGCATTAACTATTACCCGCCTCGTGGTGATAACAAAGAGGGTTGGGACAACATCGATATCTTCGGATGGCTCGGGTATCCGATGCAGATCAAGGTGGACTTCCTGTGCCGCGACTCGATTCTCGCGGCGCCGATCGTCCTCGATCTCGTGCTGTTCTTGGATCTCGCACAACGCACCCCGGAGTTGCGCCGCCTCGGAATTCAGGAATGGCTGAGCTTCTATTTCAAATCACCAATGACGCCGCCGGGCTTGTATCCGGAGCATGATCTGTTCATCCAGCTCATAAAGCTGAAGAACACGCTGCGGTATCTGAAGGGCGAAGAGCTGATTACGCATCTGGGGCTGGAGTACTACGACTGATTATTTCCGGGGTACCTCACCCAAGGTTCATCGGTTTCTTTGGGCGGCAGGATTGGCAGATTTTGGGGACGGTAGTCCTTCCGTTTCTCCCATCGCAAGCGCACCGTCTCGTGAATGCGCGGCGGGGGCGCATTGGGGTCCATCTGTTTCCGCCATCGCAAGCGCACCGTCTCGCGAAGTTGCGGCCCTGGCGAAATGGGGCGTGGGCTGCCTCGGGGCACTAAACACTCGTCTCGCTTTGTCTCGAAATTGTAGGACTTGTGAGGCAGGTACTCCAAGATCCACCAGGGCCCGCACAGCGAGATGTTTAGGTCGGCTTCCGGATTGGGCGCACAAGGCGAATCCCTGGCCGAATAACAGAGAACACTTTTCACCTTGTCAGGGTGGAGCAGAAGTCCTCGGCTTTCCGCCTCCACCAGCATCCATTCCAAAGCGATCTGCGATAGCCCGCTTTTGTCAGGTGCGTAGCTTCCCCCAACGTCAGAGTGCACGCCCGCGAACCAGACTTGTTTGAAATCCTGGGTGATGGGACTGGGGGTGCCGTCGCCCAGGTCGTCGCCTGTCATGACACGTGTGAACGAGTTTTGACGGAAGAAGATTCTCCGCTCGTCTATGGACTGGGCGTGGCGCACATTGGCAATGATGGGGTTGCGGGCGGTGTAGGGCAGCCGCGCCGGTTCGGTTACCCATCCCACCGAACTCACCGTATCCCAGAGACCGGCAAAATGAATCAGGCAGGGGCGCGAGAAGACTTCCTGAAACTGCTTCGCTTCGTCCAGCAATTCGCGGTGGTTTTCCTTGTGCCGTCTTTCGAACATCCGCAGGACATAGGGGATTTGCGCCTCGTTGCCGGGATGCAGCAGGCCAAACATTTTCAGCAAGCTGGCCAGGGCGCGCGCCGTGTAGGCCCCGCGGCTGAATCCGAACAGGTACACACGGTCGTGTACGGTCTGCCCGTCGGCCGAATGATCGTTGTAGTTATACATCAAGTACTGATATGTGCGGCCGACATCCTCGAAAAAGCCGGCACCAAAGGCCAAGCCCTTGATGCGCGTCCACTGCTTCTCCCACCAGCTATCGGCGGTGGGCGCGCCCATGGTTCCAACACCGGGATGATAGTAGAAGGCTTGGTCCTGGTTGATGACCAGCGTGCTGCAGAGCTTGACCACGTTCGAGTTGCTTTGCCGATTGAATTCGTTTCCGGTCCCGTCGCAGCAGATGACAATATTCTTCGGCATATTATTTGCCTCGAAGAGGGGAAGCCTCAGCGGAACCCTGAGACTTCCTTTGGCCTGCCATGATACCGAATCCCGATGTCCGCTCGCGATAGAATCTTTCGATGGCTGGTAAGAAGTCCAAGGCCCGGCGCTCCGAAGCCGGACACGACACACGCTACATAAAACTACAGAAGAACTACTGCTTCGCCTGCGGCAAGAATAACCCCGACGGCATGCGGCTGCGTTTTACTTACGACGAGGAGCGCAACTTTTTCTTGTGCCGCTTCCGGCTGGGCAAGCGTTACACCGGGCCTCCCGGACACTGCCACGGCGGCATCATCGCGACCGTCCTCGATGAAGCCATGGGCAAGGTGAACAAGCTCCGCCAAGTGGTGGCTCTGACTTCTGAGATTACCGTGAACTATCTGAAGCCGGTGCCGCTAAACCAGCCGCTGCGCGTGGAATCTCGCGAAGTCAAGGTAAAGGGCCGAAAGCACGTCAATATGGCCGAGATCCTGAACGAAAAAGGGGAAGTGCTGGCACGTAGTGAAGGCTTGTTCATAGCGATCGATCCAAAGCTCATGTTCGCGCGTTTTGTGGAGCGATGAGAACCGGTACGATGGAGCGACGGGCGTCCTCGCCCGTCCACCCATGCCTCCGCCATCGTTTGGGGTACCGTGAATCGAAAACGGGCGGTAAAATGAATGTCAGGGCAACATAACTCGCAGCACCCGTAAAGGGTTGTGCTGATGGCTGACGGCTCAAAGCTGTTCCCGGAAAAGAGTAAACCCATGTCGCAAAACAACGGACACAACACCAACCTTCGCCTCAAGACTGGCCTCGCCGAAATGCTCAAGGGCGGCGTGATCATGGACGTAACCGACGCGAAACAAGCGGAGATCGCGCAGCGAGCCGGAGCAGTAGCGGTGATGGCTCTGGAGCGCGTCCCGGCGCAGATTCGCGCCGAGGGCGGAGTGGCTCGCATGGCCTCGCCGAAAAAGATTCGCGAAATCATGGCGGTGGTTGATATTCCCGTCATGGCGAAGTGCCGCATCGGCCATTTCGCGGAGGCGCAGATATTGCAGGAGCTAGGCGTCGACTACATTGACGAGTCCGAAGTTCTCACCCCGGCCGACGAAGTGCATCATGTGGATAAGCAGGCCTTCACCGTTCCGTTCGTCTGCGGTGCGCGCAACCTGGGAGAGGCTTTGCGGCGCATCGCCGAAGGAGCGGCCATGATCCGTACCAAGGGCGAGGCTGGCACCGGCGACGTGGTGCACGCCGTCCGGCACATTCGCCAGATTGTGCTGGAGATGAAGATTCTTACCGTCCTCGGCGAAGAAGAACTCTACGCGAAAGCCAAGGAGCACCAGGCGCCCTACGAACTGGTGAAGATGGTGGCGCGTGACGGCAAGCTGCCGGTGCCAAATTTCTCCGCGGGCGGAATCGCGACCCCGGCGGATGCATCGCTCGTGATGCAGTTGGGAGCCGAGGCGGTATTCGTCGGCTCGGGCATCTTCATGAAGAACTCAACCGAATTCGCCGATCCCGCAGAAGCCGAGAAGCGCGCAAAGGCGATCGTGCAGGCGGCGACGCACTTCAAGGACCCTAAAGTGTTACTTGAAGTCAGCGAGAATTTGGCGGGCGCCATGAAAGGGCTGGCTGTCTCTACGCTTGATGAAGCCCACCTGCTGCAGACGAGAGGGTGGTAGTTACTGCGAGATTGAGCAAATTTGTTTCGATGCAGCCGCGCTTCGTAATTCGAGAGCGCAATGAGCAACAACTGCCCTGCCATAATGGCCTAAAATGAAGGTGAGATTTTGCCATCCGCTCGGCAATAGCCTTGAAATTGCTCGCCCGTCCCGTCAAACTGCAAACCGCCCGGCCCGCAAACTGGGCTCGCTCTCGCCGGGCGCTGGGAGAGGGCTGCCCTCCGCCATGCTGCGCGTAGTGAGTCGCCCGACAACGGGAGCGCCGTGCACATTTCAATCTTTGGTACTCCGAAAATGTGCTACGAACTGCGATTCGGGGATTCCCCAAGCATCCGCTTTTTTCTACAGGGTTGACTCCGGAGAGATATTCGTCCTCCGCGTGGTACGCGGCGCGCGAGACTTGGAACGTCTGTCATAGGTTCATCCGGGCGCGTGGGGCCCCATCTGCCTGGGGGACATTGTTTTGGGTGCTGGCCCACCCTTTTCATCGTCTCCATCCCGGGGGTGCCCCGGAGAAGTTCGAACGGTGGAAAAGGGCCAGTCCCCGAACTGTATGTGTCCATCGCATCGGCACTGCCTAATCTACCGTAACCTTTTCCCTTTTCGCCCGTTATCCTTAATGACGGCGTACTTCGCGGAGAACTGGTTGACGGCCCGCAGGCAGGAAACTGACGAGCGGCTTCTGGTGGAAGCGGCGCAGCGTGACCCGCGCCGGTTTGCCGAGCTCTATGAGCTCCACTTCCATCGTGTGTACGCGTACGTCGTAGGTCGGGTCGGGCGGCGGGAAGAGGCCGAGGATCTCACCTCCGACGTTTTTCATCAGGCGCTGGCGCGGTTGCAGAACTACGAGTGGCGAGGCGTGCCGTTTTCGGCGTGGCTCATTCGCATTGCCGCCAACGCTATCACTGATCGCTGGCGGCGGACTTCGCGCGAGAGTGATGATCCGGTTCCCGAGGATGTTGAAGACAGAAACGCAGAAGACACTGAACAATGTGCAGCACTCTCACAACTTGTGCACGAGCTTCCGGAGGACCAGCGCCGGATAGTGATTCTGCGCTTCGTCGAACAGAAGAGCATCAAGGAGATTGCGCAGGAAATTCGCCGGACCGAAGGCGCCATAAAGCAATTACAATTCCGTGCCTTGAAGAAGCTGCGGGCGCAGATGGAGGGTGCCGATGCCTAAGCGCTCTCTTTCCAACCGACAGGAAGTTGACCGGCTGAACCGGGCAGTTGAGGCATTGCTGCGGCCCACGGGTGCCGCAGCACAGGCTCAGAAGGGACGAGCAAACGCTGATCCGGAAGTCGTGCCTTGGTTGCGCGTCGCTTCCATGCTGCGCAACCTGCCACGAGAGGAATTTAAGGAAACTCTGAAAAGGAATTTGGAAAGGGGTGCATCCATGGCAACCGCAACGCAGACTCCTACCGGCATTCGCACTTTTGCCGCCCCGCGACTGGCCTTTAAGAACGCAGCCAAGGCGCTCGATTTCTATAAGCGCGCTTTTGGAGCCAAGGAGACTTTCCGCTTCGAAAACGAATACGGCTTCGCTCACGCCGAGATGATGATCGGAGACTCGGTCATCATGTTTGCCGGGGAGTGGCCGGAAGGCGGCCGTTTCAGCGCGGAGACTTGGGGACATTCGCCCGTCACCATGAACATCCAGGTGCCCGACGTGGATGCTTTTGTCGAGCACGCAGTTGCCGCCGGCGCCAAGCTGGTAAGCAAGCCCACCGACCAGTTCTACGGATATCGCGATGCCACTTTGACGGATCCGTTCGGATACACCTGGGGAATTTCCACGGTGAAAGAAGAAATGCCCGTGGAAGAGATGCACCGGCGTTTCCGCGCGATGATGCCGCCGAAAAGGAAAGCGGAGGTTGAGCCGGTTCCGGAGGCCTACCGCATGCTCACGCCGTACATTGTGGCCCAGAACGCCGACGCGCTCATTGACTTTGTGAAGGCGGCCTTCGACGCCGAAGAAACATTCCGTTCGGTGGGCGGAGCGGGCGGTCGCCACGCCGAGCTGAGGCTGGGCGATTCCATGATGATGATCGGTGGCGGTGGGCCGGGTCTGGCGTGGCGCGGTGATTCGCACCCCGGCGCATTCCACGTTTATGTTCACGACTGCGATGCGATCCACAAGCGCGCATTGCAGGCGGGCGCGATATCCGTTCACGAACCAACAAATCAGCCCTATGGCGAACGTTCTTCCACAGTAAAAGATGACGCCGGCAATTTCTGGTACATCGCCACGCGCAGTGAAGGGAACTACAAATGGGAAGGTGCGCCCGACGTCCAACCCTATCTGCATCCGCTGCGCGCCGAACCGGTGATCAACTTCCTGAAACGCGCCTTCGGAGCGGAGGAATTAGGCCGCTCTGCGGGACCGGAGGGTGTCATCCATCACGTCACCATGAAGCTCGGCGACTCACATCTCGAAATGGGTGAGGCGCACGAGGTGTACGGGCCGATGGCGTCCATGTTCTACCTATACGTTCCCGATTGCGACGCGCTCTACCGGCGCGCGCTGGCACTAGGAGCGACTTCCATTTCTGAGCCGAAGGACCAGCCTTACGGTGATCGCAGCGGAGGCGTGAAGGACGCTTTTGGCAATCAGTGGTACATCGCGACTCACATCAAGGATGTGACGCCGTAGATCGGGCGGGAGGCCCCATGAGCGCGGAAATTTTTGGGGTTCCCTCGCGCGGATTTCCCGCAGATCCTTCGAAAAGCAAAAGCCCCGCTGGTAGGGCGGGGCTCGGCAAAATTGCCAGTCGGTACGCTACCTTTCGAGCAACTCGTAATGACTTCTCCCAGCGACACTCCGCTGCATTTCCATTGACACAAGGACTCACGTGATCGATGCTTGAAATTAGGGCAGAATTAAAGAACGCTGGGAAGTCCGGATGTAAAGCCTAAGTCTCATACATTCAAGATTTTGCCTGTAAAGTACTTGAAATGAATACTGGCAGGACTACGCCTCCACCACGTTACGTATTATCAAGACTTTAAGAAAATAGGGGGAGGGGGTATCCATACAACAGGGAACCCAGCGTTATTCGTAAGTTCGTCACTTGTCATCGCGATGAAAATCGGTGTCCTAGCCCTTCAGGGCGATTTCGACGCCCACCGAAAACGGCTCGAAGAGCTGGGAGCTGAAGTTGTGCTCGTCAAGAAACCCGAGCAACTCGACGAGATTGACGGTCTGGTAATCCCCGGCGGTGAATCAGGCACGTTCCTCAAGCTGCTCGGCGAAGACGGATTCGCGAAGCTCAAAGATTTCGTGCGCGTAAAGCCGACGTTTGGTACGTGCGCGGGATGCATCTTGCTGGCAACGGAAGTAGAGAATCCGAAGCAGGCCGGCCTGGGTGCGCTCGACATTACCGTCCGCCGTAATGCTTACGGACGCCAGATCGACAGCTCCATCCGCGAAGGCCGATTTCTCAGCGATCCCATCGAAATGGTATTCATCCGCGCTCCGAAGATTGAACGCGTAGGAGAGGGCGTGGAAGTGATTGCGACCGAAGGCAAAGATCCGGTGCTCGTGCGCAAGGGCAAGACGCTGGCGGCGACGTTCCATCCTGAATTGAGCGACGACCCTCGCATTCACCAGTATTTTCTGGACGTGATCGAAAACGACCGGCCTGCGGACTAAGCGACTGGTACGTGGCACCCAATCCCTCCGAGGCAAAAAAATCCCCGGGCGTTTACGCCCGGGGGAGACGGGAATTAGGTATAGGCGAATTCATGAGCGGAAGCGGCGCGGAAAACACCGGCAAGACCTGCAAGCCCGGTTCCGAGCAATGACAGCGTGCCTGGTTCCGGCACCGCCGCAGCACCGCCGGTGGCAAATCCGGCCGGTTATGCGGAGTTACCACTCTGCCCTGAGCTTAAGGCTGGTTTCGTCCTCAGTGCTTGCTTGAAAAGGCGTCTTCAGCCGTTTGGGGGGGCGTGAACATGAAGTAAATGTAAAGGATGCCGAATCAGTCGTTCAGGTGACGCCGAATCAAGGTGGCTAAGCCAACCAGGCCGCCTCCGAGTAAGGCAAGAAGACCAGGTTCGGGAATGACGGAAGATTGAACGACGGCAGGCGCGGCAAAAGAATTCGTGGCCAGCGTCAGGACTATCAGAAAAACAGGGCCCAAGTTTCTCAAGGTGGAAACTCCTTTCGTCCTGGATGGTGGCAAGCAGTTCTCCAACCGGTCGACTTTCACAATTAATTCATAGACATCGTTTTTTGGGGGAAATTAGGCCCTGAACGCAGAAAGTCGCGCGGTTTTCCAGAGGTTAGTTTTCATCGTGTGCACGGCTTTGCACAGTTTTGCCAGTGGGCGAGCTACTTCGAGTCTCGTGCCGGGCTCGTGCCCGATCCGGTATGCTGTGAAATTCTGATCTTACGCTTGCGCCCGCATGGAACCTGCTCCTGAACTGGAAGTGAGTCCGATATCGTTTGCCTCGTATGCCCACCTGCTGGGCGGGAACCGGAATTTTCTCCGATTGTGGGGCGCGCAAGTCGTCAGCGAAATCGGCGATTGGTTCTACACGCTGGCAATCTACAACCTGCTGCTGCAGCTCACCGGACGCGCCGGATCGGTGGCGCTGGCTTTGGTGCTGCAAGTTCTGCCCCAGACTCTGATCGGGCCGACCGCAGGCGTGGTTAACGATCGACTGCGACGCAAGCACATCATGATCGCGGCGGATATCGGACGCGTGTTGATCGTGCTCTGCATGCTGCTGATTCGCTCGAAAGAGATGGTGTGGCTCGTCTATCCGCTGCTCATGGCGGAAACGTTGCTGGCCGCCTTTTTTGAACCGGCGCGCAGTGCCGTAATCCCAAACATAGTCGAACGAGAAGATTTTGTGGTGGCAAACACCCTCTCCTCCACAACGTGGAGTGTCAATCTTATGCTGGGCGCGACGCTCGGAGGCGTGGTTGCGGCGCTGCTTGGCCGCGACGCGGTCTTCCTGCTGAATGCGCTGTCGTTTGTAGCTTCAGCCGCGTTGATTTGGAGGATGTGCTTTGCCGAGCCTCATGCCGAAGGCGGTCATCCGTTCAGGGCGCGAGAGTTGGTGGATTTCTCGCCGATCCTTGCCGGGATCCGATACGTGCGGGCGCATGTTCGTTTACGCTCGACGATTTTTGTGAAATTTGGAAACCTGATCATCGGACCGGGCTGGGTGCTGTTCACGGTAATGGGACAAAATGAATTTGCCGTCCGCTGGCATGGCATGGCGCCCGAGCGCGGCGCGTTTCTTGGGATGAGTCTCCTGCTCGGCGCTCGCGGGCTGGGCGCGCTGCTCGGGCCGCTCCTGGCCGCTCCGTGGGCGGGGCACTGGAAACACCGACTGGAAGTCGCGATCTTCTGGGGATATCTGGGAGCGGCCGCCGGATATGCGCTGCTCCGGGTTTCGGGGCATCTCTGGCAGGCTTGTCTGTGCGTCATGCTGGCGCACTTTGGAAGCTCGATCGTGTGGGTATTCTCGACGACACTGTTGCAGATGCAGAGCGACGACAGGTTTCGCGGGCGTGTGTTCGCGGCCGATCTCGGCCTTTCCATGTTCACGATTGCTGCGGGAGCGTATCTTGCTGGACGCTTCGTGGATTGGGGTTTCGCGGCCCGGCACGTCGCCAGCGTCGCGGGCATGTTGATGCTGATTCCGGCAGGGCTGTGGGGACTATCGGTGCGGCGGAATGCTGCGTCGGACCATTCGGTGGAGTGACGGGCGTCCTCGCCCGTTGAGCCGGGTCACGCGGGCCCAGTTCTGATGCTGTTAAACCAGGCGTTCGATCTTCGCCGCCAGAATAAAGTCCGATTCGGTCAGTCCATCAACCGCGTGCGTCCAGGTCGTGATCTCGACCTTGCCCCATCCCAACAGGATGTCGGGATGATGCCCCTCCTCCTCGGCGACTTCGCCAACGCGATTCACGAATGCCAGGGCGGACTTAAAGTCAGGAAACTTGTAGGCACGCACGATGTGATGCTCGCTGACGATATTCCACTGCGCGGGCTCCGCCAACTGGC
>Ga0210410_10001727_pt1 | contig 20172 bp, 23 predicted proteins | sample IncBWC4MmetaG_FD_161058 | JGI IMG/M metagenome (GOLD analysis project Ga0210410, IMG submission 161058) | Forest soil microbial communities from Barre Woods Harvard Forest LTER site, Petersham, Massachusetts, United States - Inc-BW-C-4-M | ecosystem: Environmental > Terrestrial > Soil >... | reverse complement strand
GGCGATTGGGCGTACTCGTGTGGATCAGGTAACCTCTGGCCGGACGTGGTTGAGCAGGACGGTGAGCGAAGGGAGCCTCGGACCCGAGCGAAAACTCCTGTGCTTTGGCGCCGCCACCAAGAACGGCCATCGTTTCCTCACCGATACGCAGAGCGCCGGCAAAGGTCAGGTTCTCTACCACGGATTCACCAGGCCCCGCGAAGCCACGACCCCGATCTCTACCGGCTTCCATCAAAAGGCTGCAGAGAAGATCGAGGGGCAGTGAGGCAGAAATCTCCGCGTCGTTCTCGGCTACGAGATGAAGAAGCGCCTCTACCGTGATCTCGCGAAGCGTAGTCCTGGCAGGGCTTCTTCCGAGCAAAAACATCTCGTTGCCGAACGACATGGGCTTCAGGTGGTTCGAGGAAGGATTCCAGTTCCCGACATTCGGATCGAATAGGAAGCGCGCGACGGCGAGAGAGCTCGTGTGGCCTCGAACTCGCCGCCGGTCACTATCGGAGAAGAGATCTGGCGGAAAGGTCCGCGCCGGACTCTCCATCTACGCCCACGCCGAAGATGCTTCGAAACTGACGGAGATCTTGTCGCTGTGAACTTTCCCACAAATCATATCGAGCGGATCAAGGAATTCGGCTACACCGAATCGGAGGCCCGTTTTCTCTAGATCGTTGCCGTCCACTCTGGGTACTTCACCTTGGGACAGTTCCGCAACTTCACCGGCACTGCGTACGGAAAAAGGCCTACTTCTTTCGCCGAGAAAGTCTTTAAGCGGGGTCACGCCACGATCCGTGATTACATGCGCAGGGGCTCCATCTTTCATCTGTTTTCCCGCACCATCTACGGACAGATCGACAAGGACAACCTCCGCAACCGCAAACGGCACTCGTTCGATTTCATGCGGTCCCGCCTCGTGCTTTTGGACTTCATTCTGGCCAACCAGGATTTGCAGTACTTCGAAACGGAGCAGGACAAGGTCCGTTACTTTTGTGATGAACTGGGGATCCCAAAGGACTCTCTGCCGGTCAAGGTCTATGAGGGCGGCCCAGAAAGTAAGCCGACCCTCCGCTATTTCGTCGACAAGTTTCCCCTGTTTCTTTCTTCGCCTTTCTCAGGTGCTCCCCCTGTGCTCACCCTGAGTTACGTGGATTCCGGCTTTGCAACATCGTCCTATTTCGTTTCGCATCTCGGGGCTTACCAGGGGCTCTTCCGGCAGCTCAAGAGTTTCCGGTTTCTCTATATCGCCGCGAAGGACGCCTATTTTCAAAGGGCCGAAGAGCGTTTCCGTTCCCTGGTAAAGAGACCTCTCGAATCCGACGTCTCGGGCGACATCCTCCGCTACTTCCAAATTCGCACGAAGTGGGAGCGCCACGAGTATGTCGTGCCCGTTACAGAGGACTTTGAATTCCTCACGGAGGCGCGGCGGCGCTTCTATGGCGATCGCTTCGACAGCCTCTATCAGGCATGGAGCAATGGGACGATCACGGAGCGTGAGTTACGGTTGGAGTTCTCGCAACTCAAGCCCGAACGGCCCGTATTCTTCGGAACCTTCCTGGTCCACGAACATCGTTCACCAGTAGCAGAGATCCTTCGCCGCGGTGACGGGTGCGTGAAAGACACACGTAACCCTCCCCGTCACCGTTCGCGTCACCCCCGGAGTGACGCGAAGTTATTGGGAGCATAGAGGTTGCGCATGGCGCGACATTCAGCTTGGACGCAGGCAAACCCTCGGAATGGGCTGGAGCGACCCCACTTTGTTGCCACGGGAACCGTGGCGGTCGCTCCAGCCCAGTGAACAGGGAACGGCTCTGTTCACCAAGTGTTCTGCCCGCGTCCAGTTAGGCCAGGAAGAAATAAGGATGGAGAAATCATGTCGATCATTAATAGACCGCCGGAGATGGCGAAGCGCGAATACGAACTGCAGGAGCCGATCGCAGTTGCCGTCGATAAGGACGCGACCTTCATCCAGAGTACGCCGGATCACGTCGTCAATTCCGCACTGAAGATCGTGATTTGGAGAGATGTGGAATTTCGCCGCTGCGAGCGTGCCCTCGGAAAAGGGCAGAACTTCTCTCGCGGTTGGCGAGGTACATCAATCCGCAAGCAAATGCCTCAGAAACACCGCGCTGGCTGGTCATCCCGGAACGAGACCTTTTCACGGGCATCGCGATCGTGGGTGCTGTATCTCTGAAAAATCGAAACCGGAGTTATGCCGGATCGGCATTACCTGAGGACTACCCACGCCGGAGTGTCACCAAAGCCCAAGCTCAATTGATCCAGTCGAATTGCCCGAGCGCCACCAAGAATTGGAAAGACTTCATCAGTCTGCAGACCAAAGACACGAAATAACAGACCAGGGTCTAGTACGAACTTTACCGGTAACCCGACTATACATCCAAGTGAAGACCGTCACAGCCACGCTAAGTTGTGAGCTATAAAGAACTCGGATACTTCTCAAGGTATTCCCGAAGAAACTCTTCGTCGATCTCAGGGCTCTCGTAGCAGACGGAGATGGCAAAGTTGCCGCTGGACCAATGAAAACACAGAGTACCACCGCCGTTGGGATACCGCATGCTGGTGTCTTGAACGATTGCCTGACCGAACTTCGTGACCTTCGTGAGAGATTGGGGAGAATTAATAGCAGGGTTGGTGCCGGGATATTCGGGATACTTGATACGGTAGCGGGCCCATTCTCCGTTGGGCAATTGCGTAACGGTCACTGCGACTATGCGCTGAAGCGATTGGATGGGCGGATCTTTCATCGTGGTGTAACCGATAGAGTAGGCTACGTTTGGCGGCTGAATGGCGCTCAACTGCCCCGAAGAGCTAGACATGGGAAGCCAAGGATAGAAGCCGCCGATTTCCCGAGCAATAACTGCTTGTTCCAAAGGCAGAGGTTCGAGTCGTGGCACACCAACGATGGGCGGGGCTTCGGCAAGAAAGCGTTTATAGGCTGCTGCATCAGCTGCATCCCTTCGCGCAATCATGCGTTGTGACTGAACTGTGCGGAAAACCAAATGGCCAAGAAAGCCAAGGACACACGCAAAAAAGGCGCCGGCTACAAGCAGAATGCCACGGTTTGCCTGGACCTTGGTTGGTTGATCCGTGGAACCGACTGTCGAAGGCACCGCAAGTGTCTCTCTATCCCTAATCAGCAACAGACCGAGTAAGAGAGCGGCTCCCGGCTGCCAGATGATGAACAGTAGAGGCATTTTGTTGTACGTTCCGTGGGTGAGGATACCGTCCGCCCCACCCCCTAAAACGCCCAGAAAACCGCCGCCGATGGACCACAGCAAAACTCTTCCAAGAGATGCCCAACTCATATTTCGGGGGCCAAAGAGGAACATTCCCGCAGCAAGAACAGGAAGTGCACCGATGAGGCCTGCTCCAAAAAAGACTGGCATGGGAATGTCCAATCTTGCAGAGCCCATTGAAGCATTTACGTGAAAAATTTCCACCAACCTGTAAGCGACAGACTCAGACAGCGGAAATGCGGCAGTGCAAACGCAAACGAACGCCGCGATTTTGGCTGGGTTGCGATGCCCCTCGTAGAATACGAAGTAGACGACCAGCGCTACTCCAAAGACGAAACCTACAGTGAATTCAGTGAAATCAGTCTTGAATGGGACTACTAGCGTTAGGACAGCAGAAGCCAGCCCTGTTGTGGCAAGTAGCACGAGGGAATCTCTAGTGCGCTGGTTCATAGCGGAATGGAATCGTGCAAGAGAAGCATATCGTAGGCTGTCAGCGCTCTCAAGAATTTGAACGGGTCGCCAACAACAACTCCCACGAAGAGTTTCGAACCGAAAGGAATTGAGCGTACTCCCCCGCTTTGATGCGTTTCTTCATGGACGGCGCAAACAAATCCAACCAAGTCGCGAAACAGAAGGTGGAACTCCCCCTCGATCGCCACGTGAATGGTACAGCAGGCACCGACACTCCATTGCCAGACGGTCCATTTTTGCGGGACAATGTCGCCTGCGACACCAGAAAGTGGGCACGGACAAGGAAGTCCATGTCACGTCGATCTGGTCAGAATGGTTATATCGAAAAGAGTGGCAACTGGTATGTAGTTCGGTGGCGGATGGACGTCGAGGGCCAAGACGAGCGGCGGTATCTACGGGAGAAAATTTGCCCGATCTCAGGTCCCGACAAGTTGTCCGCATCCGAACGGGAACGCAAGGCGAAAGTAATTGTCGAGCGTTCCGGTGCCAACTCGGAACAGCATTTTAACCGTGTGGTTTTGGGTGAAACGACGTTCCGAGAACAAGCGAGGGTCTACTTGCAGTGGGCTGTTACACGAGACCGGGAACCCATTAAGGATGCGGCCAGTATCAAAGCCGCCCTCCATAAATGGATACTTCCGGCCATTGGTGACATGCCATTAGGAAGTGTCAACAACATTACGGTCAAACCGGTAGTTGACAAGATGAAGAAATCAAAGTCCCTGTCGGCGCGAACCGTGAATAAATATGTTGAGTACATCAAGCAGGTAGTCGCATCCCTCAAGGATGGCGAGACGGGTGAGCCCATTCAAAAACGAACGTGGGACAACAGCGTCATGGACTTGCCTATCGTCAATCAGAAAGAGCAGCGGCGTCCTTCGCTCAAGGCTAAGGCAATTACTCAACTCGTTGAGGAAAGTGAGGGCGAAGAGCAGGCGTTGTATGTTTTGCTTGCGGCAACCGGGATGCGAATCTCGGAGGCACTTGCCCTTGAAACAAAACACATTACGAACGATGGACGCACTATTGAAGTTCGGCAGCAAGTCGAGCGCGACACACCCCGCATCATCACATGCTTAAAGACAAATGCGGCTTATCGTGATGTCGACTTGCACCCGGACGTTGCGGAGTTCCTGCAACGTTATATTGGCGACAAACCCGGTCTATTGTTCGCTACCCGGAATGGCACGCCACACTTGCACAACAACATCGAGGATCGCTGGCTAACGGAACGGCTCAAGGTGATGGGATTAGACGAGCCGGGTATGGGTTGGCACGCTTTCCGTCGTTTCCGCAAAACGTGGCTGCGTGGTAAGCGGTGCCAAGAGGACATCAACATTTTTTGGATGGGTCACAAGCCAAAAACCATGTCAGAGATTTATTCGCATCTGTTCGAGGAGACTGACATGCGCTTGGCTGAGGCCGAGGCCGTTGGATTTGGTTTCGATCTTCCCAAAAATCCATCCGAAAAGGCCGTTGCTGCACCGATTGCACCGAGATTTAAAACTGAAGTTTTCCAAGAAGTAGCTGTAAGTGCTTGATGGTAAACTAGATTGCACCGTGCGCCCGTAGCTCAGTTGGATAGAGCGTCTGCCTTCTAAGCAGAGGGTCGCCAGTTCGAGTCTGGCCGGGCGCGCCACTTATCTCTCTTGAATCAAACACTTGCAGCCATTTCCAAAACAACTTCATTTTCGATTTTCGGTCCATTCGGTCCAACAACGGACTGTTCAGCCGGAAGCTCGAAGCCCAAACCAGCACGCTCTGCCACTTCTCTGCGAAATTGCACGTCGTTCTTTGCCTTGTCGTACAGATCGGACATATCCTGTCCGGCATGCCCCAACCAAAACTTGATGAGGCTTGGCGGAGTAGACGTGAAGTTTCGCAAGTACGTATTGCGGAAGCGACGGAACGCGTGACTGCCGGTCGTTGTACACCCACTCTCCGGGTCCTTCCAGTTCAATTGCTTGAGGACCGGGTGCAGCCAACGCCGCAGGATGTTCGACTGTTGTAGAGGCTTGCCGGTCCTAGAACAAAACAGCAGCCCGGTTTTTCTCTCGCCAATGAACTCCCTGAGCATCGCCGCGACGGATGAGTGCAGATCAATCTCCCGATGACCGTTCTCTTCGTTCTTCAGGAAATCGTGGACCTGGTTCCTCCAGACTTTCTGCTTGATTTTGATTGTGGTGCAGTCCCGGGAAATGTTCTTGATGTCGATTCCCAGAGTTTCACCAAATCGCAATCCAGCAGCAGCGCAGAGCGCAAAAAACACCCGTCGTTTTTCCTTGGGAGTAGCAACGATGCGGGTTACTACATCGCCTGTGAAGGATGGCTGTTTTGGGTTCTTCACGACGGGCAGATCGATGAACTCGTGATTCCACTTCCGGGGGTGAAGCTGTTCCCCCTGTTCATCCACAGCCGACGCGACAACCATTTTCACCACGTTTGTGTAGGCCCGGATCGCCGAGGCTCCCAACCCCCCCGCTACCATCGTCGTGCCGATACTCTTTAGCACGAGATTCTTGATGGAATCGAGCGGCATGTCCCCGATGTTTGGATTAAGCCAGTTATTCAAGCAGCTTTCCCATGTTGCTAAAGTAGACGGAGCCACGGGTCTGCGCTTGCGGTGCTTCATTTGATTGAGCCAAATAATCGCTTGCTCGCGGAAGGTGACACCGTGGTTGGACCGTACGACTTTGTTGAAGTACTCCACAGTATCCGCCCCGCTGGCCGCGATGATTTCCTTGGCCTTCCTTTCCCGTTCGGATGCGGACAGTTTGCCGGGGCCAGAGTGTGCGAAATAGCAATTCGCCAGTCCGACCAGACCAACTTATGCTGCGTACTAGAACTGATGTAACTGCTTCTATAAGTCCGGCATTTCACCCAAGGTGTATCTGCGGCTGGGCGCTGCCCAACTCTGCAAGCCGCGCGAAAACGCCCTGGACAACGCGATCGCAGCGGACGCCCATAAATGGGAATGCATTTTTTGCGTTTGTCCCCACACGCGCAAAAAGCCACCCACGTGCCATGGCGCGGCCTCGATGCAAGCGAACCTTCACGTTTTGCTCGGTGAGGTCAAGTGCAGCGGCGGTCTCTGAGGTGCTCAGTTCTTCAACGTCTCGCAACATGACCACAATACGGTACTGTTCAGGAAGATCAAGCAGTGCTTCTTCCAGAAGCTGGCCGAGTTCGGCTCTCGAGGCACTTTGTTCTGGATTAGGCGAGGTCTCGACCACAGTCATAGAAGGTTCTCCCTCGTGCTCGGTGTCATCCAGTTGCCGGTTGCGTTTGCGCAGGCGGAGGCGGCCCAGCGCTTCGTGGACCGCAATGCTCGTCAACCAGGCCGAGAAGGGTGCGCGTGCGGCAAACTGGTGAAGGTGCTGATAGGCCCGGACATAGGCATCCTGCATCACGTCTTCCGCTTCGGCATCGTCGCGCAAGATCGCGCGAGCGACACGATAGAGCCTCTGGTTGTACCGGCGCATGATTAGCTCGTACAAAGAGCTATCACCGGCTTTCACCCGCTGCACGATTTCCTCGTCGGTCCAGCCTTCGGACGCAGCTTTATCCAGAGTTCCAACGGTTTCCATAGCTCTACTAAGTATAGAGCCGTAACAACAAGAAAGGATACATACCCGCATTGAATAAGGCTCATGAGCGGTAAAGCGCTGCTCTCCAACCGGTTAGGGTGTTCCTCTCAAACCACGTCCGATTGGGAATTGCAAACGAGCCCAACTGGGAGGCCCTGCGTAGGATTTCGGAAGAAGCAGCAGCCTGGTGCGGAGAAGGGTGAGAGTTCGAAGCCTCTCATTGGCAGCATTTTCTGGAAATGTCTCACTTCCTGTATCCAATCGTCGACTTGCCGCTCTCTTAGGTAGGGGGCAAGAAATGACAGATTTTGATAACCGCCTCAACGTAGGTTGGTGGGCGCTGAGAATCGGCTTGGGAGTTGGGCCCATAATCACCGGCATCGACAAATACTTCAACAAATTGACCGACTGGGGAATGTATCTGAGCCCACTGGCGACAAAGGTTATTCCGGTCAGCGCAACAGCCTTCATGCATGTTACTGGCGTTGTAGAAATTATCGCCGGGCTGATCGTCCTCAGCCGCTGGACAAAACTTGGGAGTTACATCGTCATGCTTTGGCTGCTCGGCATTGCGGTAAATCTGCTGACAACTGGCATGTTCTATGACCTCGCCATGCGCGACGTGGAGATTGCCATCGGAGCGTTCGCGCTATCGCAACTGACAGCGGTGCGCGAACAGCATGCAACTGCAAAACAAAGCGCAAAAGGGGCGCTAAGGTTACAGGTTTCTTTAAACCAGTAATACCAGCTACAACAAAACTCAATCGGAGGATGCTATGCGGAACTTGCTTCGTTTTTTGTACTATTTGGACTCTGTGCGATGCCCGCTTTTGCGGCTGTCGAGACCTACAAGGATGTGACAGTGGTGGACGTCAACTGCTCCACGAAGGTGGCTGCCGACCCCGACTCCCACACACGCGCTTGCGCACTAAAGTGTTCAGCGAGTGGCTTCGGCGTCGTGACGCAGGACAAGCACTTCCTGAAGTTCGATGCACAGGGAAACACAAAGATCATAGAAGCCCTCAAAGCCTCCGGCAAGAAGGACCACCTTCGCGTGGATGTCAGCGGTGACGTGCAGGGCGATATGTTGAAAGTCACATCGATCAAGCTGCTCTAATCTCGGATGCCAGCGCACTTGTGCACAAGACGATGCTCGCTCGACTCGTCCCGGATGTAACGGCACCGATCCACGACATCGCTGGGCCATCGCCCATGGTGACCGCCGTGAAAGAAACTCTCTTCAGTGCCGGGGTGAACGGGGACGATATCCGCTCCGAAGACTTTACTGGCTGTTGAAAGAACGCATGAGGTGCTCTCTGGGCACAAGCCTGCAGAAATGGTAGGTACATGAGGAATCGCGCTCTTCTTTTAGGGATTGCCGCTGTAGGAGTCGCGGGAGCCGTTGCGTTCGGATGGATGACCATCCGGCGTGGTTTCAGCGCTCGGGACAGCCCCTCAGCGATGGAGGCTCTTGTAGCAAGAACGGCGCGAATGCTTTCCATGCCAGCATCCGAACGCGATGCTAAGAATCCGTTTGCGCCGACTGCTGAAGTTCTCGGCGAGGCGCGCACCCATTTCGCCGACCATTGCGCCACGTGCCACGGAAATGATGGAAGTGGGAAAACGCAGATTGGACAGAATCTCTATCCGAAACCTCCAGACATGCGCCAGCCCGAAACACAAGATCTGACGGACGGCCAGATCTACTACGTCATCCACAACGGAGTCCGACTGACTGGAATGCCCGCGTGGGGCGATGCCGGTAAAGATGACGACAGCTGGAAGCTGGTTCTCTTCATCCGGCATCTGCCTCAAATGAATCCGGAAGAGATCAAGGAAATGGAGCAGTTTAACCCCAAGAGTGCGATGGATCTCTTGGAAGAAAAAGACGAACAGCTATTTTTGAATGAAGGCAAGACGCCAGAAATGAATGGGAAGAAGCACGACTGAGAAGGAGAACAAGAATGAAACGAATCGTACTATTGGTTGTTTTGGTGGTGTTCGCCGCGGGGTCTGCGTATGCCCATGGCAAAGAGGAACACGTCATGGGGACAGTGACCGCTGTGACGGCCAGTACCATTACGGTGCAAACAAAAGACAAAGATCCTGTCATCGTTTACACCACGGCCGAGACGAAGTACGAAAAGAGCGGTGCAGTCGCTTCGATGCAGGATCTTCAGGTGGGGACCGAGTGGTCATCCATGCCGCAAAAATCAAGGACAAGCTGGTGGCGAATGAGGTGCATTTCGGCGCCGCCACGCATGCACCGGCCTCGCACTGAACACCGATGACCAAAACGCATGACGATGATCGCGCTCGGAAGCCGCCTATCTTCGAGATGGATGATCTGGCGCTTGCTTGTGATGATTTTGCTATCCGTCAGGCGGTCGTTTCATCTGCGTTGGCAGGTGTCTTTCGCGGCAAGTTTTGTGATGCCATTCTGCCAAACCGAAAGGCGATCACCTTCGAGAAGAACGACGTGATCTATGAGGTGGGAGAGAAGGACAGAACGTTCTTTTTCTTACTGAGCGGATTTGTCAAAGTGGGAACGATCACTCCCGACGACCACGAACTCATATACGATGTTCGTAAAGGCGGCGATGTCGTCGGAGAACTCTGCGCGTCCCGACGCGAACGTCCTGATAGGGCTACAGCTTTAGAGGAGACCGAGGCCGTTCCGGTACCATACGACGAAGTGATGGAAGTTATGCGGAGGCAGATTGAGTTACTAGACCGGTTGGTGGAGCTTTTCTGCCGGGCGCTGACTGAAGCCTACGAGCAAGTGAATATCCTTGCCGTAGATGACATCGTTTACCGAGTGGTTAAGGCCCTGCTTCGATTGGCTGCGAAGATTGGCCATCGGTCAGGAGAGATGGTGGAGATTCCAACTTATTTGACGCAGGAAGAAATCTCGCACATGGTTGCAGCTCGCCGAGAAAGTGTGTCGACGGCCCTAAATCTTCTGCGGCGTCGTGCCATGCTGCGCTATTCAAACCACGGCTTCCTGACCCTGGACACGACAGCACTGGAAAACTACCCCAGTTGAGGCCGTGTTCGCCTCGGCCCGCACGTTCCACAGTTTGCTCCTAGTGTTATCCAGGTAACAGACAGTTATCGGGAAAGCCGATATAGCCCATCCATCCTGACGTTTTCTGATTGAGAGAGGGACTTCGCTAGGGGACGTGAAAGAGGAGTTGTTTATGAAACATTGGCGAAAATTGCTGACAAGTTCCGTTTTTCTCACCGCTTTGAGTATCGCTGGTTATAGAAATGTGGGGGCGAATAGACAGCAAGAAACGCAGGATCGAAACGACAAGGCGGAATCCTCCGCGGACGGTTTTGACGGGGTTGTTGGACAAAATGTGCGACAGATGGTTAGGGACGGGAGGCAAACCTTCCGTTTTGATACCTTCGGTGACGAAGCCTTCTGGGGTGACACGCTGAAACTTCACCAGGCAATCGAGGGAGCGAAGTTGGGCGGCGTAGGGCCTGGGCTGAGCCCGGCAACAGCTCTCGCGGTCGGCCTAAAAGTCGATGTGGACGCACTTCCTTCCAGCCTTAAGGCAGCCCTGAAACAAGGAAAGGTCGATCTCAATAGTCCCGTAACAACTCTTGCACTTCTCAAACTGAATTCGGTTGTGGGACTGACTGGGTTCTTCAATGAGCAAGGAAGTCTGCGGAGCGTTGGAATTCAGTGCGCCCTTTGTCATTCGACGGTGGACAACTCCTTTGCTCAGGGTATTGGTCATCGGCTCGACGGATGGGCGAATCGCGATTTGAATGTCGGCGCCATCGTGGCCTTGGCCCCCAACCTGAAGCCGGACGCTGATCTCTTGGGGGTGGACCAGGCGACCGTGCGGGCCGTGCTGAACAGCTGGGGTCCCGGGCATTTTGACGCCGAGTTATTCCTGGATGGCAAAGCTTTTCGCCCGGATGGCAAGACGGCCGCCGTGCTGATTCCACCTGCCTTCGGACTTGCCGGTGTGAACTTGCATACCTGGACTGGATGGGGTTCAGTGACCTACTGGAATGCTTTCGTGGCGAATCTGGAGATGCACGGTAAGGGGACGTTCTTCGATCCGCGGCTCAACGATGCCACCCAATTTCCCGTAGCCTCCGCTGCGGGGTTTGGCAACGTTCGAAATGCCCCCGATTTGATCACGCCCAAACTCGCCGATCTGCAATTCTATCAACTGGGCATTGCTGCTCCGAAGCCGCCGAAGGGTAGCTTCGATGAAATCGCGGCGGCTCGCGGCAAGGAGCTTTTCGAAGGCCAAGCTAAATGTGCAACGTGCCATGTTTTGCCGCTATTTACCGAGCCCGGATGGAATATGCACACGCCAGAAGAGATCGGAGTCGACGATTTTCAGGCCAATCGCGCACCGGACAAACGCTACCGCACAGCTCCCCTGAAAGGGCTCTGGACCCACACGAAGGGAGGCTTCTACCACGACGGGCGTTTCGCAACGCTTAACGATGTCGTCCAGCACTACAATGGCTTTTTGGGGCTCGGTCTCAGTGATTCGCAGGTTCGTGACCTGGTCGCATATCTGAGTTCGTTATAACCGTTGCAATAGTGAGCCACCGGCGCGGGATGGAACTTTTCACGTCGCGGCACCCAGTTTTCGAGACTCTTTTGGGCAACGCGAATTCCGGCAAAACCATTCGCGGAGAAGAGGCGGTCACGGAAGCCACTGCATTACCATCCACGTTTGCAGTTGCCGCTCCCGTGAGTCCCTTGAGATGTGTTCCTTTTTGCACGGTAGCAATTTTCCCCGGTGTCTAAGATACCGTTGGACTACTCGCCGTTGATCCGAAGCTAGGAGAAAAGAAATGGCGACGGGCCCGTGCAATCGAGCCAGCTATCGGGATGAAGACAGAAGGGTGATCCACCATGGCACAACCGCAGAGAAAAGAATCACACCCGCGTTCCGTCTGACACGAGTCTATTGACGGGACGCTGAGCGGATCAGTGCTCCAATTTAACCTGGCCGGCGAACTCGACCAACTGCACCGGGATGAAACATGGCTGCACTCCACGGGGCGAAGTTCGAAGACGCTCGTAAAGTATCCGGATCTCCGCATTGTGTTGATCGCTATGAAGGCAAATACGCGCATACATGAGCATACGGCGGCGGGCAGAATCTCGGTGCACACGCTTAACGGCCATATCCGGCTTCACCTGCCCGAGCGGGTGGTGGATCTCCCCGCGGGGAACTTGCTCGCCCTGGATCAGTGCGTTCCTCATGATGTGGAGGCCTCCGAGGACAGCGCCTTTCTGCTGACGCTCTCGTGGCCACCGGAAACAAAGATTGTGGAGGCGAAGCCGCGCGGGAAGGAGAATACCCGCCCTAAACGAAAATAGCGGGAAGTCGCGCGTGCGGGTCAGGGCCGTGTTGTCCGGCGTTCATGTGCTCGCGGCGAGCACTGCTCTTCGGTGGTGCGATAGAAGGACCCGCGCTTGGTCAAGGTAACCCAGCGAGGTTCACAGTGAAGCTCCTCTCTTTGCGTGTCCTTCGATTTTTCGGAGAAATGGGGAAGGATCGGCTGGACCTCCATGCGCTATTCGAGGCGGCAGGCAACGAACCAGCCGAACGAGAGGGCGTGCTCGACGCCATCGATGAATTAACCCGCGCAGGTATGCTGCACGCGTGCGGTAGTGACTTCTACGTGCTAACGGAAAGAGGTAAGGAGGCAATCGCTCAGTCCTGAGTTGCGGACAATACCAGCCTTTACCCGCGAACCGTGGTCCGGAAACAACAGCACGAGCCTGGCGAGAACTCGCGCAGAAATGACAACAACATTTATGGACATTCTAGAAATTGTCGCGATGGAGATCCCATGTAGCGCTTGCGGGGGGACGAGCTGCGCCTCGATGAAAAAGCACGTGGGGCCGCCGAGAGCTGAAGTTGCGTTGCGGATAGTGGAGCATGTGCTGATGGAAGCAATTTGGTAACACGAGACAAAGGTGGTGGTGGAGGCGGCGAAAGATGAGTTCAAAACAGGTGCAGAGTAAGCGCGAAATGCCCATCGCGGAAGTGGTCCGCTTGATCGAACTCGTGAATTACCAGGAAGGAGCGGTTGTAAGCCGGACGCTGGTCAACCGCGCGACGGGAACAGTCACGCTGTTCGCCTTCGATGAGGGCCAAGGCTTAAGTGAGCATACAACTCCGTTTGATGCAGTGGCACATCTTCTGGAGGGCGAAGCGGAAATAGCGGTTTCTGGCAAGCCACTACGGACGACGGCAGGCGAAGCGGTCCTCATGCCTGCAAATCAACCGCACTCGCTGAAGGCCCTCACTAGATTCAAGATGCTACTGACGATGATCCGCTCGTGAGCAACGCGGACCGGAAGACTGGATTTATATGGAAGCGCCAGAAATGCTCCCTGTCCTGACCATTGGGCATTCGAACCGCACATGGAAAGAGTTCCTAGAGCTTCTGCGGGCGCACCGCGTCAAGCGCGTCATAGACGTACGCAGTATCCCCCGATCGAAACACAACCCTCAGTTCAACCGTGAGATCCTGCCCATAAAGCTGCGAGCCGCAAGGATCGGCTACGTGCATTTGCGAAAGCTCGGGGGCTTGCGCCATGCACGACGCGATTCGCCGAACATGGGCTGGCGCAATTCCTCATTTCGTGGCTTCGCGGATTATATGCAGACTTCCGAGTTTGAAGCGGGATTACACCGATTGATGAAAATGGCCGCGCAGAAGCGGAGCGCGATTATGTGCGCCGAAGCGGTTCCATGGCGGTGCCACCGTTCGCTCATCGCCGATGCGCTGACAGTACGCGGGATCGAGGTTGACGACATTATGAGCATGAAGCGTTCCCAGGTTCATTCGCTCACTTCTTTTGCAAAAGTGTTGGGCCTCCGCATCATTTACCCTCTCGACAAAGCCAACCGTAGGAGGTCCTCGCACGCTGGTCCTAAGTATCGCATCACGATATAATGTCATGGCGACATCCGGGATCAGCGCAAGGAAGTACCAGCTCCTCGCTGAACTGCGCTACTGCATCACGAGATTTCTCTGCGGTCCAGACGGTATAGCGCGCAGCACGGGCGTTTCGCCGCAACACTAATGCTGCTGGCGATTCGTGGGCTGCCAAGGAACGACGAGACGGCGATCCGGCTACTTGCGTCACGCGTGGCGCTGAAACATCACCGTGCTGTGGAACTGGTTGACCGGCTGGAGGAGCACGGCTGTGTGCGACGGAGCCGCGGGCAGAAAGACCGGTGTCTGGTCATGGTATCGCTGCGGCCGAGCGACAAGCGGTTGCTCAAGGAAATGGTAAGGCGTCGCGTTGGCGAGTTGCGCTCGAATGGGCTCCGGCTGGTTCTAGCGATCCACCAAATACTGGCAAACCCGCGTCAGCCCCAAGACCTCAATCAGGCGCGGCATTAACCAAGACGGAGAGTGCGTGATAAACGTGGGTAATCGTACCGAAACAGATGCAGAGCCCGGCAAGAGGAAATCAGGGTACAGCGAGCATGGCGAATCGTGGAACGTGCTTGGCGACTTCACGGCGACGACACGACTTTTGCCGATCTCCGGGCTGGCACTGGCAATCGGAGTTGTAGCCGCGTTTGTTGCTTTGGCACTGCTACGACTGATCGGACTGTTCACCAATCTTTTTTATTTCGGGCGATGGAGCACGGCCTTGGTATCGCCCTCAGGGAATCACCTAGGAATCTTTGCAGTGCTGGTGCCGGTTGGCGGCGCGCTGGTGATTGGCTTGATGGCCCGCTATGGATCGGAGCGAATCCGGGGACACGGGATTCCCGAGGCCATCGAAGCGATCCTGATTAACGGGAGCCGTGTCGAGCCAAAAGTCGCATTGCTCAAGCCGATTTCCTCTGCGATCTCGATTGGTTCTGGCGGGCCCTTTGGTGCGGAGGGGCCGATCATCATGACGGGCGGCGCAATCGGCTCGATGATTGCGCAACTGTTCCACCTGACGAGCGCTGAGCGCAAGACCCTGTTGGTGGCGGGGGCGGCGGCTGGGATGTCGGCGACGTTCGCGGCCCCTGTGGCCTCCGTCCTGCTCGCGGTGGAACTTCTTCTCTTCGAATGGAAACCCCGCAGCTTGGTTCCCGTGGCATTGGCTAGCGCAATGGCAGCCGTGCTGAGGCGTTATCTCTTGGGAATTGGACCATTGTTTCCAGTGCCGGAACACCCCCTTTTTATCGGGCCGAAAGGTCTTTTGGGATGTGTTCTGGTAGGTTTGCTGGCCGGAGTGTTGTCGGCTTTGCTTACCATGTCGGTTTACGCCGCGGAGGACGCATTCCAGCGCTTGCCAATTCACTGGATGTGGTGGCCTATGATTGGCGGGCTGGTGATTGGCTTGGGCGGATTGATTTTTCCGCAGGCGCTGGGCGTGGGATACGACACCATCGGCGGATTGCTGCAAGGCAGCGTGACGACGCACGTGATACTTGGCGTCTTGCTGGTGAAATGGTTCATCTGGGCGGTATCGCTTGGCTCCGGGACGTCCGGCGGCGTTTTGGCGCCGTTGCTGATGATGGGTGGAGCACTTGGAGGCCTCGAAGCCATGTTCCTTCCTAACGAAGGGGCGGGATTCTGGCCATTGATCAGCATGGGTGCAGTGTTGGGTGGCACCATGCGTTCGCCGTTCACGAGCATCGTATTTGCCTTTGAATTGACGCACGACGGAAACGTTTTTTTGCCATTGCTGGTTGGCAGTGTGATCGCGCACGCATTCACGGTACTCACGCTAAAAAGATCGATCTTGACCGAAAAGGTAGCGCGCCGCGGCTATCACTTGAGCCGGGAATATGCGGTCGATCCGCTGGAGATTCTTTTTGTCCGCGAAGTGATGCGCACCAAGGTTGTGGTGTTGTCCGCGACGACTACGCTTGGAGAATTGCAACAGTCGCTTCGGACCAGTCATCGGCGGAGCCAGCGGCTGCTTCCGGTGGTCAACGCGGCGGGCCAGTTCGTGGGCGTGCTAACACGCGATGATGTCCGCAAGCGAGTTGCGGATGAAGGGCCGGGCGCGTTGCAGCGTCCGCTGAGTGAAATCGTCAGGCGCGAAACGGTCGCAGCCTACCTCGACGAACCACTACGTGTCGTAGTGTACAGAATGGCCGAGAAAGGGTTCACAAGGATGCCGGTGGTCGACCCTGGAACCGGGGAATTTTTGGGGTTGATCGCGCTGGAAGATTTGCTCAAAGCGCGTGGCCGCCACTTGGAGGAGGAGGTCCGGCGGGAGCGGCCCCTGAAACTGCGGTTTCTTTCGCCGGCTACCAGCGGCTCTGACAATTCTGAAGATCCTTCCGTGGGTTGAAACGATCGAGGCTTGCCGGCTCACACTCTCAGCCCAGCCAGGCACAGAAACAACCGCTGGTCGTGGGCGTGCCAGTTAAGATTTCTTAAAGGTGCCGACACTTCAGCAGTAACTTTCAGTTTGTCTGGAGCGGAGCGCGAGATGTATGCTGAAGCTCCCTTCCAACGAGCGCAAGTCTGAACCCCTTCCTGCCGACTGGAGGGTTGCGCGGAGCAGCGATGAACAGGACCCCGGCCACTTCTCGACCAAAACTGCAGTTAGCTCTGGGAACAGTCTCCTTTGCCATTTGCTTCGCCGCATGGGGACTGATCAGCGCGTTCGCTCCGCGTTTCCGTGAAGCCTTTCACCTCACTGCAACGCAAACGGCGTTTCTTGTGGCTGTACCCGTTCTTCTCGGAGCTTTGCTGCGCATCGTGACGGGAATGCTCGCGGACCGCTTCGGCGGCAGAACAGTCTTTGCGTTGCTAATGATTCTCGTCGCGGTTCCCGCTTGCATAGTGCCGCTTGTCCCGAGCTACGAAAAGCTACTGTGTGTCGCGTTTTTCCTGGGCATCGCCGGAAGTTCGTTTGCGGTCGGGGTGGGATTCGTTTCCCGCTGGTTCCCATCTGAAAAACAGGGCGGTGCATTGGGCATTTACGGGCTAGGCAACATCGGGCAATCCGCGGCCGTATTTCTCGGGCCCGTCCTGGCTGTGGTCGTCGGATGGCAGAATATTTTTCGGGGCATGGCGGCTTTGCTGGTCATATGGGGAGTTGCATTCTTTCTCCTTGCCCGCAATTCACCAAAGACGGCGCGGCCCTCCGGCCTGGGCTCGATGCTCCAGCTCTTCTCGCGCGAGCGCCTGTGCTGGGTGCTCTCGTTATTTTATTTCCTAACCTTCGGAGGATTCGTCGCGTTTTCGATATACCTGCCTGTCTTGCTCAAGGACCAGTTTGGGTTAAAACCTGCGGACGCGGGCCTCCGCACAGCAGGTTTTGTAGTATTAGCGACCCTCGCGCGTCCGCTAGGAGGCTGGTTATCGGATAAGATCGGAGGCGCTCGCGTTCTTGACGCTGTCTTCCTCGGAATTATTCCATTCGCCCTGTTGATGTCTTGGCCTGCGATGTTGCCATTCACCGTAGGCGCGCTCGGTTGCGCGTTTTTGCTGGGCATAGGTAACGGCGCAGTCTTCAAGTTGGTGCCGCAGTACTTTCCAAAAGAGGTTGGGACGGTTACCGGCCTGGTTGGCGCCATGGGTGGGCTGGGAGGATTCTTTCCGCCGTTGCTATTGGGTTTTTTCCGCGATCACCTGCACACCATTTGGCCTGGCTTCACTCTCCTGGCTTTTCTTTCCGCCGTTCTGTGGCGCACCAATGCTGCGGTCCTCCTGGCCAGACAGCAGACCGCCGAGCCGGCTCTGCCGACATCGCTTTCCCGGACGGGAGACCGCATTCGCGCGGGCGTCACGGCCACACTTTTCACCGGCTTACTGGTTGCCGCCATCGTTGTCGGCTCGCGCAATCTCCAAAACTTTGATCCAGCCCTGGTCATCTACACGTTCGCTACCATATTTGCGACCTGGGGCGTCGTCTACCACTACCGCGTGTGGCTCGATAAACCTCCCACGCGAGTGTATTGGGAACGGGGATGGCAGCTTTTCCGCGAGGCAGGTATCTTTCGCGGAACGGCGCGGCTTGTGCGCGTGGCTGTTACGCACCTTGCAGCCCAAACTTTCATTCGCCGTCGTTCGACGCTGCGATGGTGGATGCACCAGCTGCTCTTCTGGGGATGTATCCTCGCCGTACTGATCACCTTTCCGCTGGTTTTCGGCTGGATCTCGTTCCAGACGCTGCCCACGGATCAAGAGACCTACGTTGTACTGGTCTATGGCTTCCCTGTGCAGTCATTTCGTCTGCATACGCTGCTTGCGGAACTCTTGTTTCATGGTCTGGATATCTCGGCAATTCTGGTTCTCGGCGGAATTGCTCTTTCGTTGTGGAGACGTTTTCGCGATAGGGGCGCTCAAGCAGTCCAATCCTTCGCGCTGGATTTTCTTCCGATCATTATGCTATTCGCGATCTCCGTGACCGGACTTGCGCTCACTGTTTCGCAAAACTGGCTGCGTGGGGAGTTCTACAGCTTTTTGGCAATTCTGCATGCCATCACGGTGATTGCTGCGCTGTTGTATCTTCCATTCGGAAAGTTTTTCCATATTTTCCAGCGCCCCGCTCAGCTCGGTGTGAAGTTCTACCAGGCGGCAGGAGAAACGGGCGAGCCCGCGTTGTGCAAACGCTGCGGTCAGCGGTTTGCCTCTAGCATGCACATCGAAGATTTGAAGCGCGTCCTTCCGCAGGTTGGATTCGATTACCGCATGGAGGGCGCTGGCGGAAGCTGGCAGGAACTGTGTCCTACGTGCAAACGAAAATCGCTCTCGCTCGCGCAACTCCAGCTGAAGGAAAATTCGCGTGGCTAAAGCACCAGTATCGCTAGAATCGCTCCTCGATCGCTTTGGCCCGCATCCAGCGTACACGCCTCCTGACGGGTGGCAAGATGAATCACGTAGCCCCGCAGAACGCTTGGTGAAAACACATTGCTGTTTCTGTGGCCAACAGTGCGGCATTCAGCTCAAGGTTCGCGGCAACCGTGTGATCGGTTTCGAGCCGTGGGAGGAATTTCCGTTCAACCACGGAATGCTTTGCCCGAAAGGTGTGAAGCGCTACATGCAGGGCGGGCATCCGGACCGGTTACTTGATCCCTTGTTGCGCACCCCAAAGGGATTCCGCACGGCGACGTGGGATGAGTCGCTGGATTTCACAGTGGCCCGTCTGAAAGAAGTGCAACTGAAGTATGGCAAGGATTCCGTGGCCATCTATGGCGGCGCCTCGCTGATTTCCGAGAAATCCTACCTGCTTGGGAAATTCGCGCGTGTGGCACTGGGCACGCGTCACATCGACTATAACGGACGGCTGTGCATGGTCTCTGCAGGCACCGCGTACAAACTGGCGTTTGGCGTGGACCGCAGCCCGTTGCCGTGGGCCGATATTCTCAAGGCGCAAGTCGTGCTGGTGGCCGGTGCGAATGTCGCCGAGTGCGCTCCGATCACGACCGACTATTTATGGCGATGCCGCGACGCGGGCGGAAAACTCATCATTGTTGATCCGCGGATGACGCCGATCTGCCGGAATGCGGACATGTATCTTCCCGTGCGGCCGGGCACGGACATGGCGTTGTACATGAGTTTGCTGAACGTCATTCTGCGCAACGGCCTCGAACGCCGCGATTTTATCGCCGCGCACACCACCGGGTTCGAACAAGTGGCGGAATCAGTGCGCGCCTGGGACCCGCGCACGGCCGCGGAGAAGACAGGTGTGCCTCCCGAGTCCATCGAACGCGCGGCGCATCTCTTCGCGAAAGCTGAGCGCGCCATTGTGCTTCACGCGCGAGGGGTGGAGCACCAATCGAAAGGCGTCGAAAACTGCCTGGCGCTGATCAACCTGTGCCTTGCGACCGGCAACATCGGACGCGAAGGCGCGGGCTGCGCGATGATTACCGGGCAGGGCAACGGCCAGGGCGGGC
>Ga0210410_10001726_pt1 | contig 20178 bp, 24 predicted proteins | sample IncBWC4MmetaG_FD_161058 | JGI IMG/M metagenome (GOLD analysis project Ga0210410, IMG submission 161058) | Forest soil microbial communities from Barre Woods Harvard Forest LTER site, Petersham, Massachusetts, United States - Inc-BW-C-4-M | ecosystem: Environmental > Terrestrial > Soil >... | reverse complement strand
CTTTTCCAGGTCGTAGACTGTGAATGGCTCCATGGGCCGTTCCTTAGCATCTCTCTCCGCGGCCGGGGAGAGGCCGTACGCATAGATAGTTTGCTTGGATGACAGTTGCCCGGATGGCTTCTTTGACAATTTGATAGCTTGTTGGGCTCACGGCGGCGAAGAACCCCCAGGGGGAAGATCGTTCATGGCGGCACCGACCCTCGATTTCTGGTTCGAGTTTAGTTCGACCTACTCGTACCCGGCGGCCCTGCGCATCGGCGCGCTGGCAGCCGAAGCCGGAGTTGAGGTGCGTTTGCGCCCCTTTCTGCTCGGGCCGATTTTCCAGGCGCACGGCTGGAATACGTCGCCATTCATTCTTTATCCGGCAAAGGGCCGCCATATGTGGCGCGACCTCGAGCGCATCTGCGCCGAGCTGTCGCTGCCGTTTCGGCGCCCGGAGCACTTTCCGCAATCGGGACTGCTAGCGGCACGCGTGGCGTTGGTCGGGTTGCCGCATCCTTCAGCCAAGGCAGCTTGGACGGAGGATTTCTGCCACGCCGTCTATCGCGCAGAATTCGGCGAAGGGCGCCGCATCGATCAGTTGGAGACAATTCGCGATATTCTGTCAGAGCTGAAAGTCGATCCTGAAAAAACGCTGGCGGCGGCTCGAACAGACGAAATCAAAGAAAAGCTCCGCGCGCAAACAGCCGAAGCGCAACGCCTGGAGATATTCGGCGCGCCGACTTTCGTAACAGCGGATGGCGAATTGTTCTGGGGAAACGATCGCATGGAAAGCGCAATCGCCTGGGCCAAACGTGTTTGCTGATACATCCTGTAGCAGCTGGAAACAATCGTCCTCGTGCCTATCTGATCGGCGATCCACACGGGGTCTTTTAGCTAGTCATCCCGCGGTGTGGTGCGCTCGCAAACGGAGTGGACCATGTCGTATATCATCGTCGTTGTGCTGGTCATTTTCGGACTGGCAGGCATCCGCATCGCCGATCAGTATGTGCGCGGCGTCGTGTTCCGGCTCGGCCGCTATCACACCACCAAGGGGCCGGGCCTTTACTGGATCATTCCGCTGGTCGAGTGGCAGCGCCGCGTCGACCTGCGCATCAATACGGCGGCGGTCGAGCAGCAGGAAACGATCACCAAGGACAACGTGCCGATCAAGGTGAATGCGGTCGTCTGGTACCGGATCGTCAATCCCATGGCGTCGGTCCTGGAAGTCAAGAACATCGACACCGCCGTGATTCAAGTGGCCCTCACCACGTTGCGCACCGGCATCGGCCAGCATTCGCTCGATGAAGTTCTCAAGGAGCAGGAGGCCGTTGCAAATATCATACAAGGGAAAATCGACGCAGTGACCGAGCCGTGGGGCGTCAAAGTCGTGCGTGTGGAGATGAAAAACGTCGAGATTCCGCAATCCATGCAGCGCGTCATGGCGCAGGAAGCCGAAGCCTTGCGCGAGAAGCGCGCCCGCATCATCAAGGCACAAGCGGAGTTCGAAGCGGCCGAGCAGTTGCGCAAGGCTTCCGAGATCATCATGCAGAATCCGGCCGGACTCGAGTTGCGGCGCATGCAGATGATCACCGAAGTCGGCGCCGAGCAAAACACCATGACCATTATCATGATGCCGAGCGAGTTCGTCGCCATGGCGAAGAATCTCGGCGGGCTCAACAAGCCATCGGCTTCGTAGGTGGCGCGAGCACACTGCAGTCCGCTCATTCCCGCGAAAGCGGGAATCCGGAGGAGCGCGCGAAAGTTGGGTCCCCGCCTTCGCGGGGACGAGCGGATGGTGCAGCCGATTTACGGGTCGAGCCGCACCGGCAGTCCGGCCTTGGCCATAAAGGTCTTGGCGTCGCGCACGGAAAATTCGCCGAAGTGAAAGATCGAGGCCGCCAGCACGGCGCTGGCATGGCCGTCGCGAATGCCTTCGACCAGATGCTGGAGATTGCCGACGCCGCCGGAGGCGATCACCGGCACGGTCACCGCATCCGCCACCGCGCAGGTGAGCGCAATATCGAAGCCTTGCCGTGTGCCGTCGCGATCCATCGAAGTAAGCAGGATCTCTCCGGCCCCGAGCGACACCACCTCTCGCGCATAGTCGATGGCATCGAGGCCGGTCGGCTTGCGGCCGCCATGGGTGAAGATTTCCCAGCGCCCGGCTTCGCCCGCCTGCGACACTTTCTTGGCGTCGATGGCGACGACGATGCATTGATCGCCGAATTTTTCCGCCGCTTCCTTCACGAAAGCGCGGCGCGCCACGGCCGCCGTATTGATCGAGACCTTGTCGGCGCCGGAGGACAACAGCGCACGGATGTCGTCGATGGTGCGCACGCCGCCGCCGACGGTGAGCGGCATAAAGCACGCCTCGGCGGTGCGCTGCACCACGTCGAGCATGATGTCACGATCCTCGTGGCTCGCGGTGATGTCGAGAAAGGTGAGCTCGTCGGCGCCGGCCTCGTCATAGGCGATCGCCGCTTCCACCGGATCGCCGGCATCGCGCAAGTTGACGAAGTTGATGCCTTTGACGACCCGGCCGTCTTTCACGTCGAGGCAGGGAATGACGCGGACTTTGAACATGCTTAGGCGGCTTCCGCGGAACGAATAAGCTTCAAGGCGGCGGCAGCATCGAACCTGCCGTCATAGAGCGCACGACCCGCGATGGCGCCGGCGAGTTTCTTGGCGCGCGGGTGCAGCAGCGCGCGGATGTCGTCGAGCGAAGCAAGCCCGCCGGACGCAATCACCGGGATGGACACGGCATCGGCAAGCCCGATGGTGGCGTCGATATTGAGGCCCTTGAGCATGCCGTCGCGCGCGATGTCGGTATAGACAATCGCGGCAACGCCCGCGTCCTCGAAGCGCCGTGCAATATCGAGCACGGACAGCTCCGAGCTTTCGGCCCAGCCTTGAACGGCGACCATGCCGTCGCGCGCATCGAGACCCACGGCGACGCGTCCGGGAAATCTCTTGGCGGCCGCCTTGACCAAAGCCGGGTCGCGCACGGCGGCCGTGCCGATGATGACGCGCGTGACGCCCTTGCCGAGCCAGCCTTCGATGGTCGCGTGATCGCGAATGCCGCCGCCGAGCTGAACCGGAATCCGCACCGCCGCCAGGATGCGCTCGACCGCTGCCGCATTCATCGGCTTGCCCGCGAAGGCGCCGTCAAGATCGACGATATGCAAATATTCGAAGCCTTGTGACGCTAAGGTCCGCGCCTGCTCGGCCGGATCGCGATGAAAAACGGTCGCGCGCGCCATGTCGCCTTGCTCAAGGCGCACCGCTTCGCCGTTTTTCAGATCGATGGCGGGAAAAAGAATCACGGCTTCCACGTCAGGAAGTTGGCAATCAGCGCAAGCCCGAGCTTCTGGCTTTTCTCGGGATGAAATTGCGTACCCACAATGTTGTCGCGGCCGACGATCGCGGTGAGCGGCCCGCCATATTCGGCTTCCGCCACCAGATCGGCGCGCTGTGCGACGTTCAATGCGTAAGAATGCACGAAATAGGCGTGCCGCCCGTCAGAACCAAGCCCAAGGCCCTCGACCAATTTGTGCGGCCGCGTGACAGTCAGCGTATTCCAGCCCATGTGCGGAATCTTCAGGTGCGGATCGGACGGCGTGATGCGATCCACTTCGCCAGCGATCCAGCCCAGGCCCTGCGTCACTTCGTATTCGCGCCCGCGATCGGCCAGAAGCTGCATGCCGACGCAAATGCCGAAGAACGGCCTCCCCTTCTGACGCACCGCCTCCTCGAGCGCGTCGACCATGCCGTCGACCGCATCGAGGCCGCGACGGCAATCGGCGAAGGCGCCGACGCCAGGCAACACCACGCGATCGGCTGCGGCGACAATTTCAGGATCGCTCGTGACCACGATCGGTTGATCGATGCCGGCGTCGTGCGCAGCGCGCTCGAACGCTTTCGCGGCCGAGTGCAAATTGCCGGAGCCATAATCGACGACCGCGACGCTCATCGCGACGCGCCCGGCTCGGGAAACAGACCGACGATCGGCGGCGTGTGGAACGTGGGCGTGGGCGAAAGCGGCAACCGCGGCGGCAGATTGCCGCCCGGGCCGGATGATCTGCCCTGCCCCGCCGCGGCCCAGTCGTTGAAGAAACGCCGCTCCGCGGCTTCCATGTTGGTGCCGCTGACCAGGCCGACATTCCTCCACCCCCGCCGCGCCAGGGTGAAACGGCGCAGCGTGCTCGCCTCCAGTCCGATCAGGAACGAGATCAGCAGCATGACAAGCGACCTTCCGGCCGCTGCGACGCCGGCGTAGTGCATCGCCTGCTCGACGCCGAAAATCACGACCAGATAGATCAACAAGACCACCCAGAGCCGACGCCACAACAGCCACAGCGGCGTGATCAGAAAAGCCCAGAAGTTAAAGCCGTCACGCACAAACACGAAGCGCTCCGGATCGGGAGCAACCGCGCCACTGCGCAGCGGCGGCTCATGAACGGTATAGATCGGCATACGCGGTTCCTGACTCTAATTCCTGGTGTTGTTCCTGCCGGCGCCGTTACGGCGCCGGTACAATCCTCGACGGCGAGGACAGCGCGCTGGAGCATGATCCCGGAAAGTGGAAACCGGCTTTCGGACAAGATCATGCTCAAAACGAACAACTTAGACCAAGATCCGATTCCATTGAATTGGATCAGGTCTAGGCGTTGAGCGTACCTTTGGTCGAAGGCACCTCATGCGCTGCGCGCGGATCGATGGCGACCGCCGCCCGCAGCGCCCGCGCCAAACCCTTGAAGCACGATTCGGCAATATGATGGTCGTTCGTGCCGTAAAGCGTCGCCACATGCAGCGTGACCGCCGCATTGATAGCAAAGGCCTGGAACCATTCCTGCACCAGTTCGGTGTCGAACGGCCCGACCTTGTCGCGGACAAAATCGGCCTTGAAGACCAGGAATGGCCGGCCGGAAATATCGATCGCCACCCGCGTCAGCGCCTCGTCCATCGGCAGATGCACGTCGGCATAGCGGGTGATGCCCTTCATGTCGCCGAGCGCTTGCTTCACCGCCTGCCCGAGCGCGATCCCGACATCTTCCGTGGTGTGATGATGATCGATGTGCAGATCGCCCTTGGCCTTGATCTCCATATCGATCCGCGAGTGGCGCGCCAAGAGATCGAGCATATGGTCGAGAAAGCCGATGCCGGTCGAGATCGACGAACGGCCCTGCCCGTCCAGGTCGATGACGACCTCGACTGCGGTTTCCTTGGTAGTCCGCTTGACGGACGCCTTTCGCATCGTGCTCTCCGGGGCGCGAAGCGGCCTTTTATCAGGGCTTTGGCCGCACCGCCAATCTTCCTGTGCCGCATTTGCATTGCCGCGGCTCAAATCCTAAATCATGCCGTGAAACGAAGGCCTTCCAGCGCATGCAGCTCTCCGAATCCGGCCCAGCCGGGTCATCTGGCCCCTGGCACGGCACCACGATCCTGACCGTCCGCAAGGGCGGGCTCGTCGCCATCGGCGGCGACGGCCAGGTCTCGATCGGCCAGACCATCATCAAGTCCAACGCCCGCAAGGTGCGGCGGCTAGGCGGCGGAGAGGTCATCGGCGGCTTTGCCGGCGCGACGGCCGATGCGTTTACGCTGTTCGAGCGGCTTGAATCGAAGCTTGAGCAATATCGCGGCCAGCTCATGCGGGCGGCGGTCGAGCTCGCCAAGGACTGGCGGACCGACCGTTACCTCCGCCGGCTCGAAGCCATGATGATCGTCGCCGACAAGGATGTATCGCTGGTGCTCACCGGCACCGGCGACGTACTCGAGCCGGAAGCGGGCATCGTCGGGATCGGTTCCGGCGGCAACTATGCGCTGGCCGCCGCGCGCGCGCTGGCGGATAGCCCACTCGATGCCGAGGCGATCGTGCGCCGCTCGCTCGACATCGCGGCCGACATCTGCGTCTACACCAACCGCAATGTCACGGTCGAAACGTTGAAGAGCGGCTAAATGGCATCACGGTCTTATGCGTTTCGGCCGATGGCGGCTGCGGATTTGCCGACCATTCGGCAATGGCTTGCGAAGCCGCATGTCGCCGAATGGTGGGGCGATCCGGTGGAGCAATTCGCGTTAGTGAGCGAAGACCTGACTCATCCGGCCGTCGATCAATTCATTGTCGAATGCGACCGCCGGCCCTTTGCCTATCTGCAGTGCTACGATCCGGGCGCCTGGCCCAATCATGGTTTTGGCCCGCTGCCGAGAGGCGCGCGCGGCATCGATCAGTTCATCGGCGAAGAAGATATGATCGAGCGGGGTCACGGCTCCGGTTTTGTTCGCGCCTTTGCCGACCGCCTGCTCGCAGCAGGCGTGCCGCAAATCTTGACCGATCCCAGTCCCGCCAACGGGCGCGCCATCAAGGCGTACGAGAAAGCGGGTTTTTGCAAGCAACGGCCGGTCGAAACCCCAAACGGCGCGGCGCTTTTAATGGTCCGTAATCCATGAGTGATTTTTCCCCCCGCGAAATCGTCTCCGAGCTCGACCGCTTTATCGTCGGACAGGCCGACGCCAAGCGCGCCGTCGCCATCGCGCTGCGCAATCGCTGGCGCCGCCTGCAGCTCGAAGATCGTTTGCGCGAAGAAGTTCTGCCGAAGAACATTCTGATGATCGGGCCCACCGGGGTCGGCAAAACCGAGATCTCGCGGCGGCTCGCCAAGCTCGCCGGCGCGCCGTTCCTCAAGGTGGAAGCCACCAAATTCACCGAGGTCGGTTATGTCGGCCGCGACGTCGAGCAGATCATTCGCGACCTGGTCGAGATCGCGATCACGCTGACACGCGACAAGAAGCGCAAGGACGTGCAGGCGCGCGCGCAACAGGCCGCGGAAAGCCGCGTGCTCGATGCGCTGGTGGGCGCCGGTGCCAGCGCCTCGACCAAAGAAGCTTTCCGCCGTAAGCTGCGCACGGGCGAGCTCGACGACAAGGAGATCGAGATCGAGGTGCAATCCTCCGGAGGCATGCCGTTCTTTGAAATACCCGGCATGCCCGGCGCGCAGCTCGGCGCCATTTCGATCGGCGATATTTTCGGCAAGCTCGGCGGCGGGCGCACCAAGACGCGGCGCGTTTCGGTGCACGATTCCTATGAAATCCTCATCAACGAAGAATCCGACAAGCTGCTCGACACCGAGCAGCTCACGCAGGAGGCCATCAAGGCGGTCGAGAATAACGGCATCGTTTTTCTCGACGAGGTCGACAAGATCTGCGCGCGTGATGGCCGCATCGGCGGCGACGTCTCCCGTGAGGGCGTGCAGCGCGATCTGTTGCCGCTGATCGAGGGCACCACGGTCGCGACCAAGCATGGCACGGTGAAGACCGATCACATTCTTTTCATCGCCTCGGGCGCGTTCCACACCGCAAAGCCGTCGGACCTTTTGCCCGAGTTGCAAGGCCGCCTGCCTATCCGGGTGGAGCTCAAAGCGCTCACCCGCGACGATCTCCGCCGCATCCTGACCGAACCGGAAGCCTCGCTGATCAAGCAATATATCGCGCTGATGGGCACCGAGGGCGTCACGCTCGAATTCTCAGAGGATGCGATCGATGCGGTGGCCGATACGGCGGTGGCGGTAAATGCAAGCGTCGAGAATATCGGGGCGCGGCGGCTGCAGACGGTGATGGAGCGCGTGCTCGACGAAGTCTCGTTCGCCGCGCCGGACCGCCATGGCGAGACCGTGCGGATCGATGCCGCCTATGTGGAAAAGCATATCGGCGATCTGGCCAAGAACGCCGATCTCAGCCGGTTCATTTTGTAGAGGCGCGTCTGTCGGCTACCGGGCTCGAGCGGGATGAGTTATGGTTGGATCGGCATTCCGCTCTAGCTTTTTGTTTGAGCATGATCTTTTCGGAAAACCGGATTCCACTTTTCCGGATCATGCTGTAGCGGCGCTCAATCGGCGCGCTTGTGGTCCGTTTGCGGTTCCCGATCGATCTCGCGGATCATCGCCATCCACTTCTCGACCTGGGCAAAGGCCTGCTCGTCGGTGCGCGCATCGCGTTTCGCGCTCGGCTTGGACGACGTATCGGCGATGTCGGACATGCGTGTACTCCACTGAACAGCGCATCGTGACTCGCGAAGTTGACGAATTCGTGTGCGGGCGCCGGCATTCCGATGGTCGCAGTTAATCGCCCGATCGCTGCGCGCGCCGCAAGCGCACATACAATGCGCCGGCGCCGCCATGGCCGACATGCGCATCTTCAAATCCGACCACCAGCGAGCGGAACGCGGGCAGCGACAGCCAGAGCGGAACTTGGCGCTTGAGCACGCCGCGCTCATGCGTGTCGCCGCCTTTGCTTGTTCCCTTGCCGGTGACGACAAGCACCATCCGCACGCCGTCCGTTTGCGCACGCCGCAAGAAGCGCAGCAATGCGGCATGCGCCTGCGTCTGGGTGAGGCCGTGCAGATCGAGCCGCGCATCGATCGGCTCGCGGCCGCGCGCCACCCGCTGCTTGAATCTTCGCCCAAGCGGCGCAAGCGCCGGCGTCTTTTTCTCCGGCACGTTCTCTGGCCGGGCTTCACGCAGCGGTGCCGACGTCTCAGCCTTCGGGGGAGGTTTGGCGGGAACCTTGATGGAAACTTTGGCGGATTGCGTCGGCTCCAAAACTTCGGCGGCGCGGTGCGAAGGACGAAGCGGCTTGATGGAGCGCGCAACCCCGGTCCACAAAGCGCGTTCTTCGTCGCTCAGGGACCGCCGGCGGCTCATCGCACGCGCCAGATTTTCGACGCCGCTCTGGCTTTCGGCGGGGGCGCCGGCTTCGCGGCTGCCGGCGCCGTGGCAGGCCTGGGCTCTGGCAACGGCACCTCTTCGGCCGTCGGATCGATCATGTTGCCGGCGCCCAATTGCGCCAACAGGCCTCGCCGGTCGGGCGGCAGGCGTACATTTTGGCCCGCTTCGACCGGATCGAGCTCGCGCGGCATCAACATCACGAACCGGCCGGGATTTTTGATGCGGCCGGCCATGCTGCCTGCCTCCGCGCCGGCGCCGAAATAGATGTCAGCGCGCGCCGGCCCGACGATCGCGGAACCGGTATCCTGCCCCACCATCAGCCGGCGAAATTTTATTCCGTTTTTTTCGTTGGCGATCGGCAGATCCGCGGTGATGAAGAACGGCGTGCCGTAGGCATGCAGCGCACGGTCGATCGCGATCGAGCGGCCGGGCACGAGCGGCACGCCTTGGCCGCCGACCGCTTCGTCTTGCGGGCCGAGCGCCGTGATGCGGAAGAAGACATAAGATTTGTTCGTGCGCCTGACTTCTTTGGCCTCGTCCGGATTGGCTGTCATCCAATCGCGGATGCGCTGCATCGACAGTTCGTCCTTAGTGAAGATTTTCCGCTCGATCAGCGCGCGCCCGACCGCCGTATAGGACCAGCCGTTATGCGAGTCGTAGTTGACGCGCAGAATGGTGCCGTCTTCCAGCCTGATCCGCGCCGAGCCTTGGATTTGCGCGAACAGCACATCGACTTCGCTGCGCAACCAGCAGATTTCCAGATGCCAGCCGTCGAGCGCACCATCCTCGATCTGGCCGCGATCGTAGTAGGGCACGAGCTTGCGACGGCCGACACGCCGGCCGACCTTCACGCCTTTGCTCGGAAAGGCGTCGCCAAGCTTGCGCCGGCCGGCGATGGCGAGATTAGGGGGACGGCGATAAAGCGGCGCGGTGAATTCGCCGGTCGGCACCCGCGAGCCTTCGATGATCGGCTCGTAATAGCCGGTGAGAAAACCGTCGCTATCGCCGAGCTTCGAGATGCGCAGCGGCCGGAAATTGTCCTCGAAGAATTTGCGCGCGCCGTCCTCCTCGAGCGGAACCGCCGCAACGGCACGCACGCAGACGGCTCTCAGCGCGTCCGCGATCGTGGTCGACTCGGCCGACGGTTGGCGACTGCCGTTCAGCGCGCGGCAGCTTTCGAGAAAGGTGGCAAAAGCCGTGGCGTGATCGTCGGTGGCCCAGCCGTCGAGGCTCGCCCACTCGACCGGCTCATACTGCGTGTCCGGGAATTTGATCGGCTCGCGCTCTGCGCAACGGCCGGCAGTCGCGAACCCGGCTAGCCCGAGGACAATGGCGACGGGGAGCCACGCTCGACCAAACGCCGTCATGCAAATTACTGTCCGGCTTCGGTTGCGACGACCTTCCAATTGGGATCGCGAGAAGAAACGTCGCGCGCGAAGGTCCAAACGTCGGTGACGTCGGTGACTTTCTCGGCGTTCCCGTCGATGACATCGCCCGTGCGCCCGCGCGTGACGGAAATGAGCTTGGACACGAAACGCACCGTGATCTGCGCGGTGCGGGCACGCTGCTCGGCAGTCGTGATGGTCGATCCGTCGATCGAGACGAAGCGCGACTCGGCGGTTTCGCCGCGGCTCTCGCGTTCACCGATGGCGGCGTCGAACCCGTCATACACTTCACGCGAGAGCAGGTTGCGCAACTGGCGGCGATCGCCCTCGGCGAATGCGGTCACGATCATCTCGTAGGCGGCACGCGCGCCAGTGATGAAGTGCTTGGCGTCAAAGCTCGGATCGGCCGCCGCAATGGCGTCGAGCCCGGCTGCGACGCTGGAACCACTCTCGGCCACGTCCTTCCAGCGATCCGCCGGCGGCTGCGCCGGCTCGGCCGGCCGGCTGACCGCCGGTTCCGCCGGTCGCTGCGGCAAGGTCACGATCTTGTCGCTCGCCGGGCTGCGCACAGCGTCGCGCGCCGAATAAGGATCGTAGGGCGGCCGCTCCCGCCCGGTCCGTTGTCCCAAGACGCTGCGAAGCCGGAAGAAGATAAACACGGCGAGCGCCAGGAAGATGATGGTGTAGATGTCGAACACGTCTCAATGTCTCTCGGCGTCGCGATTACGGACGATACACCCGACGGCGGTTCGAGGTCACGAACCCCAAGATGCCTGGGTCACAGCTCCCGGGGTTACAGCTTATGTAGGCACGCGCCGGGAACCATCCAGTGGCCGCGAGCCACACAGGCGTGCTTTAGCACCAAAGCTTAAACGATCACCGGCGGCACGCCAACATTTGTCGCCGGCCGCACCGCAAGGAGCCGACCGAACGGCCGCCGCCCCGCGGACACAATTGGCGCACTTTTCGGCATCCGAGCGCGATTCGCAGGAAATGGCGGCAGAAGTTTGCCGTAGCCGCTGTTGTTCACCCGCTTTGCCTGTGTTAGCCAACCTTTAACGCCGATCGGCGGCCGGAGATTAACAATATGTCAGAGGGTAACGGCGGTCCGCAGCCGCAAGCGATGCCGCAAATCGGCGTGCTGGGGCAATACGTGAAGGATTTGTCGTTCGAAAATCCGAACGCGCCGCAGTCGATTACCCCCACCCCGGCCGGCCAGCAGCCGAGCATCAACATTCAAGTCAACGTCGATGCAGCGCCGATGAGCCCGACCGATTTCGAGGTGACGTTGCGCCTGGAAGGCAAGGCCGAATCGCAGGGCATGCTGCTGTTCAATTTCGAGCTGGTCTTTGCCGGCGCTTTTCGCATCCAGAACGTGCCGCCGGAAACGCTCCAACCGATCGTTCTGATCGAGTGCCCGCGCCTATTGTTTCCGTTCGCGCGCGAGATCGTGGCCACCGCCGTGCGCAACGGCGGTTTCGCGCCGCTCCTGCTCGATCCGATCGATTTTGTCGGGCTCTACCGCCAGCGCATTGCGGCCGGACAAGCGGCGCCGATCCAGCCGGCTAATTCGAACTGAGATAGTCGCGCCAAATCGCGTTCTCGCCCAGCGTGGCGATGAACGCGCGATGCGCCGCGCGATCGTCTTCGGTCACTGTGCTCGTCAGCGGCACCAGGCGTTCGCGCACGATAATGGGTTCGCCAATGGCTTGGCTGGGCACCGCGGCCTGCGACAGCACAAGCTGTGCCTGGCGCGCGCCAATCAGCTCGACATAGACCTCTGCAAGGAGTTCGGCATCCAACAGCGCGCCGTGCTTGGTGCGGCGTGAGTTGTCGATCGCATAACGCACGCACAGGTCGTCAAGCCGGTTGGAGCCGCCGGGATGCTTGCGGCGGGCGATCAGAAGCGTATCGACCAGCCGTTCACGCGCGATCAGCGGCCGGCCGGCGCGCTCGAGCTCGGCATTGAGAAAGCCGAGATCGAACGCCGCATTGTGGATGACAAGCGGCGCGTCGCCGAGAAAGGCGATCAGGTCGTCGGCCGTTTCGACAAAAAACGGCTTATCCTTAAGGAATTGCTCGCTCAGGCAGTGAACCGCGAAGGCCTCCGCCGGCATGCCACGTTCGGGATTGAAATAAGCGTGGAATGTGTGGCCAGACGGGATGCGATTGACCAATTCGACACAGCCAACCTCAACCAGGCGATGGCCGTCCAGCGGGTCGAGACCGGTTGTTTCGGTATCAAGCACGATTTCGCGCATTAAAGCTCTGCTGCCGGGGCCTGTTTACTGCGCCGAATCACCGGGGCTCTGACGCATTTTAGCGATCGCCTGCACGATGTCGCGCACCTGCGCCCGGGCATGATCGAACGACTGCGAACTGTCCACGACAAAGTCGGCGCGCCGGCGCTTTTCCGCATCGGGCATCTGCTTGCCGACCAAAGCGGCAAATTTCTCCTCGGTCATTCCCGGCCGCTCGAAGGCGCGGCGGCGCTGCACCTCGAGCGGCGCGGATACCACTACAACCGCGTTGCAGTGACGCTCGCCGCCGGTCTCGAATAGGAGCGGCACATCGAGCAGAACGACCGGCGCGCCGCGCGCTTGCGCCTCAGCGATGAAGGCGTCCCTCGCCTTGGCGACCAACGGATGCACGATGGCTTCGAGCTTCGCCAATGCCGCGCTGTCGCCGACCACGCGCGCCGCAAGTTTCGCGCGATCGACTTGGCCGTTGGACGTGGTGCCGGGAAAGGCGCTTTCGATCAGCGGCGCGGCTTGGCCGGCGTAAAGCGCGTGCACGGCTGCGTCCGAATCGTAGACCGGCACGCCCTGTTCGGCGAAAAAGCTTGCGGTCCGCGATTTGCCCATGCCGAGCGATCCGGTGAGGCACAGGATGAAGGGGCGCTCGTTCGTCATCGCGCAAGACACCCCTGCCGGCGGAGAAAATCGAGCGCTTGCAAAATCGGCAGGCCGAGAATGGTGAAATAGTCGCCCTCGATGCTCTCGAAAAGCTGAACACCGAGCCCTTCGAGTTGATAGCCGCCGACGCTCGCCAACACGGCGTCGCCCACGGTATCGAGATAGCGATTTAGAAAATCGTCGGAGAACGCCCGCATGGTCAGCCGCGCTGTCTCGACATGCTCGAATACGACGGCTCCGTCCTGCACAAAGGCAATAGCTGCGTGAAGCTCATGGGTACGGCCGCGCAGCGCCTGAAGCTGCGCGCGTGCGGCCAAACGATCGGGGGATTTGGAAAATCGTTTGGCTCCGAGCGCCAAAGTCTGATCGGCGCCAAGGACAAGCCGGTCGGGATGCGCTCTTGCGACCATGGCCGCTTTCTCGCGCGCCAGCAAAGCGGCGACTGCGGTTGGCGACTGCGGGACCGCGTTTCCTTCGAGAGCGCGCTCGTCAAGATCGGCCGGGCACAGCTCGATCGGAATGCCGGCCGCTTCGAGCAATCTCCGGCGAGCGGCGCTGCGCGACGCCAATATGAGAGGGGCGGGAGCAAGCCAAAAGGCCATTGTTTATGACGCCAAATGACGGCGGCGCTCGGTAAGAAGCGCGAGCACGGCGGCTGCCGTCTCCTCGATCGAACGGCGCGTCACATCAATCGCCGGCCAATTATGCCGGGCACAGAGCCGCCGCGAAGCGGAAACTTCCTCCGCCACCGATTGCTGATCGATATATTTGTCGTCGTCGCGATGCGCCCGCAGACCGAGCAAACGGTTCTGCCTGATCTGCACGATGCGTTCGGGCGTCGCATAGAGGCCGACAACGAGCGGGTGCTTGAGCGCTTCCACGTCTGCTGGCAACGGCATGCCGGGAACGAGCGGAATATTGGCGGTCTTCACGCCGCGATTGGCCAAATAGATCGACGTCGGGGTCTTCGACGTGCGCGACACGCCGATCAAGACCACATCGGCTTCCTCGAGATCGTCGTGCATCTGGCCGTCGTCATGCATCATCGTGTAGTTGAGTGCGTCGATGCGGCGGAAATATTCGGCATTGAGCGTATGCTGCGCGCCGACCTTATGGGTCGACTCGGCGCCGAGATAGGCCTGAAAGAGGTGCAGAACCGGCCCTAAGATGGAGAGGCAAGGAAGCCCGAGCGTGCGGCACTTCTCTTCCAGACGTACGGCCAGGTTCTCCTGCAGCAGTGTGTAGAGCACGATGCCGGGCATCTCTTCGATTTCGTTCAGCACCCGATCGAGCTGCTTTTGTGTCCGCACCAAGGGGTGCACATGCTCGACCGGCATGATCCGCGAATATTGAGCGGCAGCGGCGCGCGCGACCGTAATCAATGTCTCTCCGGTCGAATCGGAGATCAGGTGCAAGTGAAAATAGCCGGGCGCAGATATCATCAGGAAACGGGATAACCTGTCGATGACTGGGGAGAAGGCCACGCCTCGACCGGCGAGGCAAGAAGTATAGGCGGAAAACCTCTCCCGCCGTCCACATTCGGTTCCTTCGGGATAGCGAAACTAGACAGCGGATCGAGTAGCGGTGAAATGTGGATAGGGCTGATATAAGCCGGCAAATCCCGCGATAAAACCTCGCAAAGACGCGACTTCTGTCACCGTCCTATCCGCCCGCCGGGAATGAGAATATGTGGGTCGAGCGTGGATGACATGTGCGTTCAATTGTATGAGTCCAATCAACCGTGCAAGCACTACAACAAGATTCTCTAAGAATGATTTAGTTAGGATAAGCGCGTGACGGCATCCTTTGTGCACAAACCATTGCTCCGCGTGCTTGCAGGTGAGCGTGAGCCAGTTCCGCCGGTTTGGCTGATGCGGCAGGCCGGGCGGTACCTTCCCGAATACCGGGCTTTGCGCGAGAAGGCCGCAGGCTTTCTCGATCTCTGCTTCGACGCCAAACGGGCGGCAGAGATCACGTTGCAGCCGATCCGTCGCTTCGGTTTCGACGCCGCGATCCTGTTTTCCGATATCCTGGTCGTACCGCATGCGCTTGGTCAGCGTGTGAGCTTTGTCGAAGGCGAAGGACCGCGGCTTGACGCGCTGAAGGATCCGGCGGCACTGCAAACACTGCGGGCAGCGGTCGATCATGCAGTGCTTGAACCGGTCTATGAGACGATCGCGCGGGTGCGGCAGGATTTGCCGCCGGCCGTGACATTCCTTGGCTTCTGCGGCGCGCCGTGGACGCTCGCGACCTACATGATCGCCGGACAGGGAACGCCCGACCAATTGCCGGCACGATTGTTCGCCTACCGACATGCCGAAGCCTTCGCCAAATTGATCGAGCTTCTTGTCGATGCTTCGGCAAGCTACCTGGTTCGCCAGTTCGCTGCCGGTGTAGATGCGGTTCAGCTTTTCGATACTTGGGCGGGAATTCTTCCCGCTCGGGAGTTCGAGAGATGGTGCATCGAGCCGCATGCGCGGATCGTCGAAAAGGTCCGTGCCGAGATTCCGGGAGCACGCATCATCGGCTTTCCGCGCGGCGCCGGCACTGAGCTCGGTCGCTATCTCGACGCGGTTGCAGTCGATGCGGTTGGGCTTGATTGGACGATCGAGCTTGAGTTTGCGCGGTCGATGGTCCAGAAGCGGCGGCCGGTTCAAGGCAATCTCGATCCGCTGGCCTTGCTTGCCGGCGGAACGGCGTTGGACCGCTCGATCGACGCAATTCTTGCCGCTTTCTCTCAGGGCCCATTTATTTTCAATCTCGGCCATGGCGTGTTGCCGGAAACGCCGGTAAGCCACGTCGAGCGGCTCGTCGAACGCGTGCGCCGCGCGCCGGCGTCCAGCTAACGCGTGATCCCGAAAAGTGGGATCCGGTTTTCGGAAAAGATCATGCGCAAAGAAAATTGGCCGCCGATCGGCAGCGCGGAGGAATGAGCGTGGACGTCTATGGCTGGATCAAAGCCTTCCACATCATCGCAGTGATCGCGTGGATGGCGGGAATGCTATACCTGCCGCGCTTATTTGTTTATCACTGCGCCGCCGAAAAGGGTTCGGTCCAATCGGAAACGTTCAAGGTGATGGAGCGGCGGCTCCTGCGCCTCATCATCAACCCGGCGATGATCGCGACCTGGATCCTCGGGCTCTGGCTCGCCTGGCACGGCCCTGATTCTCACTACGGATGGTTCGTTTCCGGCTGGCTGCAGGCCAAGCTTGCGGTTGTAATCTTGCTCTCCGCCGTGCACGGATTATTCGCCCGCTGGGTAAAGGCCTTCGCCGCCGACCGCAATCAGCATTCGCCAAAATTCTATAGGATAATCAACGAGGTACCAACAATCGCGATGATTATTATCGTTCTGCTCGTGGTGCTGAAACCGTTTTGACATAAGCGCGTTGCCAGTGCACAAAACGTTTGGCCTCTTGCCTGACGCGCTTTGTTTTCCTATCTTGACGCCATCCCACCGAACGTAGGCGGATGCAATTGGGTTCTGGCTCCAGTGAATTGGAGCCGGCTGGTGCATCGGGACCGGAGCCCCAAAGCTCCTCGCAACCCAAGACCTACGGCACTTCTTCTTCTCTTTCCTGTCGGCTGCGTTGCAATTCCCCACCCGCCGCCGGCCTGATTTCCATAGGACATTCCGTATGCGGGAAATGAAACTCCAAGAGCTAAAGACCAAGACCCCGGCTGAGCTTGTCTCGTTCGCCGAGGAGCTCGAGGTCGAGAACGCGTCGACGATGCGCAAGCAGGAGCTGATGTTCGGCATCCTCAAGCAGCTCTCGGCGCGCGAAACCGACATCGTCGGCGAAGGCGTGGTCGAGGTGTTGCCGGACGGCTTCGGCTTCCTGCGCTCGCCGGAAGCGAATTATCTACCGGGCCCGGACGACATCTACGTCTCGCCGTCGCAGATCCGCCGTTTCGGCCTGCGCACCGGCGATACCATCGACGGCCACATTCGCAGCCCGAAGGAAGGCGAGCGCTACTTCGCACTGCTCAAAGTCAATTCGCTCAATTTCGAAGATCCGGAAAAGGCCCGTCACAAGGTCAATTTCGACAACCTGACGCCGCTCTACCCGGACGAGTGGCTGAAGATGGAATACGAGGATCCGACCAAGAAGGATCTCTCGGCACGCGTCATCGACATCGTGGCGCCGGTCGGCAAAGGCCAGCGCGCTTTGATCGTGTCGCCGCCGCGCACCGGCAAGACCGTGCTGCTGCAAAACATCGCCCACTCGATCACGCACAATCATCCGGAATGCTATCTGATCGTGCTTCTGATCGACGAACGCCCCGAGGAAGTTACCGACATGCAGCGCTCGGTGAAGGGCGAGGTCATCTCCTCGACCTTCGATGAGCCGGCCGCGCGCCACGTCCAGGTCGCCGAGATGGTGATCGAAAAGGCGAAGCGGCTCGTGGAACACGGCCGCGACGTGGTGATCTTGCTCGACTCGATCACCCGCCTCGGCCGCGCCTACAACACGGTCGTGCCCTCGTCCGGCAAGGTGCTGACCGGCGGTGTCGACGCCAACGCGCTGCAGCGTCCGAAGCGCTTCTTCGGCGCCGCCCGCAACATCGAGGAAGGCGGCTCGCTCACCATCATCGCCACGGCGCTGATCGATACCGGCAGCCGCATGGACGAGGTGATTTTCGAAGAGTTCAAGGGCACCGGCAATTCGGAACTCATCCTCGACCGCAAGGTCGCCGACAAGCGCACCTTCCCGGCGATGGACATCACCCGTTCCGGCACGCGCAAGGAAGAGCTTCTGGTTCCGCCCGATCAGCTCAAGAAAATGTACGTGCTGCGCCGCATCCTCAACCCGATGGGCACCATGGATGCGATGGATTTCCTGCTCGACAAGCTGCGCAACACCAAGAACAACGGCGAGTTCTTTGACTCGATGAATACGTAGTTCGCGGCGAACGACGCGAAGCGATCCAAAAAGCAGGCGGTTCAGGATAACCGTTGCGCTACTGCGGAGACGTCGCAGCCACGCCGTAGCAACGGCTGCTAGTCGGACGCCGTGGTCGCGAGCGTGACCACCGCGTGAGGCATGGCGGAAGGGTTGGATCTCGCAGCCGTTTTCTCCTTGCCGAGCGAGTCGACGATGAAGTCGATAAACTTCCTCACCTTGGCGGGCAGGTGGTTTCGCGAAACGTAATAGACGTAGAGCGGGAATCGTTCGTCGGACCAGTCGGGGAACACGTTGACGAGCGCCCCGCTTCTAAGATGATGCTCGAGCCCCAGGTCGATAACCTGTGCAATTCCGAAACCAGCCAAGCACGCGCCCAGCTTGGTTCCTGAATCCGTTACAGTCAGCCGCCCATTGACCGCGACCGAAATCAATTCCTTCCCGCGGCGGAACTCCCAGTCGAAAGGGCGCCCTGTTGAAGTGTCGACGGCGCGGATGCATTGGTGAGTGTCGCTCGCCAAGTCTTGCGGATGACCGGGTCTTCCGTGCCGATCGATGTAGATCGGCGAAGCCACGGTAAGAATACGGGCGTCGAGAATGCGGCGGGTGATGAGCGCCGATGGTGTTGGCTCGCCGAAGCGGACGGCGAGATCGAAACCGTCGCTCACCAAGTCCCCGATGCGGTCCCTCGTTTCGATGCGAAGCTCCATTTGCGAGTTCTGCAGGAGGAACTCGCTCAGCTTCGGCGACAGGACGACGCGCGAGAACAGGGGATCGACATTGATCCGCAGCCTGCCGCGGACCGCATCTCGGGATTTCGAAGTCTCCGCCGCCGCCTCGCCGATGCCCGCCAGGTGCTGGACGACGCGCTCATAAAGCGCGCGTCCCTCGTCGGTGAGTTCGACGGCGCGGCTCGTGCGGTGAATCAGTCTGGCGCCGAGGCGAGACTCAAGCTTGGCGATCGCTTTGCTGACGCCGGATTGCGTCATGCCCAGCCGTTCGGCGGCTTTGCCAAAGCTGCGGGCGTCAGCAACGGCAGCAAGAACGACCAAGCCGCCAACCAGTCGACCATCAATTTCGTCCATAGCCGATGCCTCTCAGTCATCTAAGAGATGACACGCGGGTGGTAGCGTACCGCGTCTCCATGAGCCACTTTTGTCAGAGCCGAGAACGCTGGTTGGATCCGGTGGACCTCGCGTTCTTCGCATTGCCCCTGACGGAGACTTTAATGGACCAGATCGAATCCATCGCGTCCGCGATCAAGGGCTATTTCGACCTGATGTATGACGCGGACGATAATCGCTTCCCCGAAGTGTTCCACGGCGCTTGTCTGGTCCACGGCATGCGGGACGGAAAGCTCACGGCGTGGTCGGCATCCGAATTCCGCGATGTGATCCGCGGTCGACCGTCGCCGGCGGCTATGAAGTCACCGCGTGAGCAGGAGATCCTAACGATCGAGCACACCGCGCCCGACTTGGCGGCCGCCAAAGTACGCGTGCGGATCGGCCAAACCGGCTTCATCGACCATCTTATCTTCCATCGCATCGACGGGAAATGGCTCGTCACGTCGAAGGCGTTTCACGTCGCGCGGGTCTTCCCGCCGGGATCTTAGCCACGGCGGGACCTCGAAGCGGCTGACGAAACACGCGGTAGCGAGAAGCAGCCTGTGCGGCTTCTATTCACCGGTGAAGTGGACGAGCTGGCGTTTGGCCAAGTCCACGGTGACAAAGTCGTCCGGCGTTTTGGCTCCCGTGCCGTCGCTTGCGGGGTGATATTCGATGCGCAATTGCGTCGCCGTAACGACCACACGCAAATAGCCGAAGTCCTCGTCGTCGTAGTTTTCCAGTATCACCTTATCGCTGCCTTGCGGGACGTCCAGCGGCTGCGGTGTTCGCAGCGCGCTTGTCCCCTTTTGGCGGAGCTTCGCCAGGCCGTGTCCACCGTTGCCGCAGATGATGTAGGGAATCTGCGTCTTGCCGTGGAGCCGGCTAAAACGCTGATAGTTGTGTGCATGCGCGGACAGCACCGCGTGTGGCCATACGCCGGCGTCGTTGCAGGCCTTGTCGATCTGCCCGAGCATGTCGGTGCTCCAGCCGTGCTGGCTGCCTGCGGTGTAGGCGGGATGATGATGGGCGATGATGAGGGCGCCGTCGAACGAGTCCGACTTGACGCGCTTTAAGGCAGCCTCGAGATATTTGATTTGCGAATCGCCGATATCGCCGTCGGCGATGACGCCCGGGTCTTCCAGCGTATTGCTGTAGAGCGCCAGGAT